>Ga0247773_1000769_pt1 | contig 11518 bp, 10 predicted proteins | sample UWRJL092311B6_FD_179934 | JGI IMG/M metagenome (GOLD analysis project Ga0247773, IMG submission 179934) | Plant litter microbial communities from Arlington Agricultural Research Station in Wisconsin, United States - UWRJ-L092-311B-6 | ecosystem: Environmental > Terrestrial > Plant litter >...
CACTCGGCCACCGGCTGGGGAGTGACGGCGGCTTCGTCGCGCTCGCCGGTTCGGATGCGGTAGACGGACTCGACGGGGAGGACGAAGATCTTGCCGTCGCCCACGTCACCGGTGCCGGCGGCTTTCAGGATCGCCTGCACCGTCGGCTCCACGAAGTTCTCCGACACGCCGATCTCCAGGCGCACCTTGTCCTGCAGCTCCATCTTCACGGTGGTGCCGCGGTAGGTCTCCACGCGCTCCAGCTCGCCGCCGTGGCCCTGCACGCGGGTCACGGTGAAGCCGCGCACCTCGGCGCGGTAGAGCGCCTCGAGCGTATCGCCCAGCTTCTCGGGGCGGATGATGGCGACGATCAGCTTCATGCGGCCTCCCGCGGGGTGGACCTGCGTTCGGCGCCCTGCCAGGGACGCAGCGATTCGGTGGGCACCAGCAGCGCGCCCTCACCATGCGCGTACGCTTCTTCTCCGTGCTGCACCACGTCCATCCCCACCCCCTGCCCGCGCGCGGCCTCGCGCAGCGGCCACACCAGCGCGATCAGCCTGAGGATCACGAAGGTGGCCACGCCGCTGTACGCGCCCGACGCGACGACCGCGAGCGCCTGCTTCGCCAGCTGCGCCGGCGCGCCGTGCAGCAGCCCGTCGGTGCCACCCCACGCCGCGCTGGCGAACACTCCGGTGAGCAGCGCGCCGAAGATGCCGCCCAGCCCGTGCGCCGAGAACACGTCCAGCGAATCGTCCAGCCGGGTGCGCGAGCGGTAGCCGATGGCGAAGTAGCTGGGGAAGGCCGAGAGCGCGCCGATCGCCAGCGCCGCCGTGGGCCCCACGAAGCCGGCGGCGGGGGTGATGGCGACCAGCCCGACCACGATCCCCGTGGCCCCGCCGACGGCGGTGACCTTCTTGAGGCGCACACCGTCGAGCGCCATCCACACCACCAGCGTGGCCGCCGGCGCCAGCAGCGTGTTGACGAACGCCAGCGCGGCCGAGGCGTTGGCGGCCAGCGCGCTCCCCGCGTTGAAGCCGAACCAGCCGAACCAGAGGAGCCCCGCGCCCAGCAGCACGTACGTGGCATCGTGCGGGATCAGCGCCTGCCGGCCGTAGTCCTTGCGCTGGCCGACGACGAGGGCGGCGACGACCGCCGCCACGCCCGCGTTCACGTGCACCACCGTGCCGCCCGCGAAGTCCAGCGCGCCCAGCCCGCCGAGCCACCCCTTCCCCCACACCCAGTGCGCCACCGGCGCGTACACCACCAGGCTCCACGCGCCGATGAAGGCCAGGTACGGTCCGAAGCGCATCCGCTCCACCACGGCGCCGGAGATCAGCGCGGCGGTGATGATGGCGAAGGTGCCCTGGTACGCCATGAAGAGGAGGTGCGGCGTGCCCCCCCAGCTTCCCCCCTCGAGCCCCACGTTGGCGAGCCCCGCGTAGCGCAAACCGCCCACGAAGGCGTTCCCCGGCGCGAAGGCCAGCGAGTACCCGACGAGCGCCCAGAGCACCCCCACCACGCCGAGCGACGCGAAGCTCATCATCAGCGTGTTGAGCATGTTCTTGCCGCGTACCAGGCCGCCGTAGAAGAAGCCGAGCGCCACGATCATCAGCAGCACCAGCGCGGTGGAGGCCATCAGCCATGCCGTGTCGGCCCCGTCGATCGCCACCGCCTGCGCGGCGGCCTGGGCCAGCTCCACCGCGTGGACGATTGCCGCGGGAAGGTTCATGCGCGCTCCTGTCGAACGGAGTGGATGTTCGTGTTCGTGGGAGGATAATTCCCCGTGCGAAACGATGTCAAGCGTAAGCTGTTGATCACCTAATTTTGTTAAGTGATCGGACGATGCCGCCTCATCCCATGGGCTCCAATGCGCAGTCGCGATCGAGACACGGGAGCCGGCGGTGCATGCACGGCGCGGGCCCGCCGCGGAGCGGGGTGGATCACTGGCGTGCCTGGAAAAACGTGTATATCGTTGAGGCCTCATCCATCTCGATGGCACCGGCTGTTCTTTCGCGGATCTCACGATCTTCCGAACATCCCACCGTCTTCGCGCGCGCGGAGCCGGACCCTGCCGCCGCTCCGCCACGCATCGCCCCGCTTCCGCCGTAGAGACCGACATGTCGACCGTTGCCACCGACGCCCCCGCGGATCGCCACACGGCGACGCGCCTGACCGAAAAGGTCGGCTCGCGCCACCAGATGAGCGGACCGGGGTTCATGATGCTCTTCGCGCTCCTTGGGGCGGCCGGCTGGTACCTGTGGCTGGCCGTGCGCGGCTTCTGGACGCACGGGCAGGAGACCACGGTCAGCGTGATCCAGCTCGGGATCGTGGCGTTCGCCATCGCGTTGCTGGCGGGGCAGTCGACGTTCTCGGCGTGGGCGCTGTGGGCATCGGCCGCGGTGCTGCTGGCGATCGCGGGCGGCGCGGCGCGCGTGCTGCTGGCGGATCCCCGGCACTGGATCGTCCCGGCCGCGGCGATCGCGGGCTCGGCGGTGTGCCTGCACTACCTGTGGTCGCGGCGGATGGACTTCGGGCACACGGTGAAGATCGAGCCGTTCCAGCTCTCCGATCCGGCGGCGCCGGGACTGATGGAGATCGTGACCGGTGCCGCGCGGCGCGAGAACGTGACCATCGCCCTCAACAACGCCATCGCAGAGGCCGGGAGCGTCGCCGCGCTGGGCGATACCGCGCTCGACGACGTGGCCGTGGCGAGCGGGCTGAAGCTGGAGGGCGAGCTGGCCGACGAGTGCGCGTGGATCTACCGCTCGTATCTCGCGCACTTCGTGAAGAACGGGGAGATGGGGTCGCGCGGCGCGGGTGAGCTGGCGCGCCTGGCCACGCTGCTGCGGCTGAAGGAGCCGGTGGTGAAGGAGGCGCACGACGGCATCGGCGGCGAGCTGTACCGCGCGCGGGTGCAGACGGTGCTCGGCGACTACCGCGTGGAGCAGGACGAGCGCGACGCGCTGGACGCGCTGCAGGCGTCTCTCGGCCTGAGCGACGGGGCGGCGGGCGAGATCCGCAAGGAAGAGGGGCGCGCGGCCGGCGCCGTGGTGGTGCAGCGCGTGACCAGGGATGGCCAGCTCTCCAACGAGGAGCGGCAGCAGCTGGACGAGCTGCAGGAGCGGATGGGGATCGACCTGCGCGCCGACCAGCGCACGCGCGAGGTGCTGGACCGCGCCCGCGCCGTGTGGGAGGTGATGAACGACGTGCTCCCGGTGGTGGACACCGGCGTGCGGCTGGAGGCCGGCGAGGTATGCCACGCCGTGCGCGAGGCGGCCTGGCACGACTGGCGCCAGGTGGACCACGGCACCACCTACACCACGCGGAGCAGCGTCCGCCACGGGGAGGGCTTTTTCGGCCCCGCGGACAGGGTGGAGACGAAGGTGACCGCCACGCCCGACGTGCGCACCGAGATGCGCGCCATCGACAGCGGCCGCCTGCTGGTGACCAACCGCGGGCTGCGCTGGATCGGCGCGAGCCGCAACCACACCTGGCCCTGGCCCCAGCTGCTGGACGTGAGCCGCGACGGCGACATGCTCACGGTGCATCCCGGCAGCGGCGACAACGTCCGCTTCGCCGTCTCGGGCGACGTGGAGCTCTTCGCGATGGTCATCGGCCGCGGCCTGCGCGAGGGGTGACCGGCGCCGCATCGGCGGATCGCGCGCGGAGGTCGTGGGGCGCTCCCGCTCACTCGCTTCGTCGGCGGGAGTTCGCGCCCGAACCCGGGGAGCGGGCGCAAGCGCGCGTGTGGGTTCCAACGCGGCACCGCGCTTGCACATACGCGGGTGGATGGATTGATTTCTCCCGCGAAGAGCAAGGCACATGAAGCGGTTCGACTGGAGCATTCCCGCCGCGTTCGCGCTGGCGATCGCGTTGGCCGCGGCACCGGCGGCGGCGCAGGGGAAGAGCGGCAGCCACGGGGGCGGCCACGGCGACGCACGCACCGAGCACGTCACCCGCTCGAGCGGAACGCACGTGGAGCGGTCGAGCGGCACGCACGTGACGCGGCGCACCACTACCCGCACGCGGGCGGCGGCGCGGCGCACGGCTGTCGCTCCGGGGTGGTGCCAGGGGCGTGGGAACCCGCACAACACCGCGGCCAACTGCGGCTATCGCACCGACCGCATCTACCGCGACCGCAACGGCGTGTGGCGCGACCGGTATGGCAATCGCCTGCGCAGCGGGTACATCTACCGGGACCGGTCGGGGAGCGTGCGCAACTGGCTCGGGCGGATCCTCGGCTGAGGCCTCCCGCCCCTGGAGCTCCGGAACGCGGCCCCGCACCGAAAGGCGCGGGGCCGCTGTCCTTGAAGAGACCCGATCGCCGGCCGGGGATGAACGTGGCCCGGCGATCGGGGGTATGCAGCGGGCGGAGAACGGATCACCACCCGCCGGGAGAATCGCTGGTGAAGCTGCCCCGCGTCATGGAAGGCCGGCCGGGGATCGATGTGCTGGAATACGAGCTGTTCCAGGAGAAGGCATCGACCCTGGCCCGCATGGGCGCCAAGCTCAAGATCGCGCTGGACGCGCTCGCCGCGTACGACGCCGCCCACCCCCGCCGCGACGGCGACGCCGAGCGCGCGGAGCGGGTGGCCGAGGCGGGCGAGATGCTGTGGTACTACGTGGTGCAGCGCGAGGTCTGCGGCCTCCGCGACACGCAGGCGCTGATGCGCAGCCTGAACGTTCCGCGCGAGGTGCAGCTCCGGATGGGACTGCGGCCCAGGAAGCCGGCCGGCGGCGGCTGACCCGCTGCCTGGACTCGTGCCGGGACGCCGGGCCTCGCCCCGGTCGCAGGCGACATCGGGCCGCGGCCCGATCGACAAGCGGTGGAGGGCGCGTGCCCGCGTGCGCTTCTTGCAGCCCGCCGGCGCGTAATCGATGTCAACCTACTGGAAGGTAGTTCGGGGAGCGTCTTTGAACGATACCGCGAGCAAGCTGATCGACGAAGCTGGAGAGCTGATCGTCCACGCCGGGTACAACGGCTTCAGCTACGCACACCTGGCTGAACGCCTCGGCATCCGCAAGGCGAGCATCCACCACCATTTCCCCTCCAAGGTGGACCTGGTGGTCGCGGTGGTGGAGCGGCAACGGGCGGCGATCCAGGCGCAGGTGGAGGCGCTGGAGAGCGGCACGGACGCCATGGGGCAGCTGCTGGCCTACGTCGATTACTGGAAGCGCTGCATCGAGGACCAGTCGGCGCCGTTCTGTCTCGCCGGCGTGCTTGCCGTCGAGCTGCCGGGTCTTCCTCCGGAGGTCGGCGCCTCCGTCCAGGGCCATTTCGACGACCTGGGCAAGTGGCTCGAGCGCGTCATGGCCCTGGGCGTCGAGCAGGGCACGATCCAGCTGGAGCTCGAGCCGGGGATCTCGTCGCAATTTTTTCAGACGACGATCTACGGGGCGATGGTGATGGCTCGGGCGTACGATGATCCGGGTAAGTTCACCTTCGTGGTCGATGCCTTTCTCGCGAGGATGCGGACGGACAACGGCCGCTGATCGAATCGATCTAGAGGGACTGCGCGCGCGCCGACTGTTCTCCAGAACCATGGCTCTGGCGGGCGATCAGCCTCGTTCTGGCAGGATCGCGCCGCTGCCGCATCGATGTGGCTGATGGATGTGCGAAGGCGCGGGTTGACAATCTACCTACTGGAAGGTAGGTTGATGCCACGTGATCGTATGAAGCGACGCGAGTCCAGGCGCGAAGACAACCCAAAAGGAGAACCCCCATGTCTGTCGACGTGAAGTATCGGACGACGGCCACCGCCACGGGCGGTCGTGACGGCAGGGCCCGCACGGATGACGGCCGCCTCGAGGTTCAGCTGGCCACGCCCAGGGAGCTCGGCGGCGCGGGCGGAGACGGCACCAATCCCGAGCAGCTTTTCGCCGCCGGGTATTCGGCCTGTTTTCTCGGCGCGCTGAAGGTGGTGGGCCAGCAGCTCAAGACGCGGGTGCCGGCCGAGACGACCGTGACCGCAACCGTCGGCATCGGCCCCCGCTCGGAAGGCGGCTTCGGCATCACGGTCGACCTCGTCGTCGCGTTGCCCGGCGTCGATCGCGCCGAGGCGGCCCGGCTGGTCGAGACCGCGCACCAGGTCTGCCCCTACTCCAACGCCACCCGCAACAACGTCGACGTCCGTCTCTCCATCGCGCCCGGGGAGGGCGACGGCGGCCCGGCCTCCTGAGTCGGGCGCCGGGGCTGGGCTTCGCAACGGATGAACCCGGCGTGTTCACATCATCGGATGACCGAATGGACGGTCGCGGAGCCGGCCTCCTCGACCGGTAACCGCGAGACCTGGAGAGTGCCATGCAAGCGATCGATCGAGTCCCTGCGACTTCACCGGGCCAATGGCTGCGGACCTACTATTTCTTGCGAGCGGCCGTCTCGATCGGCTGGATCGCCGCGGCGGTCCTGATCGGCAAGAGCGCGCCTCCGGTCGCGGCGGGGCTGCTGGTGGCGTATCCCGCCTGGGACGCGTTCGCGAACTACCTCGATGCGCAGAAGACCGGCGGGCTTCGCTCCAACCCGACGCAGGCGCTCAACTTCGCCGCCAGCGCCATCACCGCGGTGGCCGTGGCGGTCGCGCTCGGTTCCAGCATGAACGCGGTCATCACCGTGTTCGGCGCCTGGGCGATCCTGTCGGGCCTGTTCCAGCTGGCGACCGCCATCCGCCGCTGGAGGTCCGCCGGCGCGCAGTGGGTGATGGTTCTCAGCGGCGCGCAATCCGCCCTGGCCGGCGTCTTCTTCTTCAAGATGGCCGCCGCCGCGACGCCGCCGTCGATCGTCGCGATCGCGCCGTACGCGGCGTTCGGCGCCTTCTACTTCCTGGTCTCGGCCATCTGGCTGACGGTCAGGGGCGCCCGCCAGCGCTCGCTGGCGTAGGCGAGCGGGCCCCGGGCGAACCCTGCGTTCTTCGCTCGACGTGGATCCACAGCCACGGTGGCCTTTCCAGGTCCGGTAGATTACCATCCATCGCCATCCCCGCGTGCTCGTGGGGATGGCGGCGGTGTTCAACCTTTTTCGCACGCGTGGAGGCATGATGAGCAACCCGGCCGATCCGTCCATCCAGCCGATCCACAAGCCGAAGGAGGAGTGGAAGGAGCTTCTTCCCGCGCCCGCGTACGACGTGCTGTTCAAGGAGCACACGGAGCGCGCCGGCACCAGCCCGCTGAACGCGGAGAAGCGCGAGGGGACGTTCGTCTGCGCCGCCTGCCACCTGCCGCTCTTCACCTCGGCGACCAAGTTCGAGAGCGGCACGGGGTGGCCCAGCTTCTTCGACGTGATCCCCGGCCACGTGGCGACCCGGCGCGACTTCCGGCTGATCCTGCCGCGCACCGAGTATCACTGCGCGCGCTGCGGCGGGCACCAGGGCCACGTCTTCAACGACGGACCGCCGCCGACCGGGAAGCGCTACTGCAACAACGGCGTCGCGCTGGAGTTCGTCGCCGACGGCGAGCCGCTCCCCGAGCCGCGCGGCTGAAGCGGACGACGCGGCCGGTTTCGCCGCCGCTGACGATGAGCGGCGGCGCCTTGAGAACGCCGGAGATCGGTGTTAGGTTTGGGCGTTTCGGGCCGGTAGCTCAGCCGGTAGAGCAGCGGACTTTTAATCCGTTGGTCGTGGGTTCGAGTCCCACCCGGCCCACTGTGAAGAAGCCCCTCGCTGCGTCTGGAACGCGGCGAGGGGCTTCTTCCTTCATCCGTCCGGCGATCGGTCCGCCGGATCAGAAGAGGGTGATGCCGTACTTCACGGCGCCGATGCGCGCGTACCAGGTGTCGTCGCGGTCGCTGCCGCCGCCGAAGTGCTTCCAGCCGCCGCCCACGTTCACCGAGAAGCTGTGCCCGGTGCTGAGCTTGAGCACCGGCCCCAGCTGCACGGCGTTGCCGCCGTTGTCGTCGGTGCTCCCCTGCCACACGGCCTCGCCGCCCGCGCTCAGCCGCGCCCCCGACGCGCCCAGGCTGGCCACGGGGACCAGCGCCTGCGCCTGCGTCCACAGGTAGTCGCTGCCGAAGTTGTACGACGCGATCCCCTGCAGCTCGGGGCCGGCACCCCAGTAGTTCCCCTGAACGTTGGCCACCACGCCGCTCCCGCCGCCCTCGCCCTCGAACACCGGCGCCACCAGGTCCTCGTTGTCGCCGTCGCTCTGGAACGAGTAGCCCACGCGCGCGCCCACCTGCCCGGTCGACATCCGGTACGAGGCGCCGACCGTGGGCGTCACGGCCCACACGTCGCGGGTCTCGGACCCCGCGTCATATCCCAGGTGATAGGTCTGCACCCCCACCTCGGGCGCCAGCCCGGCGCCGCCGAAGCGCGCCGTGCCGCCGATCAGCTCGATGTTGGTATCCGCGCCGTCCACGCCGGCCGTCGCATACACCGTCAGGTTGGCCTGCGCCGCCAGCGATCCCGCCGCCGCCATCGCCGCCACGCCACCCAGGGCAACCGCCCGCCGCGCGAGCACCATCACGTTCCGCATCATCAGTCTCCCGTCTTCCTTGAAATCCCGGCGGACACCCGCCCGCCGGCCGGCCAGCCTCCGACTCGATCGCCCCGCCTATCGCACGGCCGGTGCCGCGGCACGCGGCGCGTGCGACTTCTTCCTCCCGCCCACGATCTCGGGGGGGACCACGCCGGGGACCAGCGCCGCGTAGGCGTCGGTGAAGGCGCCGGCCGCCTCGGTCCCGGGGAAGCGGTCGTTGTTGGCGTACGGGGTACGCCCGGCGACCACCACCACCGGTTTCGGCAGCGTGCGCACGTACTGCACGATCTCGCGCGCCGCCGGCAGGTCGCGCCCGCGCAGCGGGCGGTTGATGGTGGTGACACGCGCCACCCCCAGGTCGTGGGTGGCCTGGTCGCGCCAGGCGCGCTGCGTGGAGTCGCCCGGGTCGAGGAGGAAGACCACGGTCTTCACCTGTCCGGCCTCCATGTAGCCCGCCAGCTCGCTGGGGTTGGGGAAGGGCACCAGCCACACGCCGCTCTCGAACCGGCGGATGTCGCCGCGCTGGAAGGCCTGGTGGCCGGTGTTCAGCCGCCCGTCGAGCGTGCTGGCGTGCGCGATCGAGGCATGCGCCGTGGTGGCCACGCCGTCGGCCTCCAGCATGCGGCGGACGACGTTGGTGCGGTCGCGCCCCAGGCCGCAGTGCACGTAGTACTTGCCCCTTCCCTCGCGGGCGATCCGGCGGATCTGCTCGAGCGCGGCCGCGTTGTCGCTCACCCAGGGGAGCATGGGGGCGTGGATGAACTGGATCCCCACCTCCCTCGCCGCCCGCTGCTCCTCGCGGATGCTGGCCGGCTCGAAGGGGAGCACCGCCGGGTGCTGCAGCGAGATCACCGCGGTCACCCCCTGCTCCTTCAGGGTGCGCAGCATCGCCTCGTCGGGATAGGCGCCGAAGATGAAGCGGGCGCCGCCCGCGGTGGCCAGCGCGCGCGCGTCGGCGCCGCCGGCGGCCGCGGCCAGCATCTTCCCGGGGTTCATCCATGCGCCCAGCGAGGCGACCGCCGCCAGGGTGCACACGGCGGGGATGGCCCAGCGCGTGGCGCGGCCTCCGTGCAGCGCCTGCCGCAGCAGCCAGAGCGCGAGCGCCGCCGAGCCGAAGATGAAGAGGAGGATCACCGCCTGCATCGCGTGGTCCTGCGCCTTCTGCCCGAACCCTCCCCGCTGCATGGCCGTGGTCACCCACCCGGCCGGGCCGACGAGAACGCCGGTGCCGGTGACGAAGCCCACCGTCGCCCACAGGTAGAGGAAGGCCGCCAGCACCGTCCACCGCCTGCGGAAGAACAGGTCGTTCCGGCGCGGCTGGCCGCCGTCGCTCCAGATGGCCACGCCGCCCGGACGCTGGATCGAATCGTTGAAGTACACCATGCTCATGCCGCGGCCGCCGAGGCCGCCTCCCGCTCGAGTTCCCGCTCCACCCGGCTGCGCCGGGGCCGCGCCTGCGCCGCCTTGCCCCCCGCGCGCTGCACCCCCAGGGCGAAGCGCGTGCCCACCGGGCTTTCGAACACGCGGGTGAACACCACCCGCCCGCGCCCGCGGATGTCGGTGCCGGGGACCGCGTACTCCACCGGCGTTCCCGGCGGGAGCGGCTCGTCGGTCACCAGCCGGGCGCCGCTCGCGCTCACCTCCTCCAGCAGCGCCACCTGCTCGCGGCGGCGCTTCTCGCCCGGGCGGCGCACGCCCACCGTCACCCGCGCGGGGAGGTTCACCGTCTCGCGCCGCTCGCGCCGGGTGCTGAGCACCCAGGTGAAGGTGCGCGAGAGGAGCCCCGTTCCCGCGCTGGAGGCGAACCCGTACCGCGACTGCTCCAGCGGCACCGCGTGCTGCGTGCAGTGCAGCTCGATCTGGTCGCGCACGTTCACCGGCACCTCCTCGAACTGCACCCCCACGCGGTACTGGGGGAGCCGCGACTCCTGTCCCTTGCGCGCCTTCTGAGGCACGGGCTCGCAGCGGAGCACCACCGCCTTCACGTTCACCGTGGCCGTGCTGAGCGGCAGCTCCAGCCGCACCGCCGTCCCCTGGGGGATCACGGCGGTGGCGCGGAAGCTCATCCCCTGCGGGTTGAGGTCCTGCGCCAGCGCCACGTGCGCCCGCGTCACCCGCCCGCCGTCGCGCACGATGCGCACGCCCACGGGAAAGCGGTCGCGGAAGCGGTGGTCGCTCCGCTGCTGCCGGACCTTCAGCGAGTGGCGGACAACGGAGAAGGCCAGGGCGAAGTTGAGCGACGCCCAGAAGCCGTTGCTGATGAACGAGAGCGAGCCCCACCCGTACCCCGGGTAGGCGATCCACCCCGCCGCGCTGGCCACGGTCGCCCAGACCATCGCCACCACGGTGGCAACCATCAGCACCATCTGCGGCGCGTAGGTCTTGAAGGGCACGTGGCCGGGGCCCTTGGGCGTGACGTTGAACTTCTGCGGCCGGTTGCTGAAGAAGGAGAACACCGCGCGGGTGTACGTCCAGAACTTCACCATGTGGAAGCGCTCGCTCACCCAGGTGCTGCTGCGGCCGCGGGCGATGGCCTCGCTCAGCAGCAGGCTGAGGAGGAGGAACGGGATGAAGTGCTGCAGGAACACCCCGTTCATCGCGTTGACCGGGAGCGTGCCGGTGGTGAAGAACACGATCGGCGCGGCGAAGTACACCAGCTTCTGCAAGCCACCCACGTACGCCGTGAGCGAGCCGAAGTAGCTGATGCGCTGCGACAGCGTGAGCCCCGGATAGGTAAGCGGGTTGAAGCGCTTGAGCACCTGCATCCCGCCCTGCCCCCAGCGCAGGTGCTGGGTGTGGAACGCCACCGCGCTGTGCGCCGCCAGCCCGTACACCAGGCTTTCGCCGTAGAAGGCGCTGTTCCACCCGCCGGCGTGCAGCTTCAGCGAGGTCTCGATGTCTTCGGTGATGGTCTCGGTGCTGAAGCCGCCGATCGAGTCCAGCGCCGCGCGGCGGATCACCGCGCTGCAGCCGCAGAAGAAGGTGCCGTTGATGCTGTCCTTCCCCGGCTGGATCACGCCGAAGAAGAGGCGCTGCTCCTCCCACATCCGCCGCGACGTCTCGTTAACGT
>Ga0247773_1000771_pt1 | contig 11510 bp, 10 predicted proteins | sample UWRJL092311B6_FD_179934 | JGI IMG/M metagenome (GOLD analysis project Ga0247773, IMG submission 179934) | Plant litter microbial communities from Arlington Agricultural Research Station in Wisconsin, United States - UWRJ-L092-311B-6 | ecosystem: Environmental > Terrestrial > Plant litter >...
CATGACCTGCGCGGCCCTGGAAGCGGTCGAACTCGGCAGGCTGCTGGACGAGGCGGGACCGGCAGCCGATGGCTCAGGGACGCTGGACGCGCGGTTGTCGGCCCGGTACTACCAGCAGGCTGCCACGATCGTGGCGACACCATGGCAGTTCGCGACCGGCGGCGACTTCAGCTATCCCGAGACCGGCGGTGAGCGCCCGCGCGGCGTCCGGCTGAAGAACGCCTACGCCAAGCGGATCCAGCTGGCCTCGATGGTCGACCCGCAGGTGCGGCGGGTGTTCACCTCGGTGCAGCACCTGATCACCGACCCGGCCGCGCTGCTGAAGCCGGCCATGGTGGTGCGGGTGCTGCGCGCTGCTCGCAAGGCACCGGCCCAGCGGTAGCCCGGGGCGGCGCGGGGTCAGGCCGCGGGAGACTTGTGCAGGTTCTGCTCGACGTGTGCGGCGACGGCGAGCAGGAAGGCCCGGTAGCTCTCCCAGCCGCCTCCGGGCGGATAGTACGAGGCGCGCATTCCACGCAGGGTTTGCTGAATTTCCTGTTCGCTCTGGCATCGTGCCAGCACATAGTCCACATCGGCGCGAAAATGCGGAGCAGCCTGCGGTTCGCCCTCGATGAATTCGTCGACTGCATGCCACAGATCCGGGTAGTCGTCAGCCCAGTCTTCGTGCAGGTAACAGTCCAGCAGAATTTGCAGCGCTTCAAGCCGCTTCATTCGATAACCATAGCTGTGTGCACCCGAAAACCTGTCGGCATCGACGGAGTTCGTCGAAGGATCAGCTTAACTGCGGTGGCCTCGACAGGGCCAGCGCCCTGCCGGGGAATCACAATGCCAACGGGTTGCGGCATCGATCCGACAAGGGCAAAGCTGTACCGCCTACCCTGCAGCCAGCGTTGCACTTCCGGGTTGTTGTCGTGCAGCAACCGCGCGAGTGAGTTTTCCGCGGTCTGCCGGTCGAAGAACGTCGAAGCATTGTCCAAGTCGGGTTCGGTGGCCAGCCGGTTGCGCAGGAATTCCTCGCTCTTGCCGACATGCTTGGCCAGGGTGTGGCCGCCGCCCAGCCCCTCGTGGGCCATCAGGCCGCCGCCCGGCACCAGATGGGTCACCTTGGCGGCGCTGCGCAGCCCGCGCACGGCGTTGCCACCGAGCGGGACGGCGGCAGCCGCCTCCAGGCCGAGGCCGGCGGCGCTGACCGGCTCGCCCCGCTCGTGCCGGGCGGAATCCACTGCCAGCTGGGCGGCGGCGAGCACCGTGGCCGCCGCCAGGCAGGCCGCGCCGGCGGCGGGACAGACGAACAGCAGGCCGATGCCGAGGACGGTCAGGTCGACATTGAGTGCCTGCAAGCAGTTCGAGAGATTGCGCAGTGACGGATGCAGCACCGCCTGCTCGAAGGGGCTGACCACGGCCCCGGCCACCGCCGCGACCCGGTGGCCGAGGGCGGCGAAGCCATGCGGGCCCCGATCGGGATCGGCATCACCGGCCTGCGACAGCGCGGCAAGGCAGCGGTCCAGGGCATCGGCCCACCGGTCGTAGCCGGCCTTGAAGGTGCCGGCCAGCGGCAGCAGGTCCGCCGTGTCCGGCGGCGACGCACTCCCTGCAAGCCCGAACCCGACCGGCCGGGCGGCCAGCTCGTCGTAGCGCTGCCGTAGCCGGTTGCGGGTGGCGACCAGCAGTGGAGCGGTCTCGTCCAGGACGCCGGCGTAGGCGGTCAGCGCGCCGGCGTAATGCTCATAGCGCTCGGCCGTGGCCGTCATCGCCCCTGCCGAGGTGCGGAGTTGCTCGACCAGGGCCAGGTGGGCCGCTCCGCTCCAGACCGAGGCCTCGGTGCAGGACAGCAAGGTCGCGGCGACCCGGCGCAGGTCGGCGGCCCAGGCGCCGGACCGGCGGGCGACCGACCGCAGCTGGACCGGGTCGCCGGCCGGCATCCGCTGGCTCAGACAGGCCTGGGCCGCCAGCAGGCCGTTGCCGGGCAGCTCGAACCGGCTAGTCGCCACGGCAACCACAGCCGCACCCGGACCGCCTGCCAATACCCGCATGGGGCAGGACGTTAGGCAATCAGGCCGACGGGTGCGTCGAGTTATCCACAGGCCGGCTCAGCGGGCCACAAGAAACCTCAGCGGTAGGAGGCGAACCCGGTCAGCCGCTCACCGAGCACCAGGGTGTGCACCTCGTGGGTGCCCTCGTAGGTGTAGACGGTTTCCAGGTTCACCGCGTGCCGCAGCACCGGGTATTCGGTGGTGATGCCCGACCCGCCCAGGATGCTGCGGGCCTCCCGGCAGACCTCCAGGGCCGAACGCACGTTCGAGAACTTGCCGAAGCTGACCTGGTGCGGCTGGATCAGGTGGGCGTCCTTGAGCTCGGCCAGCCGGCGGGCGACCAGCTGCATGTTGGTCACCGCCACCGCCAGCTCGGCCAGCTTGCGCTGGGTCAGCTGGAAGGACGAGATCGGCCGGCCGAACTGCACCCGGCTGTTGGCGTAGTCCAGTGCGCTGGCCAGTGAGTCCCGGGCCGCGCCCACCACGCCGGCGATGATGCCGAACCGGGCCTCGGTCAGGCAGCCCAGCGGCGCCCGCAGGCCACGGGCCTCGGGCAGCATGGCGCTGGCCGGCAGCCGGACCTCGTCCAGGCTGAGTTCGGAGGTGATCGAGGCCCGCAGCGAGATCTTGTGGTGGACGTCGGAACTGGTGAAGCCGGGGGTGCCCTTCTCGACCAGGAAGCCACGCACGCCGTCGTCGGTCCGCGCCCACACCACCGCGACATCGGAGATCGAGCCGTTGGTGATCCACATCTTGGAGCCGTGCAGCACCCAGTCTGCGTCATCCCCGGCGCCGGTCCGTCTTGCATAGGTGCGCATCGACGCCGGGTCCGAGCCCGCGTCCGGCTCGGTCAGGCCGAAGCAGCCGATCGCCTCGCCGCGCGCCATCCGGGGCAGCCACTCCTGCTTCTGCTCCTCGCTGCCGTAGGCGTGGATGGCATACATCGCCAGCGAGCCCTGCACGCTGACCAGTGACCGCAGCCCGGAGTCGACCGCCTCGATCTCGGTGCAGGCCAGCGCGTACTGGCTGGCCTTGGCGCCGGCGCACTCGTAACCGGACAGGTGCATGCCGAGCACCCCGAGCTTGCCGAACTCCAGCGCCAGGTCACGGGCCGGCAGGGTGCCGGCCTCGAACCACTCGGCGATGTGTGGGCGCAGCTGCTCGGTGGCGAACCGGCGGACGGTGTCGCGCAACAGCCGGTCCTCGGCGTCGAGGGTGTCGTCGAGGTCGAGCAGGTCCAGGCGGCCCAGGGCGTCGAAGTCGGGCTGGGGTGCGATCGTCATGCAGGTCACGATAGTCCGGCGGGCGCCGCATCGGTTGGGCTGCTGAGCTCAGTGTGGGCTAGTCGTAGGCTGTCGCACATGTCCGGACCGCTGCCCTTCGACCCGGTCGAGCGCGCCAGCGATTCCTGGGCCAAGCACTACCCCGAGGCCGGCGAGCAGGTGTACGCCGCGATGCGGGCCGTGACCTCGATCATGCGGGCCCAGCAGATCCTGATCGCCGGCCTGGACGCCGGGCTGCGGCCGTTCGGGTTGACCTTCGCCCGGTACGAGGCGCTGGTGCTGCTGACCTTCTCCTCCACCGGGGCGCTGCCGCTGTCCAAGATCGGCGAGCGGCTGCAGGTGCACGCCACCAGCGTGACCAACCTGATCGACCGGCTGGAGGCTTCCGGCATGGTGCGGCGCGAGCCCAACCCGCGCGACGGCCGCGGCACCCTGGCGGTCATCACCGACGAGGGACGCCAGGTCGCCGACGCCGCCACCCGCGAGCTGCACAAGAACCGGTTCGGGCTGCAGGGGCTGTCGGCCGAGGACCTGGACGGCCTGTTCGGCGCGCTGCGCCGGTTGCGGGTGGAGGCCGGCGACTTCGAGGTCTGACCAACCCGGCTCAGCTCACCGCCGGCTCCGGGATGCTCAGCCGGCGGTTCACCGGGTCGACCAGCAGCTGCCGGCCCAGCGGCAGCACTCCCATCGGGGACGAGTGCCCGTAGTCCAGGTTCGCCACGAACGGCAGGTCCGGGCGACCGGCCACCACCAGTTCCTCGCGGATCCCCTCGTACAGCGCCAGCGTCTCGCGCAGCGAGATCCCCTCCGGCCGGGAGAACAGCAGCGCCGCGATCCGCGCCAGCACGCCCAGCGCGGCGAAGTGCCGCAACCAGGCCCGCACCTGCAGCTGCGGCGGGCGTTCGTTGGAGACCTCCAGGTGCAGCACCGCGCCCTCGAAGTCGGCCGGCTCGGGCCAGATCTCGGTGCCGACCGCCATCGCCAGCACCTCCAGGCAACCGCCGAGGATCGGCCCCCGCACCGGCTGGTCGCCCTGCAACCACAGCCAGCCGTAGTTGGGCACCCAGCGCCGGCGCCGGTCCTGCAGCTCGGGTCGGGACCAGTCCAGCAGCTCCTCGGTCCACTCCGACGCGGGCGCCAGCTCGCCGATCGGCTCGGTGGACATCACGCTCGCCCGGAACGAGTCGGCACTGAACGCGGCGATGCCGCCGTTCTCGGCGGCCGTGCTGAGCACCGCCATGCCGTAGAACGAGCCGACGCCGGCCTTGCCGAAGGCCAGGTGGTTGATGGTTGTGTCGGAGTAGCCGGTGAACACCTTCGGATGCGCCGCGATCAGGTCCAGATCCAGGTAGGGCACCATCCGCAGCGCGTGGAAGCCGCCGATCGCCGAGACGATGCCGTGCACCTCGGGGTTCTGCAGCGCCCAGTGCAGGTCGTCGGCGCGCGCCCGGGGGTTGTCGCGCAACCAGTCGGAATCGCGCAGCGCGTGCGGGGCCTCGATCACCCGCAACCCGAACGTCTCGGCCAGTTGCCGCTTGCCGGTGGCATAGCGGTGCGGCAGCGCGGCCGCGCCGCCGGAGGACAGCGAGACGACCGCGACGGTGTCGCCCGGCCGCAGTGCGGGCGGCCGGATCGAGGCGTAACCGGGAGTGGGCATGTCGATCATTGTCGGCCACCGGTGCAACGCCCGAACCGCCGCAACGCCCGAACCGCCGCAACGCCCGAACCGCCACAACCCGGCACGCCGCAAGTGGCATCCGGGCAGCCCGGGTGTCCGTGCCGGAATGACCGGCCCGGATCGCGGGTTGTCGCCGGAGAGAGCCGCGCATCCTTTCGCGGGTGCGCCGGACCACCATTACGAGTTCATCGGGAGAGTTCCGTGTCATCAGACAGCAGCGTCGCCACCGCCCATTCCTCGGGCACCTTCGAGATCGCCGGCCGGACCGTGCATCGGCTGGGCTTCGGCGCGATGCGCATCACCGGCCCCGGCATCTGGGGCGAGCCGGCCGACCGCGCCGAGTGCGTCGCGGTGCTGCGCCGGGCCGTGGAACTCGGCGTCGACTTCATCGACACCGCCGACTCCTACGGCCCCGGCATCAGCGAGGAGATCATCGCCGAGGCACTGCACCCCTACGCCGACGGCGTGCTGATCGCGACCAAGGCCGGCCTGACCCGGCAGGGTCCCGAGGTGTGGACGCCGGTGGGCCGGCCGGCCTACCTGCGCCAGCAGGCCGAGCTGTCGCTGCGCCGGCTCAAGCTGGAGCGGATCGAGCTGTTCCAGCTGCACCGCATCGACGCCGACGTACCGCTGGCCGACCAGGTCGGCGAGCTCAAGGCCCTGCAGGACGAGGGCAAGATCGGCGCCATCGGGCTGTCCGAGGTCAGCGTGGACGAGATCAAGGCGGCCCGCGAGATCGCCGAGATCGCCACCGTGCAGAACCTCTACAACCTGACCAACCGGCAGTCCGAGGACGTGCTGCGCTACTGCGAGGCCGAAGGCATCGGCTTCATCCCGTGGTACCCGATCGCGGCCGGTGACCTGGCCAAGCCGGGCGGCGCGGTGGACCACGTCGTGCAGGCCACCGGCGCCACCCCGTCCCAGGTCGCGCTAGCCTGGCTGCTTGCCACCTCGCCGGTGGCGCTGCCGATCCCGGGCACCTCCAAGGTGAGCCACCTGGAGGAGAACGTCGGCGCGGCCGGGCTGCGGCTCAGCGACGAGCAGGTCGCCGAGCTGACCGCCGCGGTCAAGTAGTCCCGAGGTCCGGCCGCGCACCCACCGTGCGCGGCCGGACCGGCAGGTCGGGGACCACGCGGCTGTGACCGGAAACTACTAGGACGTCCTATCATTTAGTCGGACGTCCAAGTAGCATCGGTGCATGGACCCCGAACAGATCGAGGCGGGCCGCGCCCGCTGGCAGCAGCGCTACGACAGCTCCCGGATCGCCGAGCGCGACTTCACCACCCTGTCCGGCGTCGAGGTCGAGCCGGTCTACGGGCCGGCCGAGGGCACTGACGACAGCCGCTTCGACCGGATCGGCTGGCCGGGGGAGTTCCCGTTCACCCGCGGGCTGCACGCCAGCGGCTTCCGGGGCAAGCCGTGGACGATCCGGCAGTTCGCCGGTTTCGGCAATGCCCAGCAGACCAACGAGCGTTACAAGATGATCCTGGCCTCCGGCGGCGGCGGGCTGTCGGTCGCCTTCGACATGCCCACCCTGATGGGCCGGGACTCCGACGACCCCCGTTCGCTCGGCGAGGTCGGGCACTGCGGCGTGGCCATCGACTCGGCCGCCGACATGGACATCCTGTTCGACGGCATCGACCTGGGCGCGGTCACCACCTCGATGACCATCTCGGGCCCGGCGGTGCCGGTGTTCTGCATGTACGTGGTCGCCGCCGAGCGCCAGGGTGTGGACGTGTCCCGGCTCAACGGCACCCTGCAGACCGACATCTTCAAGGAGTACATCGCCCAGAAAGAGTGGATCTACCCACCGCGGCCGCACCTGAAGCTGATCGGTGACCTGATGGAGTACGTCGCCGAGGGCATCCCGGCCTACAAGCCGCTGTCGGTGTCGGGCTACCACATCCGCGAGGCCGGGGCGACCGCCGCGCAGGAGCTGGCCTTCACGCTGGCCGACGGCTTCGGCTACGTCGAGCTGGGGCTGTCCCGCGGCCTGGACATCGAGCAGTTCGCGCCGGGCCTGTCGTTCTTCTTCGACGCCCACCTGGACTTCTTCGAGGAGATCGCCAAGTTCCGGGCCGCCCGCCGGATCTGGGCCCGCTGGCTGCGCGACGTCTACGGCGCCCAGACCGTCAAGGCCCAACAGTTGCGGTTCCACACCCAGACCGCCGGGGTGTCGCTGACCGCCCAGCAGCCGGAGAACAACATCGTCCGGACCGCCATCGAGGCGCTGTCGGCGGTGCTCGGCGGCACCAACTCGCTGCACACCAACGCCCTGGACGAGGTGTTGGCGCTGCCCACCGACAAGTCCGCCCAGATCGCGCTGCGCACCCAGCAGGTGATCGCCGAGGAGATCGGCGTGCTCAACGTCGCCGACCCGCTCGGTGGCTCCTGGTACGTCGAGGCGCTGACCGACAAGATCGAGGCCGAGGCGGAGAAGATCTTCGACCAGATCAAGGAGCTGGGCGGTGACGGCACCATGACCGCCGGCCTGCTGCGCGGCATCGAGGACGGCTGGTTCACCGGCGAGATCGCCGAGTCGGCGTTCCGCTACCAGGTCGCGCTGGAGAAGGGCGACAAGCGGGTGGTCGGCGTCAACGTCCACCAGGGCGAGTACGGCGAGCCGCTGGAGATCCTGCGGGTCTCGCACGAGGTCGAGCTGGAGCAGCGTGAGCTGGTGCAGCGCCGGCGGGCCGGCCGCGATGACAGCGTCGTCGACGCGGCACTGAAGCGGATGGTGGCCGCCGCCGAAGCGGATGAGAACACCGTGCCGGCGATGCTGGACGCGGTTCGCGCCGAGGCCACCCTGGGCGAGATCTGCAACGCGTTCAAGCCGCTGTGGGGCGAGCACCGCGAGCCCGCCCGGTTCTGATCACCGGCCGGCGGGCTGGCCCACCGAGGAACCAGCCCGCTGACCGGTGGTCGAGCCGCGACTGGAAAAATGGCTGACATGCGTCCTGGTTCCCGTCCCGCCCGTTCCTCCACCCCGCCCGCCCCGTCGCCGGCCGCCATCGCGGCGATGTCGGGCGCGGTGGACCTGGCCGCCGTCAAGGCCCGCTCCGAAGCGGCGGCCCGAGCCGCTACCGCCCCGCCGCCGGCCGGCGGCAAGTACGTCCTCGATGCCACCGAGGCCAACTTCCAGGCCGAGGTGCTGGACCGCTCGTTCCAGGTGCCGGTGTTGCTGGACCTGTGGGCGGACTGGTGCGAGCCGTGCAAGCAGCTGTCACCGCTGCTGGAACGGCTGGCGAACGAGGCCGGTGGCAGCTGGGTGCTGGCCAAGGTCGACGTCGAGGCCAACCAGCGGATCGCCCAGATGCTGCAGGTGCAGAGCATCCCGACGGTGTTCGCGGTGATCGGCGGCCAGCTGGTGCCGGGCTTCCAGGGTGCGCTGCCCGAGCCCCAGGTGCGCGAATTCCTGGCCGCGCTGCTGCAGGCGGCCGGCCAGGCCGGGCTGTCCGGGCCGACCGCCGCGCCGGACGGTGCCCAGCCTGACGACCCGGCCGCCCCGCCGGAGGACGAGCGGTTCACCGCCGCCGAGGACGCGCTGGAGGCTGGCGACTTCGACCTGGCCGCCGAGCGCTACCAGGCGATCCTGAACGTCGAGCCGGCCAACCTCGAGGCCCAGCTGGCGTTGCGCCAGGTCGGGCTGCTGCGCCGGCTGTCGGTGCTGCCGCCGGACGCGCTGCACGCCGCGGTGCTGGCCCCCGACGACGTGCCGACCCAGCTGGCCGCCGCCGACGCCGAGCTCGCCAACAACCAGGTGGAGGCGGCCTTCACCCGGCTGGTCGGGCTGGTGCGGCGGCTGCGGGGCGATGACCGGACGCCGGTCCGGGACCGGCTGGTGGAGTACTTCGAGCTGCTCGGCCCGGACGACCCGCGGGTCCCGCCGGCCCGCCGGGACCTGGCCAACGCCCTGTTCTGACCGACCGCGGTTCGGGCCGCCGGGCAACGGATTGGCAACGTCGGCTCGGGTTCGCTGGCCGCCGGCCAGGCCCGGCTGGCAGCATCGCGCCCACCCCACGAGGCGGCAGGAGCGTCCGATGCACCGTCAGCCCATCCGAACCCTGGCCACGGTTCTGCTCCTGCTGGCCGGCTGCCTGCTCGGTTTCGGCCAGCCGGCCGCCGCCGCACCCCAGATCGTCTACACCTACGAGGTGCGCGGGCTGGCGAACACCAGCAGCCTGGAATCCTTCGCGGCCGCGGCGGCCGGCAACTACGCCGACCCGCGCGGTTGGAGCCTCGGCGGCTCGATCGCCTTCCGCCGGGTCGCCTCGGGCGGCAACTTCACGCTCTGGTTGGCCGCCGCCGGCCGGGTACCGGGCTTCGGGTCGCCCTGCGACAGCACCTACTCCTGCCGGGTCGGCCGCAACGTCATCATCAACGAAACCCGCTGGTTGACCGCCTCGCCGGCCTGGAACGCCGCCGGCTCCTCGCTGGCCGACTACCGGCACCTGGTCCTCAACCACGAGACCGGCCACTGGCTCGGCTTCGGCCACGCGTTCTGCGGCGGTCCCGGCCAGCCGGCGCCGGTGATGCAGCAGCAGTCCATCTCGATGCAGGGTTGCCGTCCGAACGGCTGGCCGACCACGAGCGAGCGGCAGCGGCTGGCCGCCTCGCGCGGCGTGCCGATCCGCACCGGCAACCCGGTGGGCAGCCTGGACAACGTGCTGCCTGGGCTGGCGGCGGTCGTCGTCCGGGGCTGGGCGATCGATCCGGACACCGCGGCGGCCATCGGAGTGACCGTCCAGCTGGACAGCAGGCTGATCACGGTCCGGGCCGACAGCGTGCGTGAGGACGTCGGCCGCAGCCATCCGGGCTACGGCAGCAACCACGGGTTCCGGCTGACGCTGAATGCGGGGCCGGGCCGGCACACCGTGTGCGTGCGGGCGTCGAACGCCGCCGGGGCCGGCGGCCCGGTATTGCTGGGGTGCCGGACGGTGCTGGTCAGCGGCACCCCGATCGGGCACCTGGACTCGGTGGTGCCGTCCGGGCAGGGCATTCTCGTCACCGGCTGGGCGCTGGACCCGGACACCAGCGGCGGCGCGGTGCCGGTGGCGGTGTACGAGCGGCCGGGCGGCCAGGTCGGCATCTGGGCGAACCAGCCGCGGCCGGACGTGGCCACCCGGTACCCGCGCTGGGGTGCCGCGCACGGCTTCGCGGTGCTGATGCGAGCCGCTCCCGGAACGCACCAGGTGTGCGCCTACGCACGCAACGGCTACGGCATCGGCAGCACCGCCGCCCTCGGCTGCACGTCGGTGGTCGTGCCGGGCTGACCAGCGCGGGGGACGCCGGCCCAGGCCGGCAACCAGTCTGAGCCGGCAACCCGCGCGACCCGCGGCCTGGTGGCGGGCGCCATCCAGGCCACGGGCCGCTGATCCGGCTCAGTCCTCCAGCGGGCTGCGCTGGCCGCGCGGGACGTGCGGCATGATCGCGTTCGGCGGGATCACGCCCAGCCGGCCGGACTGGTAGTCGGTCAGGGCCTGCTGCAGTTCAGCGCGGGTGTTCATCACGAACGGGCCGTAGTGCACCATCGGCTCGCGGATCGGCTCGCCGCCCAACAGGATGATCTCCATCGAGCTGGTCCGGCTGTCCTGGTGGGCGTCGGCGCTGACGGTGATCCGGTCGCCGGGGCCGAACACCGCGAGCTGGCCGGCACGGATCGGCTCGGCCTTGGGGCCGATCGTTCCCGAACCCGCCATCACGTAGCCGAGCGCGTTGTAGGTCGGCTGCCACGGCAGCGACAGCTGCGCGCCGGGCACCACCGAGGCGTGCAGCAGGGTGATCGGGGTGTGCGTCGAGCCGGGGCCGGTGTGCCCGTCCACCTCGCCGGCGATCACCCGCAGCAGCGAGCCGCCGTCGGCGCTGGCCAGCAGCGTGATGTTGCCGGCCTCGATGCCCTGGTAGTTGGGGGTGAGGAACTTGTCCTTGGCCGGCAGGTTCACCCACAGCTGGAAGCCGTGGAACAGCCCGCCCTCCTCGACCAACTTCTCCGGCGGGGTCTCGATGTGCAGCAGGCCGGCGCCGGCGGTCATCCACTGGGTGGAACCCTCGGTGATCACGCCACCGCCACCGTGGGTGTCCTGGTGGATGAACTGGCCCTCGATCAGGTAGGTCACCGTCTCGAAGCCGCGGTGCGGGTGCCAGTGGGTGCCCTTGGGCTCGCCGGCGGCGTAGTCCACCTCGCCCATGTGGTCCATCATGATGAACGGGTCCAGGTAGCGGTAGTCGATGCCCGCCATGGTCCGGCGAACCGGAAAGCCCTCGCCCTCGGTGCCGGCCGGGGCGGTGGTCACCGCGAGCACCTGGCGCTCGACGTCGCCCAGCGCGGCCCCGGTCACCCGGGGCAGGGTCATGGTGTCAGCAGTTACGGCAGCCATTTCTTCCAGCCTCCTTCAGTTCGTTGCATGTGCAACTACACGCTCGAACGACGGCTCGGGTACGGGTATTCCCATGGTGCACCGCGTGACAAGGCGCTCGACCGGCCGGGTGCACGGCGCCCCGAAGCGCAACGCAGAC
>Ga0247773_1000772_pt1 | contig 11492 bp, 12 predicted proteins | sample UWRJL092311B6_FD_179934 | JGI IMG/M metagenome (GOLD analysis project Ga0247773, IMG submission 179934) | Plant litter microbial communities from Arlington Agricultural Research Station in Wisconsin, United States - UWRJ-L092-311B-6 | ecosystem: Environmental > Terrestrial > Plant litter >...
CGGGCTGCTCGGTTCCGCGGTGGCCCTCGCGGCGTTCACGGTCTTCCCGCTTCCCGACCCTGGCACCCTCGAGTGCTCGAGCGGCACCCTGAGCGCCTATTGGCAGACGGAGTGGTTCGGCTCGATCGCGCTCATCGGCGACGCGTGGGCATCCGTTGGCTTCCCCGCGGTGCTCGCGAGCACCGCATTCCTGCAGGTGCTCTTCAACGTCGTCCTCTTCGTGCCATACGGCTTCTTCCTTCACCAGGTGACCCGCTGGAACGGCCTGTCCGTAGTGCTCGCGGGCCTCGCGACCTCCGCACTCATCGAGGTCACGCAGGGCACAGGGGTGTTCGGCCTCTACGAGTGCCCGTACCGCGTGCTCGACGTCGATGACCTCATCCTCAACACGCTCGGCGCCGCGGTCGGCGTGCTCCTCTCGCTCGCCGTGGCGCGACGTGCGTGGGCAAACCCCGCCCCCTCGGCGGACCTCGACGCGCCGTCGCTCGCGCGCAGGGTCATTGCGGCGGGCATCGACCTTGGCCTCATCGTCGTGGCGGCCACCGTGACGCATGCCGCGTGGCTGCGGCTCGCGGACTCCGAGCCGCCCAACGACGTCATCCTCGGGCTGGGCGCGGCCGCGCTCGTCGTGCTCGCGGTTCCGCTCATGCGCAAGGACAGGGCCACGCCGGGTCAGGTAGTCGTCAACGTCGCTCCCGGCAATACGGGCCGCGTGCCCGACGCTGCCGCGGGGGCGCCGGTGCCCGTGCGGGCGGTACTTATCAGGGCCGCGGCGCGTTGGCTCCCCATCGTCGTCGTTCCGGGTGGGGTGCTCGTCGTAGCGCTCGCGGAGCTCGTCACGGCGCTCGTCCGCAAAGACACGCGTTCGCTCGCCGGCCTCGCCGCCCGGACCACGACGCGCACCAAGCCGGCCATAGCGTCGGGCGTCACCACCGTCCTTCCCGGCGGCAACATGTCGGGCGCGGTGCGCAAGGGAGACACCGTGCTCAAGCCAACCCAGCCGCAGAGTGAGACGGTGCAACGCCTCGTCGCGCACGTCCGCGCTCAGGGCGTGTTGTGGCCCGCGGAGCCGCTCGGTACCGATGGCGCGGGCAATGACGTGTGGCGCTTCATTCCCGGCACCGTCACCCACGACGAACCGAACGACAACTTCTCGACGGAGGTGGTCACCGACGTCGCTCGCCGCCTACGCGAGTGGCACGACGCCACACTCACCTTCACGCGCGCACCGAGCGATGTGTGGTGGTGGCCGGGCAAGTTCCCCGCGGAGGTGATCTGCCACGTCGACTTTGCTCCCTACAACCACGTGTTCCGCGACGGGCGCTTCGTTGGCGCGATCGACTTCGATACTTGCTACCCGGGACCGCGCCTGTGGGACCTCGCCTACACGGCGTACCGCTATGTCCCCCTCACGCCACCCGCCGACGCGATGGCGCGCGCGCGTCGGCTCGCGCGCATGGACGAGTTCCTCGAGGCATACGGCGCCGGTGATCCCGCACTCACCTACTCGCCGGAGCGGCTGCTCGGCTACGTCGTGCCGCGGCTGATCGCGATGGCCGACTGGTGCGACGGCCAAGACTCCGAGGATCGCAAGCGAGACGGCCGGATGTATCGCTCACACGCAGAGTGGATCGCCAGCGGCGGGCTCGGCGAGGCGGTCGTCGTCGCGGTGCCGGACCTCACGGGCGGCCGCTGAACCGCGACTATCGTTGGCGCATGACAGCCCGCATTGCCATCGTCTCCACGCGCCAACTCGACGTCCTCGACACCGACGAGGAGCTGCTCCTCCCCGAACTCCCGGAGGGCGTCGTCGTGCACTGGGATGATCCCGACGTCGACTGGGCGTCCTTCGATGTAGCCGTGCTCCGCTCGACGTGGAACTACACGGACCACCTCGACGAGTTCCTCGCCTGGGCCACCCGCATCTCACAGGTCACGCACCTGGTAAACCCCGTAGAGATCATCGAATGGAACACCGACAAGAGGTACCTCGGGGACCTTGCTGCGCGCGGCATCCCGACCGTCCCGACCCTGTTCGTCACCCCTGGTGACGAGGTTGAGCCCGACGCCGTTGCCGGTCACGTTGTCGTCAAGCCTTCTGTGGGGGCCGGGTCCAAGGGCGCAAGGCTCTTCGACGGGGACCCGAGCGGCGCGCTCGCGCACGCGGCCGCGCTTCATGCCGCGGGATCGACGGTGATGATTCAGCCGTACATCAGCGGCGTCGACGAACACGGGGAGACCGCGCTTATCTTCCTCGGCGGCGAGTTCTCGCACGCCGCGCGCAAGGCCGCGATCCTCTCCCGCGACATGTCCTGGTCAACGGGCCTCTACGCCGACGAAAAGGTGACGCCAACAACCGCAACGTCCGAGGAGCTGGAGCTCGCGCAGCGGATTCTCGCCGACCTCCCTGGCCTTGCCTACGCCCGTGTGGACCTGCTCCCCTCGGCCGACGGGCCCGTGGTTCTCGAGCTCGAGCTCACCGAGCCGAGCCTCTTTCTCGCCCTCGATCCCCGAGCCCCCTCGCGAGCCGCTGACACCTTCCGCGCCCTCCTGAACTGAGGCGCTGACCCGGCCAGAGCGTCGGACCGGTAGCATTGCCCGCGAGGGGAGTACTTCCCAAGATCCGACCCGGTCAATACGAGGCTCCCATGAGGCTCCCGGGCGGGCGCCGATCCCGGTCGGTGAAGGAGACCTCAGACTGACCATCTGAGGAGAACTGTGTCCCCGTTTCCCCTGGCGTCCACCGCCGTAGAGACCGTCGAGACAATCGGCACCCCGGCCTTGTGGGCCGCGAGCATCATCGGCGTTGTGCTGTTGGTGATCTTCGACTTCATCGTCACGCGTAAGCCGCACGACGTCTCGATGAAGGAAGCGATTGGCTGGTCGATCTTCTACATCGCGCTGCCCATCATCTTTGGCGTGTGGATCTGGAACGAGTACGGCTCCGAGATCGGCGTGAACTTCTACACGGGCTGGCTCGTCGAGAAGAGCCTCTCCGTAGACAACCTCTTTGTGTTCATCGTGATCATCGGATCGTTCGCGGTGCCGAGGCAGTTGCAGCAGCGGGTGCTGCTCGTTGGAGTCGTTGGCGCGCTCGTCCTGCGCGGCATCTTCATCGCGGTGGGCGCCAAGCTCATCGAGCAGTTCGCGATCACGTTCCTTGTGTTCGGCGCGATCCTCCTCTTCACCGCGATCAAGGTGTACCGCGACGCTCGCAGCGAGGAGGATGCCCACGTCGATGTGAACAAGCTCGCCGTTGTGCGGTTCATGCGCCGCTTCTGGCCCGTGACCGCCGACTACCACGGCACCAAGGTCTTCTGGAAAGAGGCCGGACGCAGGGCACTCACGCCGCTCGGCCTCGTCATGGCGACGATCATTGGCACCGACGTGGTGTTCGCGATCGACTCGATCCCCGCGGTGTACGGGATTACATCCGATCCGTACCTCGTGTTCGCCACAAACGCCTTCGCGCTTCTGGGCCTGCGCGCGCTCTACTTTGTGCTCGAGGGAGCGCTGTCGAAGCTCGTGTACCTGGGCTACGGACTCTCCGTGATTCTCGGGTTCATCGGCATCAAGCTCGTGCTCCACTGGGCGCACGGCCTGTGGTCGTGGGTCCCCGAGATCTCCTCCCTGTTCTCGCTCGCGTTCATCGTCGTGACCCTCACGATCACCACGATCGTGAGCCTTAAGGCGAAGCCAAAGGAGCTCGAGCCCTACGACGATGCGACGCGGCCATAGCGCCGCAATCCGGCGCCTACCTTGACGTTCGGGTAGCGTGCCGGAAGGCTGTGCATCACATGGGGGCCAGGCAAAGGGTTTGGGGACACGCGTGATCGACATCTCGTTCGAGGCAACCATCGAACCGCCGCGCCTCGTGGTGACCGAACTCATGCCGTACCCGGTCGCCTCGGTGTGGCTCGCGGAGACCGAGGGCCTCTACGTCAAGCAGTGGTGGGCGCCAACCGACTACGAGAACCTCGAGGTTGACCTCACGCTCGAGGTTGGCGAGAGCTGGCGCGTGTTGCAACGCGATCCACAGGGCAATCAGTACGCCTTCTACGGGAAGGTCGAATCCGTGCAGCCCGGGCAGAGCATCGAGTTCTCGCTCGTGAGCGAGCTCTACCCCGACTCGACGATCTCCGTTCGGCAGGACTTTGCGCCAAAGGACGGCGCCACGATCGTGCGGACAACCTACAAGTTCGATTCCGAGGAAGCGCTCAACACCTATCTCGCGCTCGGCGGACCCGAGCGTCTCAGCGGCGCCTCGGAGCGGCTCGACACTCTGCTCACGCACCTCAACGGCTAGTTCCCAGGCGGTGTGGCCGCGCATCCAGTACACTTTTGTGCTTCCCCTCCACCGAGTGGAATTCGCGCGCCCTCACACAACGAGGGTCGCGCGCGCCCCCCGCTGAGCCGCACACCCGCGGCCCCCGAAAGGACGCCCGCAGTGAGCACGCTCCCGGCCCGTGAGGCCAACAACTCCATGCCGTCGCGCGACCCCCTCCGCGCAGACACCCCGGACCTCTATGGAACGTGGCGCGAATACGCCTTCTCCCACGCGGTGGAGCTGTCCGATGATCAGCGCGCTGTCGCGACGCCCTTGGAAGGCATCCCCACCGTCTAGGCTCTCCCCATGACTGGGCGCTTTGATCCGTTCGCCGTCCTCAGCCTCGACGATCTGCGCGAGCGACACAGCGCCAAGTGGCGGCATTACCCCGCAGATGTGCTTCCGCTGTGGGTCGCCGAGATGGACGCGCCTCTCGCGGGCCCCGTCGCGGAGGCGCTGCAGCGACTTGTCGCAACGGGCGACGCGGGCTATCCGGGCGACACCCCGTACCGCGAGGCCTTCGCCTCGTACGCGAGCGACTCGTGGGGCTGGGATCCCGCCGTCGCGCGGACGCGCGCAGCCGCGTCGGTCATCGCCGGCTACACGGACGCGCTCGTTGAGACGCTCGCGCCGGGCGCCACCGTCGTCGTCACCTCGCCCGTCTACCCGCCGTTCTATTCGTATCTCCAGCAGGCGGGCCTCACTATCCGCGAGGCACCCCTCGACGCGAACCTGCGCCTCGATCTCGGCGCCCTCGACGACGCCCTGGCAGGGGCATCGGGCTTCCTGCTGTGCAATCCCCACAACCCCGGCGGCACCGTCCACACGCGCGCCGAGCTAGAGGCCGTCGCCGCGCTCGCCGAGCGCCACGGCGTGCAGGTCGTCTCCGACGAGATCCACGCTCCGCTTGTGTATGACGATGCGACGTTTGTGCCCTACCTGTCCGTGGATTCGCGCGGGATCGCTGTGCACGCGGCGTCCAAGGGCTGGAGCCTCGCTGCCATGCCCGCCGCATTGCTCGTCTTTGGGCCCGACGCTGGGGCCGGATTGGCAACGTACGACGCGGGCAAGCATCACGGTCCCACGTATTGGGGCGCCGTTGCGCAGACGGTCGCCTATTCGGAGGGCAGGGAATGGCTCGCCGACGCTGTTGCCTCTCTCGACCGCAACCGGCACCTGCTTGGCTCACTGCTAGCGGAGCGCGTCCCAGCGATTCGATACCACCTCCCCGCGTCGACGTACCTCGCGTGGCTCGACTGCCGTGCGCTCGGTCTCGGCGACGACCCCGCGGCGGTGTTCCTTGAACGCGGCCGGGTTGCACTCAACTCCGGGCCCACCTTCGGAACCGGCGGAGCGGGGCACGCGCGCATCAACATCGCGACCTCTCCCGCGATCCTCACGGAGGCCGTCGACCGCATCTCGGCGTCGCTCTAGCTCGCCCTATTTCGCCGGGCTGACCCAGGTGAGCGTGTAGCGCCACTTGGTGCGGCGTCGAAACGTGCTCCCCGGAAGAATCCGAGCGGAAGCCGCCTTTACCTCGGAGTACGTTGTCGGAGGTGGCCACACCGTGGGGCTCGGCTGCTCCCACTCCTTGTGGGTAACGCGGCCCGCTTGGTGGGCAATGACCGCGGCGAACTCGCGCGCGGCGTCCCTGGGCAGTTCCGATGCCGCGAGGCCGACGACGAGCAACACTCCGCCCGGCGCGAGTAGCTCCTTTGCCCGCGCGAGCGCCGCCTCGAGCGGCAGGTGGTGGAGCACCGCGAGGATCGTGATGACGTCAAAGTCTCCGGGAAGGCTCGCGGTCATGACGTCCGCCTCGACGTAGGTGATGCCCGCGGTGTCCTGCTCGCGCGCAAGCGCGAGGCTTGGCGCATCGACGTCAATTCCTGTCACGGAGAGCCCGCGCGCCGCGAGCGCCCGCGAGGCGAAGCCTTCGCCGCAACCCACGTCGAGAGCCGTGCGCGCGTCCGCGGGTATGAGCGGGAGCAGGTCCCTGAAGTAGTCGATGGTGTGGTTGCGCCGCTCTGCGTCGGGGACGTGGTTCGTCACAGCACCCCTCGCACGTAGCGAACCTCGGCGAGAGGCGAGCCTCCGAACTCCTCGTCGCGCGCACCACCGTCGGCGGCCCAACCCTCGCGTTCGTAGAAGCGGCGGGCGCGCGGGTTGTCCCTCGCTACCCAGAGCAACACGGACGTGTGTCCCGCCGCCGCGAGGCGATCCAGCGCCGCGCGATGCAGGGGCATAGCGAGGCCCGTGCCGAACGCCTTGGGGTGCAGGTTGAGTGCCCACAGTTCACCCGTCACGCCGGGGGTTTCATCGCGTGCGCGCCCCACCGTCGCGAAGCCGTCAACGCGCCCGTCGTTGCCGATCCCGACGAGCGTCGTCGCGACGTTGTCTTCGAGATTGCTCACCCAGCCACGCGCAAAGCGGGCCTCGTCCAGCTCGGCGAGGAAGGCGTCGGGCATCACGCCGACGTACGCGGAGCGCCACGCAGCGACGTGGACACGCGCGAGCGCTGGTGCATCCGCAGCGCGAGCGGGCCGGACCTCCATGGCCCAACCATAGCCAGGCGGTAATAATTGGCCCATGACCGAGCCGCGCGTCCTCATCCTCCACGGCTTCCAGCATCATCGCGATCCCAATCACTGGCTGTGGTGGCTCGCCGAGCGGCTGCGCGAACGCCGAATTCCCGTGCAGTACCCCCAGTTCCCCAACCCGGACCGCCCCGACCTCGCGGCGTGGATCAAGCTCGCCACGGCGGAGCTCGCGATGCTCGGAGATGGAGAGCGCGTGGTCGTGACGCATTCGCTCGGCGGCGTGCTGTGGTCGCACCTCGTGAGCCGCGGGCTCACGAACGGCGAGCGCGTTCTCATGGTCGCGCCGCCCTCGCGCGACCGCCTCGACGGTGTCATCGCGCCCTTCGCGGCGGGCCTTGGACCGGACTTCCTCGACACCACGGGCGTCACCCTCGTGGGCCGCGAGCGCGATCGGTACCGGAACACGCCCCTCAATTGGCTCGACGGCGGCAGGGCGGACTCCGTGCACGTTCTGCCCGGTGAGGGCCACCTCAATACGGACGACGGCCACGGCCCGTTCCCGCCCGCGCTCGAGTGGGTGCTTAGCGGCGAGTGGCCGGTGCCTACCAAAACAGCACCCGCGGCCGACCAGTGACGCTGTCGATCCAGGGTTCGCTGGCTCCGCGCGCCACTCCCGCCCAGGAGGTCGAGATCACCGTCGAGCTTGTCGCGGAGCTACTCGCCGGGCAGTTCCCGGATCTCGCGGGCGCGCCAATCGCGATGGGTCCGAGCGGCTGGGACAACGTCATGGTGCGCATCGGCACATCGTTGGCTGCGCGCTTGCCGCGTCGCCAGCTTGCGGCGGACATCTCCGCCTCCGAACTCGATTGGCTTCCTCGCGTTGGTGGGAACTGGTCCTTCTCGGCGCCGGTGCCAGTTGCGGTCGGCTCGCCCGCACATGGGTACCCGTGGCGATGGTCCGTGGTGCCGTGGTTCGAGGGGCGTCCCGAGTTTGAGGCCCCTCTTTCGCCCGACGGCGTGGCCGAGTTCGGCGCGGCCCTCGCCGAGGTGCACACGCCGGCGCTCGCTGGCGCCCCCCTCAATCCGTTTCGTTCACAGCCACTCACCGAGAGGGCCGAGCGCCTCGACGCGAGACTCGAGGTCCTTGCCACGATCGACGAGTGGTTGGTCGATGCGGACGGTGTGCGCGCTGTGATCGCGGCCGCAGACCCATGGCACGGTGGCACGTGGTGTCACCTCGACATCCACGGCAACAACGTTCTCACTGCCGAGGGCAGGCTCGCGGCGATTATTGACTGGGGAGACTCCGGCCCGGGAGACCCTGCAACCGACTTGGGTCAGGCCTGGTATCTGCTCGGTTCCGAGCGGTTCCAAACTTTCACCGACGCGTACCGCGAGGCGGGAGGCGGCGCCGACACCTTCGCTCCGCGCGTGCGCGCGGAGGCGCTTGCCTACGCCGTCACCATGGCCGCGCTCGACGACGAGGTCTACGCCGCGTCGGGTTGGAAGGCGCTAGAGGATCTCGGCGTAGCGACGCGGAGCTAGTGGCCGACGGACTGCAGGAACGGCTCGAGCTCGAGCCAGTTCTCCTCGTCGGTACGGTCCTCGCGCCAGATCGCCATGTACTCGGCCTTTTGCTGGTCGCTGAGGGCATCCCACGCCTCTTGCACCTGCTCCGCATTCGCGTGCCAATAGCCGACGATGCGCTGGCGGGTGATCGGGAGCCTCACCTCTTGGCGGAGCAGCGTGCGGACGGCACGCGTCACCTTTGACTCTCCGGCAACCCACAGGAAGTCATCGCCAGCGGGATCCACGAGCCCCTGCGCGCTCAGTTCGCGCACGATCTGGGGCAAGAGCGACGGGCCGATGCCGTTGCCGCCAAGCCGCCACTCGACGGTGACCTCGGCCGCGGACTGCAGATCGCGCGTCTCGCTCATGGACGGCAGTTCCACGACCACGTGGAAGCGCTCGGCCGGGCTTGCCTCGGCAACGATGCGCGCGATTGCGGGCACGGCGGTCAAGTCGCCGATGAGGATTCGCAGCCCGGCGTCCTCGGGAACCTTGTAGTAGCCAAAGCCGTCCGAGATCTTCACCGTGTCGCCCACTGCCGCGTCGCGTCCCCACGACGCCCCTGGGCCGTGGCCGTGCAGGAACACTTCCACTTCGATGCCCCCATTGACGAGGCCGCTCACCGTGTAGTGGCGCTCGGAGTGTCCATCCGCGTCGAGCGTGTCCGCGCCAACGTCGATGTGCACGAACTCATCCGCAAGACCCGTTGTAACCCACTCGCTTCCCTCGTCAAGCGCGAGCGTGAGCCTCACCATCTGTGGTGTGACCTGCTGCCGCGCGACGACGGTGGTGCCGTAGATGCTCTCCAAGACAAGCCTTTCGCTGTGGGGACTCGTCAATGCTACCCGAATTTCGCAAGTGCGTGCTTGCGAAATCAGCCCACTCGGTGCCTGCCGATGGGGATCACGAGCGGCGTGCCCGAAACGGGATCCAGAATGACCGTGCTGTCGAGGCCGAACACCGCCTCGACAAGGTCCTCGGTGACGATGTCGTTGGGGGCACCCTTGGCGAATACCCTGCCCTCGTGGACCGCCACGAGCTCGTCCGCATAGCGCGCCGCAAGGTTGAGGTCGTGGAGGACCATCGCGATGGTCGTGCCGCGACGGATATTGAGGTCATGCAGGAGATCGAGCACCTCGATCTGGTGGGTGACATCGAGAAACGTGGTGGGCTCATCGAGAAGCAGGATGTCGGGGTCCTGCGCGAGCGCCATGGCGATCCAGACGCGCTGGCGCTGGCCGCCGGAGAGCTCGTCGACAGGGCGCTCGGCAAGGTCCGCGATCCCCGTTGCCTCGAGCGCGTCGGCGACTGCCTTGTAGTCCTCCTTGGTCCAGCTCGCGAGCAGCTTCTGGTGGGGATTGCGGCCCCGGCCAACGAGGTCGGCGACGAGGATCCCCTCGGGCGCAATGGGGCTCTGCGGGAGCAGGCCGAGTACGCGTGCCACTGCCTTGGGGTGCAGCGTCGTGAGTGCCTTGCCGTCGAGCACAACGCGGCCCTCGCGCGGAGGAAGCAGGCGCGCGAGCGCCCTCAGCAGGGTCGACTTGCCGCAGCCGTTCGCGCCAACGATCGCTGTAATACGACCGGGGGCGAGCTCCAGGTCGAGGTGCTCGACAACCGTGCGGTCCCCGTACGAGAGCGTGATGTCCTCGGCAATGAGGCTTCTGGCGGCGGTCATATGGAACCTCCCGAGCGATTGGTCTTGACGAGCAGATAGAGCAGGAACGGCGCGCCGAGCACGCCGGTGACGATGCCCACGGGGTAGCGGTGCTCGAAGGCGTGCTGTCCAAGCATGTCTGAAGCCACGACGAGGATCGCGCCGACGAGAGCCGCGGGCACGATCAGCGAGCCGCCTGGTCCCACAATGCGCGCGGCAATCGGTCCAGCCATGAACGCCACGAACGCGATGGGTCCGCACGCCGCCGTCGCGAACGCGAGCAGCGCGACAGCGCCGATGATAAGGATGATGCGCGAGCGGTTGACCCGCACACCAAGCGCCGCCGCCGCATCGTCCCCCATGCGCAACATTCCGAGGTCACGCGACTTGATGAGCAGCACGGGAAGGATCACGAGCATCGCGATGGCAACGGGCCGAACATCGTCCCAGCTCGCGGAGTTGAGGCTTCCGGTGAGCCATCGCATCGCGGCCTGGAGGTCCCACTGAGCCGCCTTGCTCAACAAGTAAGCGGTGATCGAATTGAGGAACGCCGCGATGCCGATGCCGATCAGGATGAGCCTCGTGCCGCGGAAACCCGACTTGATCGACAACAGGTAGATGGCCGCGGCTGTCGCGAGTGCGGCGACGAGAGCGACGATGGACACCTGCGCGCCAGACATCGAGAAGACGACGATCGCCGCGACGGCGGCGGTGGCGGCTCCCGCGTCGATGCCAATGATGTCGGGAGAGGCGAGGGGGTTGCGCAGCATCGTCTGGAAGGTCACGCCAGCGATGCCGAATGCCGCTCCGGCGAGCACGCCGAGAGTCGCGCGCGGGAGGCGCAGCTTGCCGACGATGAAGTCGGCACCGCCAGAGTCTTGACCCGTGAGAACCTGCCACACGATGCCGGGGCCATAGAACGTGTCGCCCACCATGACGGCGGCCCAGAAGAGCGCGATGAGCAGCGCGGCAAGTGCGCCGAGGAGCCATCCGCGCCGAAGCGCGCGAGCCCTCCTCGCGTGGTGAATTGCCTCGACGGTCACAGGTCACGCACCTTTTGGCGGCGGACGATCCACACGAAGAACGGCGCGCCGATGAGGGCCGTGATGATGCCGACCTCAACCTCCGCGGGGCGAGTGATCACGCGACCGACGACGTCGGCGCCCACGATGAGTGCCGCGCCAAGGAGAACGCTAAACGTGAGGATCCACCGGTAGTCGGCGCCCACGAGGAGGCGACACAGGTGGGGAATGACAAGGCCGACGAACGCAATCGGGCCCGCGACCGCGGTCGCGGCGCCACACAGCACCACCGCGCCGATGCCACAGAGCAACCGAGTCCGACCAACGCGCTCACCGAGGCCCGCCGCGAGGTCGTCACCGAGAGCGAGCATGTTCATGCCACG
>Ga0247773_1000773_pt1 | contig 11489 bp, 10 predicted proteins | sample UWRJL092311B6_FD_179934 | JGI IMG/M metagenome (GOLD analysis project Ga0247773, IMG submission 179934) | Plant litter microbial communities from Arlington Agricultural Research Station in Wisconsin, United States - UWRJ-L092-311B-6 | ecosystem: Environmental > Terrestrial > Plant litter >...
CGCGATCCCCGGCGTGCGCCCCACTCCCGCAGCCGCGCCACCAGCCACGCCGCGAACGGCGTCTTCCCCGCCCCGCCCACCCCGATGTTCCCGACGCTGATCACCGGCACGTCCACCGACTCGGAGGACAGCACCCCACGCGCGAACGCCGCGTTGCGCACGCCCACGACCCCGCGGAACGCCCACTCCGCCGGCAGCAGTGCCACGTCCAGCGCCATCCCCGCCGCGCCGGCATCGCCCGCCCACCAGCGCGTGACGAAGGAGTGGAGGCTCACGACAGCACCGACAGCGACGGCGGCGAAATGCACGTGGAGCGCGAGCCCCGCGGGCCCTCCCCCCGCGCCTTGGAGCGCGACCCCCTCCCGCTCCGCGGGAGAGGGTAAAAGCAGAAGGGTCGCACCGTCGCCGTTGCGTTTGCAGTTCCCCCCCTCTCCCGCGAAGCGGGGGAGGGGGTCGGGGGGAGGGGGCCAGCCGCGGCATGCGCAGGCGTCGGCCTCCACGCACGGAGCCAGCGCCGCGGGGCCCTCCCCCCGCGCCTTAGAGCGCTTTCCCCCTCCCGCTTCGCAGGAGAGGGTAACAGCAGGCCCGGTCGGTCCTTGTCGTCGCAGTTCCCCCCCTCCCCCGCGGAGCGCGGGGAGGGGGTCGGGGGGAGGGGGCCAGCCGCGGCATGCGCAATCGTCGGCCCCCACGCACCGAGCCCCTCTCCGGGATCTGCCGCGGCACGCGCCGGCCTCCGCGTCCGCGCGTACGGCCTCATCACCATGCCCGATCCACCCGCGCCATCAGCCCCCCCAGCCGCCGCTCCACGTCCTCCATGATCGCCGCGATCTCCTCCTCGCCCGCGCGCCGGGGCACGAACACGGGCTCGCCGTACGAGATGCGCAGGCGGGCGAAGGGATGCGGGATCATGAAGCGGTCCCATCCCCCGAAGTACGATGCGCGGCTGGCCCCCGACACCACGGGGATGATGGGCGCGCCGGTGCGCTGCGCGATCAGCACGGGGCCGGGCTTCATCTTCTCGCGCGGGCCCTTGGGCCCATCCGGCGTGATAGCCAGAGAGCGGCCGGCGCGCACGTGCTGGATCAACTCGCGCAGCGCATCCAGCCCGCCGCGCGTGGAAGAGCCGCGCACGGCCGTGAACCCCCACCGCCGGATGACGCGGGTGATGTACTCGCCGTCGCGGTGCTGGCTCACCAGCGTCACCACGCCATTGTGCCGGTGAAAGTGTGTGCATGGCAGCAGCCGGCCGTGCCACAGTGTGAAGATGACCGGCTTCCCCGCGCGCCAGAACCGGTCGTAGTGCTCCACTCCTTCGCGCTCGTAGCGGCACGAAGCCATCAGCGCGTTCAGCGCCCCGCTCCCGAGCCGCGCCACGAACCGCTCCCGTGCGCGCAGCTCGGTCACCTGCTCGCTCGGGCGGACTTTGGCAGACGGTCCCGCGACGGGTGCGTCGTGCGACTCATGCGTCGTCACGAGGCCGCCCCTGCGCCGACCCTGCGCGCATCATTCATGCGGTCCTTTCGGCCATCGCGCGCGTCGGGACGAACCGGACGTGCGCCGAGGGAGCGCGGGCGCGCTCCAGACTTCCACCTGGGAGGTGAGCCATGAAGAAGCTGTCGCTGGACCTCGAGGCGCTGAGCGTGGAAACCTTCACGACCGAGCCGAAGCTGGCGCAGGCCGCGTTCATCCAGGAGATGATCTCGAAGAAGAGCTGCATCGAGCAGTGCACCACCTCGTGCGTCCCCTGACTGCTCGCGGTTGACCGCGCGCAAAGAGCCCGCCGGGATGCACACCCCGGCGGGCTCTCCCGCGTCTCGACGAAGCAGCCCCCCGGCAGCGGCCGCACCGACACCCGCCGACCCACGCCGATCTCCGCCCTCCAGTCCGCGAAGGCGGACTTCGTGCCGTTGTAGCCGCGACTTCAGTCGCATCGTCCTCGCGGCACACACGCCGGCGGGCTCTCCCGCGCATCCCGACGAATCACCCCCACCTTTAGCGGCCCCACCGACGCCCGCCGCCCCACGCCGATCTCCGCCCTCCAGTCCGCGAAGGCGGACTTCGTGCCCTTGTAGCCGAGAGTTCAGTCGCATCGTCCCCGCGGCACACATCCCGGCGCCACCCGGATGGCACATCGTCCCACCCGGATGCCAAGCCAGGCACGCACTCCCGTGCAGCCGCCGGCTCGTCCCACCATCATCGCTCGATAACCCGCGGTTCATCGCCCGTCCCGCCGCGCATCCAGCAGCTCCCCCGCGATCTCCGCCACCCGCGCCGACGCCCCGGGCCCGCCCAGCCGCCCGCGGATCTGCGACAGGCCCTCGATCATCTCGCGCCGCTGGGCCGACTGCTCGTCCAGCAGCGGCAGCAGCGTGTCGGCCAGGGCTTGGGGCGTGGCGGCGTCCTGCACGAACTCGGGGGCCACGCGCCGCTCGGCGATCAGGTTCGCCAGCGCGATGTGCGGCACCTTCACCACGCGCCGGGCCAGCGCGTAGGAGAGCGGCGCCATGCGGTACACCACCGCCATCGGCGTCCCCGCGATCCCCGCCTCCAGCGTGGTCGTCCCGCTCTTCACCAGCGCGGCGGTGGCGTACTGCAGCAGCATCCCGCCGGTGCTCTCCACCAGCGGCCACAGGGCGCCGCCATACACGCCCCGGTCGATCCCGCGCGGCACGCCGATCACCGGCTGCACCGCGGGGCTCTTCGCCACCACCAGCGCCGCCGCGCTGCTGAACAGCTCCAGGTGCCGCCGCACCTCCTGCGCGCGGCTCCCGGGGAAGAGCGCCAGGATGGGCCGGCGCGGGTCCAGCCCATTGCGCCGGGCCCACACGTCGCGCAGCAGCGCGGGGTGCGGCCGGTCGAGCAGCGGGTGGCCCACGAACGACGCGTTCACCCCCGCGCTCCTCAGGAACGCCTCCTCGAACGGGAGGACCACCGCCACCCGGTCGGCGTCCCGGGCCAGGTCGCGCACCCGGCTCTTGTGCCAGGCCCACACCTGCGGGGCGATGTAGTACAGCACGGGAATCCCGCGGCCGCGGGCATGCCTCGCCAGCCGCAGGTTGAAACCGGGATAGTCGATGGGGATGACGAGCTCGACGCGCTCGCGCTCGAGCGCGGCGAAGACCCGCTTCTTCAGGTCGATGAAATACGGCAGGTGGCGGATCACCTCCACGAAGCCCATGACGGCGAGCTCGTTCAGCTCCGCCATCAGCTCCACCCCCTCCGCCTTCATCCGCGCGCCGCCCAGCCCCAGCAGCCGCGCGCGGGGGAAGCGCGCGCGCAGCGCCCGGGCGAGCGCCGCGCCGTGCAGGTCGCCCGACTCCTCGCCCGCCGCCACGAAGATCACCGGCGCCTCGGCGCTCACCGCCCCGCCTGCGTGTTCTTGAGCAGCCAGTAGATCACGGAAAGGATGGCGAGCAGGAAGAGGACCAGGCGCAGCAGCGACGGCGGCTTCGGCGTCGTGCCCCAGCGCCCGGGCCTACGCTGATGCGGCCACGGAGAAAGCATGGTCCTCGATCTTCTCCATGATGCGCAGCGCCACCGCCAGGGCGTCGCGCCCGTCGCGGCCGCTCACCACCAGCGGCGCCTCGCCGCGCACGGCGCTCACCCACGCCTCGAGCTCGGCGCGCAGCGGCTCGGCGCCGTCGCCCTTGAGCTCGATCCGCTCCACGATGTTCATCAGCGACAGCAGGTTGACGTCGCCCTCGGGCATCGTCGCGCCCTTGCGCAGCCGAAGGAACTCGCCCGTCCCCTTGGCCAGGTCCAGCGAGATGTAGCCGCTGCGCTGGAAGAAGCGGATCTTCCGCATCCGCTCCATCGACACGCGGCTCGCGGTGATGTTCGCCACCGCCCCGCCCTCGAACACGAGCCGCGCGTTGGCGATGTCCACGTTCCCCGTCAGCACCCCCACGCCCACGGCCTCCACCGACTCCACCGGCCGGCGCACCAGCCCCAGCAGCAGGTCGATGTCGTGGATCATCAGGTCGAGCACCACGGCCACGTCCGTCCCCCGCGGCCCGAACGGCGCCAGCCGGTGGCTCTCGGCGAAGCGCGGGTCCTCCAGGTACTGCTCGCAGGCCCGCAGCGCGCCGTTGAAGCGCTCCACGTGCCCCGTGGCCACCACCAGCCCGTTCGCCTCGGCCTTCGCCACGATGGCGTCGGCCTCGGCCACCGACGCGGCGATCGGCTTCTCGATCAGCAGGTGCACGCCCGCGTCCAGCGCCGCCAGCGCGACCTCCGCGTGGGCCGTCGTCGGCACCGCCACCACGGCCGCGTCGACGGCCGCCAGCAGCGCCTCCACCGAGGGAAACGCGTGCACCCCCAGCTCCGCCGACACCGCGGCCGCGCGCTCGGGGCTGGCGTCGAAGATCCCCGCCATCTCGGCCCCGGCCACCTCGCGCAGGATGCGCGCATGGTGGAACCCCAGCGACCCGGCGCCGATCACCCCCACCCGCGTCGCGCTCACGCCCCGCCTCCGCTGGCCGACGCGGAAACCGGCGTCGCCGGGAAGATCCGCGCGCATGCCGAAGCATCGGCCCGCAGCCCGGCGGCCGCACCCATCCCCACGAGACCGCGCGGATCTCCGCCCCGCAGTCCGCGAAGGCGGACTTCGTGCCGTTGTTGCCGCGAATTCATTCGCCCGGCACTCCCGCGCGAAGCCGCGCCGCCCGCTCTCCCCCTGCCCCCCTCACACCTGCACCCCGCGCTCGCTGTTCTCGAAGAAGGAGAGAAACACCTCCACCTCGGGGATCGCGCGCAGCTCCTCGCGGGCCCGCTCCAGCGCCTGCTTCACGTTGTGGTTCGAGGCGAAGAACAGCCGGTACGCCCGCTTCAGCTCGCGCCGCACCTCTTCCGGGAAGCCGCGGCGCTGCAGGCCGACGGAGTTCAGGCCGTAGAGCTCCATGGGGCTCCCGGCGGCCTTCACGTAGGGCGGCACGTCCTTGGCCACGCGCGTGGCCCCGCCCACGAAGGCGTGCGGCCCGATGCGCACGAACTGGTGGATGGGGGTGAGCCCGCCCACGATCGCCCAGTCGCCGATGCTCACGTGCCCCGCCATGTTCACGGCGTTCGACAGGATCACGTGGTTGCCCAGGTGGCAGTCGTGCGCCACGTGGGTGTAGGCCATCAGCATGCAGTCGCTCCCCACGCGCGTCACGCCGCTGGCGATGGTGCCGCGGTTCAGCGTGGCGTACTCGCGGATCACGGTGCGGTCGCCCACGATCAGCGTGGTGGGCTCGCCCATGTACTTCAGGTCCTGCGGGTCGGTGCCCAGGATCACGCCCTGGCTGATGGTGCACTCCTCGCCCACGCTGGTGTCGCGCTCGATCAGCACGTGCCCGGCGATGCGCGTGCGGGCGCCCACCTTCACGTTGGGGCCGATGATGGAGTACGGCCCCACCACCACGCCCGGCGCCAGCTCGGCCGTGGGGTCGATCAGCGCCGTGGGGTGGATGTCGGTCGCGGTACCCATGGAAGGAATCGTCATCTCCACCTCAGCGGTCCACCACGCGAGCCATCATCTCGGCCTCGGCCACCACCTGCCCGTCCACCCGGCCCACACCCTTCATCCGGCAGTTGGAGCCGCGGATCTGCAGGATCTCCACCTCGAAGCGGATCTGGTCGCCCGGGATCACCGGCCGGCGCCACTTCACGTTGTCGAGCGACATGAAGTAGATCACCTTCTCGTCCAGGTTCTCCATCTGCTCGAGCACCAGCAGCCCGCCCACCTGCGCCATCGCCTCGATGATCAGCACCCCCGGCATCACGGGCCGCCCGGGAAAGTGCCCCACGAAGAACGGCTCGTTGATGGTCACGTTCTTCAGCCCCACGATCCGCTTGCGCTCCTCGAACTCGATCACCCGGTCCACCAGCAGGAACGGGTAGCGGTGCGGGAGATACTGGAAGATCTGCTCGATCCCCAGCATGGGGCGCGTGTTCTTCTTCCGCTCGGCGCGGCGCACCAGCTCCTGCGCCAGCGCCACGTTCCCCGGGTGCCCCGGCTTCTCGGCGATCACGTGCGCGCTCAGGCGCGCGCCCACCAGCGCCAGGTCGCCCACGATGTCCAGCGCCTTGTGGCGCACGAACTCGTCGGGAAAGCGCAGCTCCGTGCCGCCCACGATCCCGCCGTCGTCGCCCAGCACCACCGCGTTCTGCACCGAGCCGCCCTGCGCCAGCCCGCGCGAGTACAACTCCTCCACCTCGCGCTCGAAGCAGAAGGTGCGCGCCGGCGCCATCTCGCGCCCGAACGAGCCGTCGTCCACCCGGAAGCTGGCGTACTGCCGCCCCACCGCCGGGTGGTCGAAGTCGATCGTGGTCGAAACCCGGTACCCCTGCGCGGGGGCCACCACGTACTCGGCCGTCCCCTTGGCCACCGAGAACGTCTCGTCCACGGTGATGAACTTGGCCGGCGCGTCCTGCTCCTGCACGCCGGCCGTCGCCAGCGCGGCGTCGAACTCCTGCGAGCTGCCATCCATGGCGGGGGGCTCGGGGCCCTCCAGCTCCACCACCAGGTTGTCGATCTGCCTTGCCACCACGGCGGCCAGCAGGTGCTCCACGGTGTGCACGCGCGCCTCGCCGTGGCCCAGGATGGTGCCGCGGTCGGTGCTGCTCACCTGCGAGACGAGCGCGGGGATCTCGGGGCTGCCCTCCAGGTCCACGCGGCGGAAGACCACGCCGGTGCCCACCGCGGCGGGAAGGAGGCGCATCTTCACCGGCGCCCCGGTGTGCAGCCCCACGCCCTCCAGCGCGGCGGGGGCGGCCAGGGTGTTCTGTCTGGGAGTCGTTGCCATCGGTCCTGTCGTGAGGCGCACAGTTCTCGGAAAAAACGTCAAGAGCCCGCGGCGTCCTTGCCGAACACCGCGCGCTCGATCTCGCGAATCCGCTTCACCAGCTCGGGGAGGCGGAAGAGCGCCGCTTGGGCGCGCATGGCCTCGCGGTGCGGGCGGGCCGGGTAGCCGCTCACGGTGGCCCCCGGCTCCACGCTGGCCGTCACCCCCGCCTGGGCGCCCACCTTCGCGCCGGCGCCCACGGTGATGTGGCCCTGGAAGCCGCTCTGCCCCCCCAGCACCGCGCCGTCGCCGATCCGGGTCGACCCCGAGATCCCGGCCTGCGAGACGACGATCACGCTGCGCCCCAGGCGGCAGTTGTGGCCGATCTGCACCAGGTTGTCGATCTTGCTCCCCGCCCCGATCACCGTGTCGCCGATGGAGCCGCGGTCGATGGTGGTGTTCGCCCCCACCTCCACGTCGGCCTCGATCACGCAGCGCCCCACCTGCGGCACCTTCACCAGCGCGCCGCCCTCGGGCACGTAGCCGAAGCCGTCGGCCCCCAGTCGCGCGCCGCTGTGGATGATGGCGCGCTCGCCCACGCGGGTGCCGTCGTAGAGCGTGGCGTGCGGGTGGATCAGCGCGTCGTCGCCCACCCGGCAGTCGCGCCCGATCACCACCTGCGCCCCGATCCGCGCCCGCTCGCCCACCGTGCTCCCGTCGCCGATCACCGCGTACGGACCCACCCACGCCGTCGCCGCGAGTTCCACCCCTTCGCCGACCACGGCGGTGGGGTGCACGCCGGCCGGCGGGCGGTGCTCGGGGTACAGCGCCGGGAGAAGGCGCGCCAGGGCGCGGCGCGGGTCGTCCACGCGCACCACTGGGGTGCCCGGCTTCAGCGGCGCGTCGCTCCCCCGCGCAACCAGCAGCGCACGGGCCTGCGACGCCGCAATGTACGGGAAGTAACGGGCCTCGGCAACGAACGACAGGTCGTCGGGGCCGGCCTCGTCCAGGGGCCTCACGCCGCGCACCACCAGCGCCGCGTCGCCCTCCACCTCCCCGTCGGCGATGCGCGCGACCTCGGCCAGCGACAGCTCGGGCATTCGTCTCGTCTTCTCAGGAATTTCCAACGGCAACCGCGGATTCGGGCGTGTCCCTCCGCTGCGCTCCGGGCCGGGCTGCGCGCTGCGTAGGGCACGATACCGCCGTGCCCAACGCAGCCGGGCCCACGGCGGCCCGCCCACGCGTCCGTTCGACGGAGGTGGTGCTGCCGGCGGTCCGCCGCGTTCCCGGCCCTCCGGGCGCGCATCCCTCACGCATCGGTGCGGTCTGCCGAACGCCTAGCCACCTTCCGCACCCCGGGTTGAAACCCGAGGCAACCACGGCACGAAGTCCGCTTCGCGCCGCCTTCGCGGACTGCACGCCGCATCTCGTGCAGGAAGCAGCCGCCGGCGCGATGCATGTCTCCGGTACTCCGACCACGCCGCAGCACCCCTTCCCCCATCGCGACCGATCTGGGCACTGGGCACTTCCCGTTTCCCCAGAACACCCGAAGGCGCCCGCGACCCCTCTCGGGTCGCGGGCGCCTTCAGTTTAGCCGCCGTTCACGCCGTGGCGCAAACGCCGTCCGCCTTCGCCGCGTCGGGCGCGCTTACGGACGCGCCGCCGGGGCGGGTGCGCCGCCGCGCAGGCGCTGCATCACGCGGTCGGTGATGTCCAGCGTGGGGTCCACCGCCAGGATCCCGCCCTGCGAGCTGTCGATGATGAACGTGAACCCGCCCTCGCGCCGCAGCGTCTCGATGGTGGCGTTGATCTGCTGCATCACCGGGGCGATCAGCTGCTGCTGGCGCGTCTGCGCCTGCTCCTGGAGCTGGGCGCCGCGCTGCTGGTAGGCGGTGTACTGCGTCTGCAGCTCGGTCTGGCGCTGCTCGCGCGCCTGCGGGCTCAGCGTGGCCTGCTGCTGCTGGAACGCCTGGTTGGCCGTGTTCAGGCGCTGCTCCATGCTGTCGAGCGGCGCGCGCAGGCGCGTCATCTCGCCCTGCAGCGTCTGCTGCACCTGCGCCACCGCCGGCGACTCGGCCAGGATCCGCTGCGAGTTCACGAACCCGATCTTGAGCGCCTGCGCCTGGGCCGGCGCCGCGGCCGTCACGACCAACGCGGCCGCGCCCAGCAGCCCCGCAAACATCGAACGCTTCATCCGTCACTCCGTGCAAAAAGGTTGGAGCGGGCCCCGCGGGTCCGTTTAGAACCCGGTGCCCAGCTTGAAGTGAAGCTCCCAGCCCGGTTTGGGCTTGTCGAAGCCATACGCGGCGTCCACTCCGATGGCACCCAGGAACGGAGTGACGATGGTGCCGCCCACGCCCGCGCCGCGGAACAGACGCGTGGGGTCGAACTCCTGCACGTCGTTGAACACGTTGCCCGCGTCGCCGAACACGTGCAGCGAGAGCATGTCGCTCACCCGCAGCGCGTACTCGCCGCTCACCGTCACGAAGCTGTCACCCAGGCACTCCTGCACCAGGCTCTTGTTGCACCCCTGGCTGTAGCCGCGCGGGCCCACCGTGAACTCGCCGTAGCCGCGCAGCGGCTCGCCCTGCATCACGCCGCCCACGAAGAAGCGCTCGAAGGGGAAGCGCTCCACGTTGCCGAACACCGTGCCGGTGCGCACGCTCAGCCCCACCGCCAGGCGCATGGGGCGCGGCCCCGAGCCGATGGTGCCGGCCGGCACCCACCACTGCGCGTCGGCCAGCAGCTTCTGGAAGTTGCCGTCGCCGCCGATCACGCCGCCCGTCTGCGCGATCGAGATGTTCTGGCTGGTGCCCTGCGTGGGGAACAGGTTGTGGTTGCGGGTGTCGCGGCCCAGCGACAGGCTGACCGTGCTGGCCGTGGCCGGCGGAAGGCAGAACACGTTGTTGCTGCCGGTCCCGCAGGGGTCGTCGAAGGCGCTGTAGCGCGTGCGGCTCAGCGAGTAGCCCACGAACGCCCGGGTGCGATACCACCCCGGCACCGGGAAGCCGAACTGCAGGCTGCCGCCGGTGCGGGTGCGCCGCCCGTTGTTGGTGGTCACGAAGCGGTCGCCCGTGCGGAACAGCGAGATCGACCCCGAGTTGCGGCTCCCGGCGATGGCCGGGTCGGTGTAGCTCGCCTCGAAGGTGCTGCGCCCGTAGCCGTACTCGGCGCGCAGGCTGGCGTTCTTCCCCTGTCCGAACAGGTTGGGCTGCTGGTAGCCCAGGAAGCCGCTCACGCCGCCGCCGCGCCCCGCGTAGCCGCCGCCGATCACCGTGCCGAAGTTGATGTTGCCGGTCTGCTTCTCCTTCACCCGGAACACGATGTCCACCACCCCCGAGTCGGGGTTGGGCTGGATGTCGGGCGTGGGCATCGGCGTCTCGAAGAAGCTGAGCCCGTTGAGCGCCTGGTAGCTCTGCAGCAGCCGGTTCTCGTCGTACACGTCGCCCGGCACCAGGAACATGCGGTCGCGCAGCACCTGCTCGTGCGTGGTGGTGTTCCCCTCGAACACGATGTGGCGCACGTAGAACGGCTGCCGCTCGCTCACCGCGATGGTCGCGTTGACCGTGGGCTCGCCGCCGTTGGCGGCCGGAACCCGCTCGATCGCCGGCTCCACCTGCGCGTACAGGTACCCCTCGTTGCGGTACTGCTGCTGGATCTGGGTGGCGGCCGCGTCCAGCGCGCCGCGGTCGAACACCTCGCCCGCGAGGCGTTGCGAGGTGCCGCCCACCGGCAGCCCCAGCACCGAGTGGTGCTGCTCCAGGAACAGCCGCTCCAGCGCCTCGTGCGGGAAGTGCGAGGCGCCCTGGATGTTGAACTCGCCCAAGCGGTAGCGCGGGCCCTCGCTCACGTCCACCACCAGGCGCGCGTTGCCGGTGGCCGGGTCCACCACCAGGGTGTCGCCCAGCACCGCGAAGTCGATGTAGCCGCGGTCGCCGTAGAACGCCGGCAGGTTCTGGCGCAGGTCGGTCTCGAACGCCTCGCGGTCGAACTTCCCCGAACGGAACCACCAGAAGCCCTCGGGCTTGGTCTTCATCGCCCCGGTCAGCTCCTCGTCGCTGAAGGCGCGGTTCCCCTGGAAGTCGATCACCGCCAGGTTCAGCCGCGAGCCCTCGCGCACGTTGAACACCAGCCGGTAGCCGTCGGCCGGGTTGGCCAGCGGCACCAGCGAGGTGTCCACCGAGATCAGCTGCAGCCCCTTCTTCGCCAGCTCGTCGCGGATGCGGGTCTCCACGTCGAGCACCCGCTGCGGGTTGAGCGGCGCCCCCTCGCGCAGCTTCGCGCTGTCGCGCACGGCGGTGCCGCTCAGGCTCCGCAGCCCGCGGAACTCCACCTGCGCCACGTAGGGCCGCTCCACCACCTGCAGCGTCACGATCCCGTGGCCCGGCGCGGTCTCGCGCACCAGCACGTCTGCGGTCTGGTAGGCCTGGCTGGCCATCAGGCGGCGGATGGCGGCCTGCACCTGCACCGCCGTCACGGTGCTGCGCGGGAGGATGCCGGCGGTGGAGCGCACCGCGGCGGCGGCCACGCGCCCGTTGCCGCGCACCTCCACCGAGTCCACCACCAGCCCCTGCTGCTGCGGGGTGGCGGCGGGGGCGGGGGTGTCCTGGGCGTGGAGCGCGCGGGGCGCCGCGAGCGCGGCGAGGCTGAAAGTGAGGAGGGCCGCCGTGGCGGCCCCTCCCCGTTCAAGGAAGCGGTGCACTGCTCTACCCGTCTAGGTGGTCG
>Ga0247773_1000775_pt1 | contig 11486 bp, 8 predicted proteins | sample UWRJL092311B6_FD_179934 | JGI IMG/M metagenome (GOLD analysis project Ga0247773, IMG submission 179934) | Plant litter microbial communities from Arlington Agricultural Research Station in Wisconsin, United States - UWRJ-L092-311B-6 | ecosystem: Environmental > Terrestrial > Plant litter >...
GGATCTGCAACGAGGAGCGGGCCGACATCGCCGCGCACCTGCACGACTCGGTGCTGCAGACCCTGGCGCTGATCCAGCGCAGCGCCGACCAGCCGCGCGAGGTGGCCCGGCTGGCCCGCCGCCAGGAGCGCGAGCTGCGGACCAAGCTCTACGGCACCGGGGTGCCCACCGGCCGGTTCGGCGCAGCGCTGCACGCGGCGGCCGCCGAGGTGGAGGACACCTACGCCATCACCGTCGACGTGGTGGTGGTCGGCGACCACCCGATGGACGCCCGGCTGGACGCGCTGGTGGCCGCCAGCCGGGAGGCCCTGGTCAATGCCGCCAAGCACGCCCAGGTGACGACCGTGTCGGTGTACGCCGAGTTGGACGGCGCCGCCGCCTCGGTGTTCGTCCGGGACCGGGGGACCGGCTTCGACCCGGACCGGACCGACGAGAGCCGGCAGGGCATCCGGGGATCGATCGTGGGCCGGTTGCAGCGCCAGCACGGCACCGCGACGATCCGCTCGAGCCCGGGGCAGGGCACCGAGGTACAGCTGCGAGTGGAACTTCAATGACCAGGCCACCAGAGGAAATGGGCGATGACATGACCGAACCGATTGGCCGAACCCGATGAGCGAGGACGGCCGTCCGACCGTGGTGCTGGTCGACGACCACGCGATGTTCCGGGCCGGCGTCCGCGCCGAGATCGGCGCCGGCGTCGACATCGTCGGTGAGGCGGCCAGCGTGGCCGAGGCGATCGCCACCATCCGGCACACCCGGCCGGACGTGGTGCTGCTGGACGTGCACCTTCCCGACGGCGGCGGCCCCGCCGTGGTGGCGGCCGTGCAGCCCGAGCTGCCGGACACCAAGTTCCTGGCGCTGTCGGTCTCCGATGCCGCCGAGGACGTGATCACCGTGATCCGGGCCGGCGCCCGCGGCTACGTCACCAAGACCATCTCCGGCGCGGACCTGACCGACGCGATCCGGCGGGTCGCCGACGGCGACGTGGTGTTCTCACCCCGGCTGGCGGGCTTCGTCCTGGATGCCTTCCGGGAGGCCGGCACCAGCCCGGGCGGTCCGGTGACCTCGACCGATCCGGAGCTGGACCAGCTCACCCCCCGCGAGCAGGAGGTGATGCGGCTGCTGGCCCGCGGCTACTCCTACCGCGAGATCGGCTCGGAGCTGTTCATCTCGGTCAAGACGGTGGAAACCCACGCCTCCAACGTGCTGCGCAAGCTGCAGCTGTCCTCCCGGCACCAGCTCACCCGGTGGGCGGCCGACCGCCGGATCGTGTAACCGGGCGGGTTCCTACTGGGTGCCGCGGCAGACCCGCAGCACCGCCTCGGCGAGCGCGCCGCCCTCGCTGCCCAGCCGGCTGCGGTACCGGCCCAGGATGGCGCGCTCGCGGCCCAGTTCCACCCGGGTGCCACCGGCGTCCATCCGAGCCGCCTGGATGTGGCGCGACAGCTGGGCGCGCTCGGCGACCAGCCGGGCGATGGCCGTGTCGAGGGCGTCGATCTGCCCGCGCATGGTGCCGATGACGCTCGGGTCGGCCGCCCGCTCGGGCGGAGCGGCGTCGGGGATGTCGGTGCTGTTGCGCACGGGAGTTCCTCTCGATGGTCGAGGTGCTGGCCACCTCGAGCCGTCGGTCCCGGATAGAAAACGCCCCGGGCTCGTACGGCCCAGGGCGGGATCGGTCGGTGTGTCAGATCAACCGGTCGCGATGGGTGCCGCGGTGCGGTACCCATAGAAAAAGTTGCGTCCGGTGCTTGCCACGCTTGAATCGTGTCACGCGCCGGCCGCCGCGGGCAACCTCCGGGCGTGCCATCCGCCGCCGACCGGTTCTGACAGTGGCCCGTCGTAGGCTGGACCCCGATGACCACCGATGCCGCCCGCTCGCCCGCCACCGGTCAGCGCCGCCGCCCACCCGCGCCGGTCGCTGCCGATGCCGGCCTGTTCGACGTCCCCACCTTCGAGGTGGAACGGGCACCTGGAACCCCCGCCGACGAGCGGCCCGCCACCCGGCCGGCACTGTCGGTCGAGCAGCTGCTGTCCGGGTTGAACCCGCAGCAGCGCCGGGCGGTCGAGCACGCCGGCACGCCGTTGCTGATCGTGGCCGGGGCCGGCTCGGGCAAGACCCGGGTGCTCACCCAGCGGATCGGCTACCTGCTGACCGCCCGCGGCGCCAAGCCGGGCGAGATCCTGGCCATCACCTTCACCAACAAGGCGGCCGGCGAGATGAAGGGCCGGGTCGCCGAGCTGGTCGGCCGGCGCGCCAACCTGATGTGGGTGTCGACGTTCCACTCGATGTGCGTGCGGATCCTGCGCGCGCAGGCCAAGCAGATCGGCCTGAAGTCCTCGTTCACCATCTATGACGCCGACGACTCCCGCCGGCTGCTGACCATGGTGGTGCGTGAGCTGAACCTCGACCCGAAGCGCTACCCGGCGCGTTCGCTGGCCGTGCAGATTTCCAACCTCAAGAACGAGCTGATCTCGGCCGGGGAGTTCGCCGAGCGGGCCGGCACGGCACCGGAGAAGATCCTCGCCGAGGTCTACCAGCGCTACCAGGACCGGCTCGTCCAGTCGCACGCCCTCGACTTCGACGACCTGATCCTGCGCACCGTGCAGCTGCTCCAGAACCTGCCCGACGTCGCCGAGCACTACCGCCGGCGGTTCCGGCACGTCCTGGTCGACGAGTACCAGGACACCAACCACGCCCAGTACGTACTGGTCTCCGAGCTGTGCAAGCCGGTACCGGCCGGCCCGGACGGCACCGGCGGCCTGCCGGCGGCCGAGCTGTGCGTGGTCGGTGACGCCGACCAGTCGATCTATGCCTTCCGCGGCGCCACCATCCGCAACATCGACGAGTTCGAGCGGGATTACCCCGATGCCACCACCATCCTGCTCGAGCAGAACTACCGGTCCACCCAGACCATCCTGGGTGCCGCCAACGCGGTGATCGCCCGCAACCCGGACCGGCGGCCGAAGAACCTGTGGTCTGAGGCCGGCGCCGGCGAGCAGATCTCCGGCTTCGTCGCCGAGAACGAGCACGACGAGGCCCGCTGGGTCGCGCAGAAGATCGACGAACTCGGCGACGCGGGGCTGGCGCTGCCGTCGGACGTGGCGGTGTTCTACCGCACCAACGCCCAGTCTCGGGTCTTCGAGGACATCTTCATCCGGCTCGGCCTGCCCTACAAGGTCGTCGGCGGGGTGCGGTTCTACGAGCGCAAGGAGATCCGCGACGCGCTGGCCTACCTGCGGGTGATCGCCAACCCGACCGACCTGGTCAGCCTGCGCCGGATCCTCAACACCCCGCGCCGCGGCATCGGCGAGCGTGCCGAGCTGTTCGTCGAGACCTACGCCGACCGCGAGCGGATCCCGTTCGCCGAGGCGCTGGAGCGGGTCGAGCACATTCCCGGCCTGGCCGCCCGGTCGGCCAACGCGATCGCCGAGTTCGTCAAGCTCCTCTTCGAGCTCAGGGCGATCGCCAACAGCGAGGAGCACGGCACGCCGAGCAACGTGATCGAGGAGATGCTCAGCCGGACCGGCTACCTGACCGAGCTGGAGGCCAGCCACGACCCGCAGGACGAGAGCCGGGTGGACAACCTGCGCGAGCTGGTCAGCGTGGCCGCCGAGTTCGAGGAGCAGCGCGCCCAGCTGGACGAGCCCGCCGACCTGGACGCCTTCCTCGAGCACGTCTCGCTGGTCGCCGACGCCGACTCGGTGCCGGACGCCAGCGGCGGGGTGGTGACGCTGATGACGCTGCACACCGCCAAGGGGCTGGAATTCCCGGTGGTGTTCCTGGCCGGCATGGAGGACGGCATCTTCCCGCACCTGCGCACCCTCGGCGAACCCAGCGAGCTGGCCGAGGAGCGGCGGCTGGCCTATGTCGGCATCACCCGGGCCCGGCAGCGGCTGTACCTGAGCCGGGCGATCGCGCGCACCGCCTGGGGGCAACCGGCCTTCAACCCGCCGTCCCGGTTCCTCGACGAGGTGCCGATCGAGCACGTGCAGTGGACGGGCGCGGTCAACCGCGAGCCGTTCGTGCCCGGCTACCCCGACGACAACCGCAGCGGCGCGTACTCCGACCACGGCTACCGGTCCCAGCCGGTCGCGACCCGCCGGTTCACCCCCAGCCCGCCGTCGACGTTCGGTGCCGCCAAGCTGACCAAGCCGATCCCCAGCCTGCAGGTCGGGGACCGGGTCAGCCACGACGGCTTCGGCATGGGCACCGTGGTCGCCCTGCGTGGCGTGGCCGAGAAGGCACAGGCCGAGGTGGACTTCGGCTCGCTCGGCAGCAAGTGGCTGGTGCTGCGGTTCGCGCCGCTGGTCAAGCTCTAGCGGGCTCAAGGGACCGTATGGCAGCCGCCTTGGTGAGGTGGGCAGTCGCCCGTCCGAGGCTTACCAGGGTATTGAAATGCCACTGGCTGGTGGAGCTACGGTGTTATCAACAGCCGCCGTTGCACCCGCGGGTTTGTCGTTCGACGTCGATAAGCTCAACCGGTGATCTTGGCCTATACCGATGAGTCCGGCGACATCGAGCGTGGCGGCTCGCTTACGTACACGGTTGGTTGCGTACTGATCGACTCTGACATGTGGCCGCAGGCGTTCAACGCGCTATTGAACTTTCGCCGAAAGCTGCGAGCCGATTTCGGGATCCCCGTCAGGGCGGAGTTGAAGGCAACGTACCTCGTCAGCGGCAGCGGTCCGCTGCGTCGCCTTCAGCTCACACCTGGGCAGCGGCAGGCGATTTACCGGGCCCACCTGCGTCAGTTGGCTTCGCTGAGCATGCGGGCCTTCGCTGTCGTGGTGGATAAACGGTCAACGACCCTTCACGATCCAGTGGATCGCCTGGCTTGGCAGACGACAATGGAACGGCTCGAACGGACCAGCGTCGGCGAGCGGGTTGCATTCGCACTGTTCCACGACAACGGAAATAATCTGTTGGTACGTTCGGTGGCTCGTAAAGCTCGGAGGCGGATCACCGCTGGTAGTGCCTATGGAACAGGCCAGATCACGCTAGCGGCACAGAGGTTCGTCGATGATCCGGTGCCCCGCGATTCAGCTGAGAGTTACCTGATCCAGCTGGCTGACCTCATAGCCTATGCAGGCTTCCGGACTTTAATAGCGCCCGGCCGGTCAGTACGGCAGGTGGCTCCCGGCGACCTGTGGGCAGACATTGGGTTGGCCACCCACGCTGCCGTCAACAAGATCAGTGGTGGAACTCCAGGAGTCGTGGTCCGTACGAAGTAAGACGCCCCCAGCTTGGCTGGGGGCGGGGAAGACCTACCCCGCTCAAAGGAGCGGCTCAGCCTTCGAATCCGACCTTACCGAAACGTCAAACTGAAACTCAAGCGACACATCGCCCACTCGCTCTCGCTGCAGGAGGTACTGGTCAGGGGCGGCACTGGCTGCTCGGCCCGGTGTAGTCGGGCGAACGGAGCACCAGCAGGTTGCCCTGCGAGAACACCTGGACGAAGCCGGCGGCCCGGGAGTCGGCCAGCACCTGCTGCGGTGTCGGCAGCAGGTAGCCCACCTCCTTCTGCCCAAGGTCGAGCACCACGTAGTCGGTGCGCGGGGTCGGGATGCCCGGCAGGGTCACCCGGTTGGTGGTGACCAGGTGGGTGGCCAACCGGTCGTCCACCGACACGCAGACGTCGTGCGGCACCTGTCGCACCGCGGCCTGCTGGTCGCGCAGGTGGGCATCGGTCCGCCAGGCCGAGCCGTTCAACATCCGGCGGATCACCGGCGCGGTGATGTTGGCGACGGTGCTCAGGTACACCGGCACGATCAGCAGCCAGGCCAGCATGATCCGATTCAGCACCGGCCGGCGCCAGATTCCCAGCCGGGCGCCGCCGTCCACCATGGCCAGCACCAGCACCAGGAAGGGCAACGCGTTGTAGTGGAAGTGCGTCGTCCACAGGTGGTCGCGGGAGTTGAAGAACCGCTCGGCCAGCAGCGGCAGCGCGATCAGGCTGTACCGCGAGCGCAACGGCAGCAACGCCAGCGGTAGGAAGAAGTAGGCGAGCGTTTCGGCTTTGATCGACGGGGTGAACAGCAATCGGACGGTATGCACCGGATGGGCCACGATGGTCCACAGCGCGTGCGGCAGGTCCGGCCCGAGCGCGTCGAAGGTCCAGTAGGCGAACTGCCCGGACTGGGCGAACGCCGGGATGATCAGCGCCGTCACCAGCAGGTAGCCGGCCAGGCCGCCGCCGATCAGCAGGTAACCGGTGCGCCGGGGCCGCCAGGCCAGCCGCAGCAGGCCGATCATCACCAGCACCGCGCCCATGTCCTCGCGCACCAGCAGCAGCAGCCCGGCTGAGACCAGCAGCGTCCGGTCGTCGCGGCGGTCCAGGGCGTCCACCGCGACCGCCAGGATCGGCACGCCCCAGGCGACCTCGTGGAAGTCGAAGTCGACCATCGCCTGGATCGCCCAGCTCAGGCCGTAGGCGGCGGCCACCACCAGCGCGCCGCCGCGCGACATCCGGCGCAGCGCGAAGGAGTAGACCACCGGCACCGACGCCGCGATCAGCGCCATCTGCAGCACCAGCAGCACGGCGGGGGAGTTCCAGATCCAGTACAGCGGCGCCGCCAGCGCGATGATCGGGTGGAAGTGGTCGGCCAGGATGTTGTAGTGGGCGCCCTTGAGCGGCACCTCCGGTGCCCGGAACCGGGCGTAGTTGCGCACCGCCTGGTCGAAGATGCCGAGGTCGTAGCCGGCGGTCAGGTAGGTGGCCTGCCGGGTCAGGCCGTAGACGCTGTAGACCACGAACAGCAGGCCGGTCAGCAGCGCTACCTGCCAGTGCCCGGTCACCCGGGCCCGGGCCGACCTGGTGGCCTGGGCCAACACGGTCACCCGGCCCGCCTGGTCTGGATCCAGACCTGGCGCACCGCGTACCAGGTCAGCCAGAGCAGCAGCAGGTTGCGCGCCGCCAGGTCCAGCGTCACCAGCGGCATGAACGAATGCGTCTTGAGCAGCGCGTTGTAGCCGATCGGGAACACCAGGTGGGTCGCCACCGCGGTGACCAGCAGCACCCGGGCGAAGGTACGCACCGCCGGGTCGGCCGGCGCCCGGACCGCCAGCGCCGCCGCCGGCCCGCCCAGCCACAGCAGGTACTGCGGGCTCAGGGTCTTGTTGGTCACGGTGACCACCAGCGCGGTCGCCAGGAAGATCCAGCCGAGGGTTTCAGCCGACGGGGCCGCCGCCGAGTGCGCGCGCCACCAGAGCAGCACCAGCAGTCCGCCGCCCAGCAGGGTCAGCAGGCTGGTCAGCTGGCTGGTGACGTGCACCCCGGGTCCGAAGATCTCGAAGGCCTTGTACTGCGAGACGCGGATGTCCCAGGTGCCGACCGGGTGCACCATCCGGGCCAGCATCAGCGGGGTGGCGGCGATCGACTCGATCTGCAGGCCGCGGGCGGACTGCCAGCGCAGCGGGGACAGGGTACGGCTGACGCCGCCGAGCACCAGGGCTAGGCCGCCGGTCAGGATCGCGGTGCCGAGGAAGCCCAGCAACACCTGGCGACGGTCGCCGCGCCGGATCAGGAAGGTCGGCAGCATCACCGCCGGCCACAGCTTCAGGGCGGCTCCGAACGCGGTCAGCGCGCCGGCCACCGCGGGCCGGCGGATCGCCGCCAGCACCGCACCGCCGGCCAGCACCGCCGGCACCAGGTCGAACCGGAAGTAGGCCAGCGGGCCCATCGCCGGGACGAACCACAGCCACAGGTTGGTGGCGTCACCGCGCCGCCGGCCGTCACCGCGCCAGAGGAAGCCGGTGAACACCGCGTCCACGATCAGCATCGACAGGGCGAACAGGATGATGAAGGCGACCTGGTTGAGAAAGCCCAGCAGGAACTGGGGAAGGATCACCAGGAACACCGGCAGCGGGTACTCCTGCAGGGTGTTGCGCAGGCCGCCGCCCTCGAAGAGCTGGTGCAGGCTGCGGGCGTAGTACTTGACGTCGCCGGTGACGTCGCTCTCGTGCCCGAACCCCAGGATCGCCAGGGTCATCGCGCGGGAGAGCAGCCAGCGCAGCGCGATCGAGTGCCGGCCCTGCGCGACGATGGCCCCGGGCAGCTCGAGCTGCGGCAATTGCCGGCGCCGGACCATGCTGGAACTGGTCATCGCGCTGGCCGCCGTCCTGTTCGCGCTGCGGCACCGCACCGGCAGCTGCCCTGGCAGTATCGCCGATCCGGCTGAGCGGCCGTCAGGCGTCCGGGTTGTACGCGCCGACCGACACACCACGGGCGGCCAGCCAGGGCACCGGATCGAGGTACGGGCCGAAGGCGCTGCCCCGGGCGACGCCGAAGTGCAGGTGCGGCCCGGTGGACTGGCCGTTGGCCCCGATGTCGGCGATGTGCTGGCCGGCCCGCACGTGCTCGCCGACGGTGACGTAGTAGGTGTACATGTGCCCGTAGATGCTGTAGTCGCCGTTGGCGTGCCGGATCACCACCCACAGCCCGAAGCCGCTCGCCGGACCGGCCTCGACCACCACGCCGTCGCCGACGGCCACGATCGGCGAGCCGAGCGGGCCGGCCAGGTCGATGCCCTCGTGCATCACGCCCCAGCGCATGCAGAAGCAGGACGATTCCGCCCCGGCGCTGGGCCGGACCCAGCGCTCGACGTGCTTGGCCGGCTTGGCGGCCGGCTTCAGTACGGCGGAGCGGAGCGGGGCGGGCTCGGCGGCGCGCGGGCTGGTCAGCGCCCGGCTGGCGCGCGAGACCCGGCGGTCGGCGGCGGCCAGCTGGGCCGCGGCGCTCACCGTGGTGGAGTCGACGCCGCGGTCGGTGTCGCTCGCGCCTGAGCCGCCAAGGGCGTCCGAGCCGCCGAGGGCACCCGAGCCGCCGAGGGCCAGCTCGCCGGCGGCCGCCCGCGGCACCGGGCCGGCGTGGCCGGCGGGCAGCAGGTGTGGGGCGTTGGCCCCGCTCCACACCGCGAGGACGGCCACCGCGGCCGGCACCGCCGGGGAGCGGCGCCACAGCGGTGCCCGGTTCGGCAGCGTCGGCTGGACGGCACGGTGCCGGGCCGAGGCCGACCGGGTTGACGACGAGGCCAGGGCTGAGGACGGGGAGGACAACCGGGCCGGTTGGGCCGAGGACGAGGGCCGGCCCGGGGCGCCCGCCCGGTGCTGTCCGGATCGCTGCAGTGCCGAACTCGCCAGCGGACCCGGAACGGTGACCCGGCGCCGGCCGGAATCCTGCGGGCGGGCATGCCGGGGGCCGAGGGTGACCGGCGGAGCCGGTGGGAACGGAGCCAGCGGTGGGGGCGCGCTGTGACGTCCCACTCAGCTGCCTCCATACCGTTCGAAATCCTGCCGCGGGGGTCATCCGCACATGGCGATCCCGGCACATTCGAAGTGGCTGGCAGCCTACTTGTTGTTAAGGGGACGCGAGGCCGAACCGTAACGTATCGATCGGGGGGCGGGCAACTCGCCGGCCGGCCCGGGCGTGCCGGTCGCCGGCTCCTCGCTCAGCCGGCCCGCCTCGCCGGTCAGCGCGGCCGCGATCGCATGCGCCACCGAGCTGTTCACCAGCAGCGACAGGTGTCCGACACCGTGCACCTGCAGCCGGCTGACGCTCAGGTCCGGATGGTCCAGCCGGGCGCTGCGGTGCGGCACCACCACCTCGTCCCGGTCGGAGTAGATGGCCACGAACCGGGTGCTGCACCGGGCCGGGCCGGCCAGCTCGCGCATCAGCTCGGAGTTCGGCCGTAGCTGCCGGCCCACCAGCAACGGCGCCACCCGGGCCAGCTGGCTGCCCGCGTGCGGCGAGCCGAGGGTGACCAGGGTGCTGACCCGGTCGTCGCCGGCCAGGCACTGCACGTAGTAGCGGGCGATGATGCCGCCGAGCGAGTGGCCCACCAGGAACACCTGCTCGTAGCCGGACTGCCGGCAGACCCGTTCCACGTGCCGGCCCAGCTCGGCCGCCGCCGTCCGGACGTCGGAGGTGAGCGGCGAGTAGTTGACGGTCACGATCCGGCCGAAACCGCGCCGGCGCAGGGTGCGCCGCAGGATGGTGAAGGCGGAGCGGTTGTCGCCGATGCCGTGCACCAGCACCACCGGCCGTCCGGCGGCGGCGATGTCGGCCAGGATCAGCCCGCGGGTGAGCGGGGACAGCGTGTCGATCCGGTAGCGGGAGTCCTCCATCGCGACCTGTTCGGCCAGCAGCCCGGCCGGATAGGTCAGCGCGTGCGCGGTCAGCCAGACCAGCTCCTGGCCGGCGGCCCGGGCTTCGGCGGCCACCGCCGCCGGGGTGCGCCGGAGCAGCCGCGGGCCCCGCGCCACCCAGCTCCGGACCGACATCGGCACAATCCTCCCGCGGACATCTCCGCCTCACTCGCTGTTTCCCACTCTGACACGGGGCCCCGGCCGCCGCCGGTTAACGACGGTTGGCAACGGTGGGCGTGGCGCGGACGGCGGGTCGGCATACCCTGCGGTACGGGCTGGTTGATTTCCCGCCGGCGTGGCAGTAGAGGATGGACCAGAACTGGTGCAGTTCGCCGACGAGATCGGGAGCAGAGCATGAGTGAGCGAATCCGGGTGGTCGTGGCCAAGCCGGGCCTGGACGGGCACGACCGCGGCGCCAAGGTGGTGGCCCGGGCGCTGCGCGATGCCGGCATGGAGGTCATCTACACCGGCCTGCACCAGACGCCCGAGCAGATCGTGGAGACGGTGATCCAGGAGGACGCCGACTGCGTGGGGCTGTCGGTGCTGTCCGGTGCCCACATGACACTGTTCCGCCGGCTGACCGAGCTGCTGGCCGAGCGCGAGGCCACCGACGTGGTGGTGTTCGGCGGCGGCATCATCCCCGAGGCCGACCTGCCGGAGCTGCGGCAGCTCGGGGTGGCGAAGGTGTTCACCCCGGGCGCCACCATGGAGGAGATCGTCCGCTGGGTCCGGGAGAACGTCGGCGCCGGCGTGCAGTAGCCGGCGAGGTTTGTTGGCGAACATCACGTCCGCCGCGTTATCGCCCGTCCCGGGCGGCGGGATAGCCTGACTGCCGAGCCGGCTAGGCGCGGCGACCAATCGGCACGTCGAGAGGACGGAAGAGGTCTCGTGGACTTGTTCGAGTACCAGGCGAAGCAGCTGTTCGCCGCGCACGGTGTTCCGGTCGGGCTGGGCGAGACCGCCGACACCCCCGAGCAGGCCCGCGCGGCCGCCGAGCGGATCGGCGGCGTGGTGGTCGTCAAGGCGCAGGTCAAGGTCGGTGGCCGCGGCAAGGCCGGTGGGGTGAAGCTGGCCAAGACCCCGGCCGAGGCCGAGGAGGCTGCCCGGGCGATCCTGGGCATGGACATCAAGGGCCACACCGTGCACCGGGTGCTGGTCGATCCCGGTGCCCAGATCGAGAACGAGTACTACTTCTCCTTCCTGCTCGACCGGTCCAACCGCACCTTTCTGGCGATGGCCTCGGCCGAGGGCGGCATGGAGATCGAGGAGCTGGCCGTCGAGCGGCCCGAGGCGCTGGCCCGGGTGCCGATCGACGCGATCGTCGGGGTCGACAAGGCCAAGG
>Ga0247773_1000777_pt1 | contig 11447 bp, 6 predicted proteins | sample UWRJL092311B6_FD_179934 | JGI IMG/M metagenome (GOLD analysis project Ga0247773, IMG submission 179934) | Plant litter microbial communities from Arlington Agricultural Research Station in Wisconsin, United States - UWRJ-L092-311B-6 | ecosystem: Environmental > Terrestrial > Plant litter >...
TGGCCGGCGTGCCGCCAGGGATCTTGTAGCCCTTGCGGTCCCAGGGCTGGGCGGCCTGGGGATTGGCCTCGATCCAGCGCCGGGCGGCGGCCGGCAACTCCTCCGGTGTGCCCACCAGCTCGTCGAGGATGCCGGTTTCCAACGCCTGGGCCGGTCGTAGCCGCTGGCCCTGGAGCAGCAGCTTGGTCAGGGCGTCGGCGATGCCGAGCATCCGGACGGTGCGGACCACGCCACCGCCACCGGGCAGCAGCCCGAGGGTGACCTCGGGCAGGCCGAACTCGGCCTTGGGCCGGTCCAGCGCGATCCGGTGGTGGCAGGCCAGCGCGATCTCCAGCCCGCCACCCAGGGCGGTGCCGTTCAGCGCCGCGACCACCGGCCGGGGATAGGTCTCCAACCGGCGCAGCTGGGCCTTGAGCCGCTCGGCGGCGGCGAAGAACTCAGGCGCGGTCTCGTCGCTGACCTGGCTGAGCAGCCGCAGGTCGCCACCGGCGAAGAAGGTGTCCTTGGCCGAGGTCAGGATCACCCCGGCGATGGCGTCCTGCTCGTCGTAGAGCCGGTCGACGACCGGGCCGAGCGAGGCCTGGAAGGTGGCGTTCATGGTGTTGGCCCGCTGGTCGGGGTCGTCCATGGTCAGCGTGACGATGCCGTCGTCGGCCTGGCTCCAACCGATCATGCCCGTCATCAGATCCGCTCCACGATGGTCGCCACGCCCATGCCGCCGCCGACGCAGAGCGTGGCCAGGCCGTAGCGCTGGTCCCGCCGCTCCAACTCGTCGATCAGGGTGCCCAGGATCATCGCCCCGGTGGCGCCCAGCGGGTGCCCGAGCGCGATCGCACCGCCGTTGACGTTGACCTTCTCGGCCGGCACGTCCAGGTCGCGCAGGAATTTCAGCACGACGGCGGCGAAGGCCTCGTTGACCTCGAACAGCTCGATCTGCCCGACGTCCAGGCCGGCCTTGGCCAGCGCCTTGCGGGCCGCCGGCGCCGGGCCGGTCAGCATGATGGTCGGTTCCTGGGCCACCACGCCGGTCGCCACGATCCGGGCCCGCGGCCGCAGGCCGAGTTCGGCACCGGCCTGCTCGCTGCCGATCAGCATCAGCGCCGCCCCGTCCACGATGCCCGAGGAGTTACCGGCGGTGTGCACGTGATCGATCCGCTCCACCCAGTGGTACTTCTGCAGGGCCACCGCGTCGAAGCCGCCCAGCTGCCCGATGCCCTCGAACGAGGGTGGCAGCGTGCCCAGCGTCTGGACGGTGGTGCCGGGCCGGGGGAACTCGTCGTGGTCGAGCAGGGCCAGCCCGGTGCGGTCGCGGACCGGCACCAGCGACCGGCCGAACGCGCCGTCGGCCTGCGCCTTGGCGGCCTTGGTCTGGGAGTCCGCGGCAAAGGCGTCCACGTCGTCGCGGCTGAAGCCCTCGATGGTGGCGATCAGGTCGGCGCTGATGCCCTGCGGAACGAAGCTGGTGGCGTAGGCGGTCTCGGGGTCCATCGCCCAGGCCCCGCCGTCCGAGCCCATCGGGACCCGCGACATCGACTCGACGCCGCCGGCCACCAGCAGGTCCTCCCAGCCGGAGCGGACCTTCTGCGCGGCCAGGTTGACCGCCTCCAGCCCGGACGCGCAGAACCGGTTGACCTGCAGGCCGGCGCCCGAGGTGGTCAGGCCGGCGGCCAGCGCGGCGGTCCGGGCGATCACCGCGCCCTGGTCACCGATCGGCGACACCACGCCGAGGATCACGTCCTCGATCCGGGCCGGGTCCAGGCCGGGATTGCGCCGCAGCAGCTCGGAGATCAGGCCGACCAGCAGCGAGACCGGCTTGGCCTCGTGCAGCGAACCGGTCTGCTTACCCCGGCCGCGGGGGGTGCGGATCGCGTCGTAGACGTAGGCCTCGGTAGTCATCAGCGCTTCCCATTCCCTCGGGGGCCGGTCTGGTTACTACACGGTAACCGGATGGTGCCCGGCTGTTCAGCCCAGCAGGCCGGGCAGCTGGTCCAGCGCCGCCTGCCAGGCCGGCGAGGCCGGATCGATCACCCCGAAATGGCCACCGGGCACCTCGACCAGCTCGGCGTCCGCGCCGGCCGCCCGGGCCGCGGCGGTGTAGTCGGCGCTCTGCGCGAAGGGCACCGTGTCGTCGTCGCGGGCGTGCAGGCAGCGCACCGGCACGGCCAGCGGCAGCCGCTCGCGCGGACTGGCCAGCCGGTAGCGCTCGGGCAGCTCGCCGGGCAGGCCGCCCAGCAGCCGGGCCACCGCGCCGGAGCCGAGGTCGTCCTCGGCGCCCCGGATCAGGTCCAGCACGCCGGCCTGGCTGATCACCCCGGTCAGCCGGACCCGGGGATCGGCGCCCGCGGCCCCGGCGGGCAGCCCGGGCCGGCCGGCCGCCCAGGTGGCCAGCTGCCCGCCGGCCGAGTGTCCGATCGCCACCACCCGGTCGAGGTCCAGGCGCAGGCCGGGGTCCGCGGCGGCCAGCTCGGCGAGCAGGTCGATGCCGGCCGCCACGTCGGCCAGCGTGGTCGGCCAGCCGCCGCCGTTGCCGACCCGGCGGTACTCCAGGTTCCAGGCGGCCCAGCCGCGGGCGGCCAGGTCGGCGGCCAGCGGGGCCCCGTAGTCGGCCGCGTAGCGGGCCTTCCAGAACCCGCCGTGGATCACCACCGCGGTGCCCGGGCGCCGCGTCCCGGCCGGCAGGTACAGCTCGCCGTACTGGGACTCGTCGCTGCCGTAGTGGTGCCGGGCGATATCGGCCATGGCGGTCAGTCTGCCCTGTGCCAGGCTGGGGGCATGAAGGTGGCGGTGCTGTCCGACACCCACGCGCCCCGGTTCTGGAAGTCCTGCCCGCCGGCGGTCGCGCGGCTGCTGGAGCACGCCGACGTGATCCTGCATGCCGGTGACGTCTGCACCCCGGACGTGCTCGACGAGCTGTCGCAGTGGGCTCCGGTGCACGCGGTGCGCGGCAACAACGACGGCGTCGACGTGGCCGAGTGGGGCGCCCCGGACACCCTGACCCTGGAGCTGGCCGGCCTGCCGGTGGCGATGGTGCACGACAGCGGTGCCTCGGCCGGCCGGCCGGCCCGGTTACGACGCTGGTTCCCCGACGCCCGGCTGGTGGTGTTCGGCCACTCGCACATCCCGCTGGACGAGCTGCACGACGGCCAGCGGATCTTCAATCCCGGCTCGCCCACCGACAAGCGTCGCCAGCCGCGGGGCACTGCCGGCCTGCTGGTGATCGACGGCGGCGAGCTGGTCTCGTCCCACCTCGTGGCGGTCACCTGACGCAGTTGATTGCGATTTGGACGGCATGCGTATCTTCGCGAATTTGGCGTCGTTTGAAGGTTTACTCCGGTGCCGCTGGCACCCCTTGAGCAGCAATTCAGGAGCACGAGATGAACCTCTCCAAGATCGTCGGAGCCACCGCCGGCGCGTTCCTGGCAGCAAGCGCTGCCGGCATCATCGCCATGCCGTCGGCCGGCGCCGTCCCGGGCAGTTGCTCGGACGGCGGCACGGGTCGCTCCAGCACCTGGGTGCTGTGCGGCTCGGGCAGCGGCAGCTACTACGCCCACGTCCAGTGCGCGGACCAGGTGCACGGCTACAGCGGTTGGTACAACGGCGCCACGGTCGGCGTCGGCAGCAGGTCGTCGGTGACCTGCCCGCTGCAGGGCGGCGTGCAGTGGTCGGTCATCAGCGTCTTCAGCTACGAGGCCTAGCCACCGCGCTATGCCCATGATCGCGGGCGTAGCAGACTGAGGCCATGACGACGCGCTTCGGAATCTTCGTACCGCAGGGCTGGCGGATGGACCTGGTCGGGATCGGCGACCCCGTCCAGCAGTGGGAGGCGATGACCGCGGTGGCCAAGGCCGCCGACGCCGGCTCCTGGGATTCGATCTGGCTCTACGACCACTTCCACACCGTGCCGCGGCCCTCGACCGAGACCACCTTCGAGTGCTGGACGGCCACCGCGGCGCTGGCCCGCGACACCCGCCGGGTGAACATCGGCCAGATGGTCGGCTGCAACGGCTACCGCAACCCGTCGCTGTACGCCAAGATCTCCTCCACCGTGGACGTGGCCAGCAACGGCCGGCTGTACGCCGGGATCGGCGCCGGCTGGTACGAGCACGAGTGGAAGGCCTACGGCTACGACTGGCCCGAGCTCAAGGACCGGATGGGTGCCTTCCGCGAGGCCGTCCAGATCGTGCACGGCATGTGGACCGAGGACGAGTTCGTGTTCAGCGGCAAGTACTACTCGGTCGACAAGCCGATCAACGAGCCGAAGAGCGTCCGCACGCCGCACCCGTCGCTGTGGATCGGCGGCGGTGGCGAGAAGGTCACCCTGAAGCTGGTCGCCCAGTACGGCGACGCGGCCAACGTCGGCGGCGGCGACCCGGCGACCATCACCGACAAGCTGGCGATCCTCAAGCAGCACTGCGAGGCGGTCGGCCGCGACTACGCCGAGATCATCAAGTCCACCAACCTCAACGTGTTCCCGCTCGACGCCGGCGACGACCCGGTCAAGGCCACCGAGAAAGCCCGCGGCGGCGTCGACTTCGACGAGATCGTGGCCAACACCACGATCGGCACCGAGGACCAGATCGCCGCCCGGGTCGAGGCGGCGCTGGAGGCCGGGGCGGACTACATCATCTTCTACGTGCCGGGCGTGGCCCACGACCTGGACCTGGTGGCCCGGGCCGAAGGGATCGCCCGCCGGTTCGGCTGACCCCCGCTCGTTCTCCGGGTCCCGCATTCACAGCATCAAATTGGCGTACGGCCCTTGTCCTGACCAGCGGTGAGGAAATACGGTCAGGCCGTTCGAGCTGCGCGCCGTCCCACTAATGCCTCGAACGCCGTTCCGCGCACCATCCGGGCATGCCGCGCCCGGGGCCCGGGGTGGCGACGCAGCCGGCGAGTTCAGCTCACCCTGCGCACGGCCTCACCAGACAAGGCCACCCATGCACCCGAGCAACGCCGATCGACCGACCACCCTTCTCCCTGCCCTGCAGCGCAGCGCCTCCGGCGTCCGCCGCGCCCTCGAAGCCGTTCACTCCGGCGGCACCTGCTAGTCCAAGCGCGTGCAGCGGCCAGCTGCAGCCGTTGCGCGGTCCGGTCCGTTTGCGCCGTTCCGACGCCGAGAGGAAGGGCGATGGATTTCCAGTCCATCCGCTACGTCGACCCGTTCGCGCCGCTGCCCACCGGAGCCAGCCAGGCCGGTGTGCTGGTCACGCTGGTCGACCCGCCGCCGAACCAGGTCGCCTACGCCCGGCTGGTCGCCAACAAGGAACCGCTCGAGTACGGCGCCGGCACCGAGACCGAGGTACGGGTGCTCAACACCGAGCCGCTGGTGCCCGGGGTGGCCTACCTGATCGAGGTCCAGTACGACCGGCCCAACCGGGACCCGTACGTCATGAACTGGGCCGCGCACAAGGGTGTCGTGTTCGCGCCGGTGGTGGTGCAGCAGGGCCGGCTCACCGGCGGGCAGGTCCGGCCCGGCGGCCTGACCGCGACCTGGGAGACGGCAGCCATCTCCTCGGCCACCGGCGGCTACCTGGAGGTCGTCGACCTGACCAGCGCCCAGCTGGCCGGCAGCGACTACCTCGGTACGGCGCAGAGCGCGTCGCTGACCGCGAGCTTCACCGCCGGGCACTCCTACGGCCTGCGGGTCAGCGCCGTGCAGCCGGCCGCCGGCAGCGGTGCGGGAAGCTTCGCCGCGCCCTACACCTACGGCCCGCCCACCCAACCGCAGCCGTTCCCCACCGCCGCGCCCACGCTGAGCGGGCTCAGCTGTACCGCGGCCGGCGCCGCCGCCCAGTGGAACGCCCCGCCGGTGCCGCCGGACGCGGCCCCGCCCCGGTACGAGATCCTCCTGCTGGACGGCACGAAGCTGATCGGCAGCGCTCCGGCCGGCAGCGGCGGTGGCCAGCTCAGCACCGCCGAGCTGACCACCCTGGCCGAACCGCGGCTGGCCGCCCGGGTCAGCTACGGCGACTTCACCGGCCCGGTCGGCGACGGCGCCCCGCTGTATCCGCTGGCCCCGCGGATCGTCTCGGTGACCGTCACCGGTGACTCCTCGGCCACCGTCACCGCCGAGCTGGCCAGCCCGGGTGCGCTGCCCGCCGGCGGGGTGCTGCTGGCCACCCTCTACCGCGACGGCGTGCCCGAAGCCACCCAGACACTGGCCTCGGCCACCGGCTCGGTCAGCTGGCCCAACCTGGCGGTGATCCCCGGCGCCGGCTACGACCTCGACGTCGCGCTGCAGGTCGAGGCCGGCGGCGTGCGCAGTCTCGGCGCCCCGTCGCCCCGGCTGAGCGTGCCGCTGATCGCGCCGTCCGGGCTGGTGGCCGGTTACGACGGCCGGCTGGTGAGCATCGAGGCGTCCTTTCCGGCCGGCCGGCCGGTGGACGGCTACCGGGTGACGCTGACCGGCAGCGGCGGCCAGCAGCTGGTGGTGCTCACCGGCCCGCAACTGCCGATCACCTTTGCCGGCAACCTCGATCTCGGTCAGGGCTGGTCGGCCGAGGTGGTGCCGCTGCTCGGCATCGTGTCCGCCCGGCCGGCCACCGCCCAGCTCGGGTTGCCGGTGCCGGCCGCCCCGGAGCTGACCGGCGTCGACTATGACGGGGCGCGGCTGGCGCTGCAGTGGACGGCCGCCCGGCTGCCCTACCTCACCGGCTACCGGGTGGCGGTGTCCGGCGAACCGGCCCTGGTGGTCGGCGGCGACCAGACCAGCTGCGTGCTGTCGCTGCCGCCGGACCGGGCCGGCGGCGCGAGCGTGACGGTGACCGGACAGTCCGCGATGCGCGAGAGCGCCGCCAGCAGCGCGGTGCCGGTACTGACCAGCAGCATCGAGGTGGACTCGGTGACGGTCGACGGGTCCGTGGTCGCCCGCTGGAGCGCCGAGCCGGCGCCGCCGGCCGTCCGGGCCGTGCTGATGCTGGGGGACTCGGTGGTCAGCACCGTGCCGGACGCCACCGCGACCGGAGTCAGCTTCGCGGTCCCCACCCCGGCCGGGCAGCCGTTCACCCTGGTGGCCCGAGCGGTCAGCGCGGACGGCGTCGCGACCGGGCCGGCCTGCGCGCCGGTCCCATTGCTGCTGACCGCCCCCGTGCTCACCTCCGGCGTGTTGGACGGCGCCGGCCGGCTCAGCCTGCGCTGGGATCCCGGCAGTTCCTTCGGCGTCACCGGTTACCGGCTGACCGCCACCCCGGCCACCGGTGACCCGGCCAGCCTGCAGGTCGGCGGAACCGGCTACGACGGGCCGGTGCCGGCCGCGTTCAGCGCACCCGGCACCCTCACCGTCACCCCGGTCGGCGAGCGCTGCACCGGACCGTCGGCCACCGCCCGGATACACCCGCCGGTCCCGGTCAGCGCGGCCGACTACGCCGACGGGACGGTGAGCGTCACCGCCGACCTGTCGGCGGCCGGCCCGGACGACACCAGCCGGCTGGACGTGCTGGTCAACGGCGCGCCGCTGGCCGGGCGGCTGCTGACCGGGGCCGCCCGGCCACCGTTCTCGTTGCCGGTGGCGCTGCCCCCCGGCGCGACGGCAGCCGTCCGGATCAGCCTGGACGGGCCGGCCGCCCTGGCGCCGGCCTCGGCGCCCCTGCTGGTCCCGACCCGGGTGCCGGTGGTGCTCGACGCGGCCTACGACGGCAGCGCGCTGCAGGTGCGGTGGACGCCGACCGGCGAGCCGGGGGTGACCGGCTACCTGGTCTCGGTGGCCGGCACGTCCGCCCCGGACAGCTACGTCGCCGGACCGGACAGCGACTCGGCGGCGGTGCCCGTCAGCCTGGCCTATCCGTTCCCGAGCGGGGTCTCGGCCAGCGTCCGGGCGGTGGCCGGCGCGCCCGGCAGCGGGTCGTCCGGGCAGGGGCAACCCAGCCCCGGCCTGCCGCCGTCGCTGGCCGGCAACGGCTACTCGGTGACGGTGACCCAGGCCGGCCAGCCGCCCTACCTGTACCGGCGCGGCCGGTACCAGTCCCAGGCCGCGGTGGCCGGCCGGCCGATCGTGCTCTACCTCGCCAAGCCGTTCTCCGGCGCCGACAACCCGACGGTGCCGGCGTCGGGTTCGCCGGTGTTCCAGCTGGCCCCCCAGGCCGGCGGCGCGCTGCCGTACCGGCTCACGATCGGCGCGGACGCCTGGACCATGGGCGCCAGCCCGGTTCGCGGCGCCCTGCGCGATGCCTACAACCAGTTCCTGGTCGAGGTCGAGAGCGCCGGCGTCACGCCCTGGGCGATCGGCCTGCTGCGCCAGCTCATCGCGCAGGCGATGCCGCAGACGTTCGAGGAGGTGCTGTTCTACCGCTACGGCTACTGGCGTTCGGACAGCCTGCGGGTGGTGGACCTGATGCCCGGTACCCGGTTGCAGCTGTCCGCCGCGCTCTACCAGGCGCCGGTCAGCGGAACCAACGACCGCAACGGCTTCACCGCCGCCGGCAACGAGATCCTCGACGTGGTCGAGGCCATTCCGCAGGGCGGCGCCGGCACCCTGCCCGCCGGGCCGGGACGGATCCTGTCGGTCGACGCCCTGCTCTCGCTGGTGTACCCCGGCAGCGGCACCGGCCGGTCCGTCAGCCCGACCGCGGCCGGCCCGATCGACTTCGTCACCGACAACAACCGGCAGAGCTACTACCGGTTGTTCTACCCGGCGACGTTCCCGGTCTCGGGCAGCAACGGTCTCACCTCGCTGACCGGCAACATCGCCCTGATCGGCACCACCAGCTGGACGACGCTGAACACCATCACCGCCCACTACGCCGCCACCGGCAGTTTCCCGACCGGGACCAGCTACTTCGGCAGCTACTTCCGGGGCCGGGCCGGCCTGACGCCCCTGGTGAACGCCAGCATCCAGGGCGAGTCGCGCTGGATCGCCCTGGGCACCAGCGTCCGGCAGGCGCTGACCTCGATCGGCCTGGCGCCGTACTGGGGTGGCAGCGGCGGCGACCTGCTCAGCCTGTTACGCGCCTCGGCCAACCTGTTCGCCAACCCCGATCCGGACGACGGCCTGGCGCTGGACCAGGTCGAGCTGACCGGCGCCGACCTGAACGGGTTGACCCCGCTGTACTGGCCGCTGGACATGCCACTGGTCGGCGGCGATCAGCTGAGCGTCCGGCAGTTCCCGGCCGCCGGCGGCCCGGCATGAGCTCGCCGGGGTTCAGCCGGGCGGCCGGCGACGACCGGCTGTACTGGCTGGACGGGGCGGGCTGGGGCGAGGCCGGCGGGTTCGGCCTGGTGCTGTTCCCCACCAGCACCGGCGCGCCGGACACCCTCGACCTGCCGGCCAGCTTCGCCGACTTCCCGGGCCACTACGTCAGCCTGGCGCGGCGCCCGGCCACCCCGGCCGAGCCGGCGTTCGTGGACGCCGTACTCGCCCTCGGTGAGCAGCTCGGGCCGGCCCGGTTCCTGTGGCTGGACAGCGCGGCGCCCGGCCCGGACTGGTCGCGCCGGGTGGTGTACCTCGACCAGGTGCCCGGCGCGCCCAGCGGCACCGTGCAGCGGCCCAGCGTGTTCGACTTCGGCCGGTACCGGTTCAGCGTCACCGCCGGCCAGCGGGTCCGACCGGGCAGCACCGGGTTCGCCTTCGACGCCGGCGCGCTGCCCGGCCTGCCCGGCTTCCAGCTGCTCACCGACGACAAGGCATGGCCGCTGACCCCGACCGGTGCCGACGCCCTATCGGCCAGCGGGTCGACGGCCGGTGCCTTCCAGCTCGGCCTGAGCATCGACGCCACCCCGAACCGCGGCGACGTCGGTGACTACGAGCTGCTGGACGTCGGATTCCGCTTCGGCCTGCCGAACCCGGTCGACGAGCTGCTACTCGATTCGCTGCACTACCCGCTGTTCCGCGGGGTGGCCGAGTCCCCGGTGGCGATGACGGTCAGCTTCGATCCGGTCGGGGTGCTGGACCCGGCCCGCACGATGCTGCGCTATCCGAGCACGCCGGCCGCGATGAACAGCCACTACACCAGCCAGCTCGGCTTCGAGGTGACGATCGCCGCCGATGCCGGCGACCCGGCCACGCCGGCCGGCCTCGCCTTCCACCGCTCGCCGCGCTCGGTCACCGAGACCGCCGTGGACGACCCGCTCTACCTGGCGCCGATCGGGCCGTACAGGCTGGCCGTCGGGGCAGGTTCCGGTACCGCGAGCCCGGCGGCCCGGCTGACCGGCGGCATCTCCGGCAGCGAGTACTTCGGCTTCTCCGCCGGGGCCGGGGTGCCGATCACCTTCACGCCCACCCAGCCGGCCTTCGCGCCGGACTTCCCGCCGGTGCCGGGCAATGCGAGCGATCGCCGGTCGGTGCAGGGCTCCGAGCCCGACCAGCTGACCGGCCTGGCGACCACCTCCTACGCCAGCCTCGGGCCGCCGGCCGAGGGCCAGGCCTGGTACTTCGCCCAGCCGGACAGCGGCGCGTTCTTCGCCGTCCGGCCGCCCGGCTCGGACGAAGCCGCGGCAGCGCTGGCCCCGTACCTGGAGCTGCTGGAGCTGGTGTCCGGCGACGTGTCCGACCCGGCGAGCGGGTATCCGCTGGTGCCCTATGCCGGTGCCGACGGAAACCTGGCGTTGATGCAGGCCCTGGAGTCCCAGATCCTGAGCCCGCTGCGCCGGGCCGCGCTGGACGCGCCGGCCGCAGGCCCGCGGCTGGCGGCCGGCGCGGCGGCCCCGCTGCCCGCGCAGGCCACCACCCCGCAGGGCCTGCTGGCCGGCTTCGACGGCAACAACTGGGCCTCGCTGACCCTCTCGCCGGCGGCGCCGGGCACCACGCTGCCCCGGCTGGCGTTCAACTCGCCGAGCCCGGCGTTCTCCAGCGCGCTGCAGAGCAACCAGCTGTTCCTGGTCGCCGCCAACCCGACCGTGCTGCAGAAGAATGCCGACTTCAACTACTGGATCACCGACGCGGTCCTCGGTGACCTGGCCCGGCTGTCCGGCCCCGAGGCGGTACCGGCCCCGGTGATCACCCTGCTGTCCCAGCAGGCCCGGGCCCCGCAGACCTCGCTGGCCGCCTTCACCGCCATGCTGGACACGGTGCTCACCGGCCCGAACGCCCGGTACCGCGACACCGTCGTGAAGTACTCGATGTACTTCGAACTGGCCGTCGAGGACTGGCGGTTCCGGATGTCGCCGTCGCTGTGGGGCGACCAGCGCAGCCATCCGCCGGTGCTGATCGTCAAGTACGCCGACGGCAGCCTGTACGACTTCGTGCAGAACACCGCCGCCTGGGCGTGGCCGGCGGTGGCAACCCCCGAGAACGGCTCGATCGCCGCCACCCAGGCCCTGCTCAACGGCATCCTGGAAAGTGCCATCGCCGAGTACGTCTCGCTCGGCAGTGCCAGCAGCCTGGCCGGCTTCGTCACCGACATCGCGCTGAACCCGTCCTGGACCGGCGTGCTGATGTTGAACGCCAACGTGCCGTTCAGCTCGGTGCCGCCGGAGCTGGCCGGGCTGGCGGCCGGCATCGAGGCCGACCAGTTCCG
>Ga0247773_1000778_pt1 | contig 11441 bp, 9 predicted proteins | sample UWRJL092311B6_FD_179934 | JGI IMG/M metagenome (GOLD analysis project Ga0247773, IMG submission 179934) | Plant litter microbial communities from Arlington Agricultural Research Station in Wisconsin, United States - UWRJ-L092-311B-6 | ecosystem: Environmental > Terrestrial > Plant litter >...
CGGGGTTGGAGTCGGGGTGGGCGTGGGTGTCGGGGTTGGAGTCGGGGTGGGGGTGGGTGTCGGAGTAGGTGTCACCGTCGCGGTATCCGTAGCGGTTGGCGTTGGCGTTGGCGTTGGCGTTGGCGTCGCTGTGTCCGTTGGCGTCGGGGTCACCGTCGCTGTGTCAGTCGGCGTCGGTGTCACGCTCGGGGTCACTGTGGGCGTCGGAGTAGGAGTGGGGGACTCCACCGTGAGGAGCAGCTGCGGAGGGTTGGCCGCCTCCCGGCTGTCGGCCCAGCGGGTCGCGGTGGCCGTGGTCGTCAGCGCGAAGGAGAAGATGCCGTTGCCGGTCACCACCGAGCTGACATCGGCGGTGGCCCGGGTGCCGGCAGTCAGCGCTGCCGTACTGGCGATGGTGGCTCCGTAGCCGGGCCGGGTGGCGTAGGTGATCGCGGCCTCGCTCCAGGCGGCGGACACCACGTGCACCGCGGTCTTGGTGACGCCGCTCGATTGGCTGTAATAGCTCAGGATCGCCGACGACGGCCGCCCGGTCAGCCCCGTGACGTCGAAGCTCAGGTAGCTGACCATCACGTTCGCGGTGTTGGCATTGCTGGCCAGCTGCAAAGCCGTGCCGAAGTTGGTGCCGGCCTGGTCCGAGCGCACGTAGGCGTCGGCCGAGGCGGCGAGGGTGAGGGTCGCGCCCGCGGCGCGGGGTGGAACCGCCGTTCCCGCCGCGTACAGGACGATCACGGCGGCGACGGTGAGGCCGAGGATCCGGCTGAGCGGTGCCGGCCACCGCCTGCGGTTGCCGTACCGGCCGGCGCTGGCGGTCACAGGTCACCGTCCAGGATCTCGTCGACCATGGCCTGTGCGTCGGCCTGTTGCACCACGCCGGCGTCCAGTGCGAGCTGAGCCGCCGGGAAGTTCCTGGCAAGGCAAGCGGTCGCGGCCGAGTCGAACGTCGTCACCGCGGGTTGGAGCGCCGCCGCCAGCCGCTGGCCGGCGGGCGAGAGTGCGGCGAGTTTCGGTAGCACCTTGGTAAGCCGAACGATGGCGCTGCCGAGCGGTTTGCACTCCGGCGCCGTGCGGCCGGCCACCCCTCGCTCAGCGCGCAGCAACGCGTCGTTGAACGCGACCTTCGCGGCGTCGTTGTCCAGGAACCAGCGCTGGATCGCCGGATCGGTACCGGGAATGGAACCGGCCGATCCGCCGGCAGCAGCGGCGACCGTCGGGACCGGCAACGGGTCGGCCACTGCCGGTTCGGACGGGTTCGCGCACCCGCTCGCCGCGCCCACCACCACCAGGACGCCGATCAGATATGTCGCAACTGACGTGGATCTACGCATCTCCATGCCCCCGCGTGAGATGGCGGTCAGAGGCTGCCACTCGAAAGGCAGGGCCGTTCTGACCTCGGGCCAGTGTGCGCCGGATCGGTCCGGAGGTAAAGCCACCAGAGATGAATGTATTTACGTAACAAGGCAAATCGACCCGGACGGCCACTCCGGGTGGCCGGTCGGTGGCCGTGCGGTAGAAAGGTGGCATGGATCAGCGCTACCGCTTGAACTGCCGTCCGGTCGCTGACCAGCGAGCAGTGGTGCAAGGCCCGGACTACCGGATCACCGTGCTGGCCGACGGGCTGGTCCGGCTGGAACGCGCTCCCGACGGGGTGTTCGAGGACCGGGCCTCGGCATTCGCGATCAACCGGGAGCTGCCGGTGCCGCGGTTCGAGGTGATCGAGACCGACTCGCATGTCGAGGTGCTGACCGACCGGTTCCAGCTGGTCTATGACCGCGGCCCGTTCAGCACGTCCGGGCTGAGCGTTCAGGTCCGCGGTGGGGTGAGCAGCTGGCACAGCGTGTGGCGCTACGGCGACGATCCGGCTGACGGCGACGGCAACCTCGGCGGCACCGCCCGCACCCTGGACATGGTCGACGGCCGGCTGCCGCTGGAGCCGGGGGTGCTGTCGCGCAACGGCTTCGCCGTGATCGACGACTCGCTCAGCCTGGTCCTCGACGGCGACGGGTGGGTCAGCCCGCGGCCGGGCACCAACACCGACCTCTACGTCTTCGCCTACGGCCGCGACTACCCACAGGCGCTGCAGGCCCTGTACGCGCTGTCCGGGCCGCAGCCGCTGCTGCCGCGCTGGGCGCTGGGCAACTGGTGGAGCCGCTACCACCGCTACAGCGACGCCGAGTACCTGGCGTTGCTGGACCGCTTCGCCGCCGAGGGCATTCCGTTCTCGGTGGCGGTGCTGGATATGGACTGGCACCTGGTCGACATCGACCCGCGCTACGGCAGCGGCTGGACCGGTTATACCTGGAACACCGAGCTGTTCGCCGATCCGCCGGCGTTCCTGACCGAGCTGCACGAGCGCGGGCTGATGGTCACCCTCAACGACCACCCGGCCGACGGCGTCCGGGCCTACGAGCAGGCCTATCCGGCGATGGCCGAGGCGCTGGGCATCGACCCGGCCAGCGAGCGTCCGATCGCCTTCGACGTGACCGACCCGGTGTTTCTGAAAGCCTATTTCGAGATCCTGCACCGGCAGCTGGAGGAGCAGGGCGTCGACTTCTGGTGGTTGGACTGGCAGCAGGGCCCGCACAGCAGGGTCGCCGGGATCGACCCGCTGTGGATGCTCAACCACTTCCACTTCCTGGACAGCGCCCGGGACGGCCGGCGCCCGCTGACCTTCTCCCGCTACGCCGGCCCCGGCAGCCACCGCTACCCGGTCGGCTTCTCCGGTGACACCATCACCACCTGGGCGTCGCTGGACTTCCAGCCCGAGTTCACCGCGACCGCGTCCAACATCGGCTACGGCTGGTGGAGCCACGACATCGGCGGGCACATGGGCGGCGGAAAGGACGACGAGCTGGCTACCCGGTGGGTGCAGCTGGGGGTCTTCTCACCGATCAACCGGCTGCACTCGGTGCTGAGCCCGTTCACCAGCAAGGAGCCCTGGCAGTTCGGACGCGAGGCCGAGCAGGCGATGACGGCCGCGCTGCGGCTGCGGCACCGGCTGCTGCCCTACCTGCACACCATGAACCACCGGGCCGCGCACCAGGGCGTCCCGCTGGTGACGCCGATGTACTACCAGCACCCGTGGGCCGAGGAGGCCTACCGGGCACGCAACCAGTACGCCTTCGGCAGCCAGCTGATGGTCGCGCCGATCACCACGCCGGCCGACCGCCAGCTGTTGCTCGGCGCGGTGACCGCCTGGTTGCCACCGGGCAGCTGGGTCGACGTGGTCACCGAGCTGGTCTACGACGGCGGCCGGGAGATGCGGCTGCACCGCGGCCCGGACAGCATCCCGGTGCTGGCCCCGGCCGGCGCGATCGTCGTGCTGGACGCCGAGCAGCCCGGCAACGCCGCGGTCAACCCGGCCGAGCTCGAGGTGCTGGTGGTGGTGGGCAGCGACGGCTCGTTCGACCTGATCGAGGACGACGGCAGCGGACGCGGCGCGGACCCGGACGGCTGGGTCAGCACCGCGATCAGCTTCGACCAGGCCGCCGGGACGCTGCGGCTCGGGCCGGCCACCGGCAACACCGGCTGCCTGCCGGCCCGGCGCGGCTGGACGCTGACCTTCCTGGCGCACCGGGCTGACACCGATCCGGCCGCCACGGTGGATGGCGATGCCGCCCCGGCCGAGGTCCGGCGGACCGGCCGGCGTACCAGCGTCCGGGTCGCCGACGTGCCGGTCACCGCGACCGTCCGGGTCGGGCTGGGCGCGAGCCCGGCGCTGGCCGCCAACGACGTCGAAGGCCGGCTGTTCGCGCTGGTGCACCGGGCCCAGCTGTCCTACGAGGTGAAGACCCGGCTCTATGCCGCCGCCACCGCGGACGCGCCGCTGGCCACCCGGCTGTCCCAGCTGCAGGCCCTGCAACTGGGTCCCGCGCTGGAGGCGGCGGTGTTCGAGTTGCTGCTGGCCCGACCCGAACCTGCCTGACGCCGGCCTCAGCGGGCCCGGGCCGGTACCGGCCTTAGCGGGCTCGGGCCGGTCGCTGGCCTCAGCGGGCCCGGGCCGGTACCGGCCTTAGCGGGCTCGGGCCGGTCGCTGGCCTCAGCGGGCCCGGGCCGGTCGCCGGCCGAGCAGCACCACCGCCAGCGCGATCCCGCCGAGCACGATGCCGATGATCCCCAGCGCGAGCGCGGTGTTGGCCCGGGTGTCGCTGTCACCGTCGGAGGTGGCGGACACCGCGAGCCCGGTCGGGGCCGCCGAGGCGCTGTTGCCGGCCGGAGCCGCGCTCGCACCGGCCGCGGCCAGCTTGAGGGTGGGGGCCGGGTGCTCGGGCTCGGCCGCGCTGCCCTCGGCGGCCTGCTCGATCCAGGACACCACGCTGCCGTCGCTGTAGGTCTGCAGCGCCTTGAACGTCATCGACGGGGCTTTGGGCAGCGGGCCGACGCTGATCACGAACTGGTTGAACTCGCCGGGCTTGATCGCGGTGGCGGCACCGGTGGCCTTCCACTCGACGACGCTCACCGCCTCGGTGATGTCACCGTCGCCGGAGCTGATCGGCGTCGCCAGCTTCGCCTTGGTCATCGTGTAGGTCCAGCCGTACACCGGCAGCACCGAGACCGAGGCCAGCGGCTGGTCGGCGGGCAGCTGCACCTTCAGGCCGGTGGTGCTGGCGGTGGCCGACTCGGTGGGGACCTTGAAGGTCAGGCTGGCGTAGCCGCCCTGGACCGCGGCCGGGCTCGACACGCTCACGTGTGCCGACGCGGCACCCGCGCCGAGCAGGGCCGCCAGCCAGACGGTGGCCAGCAGGGCTGCGACGGCTGCGCCGCGGTGGTGGTATCGCCTCACGATGGTTCTCCTCCGGGATCGGCTGGGCAGCCGCGGCCGGAGCAGGCCGTACCGCGGTGATCACCCGCACTAGTCAGCCGGCGCGCCCGGCTGGTTCCCGGACCGGTCCGGAACGAGGCGTAGCTCACACGTGAGGCACACGAACGCAGTCGGTGGTGGCCGGAAAGTACCGGCCACCACCGACTGGCGCGAGGACGCCGAGGACTACGTCAGGTTGGCGACCGAGTAGTACATGTTGGCGACCGAGTCGTCGAAGTAGGACGCCCGGTTCCAGCCGGTGGACGGCTCCAGGGTGGACATGGCGCCGTTGGCGTAGCCCAGGCCGGTGTTGTTGTCGTACTGCAGCAGCCACGGGCCGCCGGACGAGCCACCCGTGAACCCGCACTGCAGCGCGACCTTGTACTCGCTGCCGAACCGGGTCGTGTTGCCCTGGCAGGCCCACTGCCAGCCGCCGTCATAGGGGTACTCGGCCGGGTAGCCGAGCACGGTGATCGGGTTGTAGAAGCCCCAGTTGTAAGCCAGGCCGTTGCCGCCGACCACGTTCACCAGCGCGCCGGAACCGTTCGGGTACATGGTCACCATGCCGACGTCGCGGTTGAGGTCCGAGCTCGACATCCACGAGTTGAAGGTGGTGAAGTACTTGGCCGACCACTGGCCGTAGGGCTGGGAGCCGTAGTTGTACAGCGGGATGAAGACCCAGTTGGTCATCCAGGTGCCGCCGGCGCCGCCGTGCACGCAGTGGCCGGCGGTCAGCACCAGTTCCTTGGAGCCGCTGTTGAGCGCCGAGGCCGAGCAGGCGTAGTCCAGGCCGTTGGAGGGATTGTGGAAGAACGCCCGACCCACCGTCGCCGAGGCCGACACGGCCAGCGTCGAGACGTCTCCGGAGCGCGAGTGCGCCGAGCCCCGGGCCTTGGTCGCGGGCTTGGTGGCCGTCGAGGGTGCCACCGAGCCGCGGGCGCCGGTCCGCGGTGCCGGCGACGCCGCCGCGTCGGCACCGGGCTTCGGGGCCAGCAGGTCACCCGACAGCGCGCGGGCCATCCGGTCGGTGGTCCAGTACGAGGCGGCCAGTCCCGATCCGGACGCCGACACGGTGGTGCTGGCCTGCCCGAGGCCGGCCGGCGCGGCGCCGGCCTGGACGGGGGCCACGGTGGCCATGCCCACGGCCACCACCCCGGCCAGCAGCCCGGCTACCGGCCATCGTCTGCGATTGAACATAGAGTTCTCCCTTCACCCAGCGGTCGGGCTGGCTGCGGCTGCTGATGCGAGTCGGTGCCGGAGCTTCCGACCGGTCACCGGGAGCGTCCCGGCTGGCGGTAGGAAGAAAATAGCTTAAATCGGACAAACCCTATAAATGTGTAGCGAATTTGTTACCTAGCCGGAGCCAGCGTTGAGGGGGACAGCCATGCGGGTCGTGATCGCGGTGGGCGGCAACGCGATGACCGCCGCGGACGGCTCGGCCCACCCGGCCGACCAGCAGGCCGCCATCGAGCTGGCCGTGGAACCGGTCGCCGAGCTGATCCGGGACGGCCACCAGGTGGTGCTGACCCACGGCAACGGCCCGCAGGTGGGCAACCTGCTGGTCAAGAACGAGCTGGCGGCCTCGGTGGTGCCGCCGGTGCCGCTGGACTGGTGCGGCGCCCAGACCCAGGCCACCGTCGGCCTGCTGATCCTCAACGCCCTGGACCGGGCGCTGGCGGCCCGTGGCTCGACCGTGCGCACCGCCGCCCTGGTCTCGCGGACCGAGGTCGCCGCGGACGACCCGGGCTTCGAGCTGCCGTCCAAGCCGATCGGACGCTACCTCGGCGCCGACGAGGCTGCCGTGATGGTGAATCACGGCCAGCACTGGCAGGACCGAGGCGAGCGCGGCTGGCGCCGGGTGGTCGCCTCGCCCGAGCCGCTGCGCTGCCTGGACGCACCCGCCGCGGTGGCCCTGCTCGACGCCGGCTTCGCGGTGGTCTGCTCCGGCGGCGGCGGCATTCCGGTGGTCTCCGACGGCAGCCCCGGCGGCTACCGCGGCGTCGAGGCCGTCATCGACAAGGACCTGACCGCCGCCCTGCTGGCCGCCACGCTGGGCGCCGACCGGCTGGTGATCGCCACCGACGTCGAGCAGGTGGTGTTGGGCTGGGGCACCGACCACCCGAGCCCGCTGGCCGGCATCGCGGTGTCCGAACTCCAGGCCCTGATCGCCGGTGGTTCGTTCGCCACCGGCAGCATGGAGCCGAAGGTGATCGCCGCCTGCCGGTTCGTACGCGGCAGCGGCAAGCCGGCAGCCATCACCGCACTGGGCAGCATCACCGGTGCGCTCGCCGGCGCACGCGGCACTATCGTCCATCCCGACTGAGGAGGAGATCCCGAATGCCAGACCCCATCGAGGTTCGCAAGGTGGCGCTGCACAGCGTGACCGACGCCAGCGAGTTCACGGCGCTGATCACCGACGGCGTGCTCGAGGCCGACCGGGTGGTGGCGGTGATCGGCAAGACCGAGGGCAACGGCGGGGTGAACGACTACACCCGGATCATCGCCGACCGCGCGTTCCGCGAGGTGATCACCGCCCACGGCAGCCGTACCGCCGAGCAGGTCAAGCAGATCCCGATCGTCTGGTCCGGCGGCACCGACGGCATCATCTCCCCGCACGCCACCATCTTCGCCACCACCGACCCGGCAACGGCCCCGGCCACCGACGAACCCCGGCTGACCGTCGGGTTCGCGATGAGCGAGGTGCTGCTGCCCGAGGACATCGGCCGCACCGCGATGGTCTCGAAGGTGGCCGCGGCGGTCACCGAGGCGATGGGCAAGGCCGGCATCACCGATGCCGCCGACGTGCACTACGTCCAGACCAAGACGCCGCTGCTGACCATCGACACCATCCGCGATGCCAAGAGCCGGGGCAAGGACGTCTTCACCGAGGACACCCTGCACTCGATGGACGTCTCCAACGGCTGCACCGCGCTCGGCGTCGCGGTGGCGCTCGGCGAGATCGAGATGCCGACCGACGCCGACGTGATGCGCGACCGGTCGCTGTTCTCCTCGGTTGCCTCCTGCTCCTCGGGGGTGGAGCTGGACCGGGCCCAGGTGGTGGTGGTCGGCAACGCCCGCGGCATCGGCGGCCGGTACCGGATCGGGCACGGCGTGATGAGCGACGCCCTGGACGCCGACGGCATCTGGGCGGCGATCCGCGACGCCGGCCTGGAGCTGCCCGAGCGGCCGCACCCGTCCGACCTGGACGGCCGGCTGGTCAACGTCTTCCTCAAGTGCGAGGCCAGCCAGGACGGCGCGGTCCGGGGCCGGCGCAACGCCATGCTGGACGACTCCGATGTGCACTGGCACCGCCAGATCAAGGCGGCGGTGGGCGGGGTGGCCGCCTCGGTCACCGGCGACCCGGCGGTGTTCGTGTCGGTGTCGGCGGCCCACCAGGGCCCGGACGGTGGCGGCCCGGTGGCGGCCATCATCGACGCGGGAGCCTGAGCCCAACCCCGGCCCGGCCGGTCGGCGCCGCCCGGTCGTAGGCTCACTGGCGATGAAGACCTTCGACCAACTCTTCGCCGAGCTGACCCAGCGGCAGGCCGACCGGCCGGCGGGTTCGGCCACCGTGACGGCCCTGGACGACGGCGTGCACGCCCAGGGCAAGAAGGTCGTCGAGGAGGCGGCCGAGGCCTGGATGGCCGCCGAGCACGAGTCGGCCGACCGGACGGCGGAGGAGATCAGCCAGCTGCTGTACCGGGTGCAGGTGCTGATGCTGGGCAAGGGCCTGACCCTCGACGACGTCTACAAGTACCTGTGATGGCGACGTGACCATCTCCACCGAGCTGCTGCGGGTCGCCGTGCCGAACAAGGGCTCGCTGGCCGAGCCGGCCAGCGACATGCTGCGCGAGGCCGGCTACCGGCAGCGCAACGACAGCCGTGAGCTGGTGCTGCAGGATCCGGACAACCACACCGAGTTCTTCTTCCTGCGGCCCCGCGACATCGCGCTCTACGTCGGCTCGGGCCGGCTGGACGTCGGCATCACCGGTGAGGACCTGCTGCTGGACTCCGGCGCCAAGGCCGAGGTGATCCTGCCGCTGGGCTTCGCCGGCTCGACCTTCCGGTTCGCGGCGGCTACCGGCTCCGGCCGCACCCTGGCCGGCCTGCGAGGCTGCCGGATCGCCACCGCCTATCCGGGCCTGCTGGCGCACTACCTGGCCGAGCAGGGCATCGAGGCCGAGGTGATCCGGCTCGACGGGGCGGTCGAGACCGCGGTCCGGCTCGACGTCGCCGACGCGATCGCCGACGTGGTCGAGACCGGCACCACGCTGCGGGCCGCCGGGCTGGAGATCTTCGGCGAGCCGCTGTTCCGCTCCCAGGCCGCGCTGGTCCGGCGTTCCGGCGCGGTCCCGTCGGCGGCGGTGGACCAGCTGGTCCGGCGGCTGCAGGGCGTCCTGATCGCCCGGCAGTACGTCCTGATGGACTACGACATCGCCGACCACCTGGTCGAGCGGGCGGTCGCGGTCACCCCGGGCTTCGAGTCGCCGACCGTCTCGCCGCTGCGGACCCCGGGCTGGTCGGCGGTGCGGGCGATGGTGCCGCGCCGCGACACCAACCGGCTGATGGACGAGCTGTGGGAGATCGGCGCGCGCGCCATCCTGGTCACCGACATCCACGCCTGCCGGCTATGAACCCGGCCGCGACCTCGGTGCCCCGACGGGTCAGCGCCCGTCCGGTGAAGGCCGTCCGGTACGCGGTGCTGGCCGCCGTCGTGGTGCTGGTGCTGTTCGGCGTCGCCGCGCTGATCCTGCGCAGTACCTCCGACGACGGGGTGGGCTTCACCGCCGCCGACCAGTTCGGCATCGCCGGCACCGGGGTGCTGGTGGCACTGGGCATCCTGTGCCTGACCCGGCCCCGGCTGCGCGCCGACGCCGGCGGGGTCGACACCCGGGGGTTCTTCACCGGCTACCGGCACGTGGACTGGCAGCTGGTGACCGCGGTGGAGTTCCCGTCCAAGGCGCGGTTCGCCCGGCTGGTGCTGCCCGGCGACGAGCTGATCGTGCTGTACGCGGTGCAGCGCGGCGACGGCGAGCGCAGCGTCGAGGTCATGCAGGGCCTGCGCGCGCTGTTCGCGGCCAGCCGCTCCTGACTGACCATCGCAGCCGGCCAGGAGCGAGCGGGTCAGCTGTGGGTGAAGCTGCCGAAGGTGGCCGTCGAGTCCCAGATCGACTGGGCCCGGACGCCGTGCGCCGGGTCGATCGCGGCGACGGTCATGCCGGGACCGGTGTACATCCCGACGTGGTACACGTAGCCGGTGTTGTCGTGGTAGAAGACCAGGTCGCCGGGTACCGCCCGGGCGGCCGGGATCATCCGAGCCGCCTTGAACTGGTCCTGGGCGGTCCGCGGGGTGGTGAAGGCGGCCGCGGTCCGGTAGCTGTACTGCACCAGTCCCGAGCAGTCGAAGCCGGCCGGGCTGGCGCCGCCCCAGACGTAGGGCTTGCCGACGAAGGTCCTGGCCAGCGTGACGACCTTGGTGTTGGCGGCCGGGGTCGCCGGCGCCGGGCCGGGCAGCATGGTCACCGCCGGGGTGCTCAGTGCCGCGCAGCCGAGGAACTTGTTGTTGCCGACCCCGATGTTCACCGCCCACAGGCAGACGTTGTGTGAGGCGCTGCTGGCCGGAATGGAGAAGGAGTAGCCGGGGTTCGGGCCGACCTGCTGGCTGCTGAGCAGGTCCGGCCGGGGCAGCGCGGCGGTCACGGTGGCCGCCGTGGCCCCGTCGAGGTAGGCGATCACCTTGATCGATGCGGCCCGGTTGTCGGGGTCCGAGGCCCAGCCCCGGACGCCGATGCTGGTGGCGCTCTGGGCGCGGACGGCCTCCAGGGCACCGGACGGGCTGAGCGCGGCGATCTGGGCGGCGGTGTAGCCGACGTAGAGCTTCAGGCAGGCGCCGAGCTGGCGGTTGGCCCCGTCACCGATGTTGGTGGCCGCGGCGCACACCAGGTGGTTGCCGGTGCTCAGGGTGATGGTGACCGAGAAGCCCTGGTTGGTGCCGACCTGCTGGGACTGCGCGATATCGGGCCGGGACACCACCTTGGCCGAGGTGACCGGTGCCGGGCTGCCGTCGTGGCCGGCGTAGATCTTTAGCGGCTGCGCCAGGTTGTCGGGGTCGGCCGCCCAGCCGGTCAGGGTCACGGTGTTGCCGTAGGAGGTGGCCTTCTCCAGCAGGCCGAACGGGCTGTGCGACCCGGGGGTGTTGCCGATCGGGGCCGGCACCACGACCGTCCGGCAGCCCAGCGCGGTGTTGCCGCCGGCGGCGATGTTGACGGCCGTGACGCACACGCTGTGGCTGCCCGGTGCGGCGGCCAGCGTCAGCGCGAAGCCCGGGGTCGGGCCGGTGCCGCGCGCGGCCACCACGTCCGGACGCGCGACGGCGGTGACCCCCTGGCCGGCGGCGGCCCCGTCCAGCGTGGTGCGGATGGTGAGCGACTGGGCCAGGTTGTCCGGGTCGGCGGCCCAGCCCTGCACCGCGATGCCGGTGGATCCGCTGGGCACCGCCTGGTCGAGGTAGCCGACCGGGTCGCTCGGGGTGGCGGCCGAGGCGGGTGACTGGACGCTGCCGAGCACCGCCAAGCTGGCGATCAGGGTCAGGCCGCCGGCCTTGCGGGCCAGCCGCAGGGGGCGGCGGGGGGTTGCGGAGTTG
>Ga0247773_1000779_pt1 | contig 11436 bp, 7 predicted proteins | sample UWRJL092311B6_FD_179934 | JGI IMG/M metagenome (GOLD analysis project Ga0247773, IMG submission 179934) | Plant litter microbial communities from Arlington Agricultural Research Station in Wisconsin, United States - UWRJ-L092-311B-6 | ecosystem: Environmental > Terrestrial > Plant litter >...
ATCGTGGTGTCGGGGGTTCGACTCCCTCCCTGGCCACTGAGCAGCACGGACGGCAGTAGCTCAATTGGTAGAGCACCGGTCTCCAAAACCGGCGGTTGGGGGTTCGATTCCCTCCTGCCGTGCTGACTGGATGGACACGCCGCTATCGTCTAGAGGCCTAGGACGCCGCCCTCTCACGGCGGTAACGGGGGTTCGAATCCCCCTAGCGGTATGCGAGAAGGGTGGGACCGCCCGAAAGCGAGAGTCGGGTGCTCGCGTAGCTCAGCCGGCAGAGCACTTCCTTGGTAAGGAAGAGGTCATGGGTTCGAGTCCCATCGCGAGCTTCGGTAGTGAAAGAGTGCTCCCATCGTCTATCGGTTAGGACGCCACTCTTTCAAGGTGGAGAGCGGGGTTCGACTCCCCGTGGGAGCGCCTGAAAACGGTGCGCGGGCATAGCTCAGTTGGTAGAGCGCAACCTTGCCAAGGTTGAGGTCGCCGGTTCGAGTCCGGTTGCCCGCTCTGTAATGCAGGACCGGAGGTTGCGTCTCCGGAAGCCGGAACAACGCTCAAGGGGCCGTAGCTCAGTCGGTTAGAGTGCCGGACTGTCACTCCGGAGGTCGCGGGTTCGAGTCCCGTCGGCCCCGCTGCTTTCCAGAAGGCGCCACGCGCGCCGGATGGGTTTGAAAATTTGGGTAGGTCCTGGGGCCGTAGCTCAGTTGGGAGAGCGCTTGAATGGCATTCAAGAGGTCAGGGGTTCGATTCCCCTCGGCTCCACTGGTTGAACGAGTGGATTGTGAGGTGGGGTGGCCGAGTGGCTAATGGCAGCAGACTGTAAATCTGCCGGGCACAGCCCTACGTAGGTTCGAATCCTACCCCCACCACTGCTTGCGGCAAGAACACGGGCGGTTAGCTCAGTTGGTTAGAGCGCCACGTTGACATCGTGGAGGTCACAAGTTCGAGTCTTGTACCGCCCACTGCCGGAGGAACACTCGGGGCTGTAGCTCAGATGGGAGAGCGCTGCAATCGCACTGCAGAGGTCAGGGGTTCGATTCCCCTCAGCTCCACTGTACCGAACCGCTGCCACCGTAGCTCAGGGGTAGAGCACTCGATTCGTAATCGAGCGGTCGTCGGTTCAAATCCGACCGGTGGCTCTGGTCAAAAGGGCGCAACTCGTATAGATTTGGCGTCCGAGCGCGGGAGTAGCTCAGTTGGCAGAGCATCAGCTTCCCAAGCTGAGGGTCGCGGGTTCGAACCCCGTCTCCCGCTTTGGCAGGTTTGACAACGTGGGTTCCATTGCCCCCTGGTGTAATTGGCAACACGCCTGACTCTGGATCAGGAAAGTCCAGGTTCGAGCCCTGGGGGGGCAATTTGCAGGCTCGGTTTGGAGAGGTGGGTGAGTGGCTAAAACCAACGGTTTGCTAAACCGTCCTGCCCAAAAGGCAGACGCGGGTTCGAATCCCGCCCTCTCCGCTCCAGCTGGGACCGGTGTCCGAGCGGCTTAAGGAGCACGATTGGAAATCGTGTGGGGTTAACAGCCCTCGTGGGTTCGAATCCCACCCGGTCCGCTCCGGTGCAGGTCTGGTCTGGTGATGGTGGTTCGGCATCCGGGAGTAGTTCCTTCGGGACGTGGCTCAGCCCGGTAGAGCACTCGCTTCGGGAGCGAGGGGTCGCCGGTTCAAATCCGGCCGTCCCGACTGATGTCGGTTTGGAGGCGTAGTCTAACTGGTAAGGCACCGCACTCGAAATGCGGCGGGCGCAAGCCTTTGGGGGTTCGAGTCCCTCCGCCTCCGTGATGTGGAGCAACGATTTACGGCCCTGTCGCCTTCACGGCGGCAGGGCCGTTTTCGTTGTGCGGCGTTGGGTGCCGTGCAGTTCCAGCGTCCTCTTTCTGCCGTCCCCATTCGATCCCCATACTTCAGCATTACGATTCTCATCCTTCAACGCGGCCGCCTGCCCATGTCCAGAGGAAAGAGCCTGCGGCAGATCACGGTCGAGGCCACCCGGTACGCCTGGGTCCTTGCGCGGGTCGACCCGCACTACGTCGTCGTGCGGGTGTGGGCCGCGGAGCGAAGCCGCAGGGATCACCCGCTCGAGGTCCGGCTCCGCCACGACGATCCGTGGCTGAACTACGGCCCCATCATCACGGCGCCGCCCGAGCGCCGCGCCAAGACCTTCCAGATGGAGCCGATCACGCCTGGTGTGGTCCGGCGCATCATCGAATCGGCGGTGGCGGCAGGCTGGGGGCCGCACCATCCCGCCGATCCGCGGCTGTTCCAGATGAGCTCGGACGGTCGCCTGGAACGGACGGACGATCCTCGCAGGGTGGACGAGAACCCCTGGGCGCGGTGATGCGAACACGAGGTAGGCGCAGTTCCGCGCGAGGCGCGGCGTGACTGGCTCCGTGGCGTTCGAGGCTCTTCATGCCAGATCCGGGAAAAGACTTGTCTCACGCAGAGTCAGCGGAGGCAGCAGAGAACAACGGTTTTCTCCGCTAACTCTGCTGACTCCGCGTGAGACTTCGCCGTTGGTCCTTGCGATGTTTCCATCGACGATTCGCGCGGATCTCGGATCAGTACTCGCACTTGCGAGCATGACGAACGGCCCTGTCACCCTCGCGGGCAACAGGGCCGTTCGTCGTAGAAGTCTTCGCGGCCATCGCGAGTTCGCTGATGACCCCGCGGACGCCGGCAGCTCCACGGTCAGTCGACGCAGGTCTGCTGGAGGCCCGTGTGGAAGCACATGTTCACGCACGATTCGCCGCACGTGTTGACGTGATAGTCGGTGTCCTGGCAGTACATGCTTGCGCCGCCGTTGCAGGTGGCCGCGAACGGGTCGCCGGTGGGGATGAACGACTGTGCGCGCACGGTCCCGCGCACGGGGGACAGCTCACCGCGCGCCGCGAACGACTCCACGCGCAGCGTGTCGGGGTCCAGCTTCAGCTTCGGCATTCAAGCGCCTCCGGGAGGGGGGTGGATGGGCGGCTCCGCGCTCACTCGCCTGCGGCACCTCGCAGGTCGGGATTCAGCGTGCCGCATGTCCGTTGAACGTACCTTTGCGGCCGAGCTTCGGAAGAAGGCACGCGCCACGGGCGCGGTGCTGAGGGCGCGAGGTGGTGGGAACGGCGGGTGGGGCCGCCGCAACGTCTCGTCATGCGTTCCGCTCGTCTCGTCCCGCCGCCGTCATTCTCGTGCGTGTGGGAGGCGTTTCTGGGATAGCGACCCGAACGGCCGCCGCTCGCGAGAACCCGCGAGCCCACCCACATGCGGAGGAAACGATGGCAAGCGAATCTCAGCGGCGGCTGGACGTGGGAGCGCTCCAGGTGGAGAGCTTCGACACCTCGGTCGAGCAGGCGCCGTACGAAGCGTTGGTGTGGGGGAGCCGCAACACGCAGTGCGACATCTCGGCGTGCAACTCGCAGCAGATCACGGCCTGTGAATCAACGACCTACGGCTCGTGCGCCAGCTATTGGCCCAACTGCGACGTGTCCCTCGGCTGCCCGGTGTGAGCCGTGCGCTCGCCTGCGCAACCGTTGACGGCCCTGCCGCCCGCTCGGGCGGCAGGGCCATCTGCGTCTTTCATCTCATCTGCCGTGAGCCGAGACCCTTTTTACTCCGCTGCTCCCTTGAACTCGCCGCCGGGCATCCGGGATCTCGCATCACGGTTTCGTGGGCGCGGTCGCCGGGGTGACCACCGAGGGGTCTTCCAGGAAGATGTCGGCGAGCAGCTCGCTGTCGAGCGTCTCGATGCGGTCGAGTGCCGCTGCATCCTTGGTCCACTGCGGCACCTCGATGGTCATCGTGGTGATCGCCGGGCGTGCCCCTGCGCCCGAGGTCACCGCCACCGGCGCCCAGGTCCCCAGCGAATTCCCCTCCGCATGGGCGCCCGAGGCGTAGCGGACGGTCGATTTCGACGTGCCCGCGGCGTTGCCGACGAACGGGTCGGACGGGCCGGCCCCGCCCGCGGCGAACCGGCTCCTTCCCTGGGTCACCATCGCCGTGGCCAGGCGGTCGTCCTCGGCCGCCTGCTTGGCGTTGGTGACGGCGCCGGTGGTGGGGTCCACGCCGCGCGGGGCCACGAACATCCCCGGGGCGTCGCCGGGGGTGTTCTTCAGGCTGTGCGCGTGGACGCTTGCGATCCGCTCGGGCTGGAAATGCTCGATCAGCGCGACTAGCGACCGCGTCTCCGGGAGCATGCGGGTGCTGGTGCCGCCATGGCCGCCGCCGCTGGTGTCGTGCGCGGCGCGGGGTGCGGCCGAGGGGTCGGCGGGGTCGCGGAAAACGAGCTCCGGCGCGGTGGGGCTCGCCGAGCCGCGCGCCCGCGCGGCGGCCAGGTCCTCGCCCGGGAGGGGGAAGTTCCGATTCGGCTCCACGGGGCGGCTCTTCTCCAGCTTTCCGCTCTCGTCCTGCCCCATCCCGCCCTTGATCCAGCGCGGGTTCCCCTTGTCGTAGCGGGCGCGGTCGAAGAGGTCGGGGACGGCCACGACGGTGAAGAACGGCTTGGTTTTCCGGGTGGCGAGAAGCGCCAGCAGCTTGTTGACCACGTGGGAGCCCTGTGGCTCGGTCTTGTTGTGGACGCCGCCGAGGATCATCGCCTTGCGGTTCGTGCGCCCCTCCACGAAGTGCGCCTTGACCGACGATGTGCCGCCATAGGGATCGGCGAGCGCCATGGGCGTGGCCGGGAGCGCGCGGAGGGTAGGGAACCATGCCGCGCACGCGGTGCCCGCCGCGTGCGGCTCGAGCGCCAGGACCGCCTGCGCCCGCGTGGCGGGCATGGCCCAGAACGCCTGCACGTTGGGCGTGAGGTCGGCCTTTTCCAGCGACGCAAGGTCGTACAGGGCCGGCTTGGCCGGCTGGCCGGCGTTCGCGAGGATGGTGTTGTAGCCCATCCCGTATGGATCGGGGAACTCGCCTCGCCCCGCCCACCCCACGTCGCGATTGATCCCGCTCGACGCGGCGGTCACGCGGACGGGCCCGCCGCCGCCGGCCACGTCGGCAGCGACGGCGTGCGCCTCGCGCTCGGCCGGCGACCCGGCCGGCTCCACCGCCCGCGGATCGACCGGGGAGCGCGCGTGCTGCACGACATGCGTCAGCTCGTGCGCCAGCAGCCGCGTGCCCTCGCCCGACCCGGGCGCGTACTGGTTTCGCCCGAAGACGATGTTCGGCCCCACGGTGTAGGCGCGGGCGCCCAGCGAGTCGGCCGCCCGCGCCGCGTGGTGGTCGCTGTGCACACGCACGCGGCTGAAATCGTGGTCGAAGCGGCTCTCCATGAAGCTCCGCGTCGCCTCATCCAGCGGCTGCCCGGAACGCCGCAGCACCTCGTGCGCGGCGGGGCCCACCACGGGCTCGCCGGCGTTTCGGCGCCGGTGGCTGGTGATGGATGCGTGCCCCGCCGGCGCATCGGCACGCGTTCGGGGTGCAAAGCTGAGCATGATGTCGTGGAGAGGGTTGTATCCAGGGAGCCGACGTGACGCCGCCGCGCGGGGTGTCCACGGCGGCATCCTGTCAGCGGACTCTGAGCGCGGGCTCCCCGCCAGTGTTCGTCGATGGACGGCGTGAGGCGGGCCATGATCGAGAGAGGCATCACCCGTGCCTGCCCCGCGAGCCGCGCATGCTGAAGAAAGGCTACGTTTCCAGCGACATTCCGCGGCTGCGCCTGCGACCCCCGTGTCCCAGCAGAGTCACCGCGGTCCCAGCCGCGCTACTGCACCGGCTGCCAGATGGAGGGTGAAGCCGGGCGTCCGGTGGACATCTCCAGCATCCTGAAGATGAACTGCTCCTCCGTCATCCCCGTCGGCAGGGAGGCGGCCAGCTCACGGCTCATGCTCTGGATCAGCGGCATCATGTTCCACCGCCAGGCGCCGTCCTCGCGCAGGAACTGCATGCTCGCGCCACGGTCGCGGATCACCGCGCGGTCGCCCCGCCCCAACACCGGTCCCCCGGTGGGTGGCTGGCCCGCGGGCGCGGCCACCCAGCCGGCGCTGATGGTGTGCGCGAACGCGGAGTCGCCGGCGATCCTGCGGAGCACCTCGGCGGGCACGCGGTGGCGGTACATCAGGATCGATACGCGGTCCATCAGCGGCGCGGCGCGCACCTCCGGCTCGGTGGCGGTCAGCGCCAGGTCGCGCGCGTGGGCGTAGTAGCCGCGCGTGCCGCGGGTCACCGCTTGCACGGCGGCCGCCCCGTCCCTACGCACCACCGCGCTGATGTAGGCGCGGAGCGCGGCGTGCACGGCTTCGGCCTCGGCGGCGGGGAGCGGCGGAAAGGCGGGCGTATCCGCCGGTTCTTCCGGCGGAAGCGCGCCGCTGATTTGCGCGCGGCACGGGGTGGCTCCGGCGATGAGCAGGAGCGCCAGGGCGAGAAGGGCGGCGGATGGAGCACGCGACATCATCTTCCGAGGAGTGTAAGGACAGGTGGATGAGCATGCGAGTGTCCGCGAAGGAGCCGCCCCTCGTCCTTTGATGATGCGCGTGGGCTCACCTCGCCGCAATCACGCCTGGGACGGGAGCGGCTTGGGTGGGCGAGGCGACGCCTTGCGCGCGCACCTCCGCCGCCGGCCGATCACGGACGCGCTGGGGCGGCGGCTTCGTCAACGGGCTCCGTCCCCCCGGTGTGACACCCGTTGACGCTTTTCGGGAACACCCGTATATTAGCCAAGTCAAATCGCAACAAGCACTTATGAGGTAACCAGGAAGCGGTCGGACCGCCCGGTTCGGCTGCTTTTTCTTTGGAGGGTGTTCATGCGGCTTCGGCGAGGGGACGACCGCACGCTTGGCGTGCTGCTGGCAACGCCCACGCGGTGGATCGCGGATGGGATGGTCCCCGCCGAGCGTGGCGAGCGGCGGCCCCGTTTCGCCTTCGGCGACGAGCCGGCCAGCGACATCCCCGCGATCTGCGACGACACGCAGGACCTGGTTCTGCTGCTGGAGGCGGGCCCCGACGAGGGGGTGCTGATGGCCGCCTCGGGCACCTGCCGCGTTCCCTCCAGCGGGCGCGACGACCTGCTGGAGCACGCCTCGGCGCGGCTGGCGGCCATGCGCCAGGAGCGGCTGCGCCAGGCAAAGCGCCAGCGCCTCCCCGACCAGCTCATCGCCTACTTCGAAGAGCTGAACGCGGCCGAGACGGAGGAGGCGGTCTACCTCTCGCTGGCCGAGCACGCGCTGCGCATGGTGGGCGCGCACACCGCCGTGGCGCTGGTGCGCGACCACGCTCGCGGCGTCCTGCGCGCCCCCGCCCGCCCCGGCGCGCCGTCCAACGAGCACCGCCTCACCCTCTTCTGGGACGACCGCTTCGCCCGCTCGGGGCTGGTGCTGGCGGTGGACGCGCGCCGCGAGGGCCCGTGCTGCGCCGCCGCGCCGCTCTTCGGCGACCCCGCCACCTCGATCGCGGCGCACGTGCCCGTGGCCGACGAGGCGGTGCTGATGCTCACCGAGCGCCGCGAAGACCGCATCTTCGAGCCCGAGGACTGGGACGTGCTGCGCGCGCTGGCGCTGCAGGCCGAGATGGCGCTGCGCCGGATCCGGCTGATCGAGAGCGTGCGCAGCCTGTCGCTCACCGACTCGCTGACCGGGCTGGCCAACCGCCGCCACATGGACGTGGTGATGGAGCACGCCTGGGCCGCCGCCCGGCGCGGCGAGCCGCTGGCCGTGATGGTGATGGACCTCGACGGCTTCAAGGCGGTGAACGACCGCGACGGCCACCACGCCGGCGACGCGGTGCTCTGCGCCGTGGGCACGGCGCTGTCGGACGAGGCGCGCGGCTCCGACGTGGTGGTTCGCTACGGCGGCGACGAGTTCCTGGTGATCCTCCCCGGCGGCAGCGCCGCGGCCGCGCACGCGCTGGCCGAGCGGGTACGCACGCGGCTGGCGGGCCGCGTGGGCGTGAGCGAGGGCGTGGCCGTCTACCGCCCGGAGCTCGGCTCCCCCGACGACCTGGTGCGCGAGGCCGACCGCGCGCTGTACGACCGCAAGCGCCGCCGCGCCTCCCGCTGACCGCAACGCGGCCACGAGATCGTCCGGTTCAAAGAAGACGCGCGCCTCGGCAAAACCGCCCGGGCGCGCGTTTCGTTTGCGCTTCGTCCAACCCAATGCTCGTCGAGTGGGCAGATTCCCGTTACGCGGCGCCGATGCCAGTCATTCGAGCGGGATCGGCGTCGAAGATCTGCGGGGGATGATGTCTCGGTCTGTGTGGAGCGGGGCGTGGCTCGATCCCCCTGCGCCACGTGGTTGGCGGTCTCTGCGGCGCGCGATCAGCATGTCGGGCGCGACGGGAGGCTTCGTTGTGGGCGCCGGCATCGCAAACTGCGTGGATCAGGTGGAGCACTCTCCTGCTCTCGAGCCGACCCGGTGATCCCGGTAGTGTCCAGTTTCAAAAAAACCGATCCACAGCGCACGCCGAAACCCCGCACCGCGTCCGCCAGCATATCGCTTGGCCGATATGACCACCGGATCCTCCTTGCTCGGCGATGATGAACGGCCCTGCTCCGCTCGCGCGGGGAAGGGCCGTTCTCATCTCAGCTCGCACTGATCTACGCTCGCCTATGGCGCGCGGCGCAGGAGCTGGCGGTCGCCCAAGCCGGGAAGCACCAGGCATTCGGCCCACGAGTCTTCGTCGGGATCTTCGGCCTGGGGCTCCTGGATCACGGCCAGGAAGGCGTCCACCACCTCGGGGTCGAACTGGGTGCCCGCGCAGCGCCGCACCTCTTGGCGGGCGTGGTCTTCGGTGAAGGCCTCCTTGTAGCTGCGCCGCGTGATCATGGCGCAGTAGGCGTCCACCACCGACACGATCCGCGCGGCCATGGGGATCTGGTCGCCGCTCAGGCCGTCGGGATAGCCGTTGCCGTCGTAGCGCTCGTGGTGGTGCAGCACCACGTCGGCCACCGTCTCCAGCACCGGCACGTTGCGCAGCAGGTCGTGACCCACGCGCACGTGCGCCCGCATCAGCTCCATCTCCTCCGGCAGCAGCGGCCCGGGCTTGTTCAGCACGCCGTCGCTCACGCCAATCTTCCCCACGTCGTGCAGCAGCGCCGAGTAGCACACCAGCGCCTGCTCGTGCGGCGGCAGCCCCAGCTTCTGCGCCACCAGCCGCGCGAACCGCGAGGCCATCTCGCAGTGGCCGTGCGTGTACGGGTCCTTGGCCTCCACCGCATCGGCCAGGATGCTCACCGTGCTCACGTAGGCCCGCTGCAGCGCCTCCTCCAGCCGCCGGTTCTCCACCGCCACCCCCGCCTGGTGCCCCACGCTCAGCAGGATCTCCACGTCGTCGGGGTCGAAGCTGCCGCCGCCCTGCCGGTCGCCCACCAGCACCACGCCGTCCAGGTCGTGCATCATCACCACCGGGCTCACCACGCAGTTGCGGAAGTGCTCGCCCTCGTTCTCGGGCGGCGCGATCCCGTCGATGCCGTTCGCGGTGCCGTCGTTGCACACCAGCGGCTCGTTGCGCTCCAGCACCCGCCGGCTGAGCGCCTGCAGGAACACCGACGGCTCGGCGCGGGGGTAGCCGTCCACGTCCACTGCCGCCCGCACGCGCAGCCGCCCGCCCGTGCCGTGCGACACGTACACGCCGCGCGTGGCGCCCGTCAGGTGCAGGCAGGCGCGCAGGATCATCTCGTACACGTTGCCGCTGAACAGCGCGCGGTGCACCTCCACCAGCGCGCTCCGCAGCGTGTCGCCCCGCACGCGCTGCCGCTCGAACGCCTGGCGCGCGCCGTCGAGCTCGGCCCGCGCCTCGTGCAGCTCGCGGCGCGCCGATTCGGCTTCGGCGCGCGAGACCTCGGCCTCGGCGCGCCAGCCGTCGGCCTGGGCGTGGGCGGCGGCCGCGTCGGCTCGCGCCATCCCCAGCTCGCCGCGGAGCGCCGCGTCGTGCGCGCGGTAGGCGCCCGACGCGGCGTCCAGCAGCGAGAGCACGGGGTCGTCGCCCGGGGGCGCGTCGATCACGGAGGCGTGGTGGGGATGCGGATCCATGCGTTGCCAGCCCGGTTCGAGAGACATCCAGCCGGTATTTTGTTCCAACGGCAGGAGCACGGCGCGTGCCCCCGCGCGGCACGATCGGTTTCACCGAAATGCGCAACCTTATTTCACCATAAAGGTGAAAAAATCCCTTTCGATCGGTGCTGTATCACGCTGATCCACCCGCGCTCATCACCACCTCCGTCTCTCCGTCCCGCCATCCATTCATTGACACTCATGCCTACGGGCCAATACGTGACGAATCATCTAAAGTGATAATTCATATGATCTTGCGGCAGTCGCAATGCAGGCCCCGCGACGGGGGCTTCGGCCCTCGCGTCACCGCCAACGGCCGTGCTTCACCAATCCTGTGCACGTGGCGCGACACGTGGACCCGTGATTGCCCTGTGACGAGGCAGGTGACAACGCCCTGCGGACCCCGTCCGCCGCGACCACGCGGCGGCCGCCCAATCCACCGGCTGACCAGGACCCACGCACCATGAAGCGCACCCTGCTGATCCCCCTGCTGGCGCTGGCGGCGGCCGCCTGCCACGACGCGCAGCCCATCGCCCCGGGCACCCCGTCTGGCTCCGTGCGCCTGGTCACCCTGCCGGGCGGGCCGCGCATCGACCCGCAGCTCACCTCGCTGCTGGCGCTGGCCGCGCCCACCCAGAAGCTGGTGGTGATCGCCAACTACGACCCCACGAAGACGTCGGGCACGTCGTTCGTGCGCCGGGTGGGCCGCTTGGGCGTGGGGGTGATGACCTTCCGCAACCTGTCGATGGTGGTGGCGCTGGCCACGCCCGTGCAGATCCAGGCGATCGCGGGGCTGCCGGGGGTGGAGAGCGTCTACGCCAACCGGGTCGACCACCTGCTGCTGCGCGAAAGCGTGCAGTCGATGGGCGCCGACCGCGTGTGGGCCGGCGGCGTCACGGGGAAGGGGATCGGCGTGGCGATCCTGGACAGCGGCATCAACGGGCTCAACTCCAGCGTGTCGTATCCCTCCAAGATGGTGAAGAACGTCAAGTTCACGCTCAGCTTCGCGTATCTCACCGAGGATACGACCACCCTGCCGCGCCCGGGCGGCGAGCTGTTCGTGGACAACCTTCCCAACACCGACAACACCGGCGGGCACGGCACCCACGTGGCCGGCATCGCGGCGGGGAGCGGCGGCAGCAGTGTCGGCGCCTACCGCGGCGTGGCGCCCGGCGCCAACCTGATCGGGCTGAGCGCGGGCGAGGGGATGTCCATCCTCTACGCCTCGGCGCTGCAGGCGGTGGACTGGATGCTGGACAACCGCGTGAAGTACAACATCAAGGTGGTGAACAACTCGTGGGGCGGCACCGGCGAGTTCGACCCGTCCGACCCGGTCAACGAGGCCATGAAGGCGGTGTACAACGCGGGGATCACCGTGGTCTTCGCCGCGGGCAACGACGGGCCGGGCGAGAACACCATGAACTACCACAGCGTGGCGCCGTGGGTGATCAGCGTGGCCGCCGGGTGCAAGCTCTACG
>Ga0247773_1000782_pt1 | contig 11386 bp, 8 predicted proteins | sample UWRJL092311B6_FD_179934 | JGI IMG/M metagenome (GOLD analysis project Ga0247773, IMG submission 179934) | Plant litter microbial communities from Arlington Agricultural Research Station in Wisconsin, United States - UWRJ-L092-311B-6 | ecosystem: Environmental > Terrestrial > Plant litter >...
CCATCTCACCGTGAGCCTCGCGGCAGTCCGCGTGGCTTCGTGCCGTTCCTGGCCGGCGCCTTCAGGCGCTGGAGGTGGCCCAACTCACCGTGAGCCTCGCGGCAGTTCGCGAGGCTTCGTGCCGTTCCTGGCCGGCGCCTTCAGGCGCTGGAGGCGGCCCATCTCACCGTGAGCCTCGCGGCAGTATGCGAGGCTTCGTGCCCTTTCTGGCCGGCGCCTTCAGGCGCTGGAGGCGGCCCATCTCACCGTGAGCCTCGCGGCAGTATGCGAGGCTTCGTGCCCTTCCTGGCCGGCGCCTTCAGGCGCTGGAGGCGGCCGCCCACACCTGGAGCCTCGCGGCAGTTTGCGAGGCTTCGTGCCGTTCCTGGCCGGCGCCTTCAGGCGCTGGAGTTGGCCCATCTCACCATGAGCCTCGCGGCAGTATGCGAGGCTTCGTGCCGTTCCTGGCCGGCGCCTTCAGGCGCTGGAGGCGGCCCATCTCACCGTGAGCCTCGCGGCAGTTCGCGAGGCTTCGTGCCGTTCCTGGCCGGCGCCTTCAGGCGCTGGAGGCGGCCCATCTCACCGTGAGCCTCGCGGCAGTATGCGAGGCTTCGTGCCGTTCCTGGCCGGCGCCTTCAGGCGCCGGAGGTGGCCCATCTCACCGTGAGCCTCGCGGCAGTATGCGAGGCTTCGTGCCGTTCCTGGCCGGCGCCTTCAGGCGCTGGAGGCGGCCGCCCACACCTGGAGCCTCGCGGCAGTTTGCGAGGCTTCGTGCCGTTCCACCCGCGCGGGTTCACCCGCCCGGCGCGGCCGCCGCCGGAGCGCGGCGAAATGACCAACGCCTCCCCATCCGCCGCCATAAACGACGAAGCGCGAGAGATCCGCATCTCCCGCGCTCCGTCCGTCAATCAAACGATTCCTCAGCCCCACACCCTGCCTACGGCGAGGTCTCCTCGCTCCGGGTGCTGTCGCGCCCGGTGGTGTCCTGCCGCTGCTGGAAGACCTGGATCAGCGAATCCACGTTCGGCTGCTGGGCGCGGGTGCTGTCGGTCTTCGCCGGCGGCGGCCCCACGGCGCGCAGCGTGATCAGCGCGACCTCGGGCGGCGCGCCGAAGCGCACGGGCACGAAGCTGTACCCCAGGCCGCAGGTGGCGAAGAGCGTGCTCCCGCGCACCCGCCAGATCCGCGTCTTCCCGGGGTCCGCCGTTCCCGGCAGCACGCTGGTGTTGAACCAGGCCAGCCGCGGCGTCATCGGCACCTCCACCGAGCCGCAGAAGGTGTGGCCCGAGAGGATCACCGGGTAGCGCCCGGTGGGCACCGCCACCCCCGTCACCGGCATGTGCGCCAGGAGCAGCATGGTGCCGGGCCCCTCGCCGGCGCCGTAGAAGGCATCGGCCTTCCTCCAGTCGGGCCGGCGCGCCAGGTACGGCTCCACCCCGCCCACGTACGCCGTGTCGCCCCCGCGCGAGAACGGCGCCTTGCTGTTCCGCAGCACCGACACGCCGCTGCGCAGCAGCGCGGCGACCGTCTTGATGCGCGCGCTGTCGGGGTTCCCCTCGGTGTCCTCGGTCTCGTCGCTGGTGCCGAGCACCGCCATCACCCGGCGCCCCTTGAGCGGCGCCAGCACCCGGTCGATGGCGGCGTAGTCGTCGCCGCGGGCCACGTAGTCGCCCAGCAGCACCACCAGGTCGGCGCCGAGCCGCGAGGCGGTCTGGGTGGCGGCCAGCGCCACCTTCTCGTTGTCGGGCCACAGGCCGAGCTGAAAGTCGCTCAGCGCGGCGATCTTCATCCCGCTCCAGCCGGGAGGCAGGTCCGGCACCTCGATCTCCACCGGCGTCACCACCACGTTCCGGGCGGCAGACACGCCGTAGACCTCGGCGGGGCTGGGGCCGGTGCTGTCTTCCGGCAGCGCGCCCAGGTCGGTGCGCCCGCGACCGTCGCGGTTGCACGCGGCCAGCGCCATCGCAAGGAACGCGGGGGCCAGCAGCCGCCGCGAAACGCTCCGCATCCTCGTCAAAACCGGTGTCCGTCAGGGGTCGGTGAACGCACGCGTGTCGTGGCGCTCGCACGCCAGCGAGCAACAGCGGTGCCACGCGCGCTGATCTTACGCGCTGAGGGCCAGCGCGTCCAACCCCGGCGGCCTGCGGGTCAGCTGGAATTGCTCGGGTTTCAGCCGGAACCAGCGGCCGATCAGCAGGATCTCGTCCACCTGGTGGCGGGTGACCATCCCCGTGGGCTCGGGGCGGCAGAAGTGCTCCTCGCACAGCTGGTCCAGCCGCCGCCGCTCGGCCCTGCCGCGCGGGATGGGGACCACCGCCCGCACCGTGCCGCGGCGCACGAGGTACACGCGGTCGTCGCCCTCCTCCCCCGGCACCTCGTATAGAAAGGTCAGCGAATCGAGCGCGTCGCGCAGCTCGGCGAACTCGTCGCGCAGCGCCTCCAGCCGCCGCAGCCGGTCGCGGAGCGCGGCGGCGAGCTCGAACTGCATCCGCTCGGCGGCGGCCGCCATCCGCTCCTCCAGCCGCAGCAGCGGGTCGTCGGCCGCGCCGTTCAGGAATGCGCGTGCCGTGTCGACCCGCGAGCGGTACTGCGCCTGGGTGCACCCGCCGGCGCACGGGCCCAGGCACAGCCGCAGCTCCATCCGGTGGCAGCGCGGCGAATGCTCGAACGAGAAGAGGTCCGCCTGGTCGGCGAAGCGCATGGGCGTGCCGCCGGGGCAGTCGCGCAGCCCCAGCGCGTCGTTCAGCTCGCGCACCGCCTCCACCACGCGCCGCCCGCCGCGGAAGGGGCCGTAGTAGGTCCCCGCGTCGTCGCTCACGGCGCCCACCACGTGCAGCCGCGGCGCCGGCCCGGGCGCCAGCTTGAGGAACGACCATCGCCCGTCGCGCTTCATCTGCACGTTCAGCCGCGGGCGGAAGCGCTTGATCAGCTCCAGCTCGCGCAGCAGCGCGGCGAACTCGCTGGGCTGGTACTCCCACTCCAGCCCGCTCGCCTCGTTCACGATGCGGTGCCCCTTCTCTCCCTTCTTGCTGGTGAAGTAGGAAAGGAGCCGCGTGCGCAGCGACTTGGACTTGCCCACGTACACCACCTCGCCGTGCCGGCCCAGCATGCGGTACACGCCGGGACGGTTGCGCGCCTCGCCCACGGCGCCACGAAGGGGGTGCGGGTTCTTTCGTGCCACTGCGGGGCCTGCGTGCCGCTGGGGGATGACGTGAAGAGAAACCGAATCGCCCCAAGCTAACGCGGTCGTGCGCGGCGGGGAAGGGGAGCGCGGCGGGCGCGCGGCCGGACGTCATAAACCGGCATCGTCGTTCGTTGTATTTTGTCGCTTTATGGATCTACGGCATTGCTGTAAAAAGATTGTTCAATCGAGATCTCCAAGGCAAACAAAGAAAAGAAGAGAATCGGCCATATCTTTGCCTGTTTGATGCCAAGGCCGTATAGGTGCGAAATAGTACGATAATTTCATGGCGTGGAAGGGGTGTTCTCCACTAGCTTTCAATCGAACCGAGCACATCGCTCCCTGGCGAACCTCAACCACGAGGAAGGACCCATGACCAGACTCCGCTTCGCCCTGATCGCGGTCGTCACCACCACGGCGCTCGCCGCCTGCGGCCGCGGCGGCACGCCCACCGCGCCGCCCGCGCGAGCCCCCGTTCATCGCGCCGCCGCGGACGCGAACGACACCACGCCCCCGACGCCGAGGAGCACCACCACCGGCGGCACGCCGAGCGACCCGCCCCCCAGCGATCCGCGCTCCCCGATGCTGGGATCGGGGGGATGACAACATCCGGCAGGTGGACTCGTCTTCACGCGGAAGGAACAGGGGGAGCGGGGAACGGCCGTCGTTCCCTGCTCCCCGTGCCTTCTCCACGATCCTGCGTTCGATCCGGTCGACGGTGAGATGTCGTTGCCGGATTTCCCGCGACGGCTGGAGATCCGAGGAGGATGGACGAAAACGGCGCCGGGCGCGGATCGATCCGCGCCCGGCGCCGCCGGTCCATCCTCCCGATCGCGAAGCTACGACGAGAGCGAGTGCACCAGGTCGGTGGAGAGCGCGTCGGTGCTCTCGCGCCACTCTTCTCGGTCGGCCACCTGGCGCTCGGCCCGCTGGTGGCGGCGCGCGGCGTCGATCAGCGCCTCGGCGGTCAGGCGCGTCTTGGCGTCGCTGCGGCGGGTGGCGCCGTCCAGCGCGCGCTGCGCGGCGTCCTCGGCGCGGTCCCACACCCCCAGGCTGAGCCCGCCGTGGGCCAGCTCCAGCCAGCTGCCGTGCACCGTGTCCACGCCGGGGTTGGCGGCGATCAGGTCCACCACCTCGCTCCAGGCGGCCTGGTAGCCGTCACGGTCACCCGCGCCCGCCGCCGCCCGGCCGATGTTGCCGGCCAGCGCCACGCGCGAGGCGGGGTCGTTCAGGTGCTTGGTGAGCGTCTTGAGCACCGGGAGCGCGCGGTCGGCATACCCCTGGGTGATCCAGAAGTAGGCGATGTCGTGCGCCAGGTGCGGCAGCCGCGGGTGATGCGGGCCGTACGCCTCGAACGCGCCGCGCGCCAGGTCGTGCGCCTGCGCGGTGTCGTTGGTGTCCACGGCGATCACGAACAGGTCGTGCAGCGCCATCCCCTCGATGTCGTGCAGCGAGTTGCGCCCGGCCGCCCGAAGCGCGCGCTCGAAGAAGCGCCGCGCCGCGGGGAAGTTGCCGCGCTGCACGTACAGGTTGCCCAACCCCACGAAGGCCATCGCGTAGGTCGGCCAGTCGCCCGCCTGCCGCGCCAGCGCGATGGTGCGGCGGAACCAGGTCTCGGCGCGGGCGTGCTCGGCGCGGCGGCGCGCCAGGCGGCCCACGTTGTAGGCGCAGCTCGGGTCGGCCGCGGTGACGACCGCCGCGGCCTGCCCGAAGGCGAGCGCGGTGGCCAGCAGCCCGCGCGCCTCGGCCCACCCCGCCAGCTCGCGGCAGGCCAGCGCCACGTTCTCCTCGCGGGCGACGTCCGGGTGCCCCACCATCCCCGCGAGCACCTTCAGCGGCTCCTCGGTCTCGGCCGGGGCGCCGGCGGCGAGCATGGAGGCGAGACGAGAAGTGTCCGCCGCTGGCGCAAAGAGAGCGTCACGCTCCGCCGAGTCGGCGCGGCCCCAGAGCATCGCGTCGCGCAGCGACTGCCAGAGCACCAGCCCCAGATCGCCGGGATTCTCCTCCAGCACGCTCAACCCCTCGAATGCATCGCCGTCGCCATGCGTGAGCGCCGGCGGCACGCGCCAGCGGCGCAGGGTCTTGCGCGGGGGCGCCTTGAACTTGCGTTGTCTCATGGTTGGGCAGGTATGGAGCGTAAGAAGAGGAAGGAAACGTTCGCTCGCGGAAGGCTCTGTGTGCAAAGATAATGCACCAGCCGAAATTCGCCAGAGTTGGACTGCCCCGAAATGGTCCGCGGTTATTTCTGGCAGTGCGGGCAAAAAAAGGTCGACCGGCCGCCCTGGACGATGCGGTTGATCGTACGGTGGCACCGAAGGCACGGCTCGCCCTCGCGATCGTAGACACGGAGGCGGCGGACGAACTCGCCGGGCTCGCCCTCGGCGTCGCGATAGTCCAGCAGGGTGGTGCCGCGGAACTCGATCGCCTCGGCGAGCACGTCCACCACGCCCTGGTGGATGCGCTTCGCCTGCGGCCGCGTGATCTCGTCGGCCGGGGTGCGCGGGTTCACGCGGGCGCGGAAGAGCGCCTCGCTGGCGTAGATGTTCCCCACCCCCACCACGCGCTTCTGGTCCATCAGCCAGATCTTGATGGCCACGCGCGACTTGCGCGTCGCGCCATGGAGCCACTTCGGCGTGAAGGCGTCCGAGAGCGGCTCCACCCCGAGCGTGGCCTCCCACCGCTCCCACGCCTCCGCGCTCATCCGCCAGAGCCGGCCGAAGCGGCGAACGTCGTGGTACAGCAGCTCGCGCCCGTCCGCCAGGTGGATGCGGACGCCGGGGTGGGTGGGCTCGGGATCGCCCTCCTTCACCAGGAAGAGGCGGCCGGTCATCCCCAGGTTCACCAGCAGGAAGTCGCCGCCGGTGTCGATCACGATGTTCTTGGCGCGGCGCTCCACGCTCCGGATCGGGCGCCCCTTCAGCTCGCGGGCGAACGAGGCGGCGCTCTCTTCCTCGATCAGGTCGGGCTTGAGCACGTCCACCGCGCGGATGGTCGCGCCGGGAAGCGTGGTGGCCAGGCCGCGGACGATGGTCTCGACTTCGGGGAGCTCAGGCATGGGCGGCCTCCATTCGCCGGATCTCGCGCCAGCCGATGTCGCGGCGGAAGTAGCGGCCCTCGAAGCGGATCCGCTCGGCCGCCGCGCGGCTGCGTTCGGCGGCGGCGGCCACCGTGGGCGCCACCCCGGTCACCGCCAGCACGCGCCCGCCCGAGGTGACCAGGTCGCCGCGCTCGCCGCGCCGGTTCACCTGCGTTCCCGCGTGGAAGACGATCACGTCGTCGCTCTCCAGGCCGGCGGGGATGTCGATCAGCACCCCGGAGCGGTAGTCGCCGGGGTACCCCTCGCTGGCGAGGACGGTGGTGGCTGCCGCGCCGTCGCTCCACTCCATCCGCAGCCCCTCGATGCTCCCGCCGCGGGCGATGGCGTGCACCGGCTCCAGCAGCGACGAGCGGAGGAGGGGGAGCACCACCTGCGTCTCGGGATCGCCGAAGCGGCAGTTGAACTCCACCACGCGCGGGCCGCTCTCGGTGAGCATCAGCCCCGCGTAGAGGAGGCCACGGAAGGGTGATCCCTCCTTCGCCATCGCCGCCACGGTGGGCTCCAGGATCTCGCTCTGCACGCGCGCCAGCAGCTCGGGGGTGGCGATGGAGACGGGGGCGTAGGCGCCCATCCCCCCGGTGTTCGGCCCCGTGTCGCCCTCGCCGATGCGCTTGTGGTCCTGCGCGGCCCGCATCGCGACCACGTTCCTTCCATCCGTCAGCGCGAAGAGGGAGAGCTCCTCGCCGGTCATCCGCTCCTCGATCACCACCTCCTGCCCGGCCACGCCGTACGCGCTTCCCGCCAGCATCTCGCGGACGGCCTCCAGCGCCTGGCCCGCGTCGTCGGCCACCACCACGCCCTTGCCGGCGGCGAGGCCCGAGGCCTTCACCACCAGCCGGCTCCCGGCCGCGCGGACGTACGCCTCGGCGGCGTCGAGCCGGTCGAAGGTGGCGAAGGCGGCGGTGGGGATGCCGTGGCGCTGCATCAGCCCCTTCGCGAAGCTCTTGCTGCTCTCGATGCGCGCGGCGTCGCGCGTGGGGCCGAAGCAGGCCAGGCCGTGCGCGCCGAAGTGGTCGGCGATCCCCTCGGCCAGCGGCGCCTCGGGGCCGACCACGGTCAGGTCCACGCCGTTGGTCTCCACCCACGCCGCCAGCGACTGGATCTCGCCGGGGTTCAGCGGGAGCGAGGTGGCGCCGGGCATCCCGCCGTTGGCGCGCGTCACGAAGAACTCGGCATCGGGCGCGTCACGCCGCAGCTTCCACAGCAGCGCGCTCTCACGGCCGCCGTTGCCTACGATCAGGATCTTCAACGGGCCTCTCGCCTCGTGGGGTGTGTCTCGGAAGGCGGGATCTTAGCGCCAACGCGCGGGCGCATCAATCACCCTCGCGCGATTCCGCCGGATCGGGCGCCGAGATCGCACCGCGAACCGCAGCCGCGGGCTCCCATGGAGGACGGAGACACGGAGGACCGCGGGGACGTCGCCGCATTCTGATGCGGTTCTCCTTATCCCCCGTTTCTCCGCTTCCCCGTGTGATATTCCGCCGTTCGTCCGCCCTCGGAGGGGAGATCGGGAGCGGGGACGGAGAGGATGTACGTACGCTCGCTGGCGTGATGCGAGCGGTTGCAGGGGGCGGGGCGCGCGGCTACCTTTCCGCCCCGAAGCAACCCCATCGGCTGCATCTCCGCACCGCCACGCAACTCCGCGGGAACACGGGTCTTGAGAGACGTCACGCTCTACCAGGGCGACGGCCAGGGCTGGATCGAGGTCATCACCGGCGTGATGTTCTCGGGGAAGTCCGAGGAGCTGATCCGCCGCGTGCGCCGCGCGCTGATCGCCCGGCGCCGCGTCCAGGTGTTCAAGTCGGCGCTGGACGACCGCTACCACGGCATCGGCCACGTGAGCTCGCACGACGGCTCGGGCGTCACCGCCATGCCGGTGCGCAGCAGCCGCGAGCTGGCCGAGCGCATCCACCCGCTCACCCAGGTGGTGGCGGTCGACGAGGTGCAGTTCCTGGACGACGGGATCGTGGAGGTGCTGAGCGTGCTGGCCGACCGCGGCGCGCGCGTGCTGGTGGCGGGGATCGACATGGATTTCCGCGGCGAGCCCTTCGGCCCCATGGCCGAGATCCTGGCCCGCGCCGAAACGGTGGACAAGCTGCACGCCATCTGCATGGTCTGCGGCGCGTCGGCGACCCGCAACCAGCGGCTGGTGGATGGCGAGCCCGCGCCGTACGAGAGCCCGGTGGTGCAGGTGGGTGGCCACGAGAGCTACGAGGCGCGCTGCCGCCGCTGCCACCAGGTGCCGAGCGCCACGCGCGACCAGACCAGCCTTCTCGACCTCCTCCAGTCCGAGCCCGCCGAGGCCGTGGTGCTCACCATTGACAGCCTGGTGCGCAAGCCGGCCTGACCGGGTGCGCGCGCCCCGCTGGAAGGCGATGCACAGTGCATCGGCCGCGGACCCGGACGGGTTCGCGGCCGTTTTCGTGCGACACGGCGACGGGAGGACCCGCTACACGCGGTGGCCGTTTCTTTGCGCTCGTTCGCTCCGCGTCGGTCGCCTTTCTCCGTCCCAGTGTGCGTGAGTGCCGGGTGCTGGACCTGCCAAGTGTTTGATTGGCAGGGAGTTGGCGCGATCGAACGTTCCGCGCTGGCCGGGTTGGGACGGTCGCCAAGCGCCAGCGGGAGAGGGTAGCACATCGTAACAGGACCTCGGAGGACTCCCGCTTTTCGCTTCCTTTGATTATCAATGGATGCACCATCGCCACACCGGCCCGAAAACCACGCTGGCCCGATCCTCGCAAAGGCGCGGCCCGTAATCGGGAAACATAAGACGTAGTCACCCCCCGCGTGCCCACGATGGCGCGCCAGGATCGCCCCGTTGTACCCCAGGGAGTCGCGAAGATGGCGAAGCGTTACGAGGTGGAGATCACGTTTCAGCAAACGGTGCGCTACGCGGTGGATGCGTCCACCCGCAAGAGCGCGGAAGACCTGGCGCTGGAGCAGTGGCGCGAGGGGGACGAGGCGAACGCGGTGGGCAGCGAATGCTGCAACCTGGTGGGGGTGAACATCGCCGAGGTGCCGAACGAGGACGGATGCCAGCGCGACGCGGACAAGGCCTTCCGCTACCTTCGCGACCGCGAGCTGGTGATCGAGACGCTGGACCTGGACGCCTTCAACCCCAGCATCCACGACGCGGTGAGCGCCGAAGACGTCGCGGTGCACCTGGGGTGGCGCAAGAAGGACCGCTCCATCGACACGCCACGCGCCGGCCGCGCGCTCGACCAGCTCTGCCGCTCCCGCCGCGTCGTCTGCTTCAACCGCCCCCGGGTCCGCGCCGGCGAGCGCGGTGAGATCCGCCTCTTCTGCACTCCCCAACACCTCGAAAAGCTGTCGGCGCTCCTGGAGATGGAGCCCGTGGGCGCCGGCGTCTGACCGCAGTCCGGTCCCAAGCCGCGAGCGTGCATGTGGACGCGACGGGCCGCCTTCGGGGCGGCCTTTTGCGTGTTGGAGAATCGGGTGGGATCGAAGGCCGCGTACGGGAGAGGATCGGCGGGGATGGCGACGGCGGTCCCAAGGCGGATGAATCGGCGGGCGGATGACGCGGCGAAAGGCGGATCCATCGTTCGAGGCGGATGAATCCGCGGCTACAACGGCCCTCAGTCGCTCCGCGACTCCCACGCAGACGCCGTAGCGGCAAGGGGAGCATCATCGGGGGATGATGTGGTCGAGGTATGCCAGGGCGAGGGGTGCGTCCGGCAACCTCCTTGCGATCGCATCCGCCGAGATTCCAGCGGTTCATCAACCGAACACATAGAGCCGGCCGGTCGGATGTCCAAGGGTGGGAGGGTGGCGGCCGCGATCGCGGTGGTGATCGCGGTGGGCGCGGCCGTGGTGGCGTTGTGGAAGCCGCGGTTCTCGCGCGAGACGGCGGAGCTGGTGGCCGAGGGCGCCGAGAAGGTGCTGCGCGAACCGATGCGGCCGGCGCGCGGCGCCCCGCGCGTGCTCGTGTTCGCCCTCGATGGCGTGGGCGCCGAGGCGCTGGAGACGGTGATCCGCGGCGGGCGGGCGCGCAACATCGCGCACCTGGTGGGCGGGGCGCGGGGTGGCGAGCGCGGCGTGTACCGGCACGCGTACGCCACGCCCGACGTGCTCAGCATCCTCCCCTCCACCACCTACGCCACCTGGACCGCGCTCTTCACCGGCCAGCCGGCGGGGATCACCGGTGTCACCGGCAACGAGTGGTTCGAGCGCGAGTCGGACCGCTTCTACGCGCCCGCGCCGGTCACCCTCACCGACTATCGCCAGGCGCTGCAGGTGTACAGCGACCAGCTGATGGGCACGGTGGCGCACGCGCCCACGCTGTACGAGCAGGCCGACGTGCGCGCGTACGTCTCGCTGGCGGCGTTGCAGCGCGGTGCCGACTTGGTCACCATGCCCGATCCCACCGCGTTCGGCGAGCTGGTGGGCGCGACGGCGGAGGGGCTGGGGGACGAAGGGAAGGGGAGTGTGAGCCGCGAGCTCTACCAGAAGCTGGACATGGGCGCCGTGGGCTCGCTGCTCGGGACGATCGGCAAGCGCGGCGTGGCCGACCTGCAGGTGGTGTACTTTCCCGGCGTGGACCTGTGGACGCACGAGGCACCGAACCCGCTCGTGGCCCAGCGCCAGTACGTGGAGACGGTGGTGGACAGCGCCGTGGGCGCGGTGCTGGGCGCCTACCGCCGCCGCCACGCGCTGAAGGACACCTACGTGCTGTTCGTGGCCGACCACGGCCACACCCCCGTGCTCGACGACGACCGCCACTCGCTGGGCGCCGAGGGCGACGACGAGCCGCCGCAGGTGCTGCGGCAGGCCGGCTTCCGCGTGCGCCCCTTCACCGAGGAGGTGGACGACGACGAGCGCGGCTACCAGGCCGTGGTGGCGTACCAGGGCGCCATGGCGTACGTGTACCTGGCCGACCGCTCGGCGTGCCCGCGGCCGGAGAACCGCTGCGACTGGAAGCGCGCCCCGCGGATGCAGGAAGACGTGCTGCCGGTGGTGCGCGCCTACGACGCCGCCAGCCGCACCGGGGCCGGCGTGCCGGCGATGCGCGGCGCGCTGGACCTGATCTTCGCCCGCGAGCCGCGCCCGGTGGGGCAGCCGCCCGCGCCGTTCCAGGTGTGGGACGGCGCGCGGCTGGTGCCGATCGGGGA
>Ga0247773_1000783_pt1 | contig 11343 bp, 6 predicted proteins | sample UWRJL092311B6_FD_179934 | JGI IMG/M metagenome (GOLD analysis project Ga0247773, IMG submission 179934) | Plant litter microbial communities from Arlington Agricultural Research Station in Wisconsin, United States - UWRJ-L092-311B-6 | ecosystem: Environmental > Terrestrial > Plant litter >...
GGCCACCACCGCGCTGTCGCAGGGCGTCTCGTTCTGGCAGGCCGGCACCGAGAACCTGCGCAGCAAGTCCTTCGACAGCAACAGCTACAACTCCGGGGACTGGTTCAACGTCCTGGATTGGTCCTATGCCACCAATGGATTCGGCCGCGGGCTGCCGCCGGCAGCGTCCAACTCCGCGATGTGGCCCTACGAGCGTCCGCTGCTGGGCGACCCGGCATTGCAGCCGGCGCGGGCCGACATCCTTTCCGCCTTGGGACGATCGGAAACGCTGCTGCGGCTGCGGGCCAGCACCCCGCTGTTCCACCTGGGCACCGCCGCCCTGATCCAGCAGAAGCTGAGCTTCCCCAACAGCGGGCCGAACGCAACCCCGGGCGTGATCACCATGCGGATCGACGACACCGTCGGCAAGGACGTCGACCGGCACCTGTCCGGGCTGGTGGTGGTGTTCAACGCGACCCCGCGGGCCACCACCCAGAAGGTCGCCGGGCTGGCCGGCCGCCGCTACGCGCTGGATCCGATCCAGGCCGGCGGCTCGGATCGAGTGGTGCGCACCGCCCGGTTCGACTCGCGCACCGGAGCGTTCACCGTCCCGGCCCGTACCGTCGCGGTGTTCGTGGCACGTCAGCACTGACCCAGGGCGGCGTCCCGACCGCCGGACAAGCCGAACGGCCGTCGACCACCCAGGTGGCCGACGGCCGTTCGTCCGTGCTGGAGGTCTACTGGTTGCGGATCACCGACTTGGGTGAGGCGTGGTCGGAGACCGCGTTCGGAAGGGCGTGGTCACCGGAGGAGGTGGCGACGAACGAGCCGGCCGCGGCGGTGAAGCCGGTGGTCGGCACGTAGATGCCCTGGTCGAAGGCGAAGCCGCCGCTGGGGGCCTTGGCGACCGCGAAGGCGCCGATCGCCTTGCCGCCGATCCAGGAGGTGGAGATGTAGTCGCCGACCATCCGGCCCTGGCTGGTGTTCGGCGTCTGCGAGACCGGGAAGGGACCCGCCACGTCGGTGTGCGCGCTCCAGGTGGAACCACCGTTGTTGGACTGGATGTAGCCCACCTCGAGCTGGCAGGACGTGCCGCACGCCGAGGTGCGGTAGAAGTAGTACGTCAGGCCGAGCTTGGCGGTGGTTCCCGAGGTGGTCGGGTCGACGCCCAGGCCGGGGATGAAGTGGTCGACCCCGCTGGTGGTGGCATCGATCGGCACCCGGGTGACCGCCGACCAGGTGGTGCCGTTGGTCGTGGTGGAGTAGACGATGTCATTGGCCTTGCAGCCGCTGCGGAACCGGCAGTCCTTCCAGGCCACGTAGACCTTGCCGGACGCGTCGATCTCGGCCGAGGGCAGCGGTTCGGAGCGCAGGCTGCCGGCCTGTGCGTGGTCGCTGATGGTGGCCACCGTGACGGTCGAGCTCCAGGTGGCGCCGCCGTCGGTGGAGCGCCAGGCGATGATCGCGCTGGTGCTGGCGTTCGCCGCCGGCACGATCACGGTGCCGTTGGGCTGCACCAGGGGCTGGCCGCCGAGTCCGGTGGCGTTGTTGGCGGTGTTCTTGGCCGCGCCCCAGGTCAGGCCGCCGTCGGTCGAGGTGGACATCTTGAGCCGGTCGCCGTCGGCGTTGTTGTCGAACTGGGTGTAGCAGTGGCCGTAGAACGGGCTGGTGGCGGTGTTGTCGCAGACGGTCCAGTTCTTGTCGAAGCTGGTGCTGCCGGTGGCCACGGTGACCGGGTTGCCCCAGGTGGCGCCGCCGTCGGTGGACCGGCTGACGATCACCACCGGAACGGTGACCGAGGAGGTGATCGGGATCGAGGAGATCATCCAGACGTTGTGCAGCGCGTCGTAGGCCACGCTGGCGTCGCTGACCCGCTCGTAGCTGCCGCCGGTCTGGGTGGTGATGCCGGGCAGGGTGCCCTGGGTCCAGGTGGCGCCGCCGTCGGTGCTGCGGGAGTAGCCGATGCCGGACGCGCCGCCGTCGAAGAACCGGCCGCTCTGGGCGGCGGCGATGATGGTGCCGCCGTAGGCGAAGGTGTCGGGCTCGACCTCGGCCTTGTGCTGGCTGGTGGTGTTGGTGAACGGGTCGGTGATGATCTGCGTTATCGGCACCGCCGCGTGCGCGGCGGGCAGGTTCAGCAGCATCACCGAGGCTGCTGCCGTCAGTACTGCGGTAGTTCGTAACGACCACCGGTCAGGGCGCATAGGAACTCCTTCTCAGAATGGAATGGACGCAGGCAACGTACTCCTTTCCGGACGGCTGGCAATAGCATCCGTACGAGCATTTTTTATTGTTTCCGAGCGGGCGGTACTGCCGGCCAGGTAATCATCGATCGACGACATTTCCCGTTACGTCATAGGGGTCTTCGAGGCAGCAGCACTGATATTCACATCATTCTAAAATGTTTATCGTGCGTTATCGTCAGCCGGCCGGGCGGGAGCTCAAGAAATGCTCAAGCCATGATCCTTGAAAGGGGCGGGTACGAGGTTTGGCACCGGTGCCGGAAATTGGCGGTGTCGTTCAGCGCCGAGCGCCGGCCAGCGCCTGGCAGAACGCGGTGGCGGCCTCGAGCTCGGCGTCCAGCGGAGCCAGCACGTCGTCCTTGGCCACCTGCCGGATGTTGGCGTCCAGGGACCGGCGGGCCCGAGCGCGCCGGCGGCCGGCACCGGCGGCGATGAACGGCCGCGCCAGCAGCGAGGTCAGCAGCCCCAGCAGCAGCCCGCCGACCAGCAGCAGGGTCGGCACCGGCGCCCGGCCGACGTGCAGGCTGGGGCCGGGCAGCTGCAGGTAGCCGAACACCGCCAGCACGGCCAACCACACCAGGCCGGTGGCCGCCGCCAGGATCCAGAGCAGTTGCAGGCCACGCACCGCCGTCCACCAGGCCGGCCGGTCGGTGTGCGACAGCTTCGCGGCCCGGACCGCCTGGTCGAGCTGGTTGGGCAGTTCCTGCTGGCGGGTCTCGAGCACCGCGGTGGCCGAGGCCTGCCAGGCCGGCGCGACCCCCCGGGTGCGCTCGCTGACCAGCTCGCGGACCGCGTTGGACACCTGGGCGCGCTGCGCGCCGGTGGCGGCCGGCCGCGAGGTGAGCCCCGCCGAGCCCGAGCCCAGGTGCAGCCGGCGCAGCGGATCCGGCCGCAACCGGGCCAGCCACCGGGTCAGCGGCCAGCCGACGCTGGCGATCGCGCGCATCCGGTAGGACCGGCCGGCGGCATCGGCGACCGGGCCGGCTCCGGCCGCCACGGCCAGCGCCCGCACCAGCCGCTCCTCGCCGCGGTCTGCGTTCCGGCCGCGCTTGGCGAGGGAATCCGGCGAGCACAACGGCTCGAGCGCGGTCACCGCGTCGTCCAGGCCGGCCTGCAGCCGGGCGGTCGCCGCCTGGCTGGTGCTGACCCGCTGGGCGAGCGCGGCCCGCAGCTGCGGCAGGCCGTCGCCGCGGGTGGTCGAGGTGGCAAGGACCGGCACCCCGTCCAGGCCGTCGTCGGCCAGCAGCCGGCCCAGGTCCCGCCGGCAGCGGTCGGCGGCGTCCTCATCGAGGCGGTCGATCTGGTTGAGCACCACCAGCATCACCTCGCGGTGGCCGGCCAGCGGCCGCAGGTAACGCCTGTGCACCGCGGCGTCGGCGTACTTCTGCGGATCGAGGACCCAGACCAGCAGGTCCACCACCCCGGTCATCCGCTCGGCCTCCAGCCGGTGGGCCGCGGCGGTCGAGTCGAAGTCCGGCAGGTCCACCAGTACCAGCCCGGCCAGTGCCGATCCGGTTTCGCCCGGCGCCTTCAGGACATGCCGGTCGCGGATCTCGAGCCAGTCCAGCAGGCCGTCGACGCCGCCCTCGGTGCCCGGCCCCGCCGGCCAGAGCGCCGCCCGGGACCGGCTGGTGGTCGGGCGGCGGACCCCGGTCGGGGCCAGCAGCTCGCCGGTGAGGGCGTTGAACAGGCTCGACTTGCCGCTGCCGGTCCCACCGGCCAGCGCCACCACGGTGCTGTCCGGCGACAGCCGGCGGCGGGTCGCGGCCCGGGCCAGCAGTGCCCGGGCCGGTGCCAGCAGCTCCGGATCGCAGCGGCGATCGGCCAGCTCCACCGCCCGGTCCAAAGCTTCGAGCCGGGCGCCGAGGTCCGGGGCCCGCCGGCTCACGAGGCGGCCCGGGCGGCTTCGACCGCGTGCACGGCGACGCGCAACCGGCCGGTGGCACCGGACGGCGGGGCACCGGTGGCCAGCAGCTGCCGGAACCGGTCGGCGTCGGCGGCCAGCAGGGTGTCGACCTGGGCCAGCAGGGCCTGCCGGGCCTGGGCGGCCAGCGAGCGGACCGCCTGGTCGCCGAAGATCGCCTCCAGCACCTTCTGGCTGAGCGCCGCGGTGCCGCCGGCGATCGCGATCTCGCCGCCGGTGAGGCCGCCGGTCTGGGCGAACAGCGCCAGGGCCAGCACCGAGCCGGCACCGTTGACACCGTAGGAGGCGAGCTTGGCCAGCTGCCGGCGGTCAGCACCCTCGGCCCGGACCAGCTCCAGCACGTCGCCCTGCCAGACCCGTACCGCCTCCTCGGCCCGCGCCGCGATGTCGGCGTCGGCTCGTCCCAGGTCGGTGGCGCTGCTGGCCAGCAGCGCCCGACCGTCCGGCCGGGCCGCCCATTCCGCGGCCGCTGCCGCCGCGGCCCGCTCCGCGGTGTCGCGCAGCAGTGCCTCCAGGCTGGACTCCAACGCCTGCTCGACGGGTGCCGCGGCCGAGGGCCGGCCCAGCACCGCCGACACCATCCGGTCGCGCACCCATCCGATCCGCGACTCCAGGGTGCGCATCAGCTCGCCGGTGCCGACGAACTCCTGCCAGCGGGCCAGCACCTCGCCGCGCAGCAGGGTGCCACCGTTCAGTTCGGAGCCCACCGTGGTGCGGGCCTGGTCGTAGGCGGCGTCCACGGCCTGGCCGAGTTCGCGGGCGGCCTGCTCCTGGGCGTCCATCGCCGAGGCCAGCGCCGCACCGCGCAGCTGCAGGCTGTTGACGGCACCGGTCAGGGTGGACCGGATGACCGCGGCCCGGGCCTCGGCGTCGGCGGCCAGGGCCCCGATCCAGTCGCGGACCGGTGCCACCGCCTGATCGGGCAGCCGGCCGTCGGACAGCGCCGCCTCCGGCACCACCAGCAGCGGCGCGTCGGCCAGTCCCTCCCGGTCCAGCAGTTGGCGCAGGTGGCCCTCGACCTCGCCGAGTGCCTCCGGCGGCACCCGGTCCAGCACCACCGCCAGCGCGGTGGCCCGTTCCCGGGCGACCCGCAGCAGGTCCCAGGGCACCGCGTCGGCATAGCGGGCGGCGGTGGTCACGAACAGCCAGAGGTCCGCCGCCGCCAGCAACTGCACCGCGAGCTCGCGGTTGGCCTCGACGAAGGAATCGACGTCCGGAGCGTCCAGCAGCGCCAGGCCCGGGGTCAGCGACGGCGCGGCGACCAGCCGCAGCGACTTGCCGGGCTGCTGGCCGGCCACCTCCGGGCCGGTGGTGCGGGCCAGGCTGGGCAGGATCCGGTCGCCGGTGAACCAGCCGGCGTCGTCGGGGGAGAACACCAGCACCGGCGAGCGGGTGGTCGGGCGTAGCACGCCGGCCTGGCTGACCGGGTGGCCGACCAGGGCGTTGACCAGGGTGGACTTGCCGGCGCCGGTCGAGCCGCCGATCACCACCAGCAGCGGGGCGTCCTGTTGCTCCAGCCGGGGGATCAGGTAGTCGTCCAGCTGCGCCACCAGCTGGTCGCGCTGCTCCCGGGCCTCGGTCGCGCCCGGCGTCTGCAGGCTGAGCGGCAGGCCGGCGGTGACACCACGCAGCTCGCGCAGCGCGGCCAGCAGCGGTGAGTGCGGCCCCGGAGCGGGCATGGTCATGTACTCAACGCCGGCCGGGCCACAGTGGGATCACATCTTGCACCTTGCCATGCGGGCCAGGCTGCCGTCACCTTCCGGTCCGGGCTGGGCCGCATCACGGTCGTGACCCGCTCCGGCAGCCGTCGATTCGGTACCGGCGGTCACCGCCAACATCGCAGTCACATCTTTCTAGATATGGCGATGAGTTTCGCGAATGTCCTTGTGAGGTAGGCAATTTGTTGCTATGAGCGAGTTTACATTCTATTAACTCGTATCCCTTGATTGTCCCGCAGTCAGCTTCCTATGCTCACGCCACCCTCACCCCCGCGGAGCCGCAATGCCCCTCTCGCTGCCGTCCGGCGACGTTGTTCGGCGACGAGACTTTCGACTGTTCTGGTTCAGCGGCGCCATCAGCCGGCTGGGAACGCATGCCTCCAGCGTGGCGCTGCCGATCCTGGTGCTCGGGTTGGGCGGGTCCCCGCTGACGGCGGGCGTGCTCGGTTCGGTGGGCACCGGAGTCACGGTGGTGACCACGCCGATCGCCGGGGTCTATGCCGACCGGTACTCCCGACGGGGCCTGATGGTCGGCTCGGCGCTGCTGTCGGCGCTGGCGATGGCCGTGATCGCGGCCAGTGTGGCCGGCGACCGGACGTCGTGGCCGGTGCTGTTTCTCAGTGTCGCCGTCGAGGGATTCGCCACCGCGGTCTTCGCCGCGGCAGCGTCGGGATCGGTACGGGCCATCCTGCCGCCGGACAATCCCGAGGGCGCGCTCGGCCTGATCCAGGCCCGTGAGCAGGGCGCCCAGCTCGCCGGGCCGGGCTTCGGGGGTGCGCTCTACCAGCTCACCGCGTGGGCGCCGTTCCTCGCCGATGCGGTGTCCTACCTGGTCGCGGCGGTGTTCATCCGGGGAGTGCGCTCGGACCTCGGTCCGCGGCGCGACGGCGACAGCGTCCCCGCGCCGCGGTCGTTCGGAGCCGAGCTGACTGCCGGGATCCGTTACCTGTGGGCGAATTCCTTCCTCCGCTTCGTGGTGTTGTGGGCCGCCGGGCTGAACCTGATCATCGGCGCGCTCTACCTCGAGGTCATCCTGCTCGCCCGGCTGCGCGGCACCTCGCCCGGCGCGATCGGGCTGATGCTGACCACGGTGGGCTGTGCCGGACTGGTCGGGGCACTGGCCGCGCCGCACGTGCTGCGCCGGGTCCGGGTGAACCTGCTGGTGGTGTCGGTGTCCTGGGTGATCGCGGCCCTGCTGGTGCTGCCGGCCACCGTGTCGGCCACCTGGGCCGGCGGCCTGGTGCTGGGCGCGATCTCGCTGGTCACCCCGGCGCTGAGCATCGTCTTCCAGTCCAAGGCGATTCTGATGACCCCGGACGGCATGCAGGGACGGGTCGGGGCCGCGCTGGGCACGGTGGCCGAAGGCACCGGTGCCCTGGCGCCGCTGCTGGCCGGCGTGCTGGTGAGCTGGCGGCACCCCGCCGCGGTGGCGTTGCTGTTCGCCGCCGGCCTGGCGGTGCTCGCCGTCTACGCCACGCTGAGCATGCAGAAGCTGCGCGCCGCCGACGCGCCGGTGGCCGAGCCGGCCCAGCCCACGCCGGTGGGTGGTTGAGGCATGGACGTCAGCGTCAACATCTTCTTCCCCGAGCCGCCGGCCTTCGCCGAGCTGGCGCCCCATCGCGCCGTCTACGTCGGCAACGCAGCCGGCCGCTGCGAGGTGTTCGCCTGGGACACCCGGGCCGCCCGGTCCCGCCAGCTCACCGACCGGGCCCAGGGCACCGTCAGCTGCGCCATCGACCCGGCCGGTGAGCAGGTGTGGTGGTTCGACGACGAGATCAGCGGCGTGGGCAGCTGGCGGGTACAGCCCTTCGACGGCAGCGCCCCGGCCCAGCCGGCCGGCTTTCCGTCCGGTCGGCCCGCCGGCCTGGCGATGGCCGTGGACGGGTCGGTGGTGGCCGGGATCAGCGACGAGCGGGGGCTGGCCGTCTACCGGCGCCGGCCCGGCCGGGCGATCGAGCTGCTGCGCAAGCAGGACGACTACGGCCAGCTGGTCGACGTCTCGCCCACCGGCGCAGCGGTGGTGCTGGCCGGCGAGCCGGACGCCCCGAACGCGGTGCTGGTGATCGACGCCGAGACGGGCACCGTGACCGAGCTGGCCGGTTTCCCGCACCGGCTGTGGGTCGCCGGCTTCGCCCCGGCCGGCCCGGATCGCCTGCTATTGGCGGTACAAACGCCCACCGGGTATCGACTGGCGGTCTGGACCGCCGCGGCCGGGCTGTCGGTACTGGACTGGTGCGAGTTCGAGACCGAGATCGCGCCGAGCTGGTATCCCGACGGCCAGCGGGTACTCATCCGCCAGGACCGCCATGCCCGCAGCGTGCTGCACGCCGTCGACCTGGCAGCCCGTACCAGCACCGTGCTCGACACACCGCCCGGCAGCATCCTGGCCGCCGCCGTGCAACCGGACGGCGACCTGCACTATGTCTGGACCGACAGCACCCATCCGCCCCGGTTGATCACCGGTTCCGGGTTGCGGCTGCCCGGCGCGCACGGCGTCGAGGACCGGCAGCCCGGCCGCCGCGAGGACCTCTGGGTGCCGACCGCGCACGGCCCGGTGCATGCGCTGCTCACGCTGCCCGACTCGCCGGGTCCGCATCCCGGCGTCTTCCTGTTGCACGGCGGTCCCTTCGAGGCGGCGATGGACGCCTACGACCCGATGGTGTCGGTGTTCCTGAGCATCGGGTGCGCGGTGATCCGGCCGAACTTCCGGGGATCCACCGGCTACGGCCAGGCCTGGCGGCAGGATTTCAGCGACGGGGTCGGGCTGACCCAGCTGGCCGACATCGCGGCGGTGCACGACCACCTCGTCGGCCGGGGGACGCTGCGGGAGGGACGCACCGCGGTCTGCGGGCAATCCTGGGGCGGCTACCTCGCCCTGCTGGCGGCCGGCCTGCAACCCGAGCGCTGGCAGGCGGTCGCGGCCGTCAACCCGATCGCGGACTACCTCGCGGCCTTCGCCGAGTCCACGCCCGCGGTCCGCCAACTGGACACCGCGCTGTTCGGCGGCACGCCGGACGAGGTCGGCGAGGCCTATGCCCGCTCGTCGCCGGCCAGTTACCTCGACCTGGTCAGGGGACCGGTGCTGCTGGTGGCCGGCACCGACGATCCGAAATGCCCGCCCGGCCAGGTGCGGGCCTACGCCGATCGGCTGCGAGAACTGGACATCGAGATGGAATTGCGCTGGACGAAGTCCGGCCACGAGGGCTACGAGGTCGACGTGCTCGTCGAAACCCTCGGCACCGTGGTCAGCTTCCTGGCTTCCGCCCTGGGTGGCCGGCCGGCGCCAACGACCTCGGGAGCCCGTTGACGGCCCCGACGGCGGCAGCTGGTGGCATCGCCAGCTGCCGGTCACGACTTCACGAACGGAATGGAGGTGATTTACATGCGCAAGAGCGTCGTGCACAACAACCCGCTCGGTGGTAACCGCGACCAGAGCCGGTCGGTTTCCGTCGGGGTAACGGTCACTGTGAAGTTCTGACCAAACGCCGGCTGGGGCAGTCTAGCCACTGCCTCAGCCGGTACCTCAGCTGTTCCAACCGGTCCAGCTGCCGCCTCCCATTCTCCAGCCGGCCTGCCAGCCGCGCCACTCGAGAGAGCGTAGGAACCGTGCGCGTTGTACTTGTGAACATGCCCTGGGCACTGATCGACGTGCCCTCACTGGCGCTGGGGATCCTGCGGGAGGCTGCGACAGCCGCCGTGCCGGAGGTCGAGGTGGAGGTGGTCCACGCGAACCTGGACTACGTCGACTGGGTGACCGACCGGCACACCTTCGGCGTCAACGACTATCACTTCTACTCCCTGACCACCTACTTCTCCGGCGTCGGCGACTGGGTGTTCTCCTCCGCGCTGTACGACGACCGGCAGTGGCGGGTTCCCGAGCTGCTCGACACCGTCCGGATGTCGGCCGAGCAGCTGGAGCTGTCCCTGGCCCTGCACACCGACGCACCGGACTTCGTCGCCGAGATGACCGCGCGGATCCTGGCGCTGGAACCGGACCTGGTCGGGTTCACCTCGACGTTCCAGCAGAACATCCCGGCACTCGCGGTGGCGCGCGCGATCAAGCAGGCCGCACCCGGGGTGCTGACCGCGATGGGAGGCGCCAACTGCGACGGCGAGCAGGGCGGTGCCATCCACCGCAACTTCGGCTTCGTGGACTTCGTGTTCCGCGGTGAGGGCGAGACGGCGTTCCCGCAGTTGCTCAGCGCCCTGCGCGACGGCGGCTCACCGGCCGAGGTGCCGGGGTTGTGCTGGCGGGCCGCCGACGGCAGCACCGTGCTGAACCAGATGAGCGCCAAGCCGCTGGCACCCGGCCAGATCGTCGCACCGAACTACGACGGCTACTTCGAACGGCTCGACACCTCCGCGGCCCGCAACTGGGTCGAGCCGAAGCTGGTGGTCGAGGGCGCCCGCGGCTGCTGGTGGGGCGAGAAGCACCACTGCAAGTTCTGCGGCCTGAACGGCTCGTTCATGCAGTTCCGCAGCAAGAGCCCGGAGGTGTTCTGGCAGGAGATCCTCACCCTGGTGCGGCGCCACCAGGTACTGGACATGTTCGTCGTCGACAACATCCTCGACATGGCCTACGTCAAGTCGTTGCTGCCGATGGTCATCGAGTCCGGCTACGACCTGCGCATGCAGTACGAGATCAAGTCCAACATGAAGGGCGCCCAGCTCGACACGCTGTTCGAGGCCGGCCTGGTCAACGTCCAACCCGGCATCGAGAGCCTGAACAGCCGGGTGCTCGACCTGATGGACAAGGGTGTCACCGGTTGCCAGAACGTCCGGATGCTGCGCGACGCCGCAACCTCGGGGCTCTCGATCGCCTGGAACTACCTCTACGGCTTCCCGAACGAGACCGCCGAGGACTACCTGCCGATCATCGAGCAGATGCCGGCACTGCACCACCTGCCGCCGCTGGACGGGGTGGCCAGGATCGTGATCGAGCGGTTCAGCCCGTACTTCAACCGTCCCGAACTGGGTTTCGGCGACCTGCGGCCGGGCACCCAGTACCTGACCAACTACGACCTGCCGGAGTCGGAATTGCTCGAGCTGGCCTACCTGTTCACCGTGCCCAGCCAGGGGGTGGACGAGGGCGTCGGCGACCGGTTGCGGGCCGCGGCGGCCCGCTGGCAGGCCGAGTTCGCGTCCAGCCGACTGACCTACACCGTGCTGGACGAGGAGATCCTGCTGGTCAGCCGGCGATCCGGTTTCGACTGGACGACGCTGCGGATCACCGATCCGGTCCAGGTCGCGACGTTCCGGTTGCTGGACCTGCCGCACACCGTCGCGGCGTTGGCCCGCAAGCTCGCCGAGTCCGGCAGCGAGGTGACCACCGAGGAATTGCAGAAGGTGCTGCGCCGCTGGGTGGAACTGGGCATCGTGTTCACCGAGTCCGGCCACTACGTGCAGATCGCGCCACAGTCGCGCAACCAGCACCTGATGCGGATTCCCACGGCAGAACCGGCCGAACCGGCCGAGCGGG
>Ga0247773_1000784_pt1 | contig 11320 bp, 9 predicted proteins | sample UWRJL092311B6_FD_179934 | JGI IMG/M metagenome (GOLD analysis project Ga0247773, IMG submission 179934) | Plant litter microbial communities from Arlington Agricultural Research Station in Wisconsin, United States - UWRJ-L092-311B-6 | ecosystem: Environmental > Terrestrial > Plant litter >...
GCTCATGACGCGGGCGTAGTCGGAGAAGCCGATGATCTCGATGGCGTCCTGCGGGTACTTCGTGCTCACCAGGGCATGCAGCGCCAGCGCGGTGGTCTTGGCCTCGCCCCAGGTGCCGCGCAGCTCCATCGAGTACGACATGTCGACCAGCAGCGCCACCGCCGCCGCCGAGCGACGCTCGGTCTCGACCACCTCGAAATCCTCGGCGCTCAACCGCACCCGGCCGGGGCCGGCCCGCAGCACCGCGTTGCGCACGGTGCGAACCACGTCCAGCGGTTGCTCGTCACCGAAACGCCATTCCCGGCTGGCGCCGGTGATCTCACCGGCGGCGCCGGCATCGCGGACGTCGTGATCGCCGCGGCCACCGGAATCCAGCGTGGCGAACACCTTGCGCAGCGCGGTGGCGCCGAGCCTGCGCAGTGCCCGCGGGCTCAGCTCCAGGCCGCGGCCGCCCTGTTCCAGGTAGCCCTGCCGCTGCAACTCCCGCTCGATCCGGCGCAATCGGTCGAGATCATCGACGGCCTGCTGGCCCAGCGCCCGCTCGACGAGTTCGGGGTCGATGTCGGCCAGGCTCGCGCCGGGATAGTCCTGCCCGGCCAGCTCGGCGAGCTCGTCCAGGTCGGCGAGTTCGGCCAATGCTTCGGTGCCATCGGCGTAGCCGAGGGGCTGCTCGCCCGACATCCGTTCCGAGCCGTCCCACGGCAGGTCCGGACGGGCGGCCCGCAGTGACTGCTGCAGCCGGCCCAGTTGCTCGCCGAGGCCGGCCTGGTTCAGCGCCTGGTCCATCAGCGAGCCGAGTTCGGCCCGCTGCTCGGCGGTGAGGGAGTTCATCAGCCGCTCGGCGGCGGCAGCCCGCCGGGCCAGGGAGTCGACGAGCTCGGCGAGGTCGGCCGGGTTGTCCGGGAAGAACTGGCCGTGCTTGGCCATGAACTCGGCGAAATCGGCGTCGGTGTGCTCGCCGCGGGCGTCGGCGTCCAGCATCTCGTTGAGGTCGGAGAGCATCTGCCGGATCTGCTCCATGGCGCGCGGATCGGGATTGGCGAGCGCATCGCGCAGCCCGGCGAACTGGGCGTCGAGCACCTCCGAACGCAGCAGCTCCGAGATCTGCTGGTAGGCCGCGGCAGCTTCCGGCGAGCGCCACTGGTAGTCGGCCAACTCCCGGACGGCCCGCGCCGTGTCGGCCGGCAGCGCGTCCAGCTCGCCCTCGGCCAGCCGCGCCGAGTCCGACGGGTCGGGAAACAGCGCCGAGCGCTCGCTGTCCAGCGCCTGGTCCAGCAACTGCCGCACCTTGTCCAGGGTGCCGTCCAGCCGGCCGGAGTTGCGCAGCTTGCGCGCGGAGTTGCGGGCCCGCTGCCGCAGCGCGTCCAGCCCGTTGCGGCCGTCGGCGCCCGAGCGCATCAGCCGGTTCAGCGCGGCCCGGGGCGACATGCCCGCCAGCACGTCCTCGCCGATCTCGTCCAGTGCCTCGCGGATGTCGTAGGGTGGTTCCAGCGGATCCGCGCCACCGTGCCAGGCGCCGTACCGGACGCTCATGGCGTACCCCGCTCGCCCCGTACCTCGCTCAGGCGCCGTTGACCGTCACCCATGCGCCGTTGACCGTCACTCATGCGCCGTAGACCGTTCTGCCGCCGGCCGATTCCTTGGCCAGCCGCTTGTTCAGGTACAACCCCTCCAGCGCGAACTCGACGGCGGCCGCGGCGATCCCGACGGTGGCCGGTCCCTCGTGCACGCTGTCAGGCTCCAATCGTTCGAGCAGCGCGGTCAGGCCGGGAATGGTGCCCAGCTGCTCCAGCAGCTTGTCCGCCGAGACGGTGTCGCCGGACTCCACCAGCAGGCCCGCGTCGAACTTCTGCTGCAGCGGCCGCAGATCCAGCCCGGCCAGCCTGGCCCGGCCGGTCTCGGCGATCGCCCGCCGCAGCAGGTGCTCGAGCACCTCGAACTCCCGTCCCTCGTCGGTGTCCTCGAACTCGACCTTGCCGCGGGAGGCGGGCACGATCGCCGGCAGGTCCGAGATCCGGGCCACCGCCACCGGCTCGCCGTTGATCGCGGCCCGCCGGACGGCGGAGGCGGCCACCGTCTCGACCGCCGCGATCGCGAACCGGGCCGACACCCCGGAGCGCTGGTCCACCTGCGGGGCGTCGCGGACGTTGCGGGCGAACCTGGCCACCACCTCGAGCAGGTGCGAGGGCACCAGCGGCGCGCCGTGCGCGGTGGTGTCGCCGACAGTGTCGTCGCCCTCGTCGGCGGCGTCCCACAGCACCGCCGCCTCCTGGGCGATCAGCCGCAGCTCGTCGTCGAGGTCGAGCGGGTAGTGGGTGCGGATCTCGGCACCGAAGCGGTCCTTGAGCGGGGTGATGATCCGGCCGCGGTTGGTGTAGTCCTCGGGGTTGGCGCTGGCTACCAGCAGCAGGTCCAGCGGCAGCCGCAGCTGGTAGCCGCGCACCTGGATGTCGCGCTCCTCGAGCACGTTGAGCATCGCGACCTGGATCCGCTCGGCGAGGTCGGGCAGCTCGTTGACGGCGAAGATGCCCCGGTTGGTGCGGGGAACCAGGCCGTAGTGCACCGTCTCGGGGTCACCGAGCGAACGACCCTCGGCCACCTTGATCGGGTCCACGTCGCCGATCAGGTCGCCGACCGAGGTGTCCGGGGTGGCCAGCTTCTCGCCGTAGCGTTCGCCGCGGTGCTTCCAGCTGACCGGCAGGTCGTCGCCGAACTCGGCCAGCAGCCGCTGCGAGGCGACGGTGATCGGTGCGTAGGGATGCTCGTTGAGCTCGGAACCGGCGATCACCGGGGTCCACTCGTCCAGCAGCCCGATCAGCGTCCGGATCAGCCGGGTCTTGCCCTGGCCGCGTTCGCCGAGCAGCACCAGGTCATGGCCGGCCAGCAGCGCGCGTTCGACCTCGGGTACCACCGTGTCGTCGAAGCCGACGATGCCGGGCAGGCTCGGCAGGCCGGCTGCCAGTCGGGCGATCAGGTTCTGCCGGATCTCGGCCTTGACCACCCGGTGCACGTGCCCGGATGCTCGCAGCTCGCCCAGCGTGGTGATGTCCGGTGCTGTAGTCACCTGCTCGACGCTACGTCGCCGAATCCGGTTCGGCCACGTCGTCGGCCGGACGGGGTCAGCTGCGGTAGGGCTTGGCGCTCAGCAGGGTCACCGTCAGCGTCTTGCCGGTCGGGGTCGAGTACGACACCTGCTGGCCCTCGGTGGCCCCGGTCAGCGCCTGGCCCAGCGGCGAGGCGGAGGAGTACACGTCCAGGTCGGTGGTGCCGGCCTCCTCGCGGGAGCCGATCAGGAAGGTCTCGACGTCGTCCTCGTCGGTGCCGTCGGCCGGACCGAACCGGACGGTGACCACCATGCCGGGGCCGGCGGTGCCCTCGGTGGTGGGAGCCTCGCCGACCTTGGCCTCGCGCAGCAGCTGGGTCAGCTGCAGGATCCGGCCCTCCTGCTTGCCCTGTTCCTCGCGGGCCGCGTGGTAACCGCCGTTCTCCTTCAGGTCACCCTCCTCGCGGCGGGCGTTGATCTCCTGGGCCATCGCGGGCCGGTTGTCGATCAGCTGCTGGAGTTCACCCGACAGCCGGTCATAGGCTTCCTGGGTCAGCCAGGTTGTCGACGAGGCTTCGGTACTCACGGTGTGGATCTCCCCAATGCTGCGCCGGGCCCGCTGGCGCCGGTCAGTGTGGTGCGGGCGGGTTGTGCCCGAAGTCCTAGAACGTAACACCGGGCTCGGCGGTTCCGCGAAACCGAAAAGGGCCGCCGGCGGCCCTCGGGAGCGCCGCGGTCCCCCGACGGTGCGGGTTGTCGGACTCATCGGGAACAATGGCAGGGTGCCAGATACCTCCGTTCCCCCGATTCCCGCGCAGCCGACTCCCGGTAGCCCCGCCGAGCCGGAGTCCGGCCGGCTCCGGTTGATGTGCGTGCACGCCCACCCCGACGACGAGTCGAGCAAGGGCGCGGCCACCATGGCCCGCTACGTCGACGAGGGCGCCGAGGTGCTGGTGGTCAGCTGCACCGGCGGTGAGCGCGGCGACGTCCTCAACCCCGCCCTCAAGGGCCGTCCCGAGATCGAGGAGAACATCCGCGAGATCCGCCGGGCCGAGATGGCGCAGGCGCAGCGGGTGCTGGGCTTCGACCACCACTGGCTGGGCTACGTCGACTCGGGCCTGCCCGAGGGCGATCCGCTGCCGCCGCTGCCCGAGGGGTGCTTCGCGCTGGTGCCGCTGGAGGAGGCCACCCGGACGCTGGTGGAGCTGGTCCGCCGGTTCCGCCCGCACGTGATGACGACCTACAACGAACACGGCGGCTATCCCCATCCCGACCACATCCGCTGCCACGAGATCTCGGTGGCGGCCTTCGAGGCGGCCGGCGATCCCGAGGCGTTCCCCGGCACCGGTAACCCCTGGCAGCCGCTCAAGCTCTACTACGACGTGAGCTTCACCCGCGAGCGGGTCGAGGCGTTCCACAACGCGCTGGTCGAGCGCGGCATCGAGTCGCCGTACGCGGAGTGGCTGACCAACTGGGAGGAGCGCGCCGCCACGATGCGCGCCCCGCAGGTGACCACCCGCATCTACTGCGCCGACCAGTTCGAGCGCCGGGACGCGGCATTGCTGGCCCATGCCACCCAGGTGGACCCGCAGGGCTGGTTCTTCAAGGTGCCGCTGGACGTCCAGCGCGAGGTGTACCCGTGGGAGGCCTTCGAGCTGGCCCGCTCGCTGGTCGACAGCGAGATCCCCGAGGACGACCTGTTCGCCGGCGTGCGGGAGCGGGTGCGGGCCACGTGAGCATGCCGGCCGCCGCGCTGCTGGCCGAGTCCGACAGCGGCAAGGGCAGCCCGATCGGGCTGTTCGTGGTGCTGCTGCTGGTGATCGCGGTGTTCCTGCTGTACCGCTCCATGACCGGCCACCTGCGCCGGCTGCCGGAGAAGTTCCCGGTCGCCGGCGACAGTACCGACGAGGCCGTGCAGCCTGGTGCCCCGGACGGTGCCACCGCACCCGACGCGAGTGCCGGATCCGGCACCCCGACCGGACCGAACGGCGAGCGCACCGGGCCGTCCTGACCACCTTGTTCAGGCAGCGATCCGGATCAGCCGGAATCCCGCCTGGTGATAGGGCTTGATGGTGATCGCCTCGTCCAGCGGGCCGGTCGCCAGCTCGACCAGGCCGTCCAGGTCGGGAACGAGGGTCTGCTGCGTCACCGTGAAGCCACCCAGTTGGTTCAGGCCCTGGACGAGAGTGGCCGCCTGGCCGCTGCCCCCTTCGTTGTCGGTGAGGACGTAGGCAACGCATCCCGCAGTCATCACGGCCCGCAGGTCCTGCGGCAGGTTGCCGGAGGTGATCCAGGGCCCGGGATGAATGATGAAGATGTCGGCATTACGGGCGCCGGGTGCGGCTTGCTGGAGCAACGACCGCACATTGCTGAAGTCCAGGTTCTCCTTCTGCTTCAGCAACGTGGTCATGGTGACGTCCATCGCCGGGTCGGCGCACACGACATCGCCGTACTGCTCGACCAGTTGCTGGATCAATCCCCAGCTCTCGCGGTTGACGAGGTCCATGCCGCCGGTGACGGCACGACGAGGCACCGCGGCCAGTGCCTGGTGCAGGTCGATCGGCCCGCCGTGCAGCTGATCGGTGTCCGGCGTGAGCTGCGCCAGCAGCTCCACCTGCTGGGGCCTGCTGAGTGAGGCCCACCACGGATAGTTCTGCAACTGCGTCTCGGTGGTGAGGTCCACTGCCGGCACCACGGAGTTGTCGCGGAGCGTGCGCCGGATGGTGGGTGGCCCGGACGCCTCGGCGGGGCGGCGCCGCACCGCCAGGCCGGCCACCGGCACCATCCTGATCGGCTGCGCCTCGTCGTGCTCGGCGTCCTCGCTGTCGTGCTGGCGCGACGAGGGCCTGGCATCGGTCAGAGCTTCGCTGTGCTGCCGCATCGACCTGCCCCTTCACAACCCCTGAACCGGACGCGGGGTGGAGCATGCCACGGGCACCCGGGCGCTGTCCGGCGTTTTGGCCCGATTCGGTTGGCGCGGGACCGGTATGACCCATCGCGGGCCCGATCAGTCGTCGGCGCCTCGCGGCCGGGCCCGGCCGGCCTTGATCTGGCCGCGCTGCTTCTTGACGTCGAGCCGCCGCTGCCGAGCTCCGCGGGAGGGTCGGGTGGCCCGCCGCGGCGGGGGCGGCGGAGCCAGCGCCTGGCTCAGGTGATGGGCCAGCCGGGCCCGGGCGGCGAGCCGGTTCTGCAGCTGGGACCGCTGCTCGGACGCGGTGATCGTCAGCACCCCGTCCACCAGCCGGGGCGCGAGGTAGGCCAGCACCCGGGCCCGCTGCAGGTCGGTCAGCGCGGTGGAGTTGCCGATGTCGAAGCGCAGTTCCACCCGGCTGTCGGTGGTGTTGACCCCCTGGCCGCCGGGCCCGGACGAGCGCGAGAACCGTTCCACCAGCTCGCCGGCGGGCACCGTCAGGCCGCCCGGGACGCCCCGGCCCGGTGGCACCACCAGGTCACCGGAGTATCCCGAGGTCACCGGCTCAGGGGCTCGGCAGGGTGAGGCCCGCCGGCCGGGACTGCACGTCGCGCATCCAGGCGGCGACCTCGTCCGGTTGCCGGGGCAGGCCGCCGGACAGGTTGACCGGCGCGCCGTCGGTGACCAGGATGTCGTCCTCGATCCGGATCCCGATGCCGCGCCATTCCGCCGGCACCGACAGGTCGTTGGGCTGGAAGTACAGGCCCGGCTCGACGGTCAGGACGTAGCCGGCGCCCAGCGGGCCCTCCTTGTAGGTCTCGGCGCGGGCGGCGCCGCAGTCGTGCACGTCGATGCCGAGCATGTGGCTGACCGCGTGCAGGGTGTAGCGGCGGTGCAGGCCCGCGCCGGGGGCGTCGGGGTCGGTGGCGCACGAGACGTCCGCGGTCACCGGCAGCACCCCCCAGGAGTGCAGGTGGTCGGCCAGCACCCACATCGATGCCCGGTTGGCGGCCAGGAAGTCGGCGCCGGCCTTGACCTCGGCGATGCCGGCCTCCTGCGCCTCGAGCACCGCGCTGTAGAGCTTGCGCTGGGTGTCGGTCCAGGTGCCGTTGACCGGCATGGTGCGGGTCACGTCGGCGGTGAACAGCGAGTCGACCTCGACGCCCATGTCGGCGAGCAGCAGCTGGCCGTCGGCCAGGTCACCGTCGTTGCGCCACCAGTGCAGGGTGGTGCTGTGCTGGCCGGCACCCACGATCGAGGTGTAGCCGACCTCGTTGCCCTCGAACCTGGCCCGCCGCCAGAAGGTGCCCTCCAGCCAGCGCTCACCGCGCCGGCCGCCGGCCGCCAGCACCGCCGGTAGCTCGGCGGCCACGTCGGCGAAGCCCCGGGCGGTCGCGTCGCAGGCAGCCTGCAGCTGGCTGACCTCCCAGTCGTCCTTGACCAGCCGCAGCTCGTCGAGCACCTGCTGCAGCCGGCCGGACTCGGCACCGGGCAGCAGGGCGTCGACGGTCGGGTCCACCCCGCGCGGAGCCAGTACCGGCCGGCCGTGCTGGGCCCGCAGGTCGCCGGCCAGCTCGGTCAGCGGCCGGGTGGCGATGTCCAGCGCCGAGGCGGTGTCGGCGACGGTGGGGACGTTGCCCACCCACAGCGCGCCGTAGAGCCGGTTGGTGAAGTAGCCGGGGCTGCCCGGGCCCTCGTACTCGCGGACGTACAGCGTCGCGGTGTGGCCCGACCCCGGACCGCTGCCGGAGGGGCTGAGCACCAGCACCGCGCCCTCGACGGTCTCGCCGGTCAGCCAGGTGAAGCCGGAGAAGGCCCGGAAGCTGTAGTCGGTGTCGTAGGCGCGGACCTTGAGCTGGCCGGCCGGGACCACCACCAGCTGACCGCCGAAGGCGGCCGACAGCGCCGCGCGGTTGCGGGCGAAGGTGGCGGCACCGGTCGACGGGCCGCTGCCCCGGCTCGCGGGGTGCGGCATGGCCGGGGCCGGGTCCCAGTTCTCGGCCATCGCCCGGGCCAGCTCGGCCGGCAGCGGGATGTCGTGCGAACCGGTGCCCTCGGCCGGTCCGGTGCTGGTCTCCGGTGCCGGCTCGGCGGCTTCGGCGTGCGGGTCGGGCTCGGCGGTCGGTGCGGTCGTCATGGCGATCAGTCTAGGCCCGCACTGCCCGGCGGCCCGAGTGGTTTGTCCGGGCCGGCGGACCACCCGGCTCGCTACGGTGCGGGCGCCGGTCCAACCGTGCGACTAGCGTGTGGCCATGCCTGCCGAACTGAATCCCACCACCATCCGGACCGCTCCCAAGGTGCTGCTGCACGACCACCTCGACGGTGGCCTGCGGCCGCAGACGATCATCGACCTGGCGGCCGGGATCGGGTACCAGAAGCTGCCCTCGACGGATGCCGGCGAGCTTGGCCAGTGGTTCATCGAGTCGGCCGATTCCGGCTCGCTGGTGCGCTACCTGGAGACCTTCGACCACACCGTCGCGGTGATGCAGACCCGCGAAGGCCTGCACCGGGTGGCCAGCGAGTGCGCGCAGGACCTGGCCGCCGACGGCGTGGTCTACGCCGAGATCAGGTGGGCACCGGAGCAGCACGTCAGCGAGGGGCTGAGCCTGGACGAGGTGGTGGACGCGACCCTGGAGGGGTTCGCGCACGGCACCCAGGCGGCCTCGGAGCAGGGCCAGAGCATCCGGATCGGCTCGCTGCTCACCGCGATGCGGCACGCCGCCCGGTCCCGCGAGATCGCCGAGCTGGCGGTCGCCTACCGCGACCGGGGCGTGGTGGGCTTCGACATCGCCGGCGCCGAGGCCGGGTTCCCGCCCACCCGGCACCTGGACGCCTTCGAGTACCTGCGCCGGGAGAACTTCCACTTCACCATCCATGCCGGCGAGGCGTTCGGGCTGCCCTCGATCTGGGAGGCGATCCAGTGGTGCGGGGCGGACCGGCTCGGCCACGGCGTCCGGATCATCGACGACATCACCGCCGGCGGCCAGAGCCTGGAGGAGCAGGTCGCCTCGGCCGAGATGGGACGGCTGGCCCAGTACGTCCGGGACAAGCGGATCCCGCTGGAGATGTGCCCGTCGTCCAACATCCAGACCGGGGCGGCGGCCTCGATCGCCGAGCACCCGATCGGCCTGCTGCGCCGGCTGCACTTCCGGGTCACCGTCAACACCGACAACCGGCTGATGAGCGGCACCTCGATGACCCGGGAGATGGCGCTGCTGTCCGAGGCGTTCGGCTACACCTGGACCGACCTGCAGTGGCTGACCGTCAACGCGATGAAGAGCGCCTTCATCCCGTTCGACGACCGGCTGGCGATCATCAACGGCCAGATCAAGCCCGGCTACGCCGCCCTCAACCTCTGAGGCCTGCCCGGTTCAGTCCAGCGGGTAGGCCAACCGGGGCAGTGCTGCCTGCAGCTCGGCGGCGAAGGCCAGCAGCCGCTCGTCCTCCCCGCGCCGGCCGAGCACGCTGACGCCGAGAGGCAGTCCGGACGCGGTGCCGGCCGGCAGGCTGATCGACGGCGAGCCGGTCACCGCGCACAGCGACGAGGTCAGCAGGCCGTGCTGCTCCTGCCCGGCGCCGTAGCCGATCGGCCAGGCCGGGGAGTTGGTGGGTGCCAGCGCGAACTCGGCATCGCCGAGCACGTCGGCCAGTGCCCGCTCGCAGGCGGTGTCAGCCGTCTGCCGGAACTGGCGGTACTCCTGTGACTCGACGCCGCCGGCCAACTCCGCGCACAGCCCGAAGATCTCGTCGGAGAACCGGGCCAGCTCGAGGCCGTCAGCCCGGTTGAAGGCCAACAGGCCGTCCCAGTCGTGCGGGTGCGGGCCGGGCCGGGCGCGCAGGTAGGCCGGCAGCTGCACCGAGAACTCGGCCAGCAGCGCCTGGAACTCCGCGTCCTCGAACGGGCTGGAGGTCGGTGCGTGGGTGTCCACGAGGGTGCAGCCCGCCTGCCGCAGCCGTTCGACGGCGGCGTCGAAGACCGCCGTGACCTCGTCGGTCATCCCGTCCGGTCGCCAGATCGCCAGCCGCCGACCGGGCAGGCCGGGCGAGCCGGAGTGGTCGGCCGAGGAGCCGGCCAGCACCGCGAACAGCTCGGCGGCATCGGAGACCGTCCGCGCCATCGGGCCGGCGATGTCCTGCCGGGAGCTGATCGGCACGATGCCCTCGCCCGGCACCCGGCCCAGGCTGGGCTTGAAACCCACCACCCCGCACACCCCGGCCGGCGAGACGATCGAGCCGTCGGTCTCGGTGCCGACCGCCAGCGGGGCCAGCCCGGCCGCGATCGCGGCCGCCGAACCCGACGACGAGCCGGAGGTGTTGCGGTCCGGGTCGAACGGATTGCGGGTCTGGCCGCCGACCGCGCTCCAGCCGCTGGTCGAGGCGGTCGAGCGGAAGTTCGCCCACTCGGACAGGTTGGTCGAGCCGAGCACCACCAGGCCGGCACCGCGCAGCCGCTCGACCAACGGGGCGTCCACGGCCGGGGCCGAGTCGAGCAGCGCCCGGGAGCCGGCCGTGCCGGGCAGCCCGACAGCCTCGATGTTGTCCTTGATCAGGATCGGTACGCCGTCCAGCGGTCCGAGCAGGGTGCCGGCCCGCCGGCGGGCGTCGCTGGCTCCGGCCGCCGAGCGGGCACCGTCGACGTCGAGGGCGAGCACCGCGGACAGCCGCGGGTTCAGCTCCCGGATCCGGTCGAGATAGAAGTCGGCGAGTGCGGCCGCCGTCAGCTCTTGCCCGGCCAGTAGCCGCCGGGCCTCGGCCGCCGTGTGCTCAGCTGGTCTCGTCGTCATCAGCTGCCGGATCGGTGGCCACCGGGGCGCTGCTGGAGCCCTCCCAGCGCAGCCAGGACTCGATCCGGACCAGGGCGCGCTCCCAGCTGGTGGCGATCTGGTCACCGAGCTGCGTCCACTCGGCCGAGCCGTCCTTACCGGAGTAGCCGGTGTCGCCCTCGACCAACAGGGCGTACTCCCGGTTGCCGCTCAGCAGCGAGCGCAGCATGCCGTCCTCGCAGCAGTCGGCCACCCGGGCCGCCATGTCGATGGTGTCGGCCAGCCGCGAGACGGTCTCGGCGTCCGGCTCGGCGGCGGCCAGCTCGTAGACGGCGTCGAAGTCGTAGTGCGCCTCGGGGGCCGGTGACAGCGCCGACTTGCCCCGGTTCACGAACGCCTTCCAGGCCGGGTGGTCGGCCAGATCGTGGTCGGGGTTGTCGCCGAGCCAGGTGTTGAGCTCGTCCGGGGTGCCCAGCAGCACGATCTTGGCGCCGTCGCCCAGGAAGCCCTGCCACTCCTCGCCGTCGGTGTCCTCCCACGGCGGGGCGTACAGGGTGAGGCCGGTGCGGCCGTTGGCGGCCAGCGAGACGGCGACGATCGGAT
>Ga0247773_1000787_pt1 | contig 11295 bp, 11 predicted proteins | sample UWRJL092311B6_FD_179934 | JGI IMG/M metagenome (GOLD analysis project Ga0247773, IMG submission 179934) | Plant litter microbial communities from Arlington Agricultural Research Station in Wisconsin, United States - UWRJ-L092-311B-6 | ecosystem: Environmental > Terrestrial > Plant litter >...
CGTCACCACGTCCGCCGGGAAACCGGCCGCGATGATCGTGGCCAACGGCTCCTCGCGCTCCACCAGCCGCTCCAGGATGCCATCGAGCATCTCGTAGGGCGGCAGCGAATCCTGGTCGGTCTGGTTTTCGCGTAACTCCGCTGTCGGCGGCCGGGTGATGATGTTGACCGGGATCACCTCTCCCGAGGGTCCCAGCGCTCCGTCCGGCTTCCACGCGTTGCGCAGGCTCGAGAGCCGAAACACTTCGGTCTTGTAGATGTCCTTGATCGGATTGAAACCGCCGTTCATGTCACCATAGATGGTGGCGTAGCCGACCGACATTTCCGACTTGTTGCCGGTCGTGACCACCATCGCGCCGGTCTTGTTGGAAATGGCCATCAACAGCGTGCCGCGGGTACGGGCTTGCAGATTCTCCTCCGTGATATCGCGCGGCAGCCCGGCAAAGGGCTTTGACAGGATATTTTCAAATCCGTTCACGGCGTCGGCGATCGGCAATACCTCGTAGGGAAAGCCGAGCGCCTTCGCGAGTTTCGCAGCATCGTCGAGCGACACCTGAGCGGTGAAACGGAACGGCAGCATCACCCCGCGGACATTGTCGGCGCCGAGCGCATCGACCGCGATCGCCGCGCACAGCGCGGAATCGATTCCGCCGGAGACGCCGAGCAGCACGCCGGGAAATCCGTTCTTGCGGACGTAGTCGCGCAGGCCCAGCACGCAGGCCGCGTAGTCGCCCTTATCGCCCTCGACCAGCGGCACCACCGGCCCGTTGCAGCGCCAGCCCTCGGCGCCCTTCGTCCATTGCAGCGTGACGATGCTCTCCTCGAACGCCGGCAGCTGCGCCGCGACCGAAAGATCGGCGTTGAGTGCAAAAGATGCACCGTCGAATACCAGTTCGTCCTGCCCACCGATCTGATTCAGATAGACCAGCGGCAGGCCGCTTTCGGTGACGCGAGCCACCGCGATCGACAGCCGCAGATCGTTCTTGTCACGCGCATAGGGCGAGCCGTTCGGAACGACAAGGATTTCCGCGCCGGTCTCGGCCAGGCATTCGACGATGTTTTCGTACTCTTCGGACTCTTCGAGCCAGATGTCCTCGCAGATGGGAACGCCGACCCGGATGCCGCGGACGGTGACCGGCCCCGCGGCCGGGCCACGGGCGAACAGGCGCTTTTCGTCGAACACACCATAGTTGGGCAGGTTGGCCTTGAAGCGCAGGGCCGTGATGCGGCCCTGATCGAGCAGCGCGCAGGCATTATAGAGCTTGCCGTCCTCGACCCAGGGCGTGCCGATCAGCACGGCCGGACCGCCGCCTGCAGTCTCCCGCGCCAGTTCCTCGACCGCGGCGCGGCAAGCCGCCTGGAACGCCGGCTTCAGCACCAGGTCTTCCGGGGGATAGCCGCAGATGAACAATTCCGGCAGCACCAGCAGATCGGCGCCGTCGGTCCTGGCCTTGTCGCGCGCGGCGCGGGCCTTGGCGGCGTTGCCAGTGACATCGCCGACCGTCGGGTTCAACTGGGCCAGCGAAATGGTGAACTTGGGTTCAGTCATGGCCGATGGTGCCTCGCGCAAGGACAAACTGCAAATGATTGCTTCGTAGCGTTTTCGAGCGAAGTGGGTACCGGTTTGCGGGAAGAAAACGCGTCAAAACAAAAACTTAGATATGCGGTTCTGATCCCGATCAGAACCGCATATCTAGAACGCGCCTATGCGTTCGGCGATGGCAAACAGCCAGAACGCGCCGGCCATCAGCAGCGCGACGCCGACGGCCGCCGAACCCATGTCCTTGACCTGGCCGATCTTCGGATCATGTTCGGTGGTGAGCCTGTCAGCGAGCTTCTCGATCGCGGTGTTGAGGATCTCGACCACCAGCACAAAGGCGACGGCGGCAACCAGTTCCACGCGGCGCATCACGCTCGCGCCTACCAGCCAGGCCAGCGGCACCGACAGCGCCAGCGCGAACAGTTCCTCGCGGACGGCCTGTTCCGATCGGATCGCAAAGGCGAGACCGTTGCGCGTGTTGATGGTGGCTCGCCAGAGTCGCAGCAAATCAGAGTCCCGCGGCGACCGGCATCGGCCTGTCCTTGCCGGCACGTTCCTGCTTGAGCAGTTCGGCGATCAGGAAGGCCATGTCGATCGATTGTTCGGCGTTGAGGCGGGGATCGCAGACCGTGTGATAGCGGTCGTTGAGATGCTCGTCGGTTATCGCGCGGGCGCCGCCGATGCATTCGGTGACGTCCTGCCCGGTCATCTCCAGATGCACGCCGCCAGCATGGGTCCCCTCCGCCGCGTGGATGGCGAAGAACGACTTGACCTCCGACAGCACCCGGTCGAACGGACGGGTCTTGTAGCCCGAGGTCGAGGTGATGGTGTTGCCGTGCATCGGATCGCATGACCAGACCACCACGCGCCCTTCCCGCTGAACCGCGCGGACCAGCGGCGCGAGATGGTCGCCGATCTTGTCGGAGCCGAAGCGGTTGATCAGCGTCAGCCGCCCGGGCTCGTTGTCGGGATTGAGGATGTCGATCAGCTTCAACAGTTCATCCGGCTTCAGCGAGGGACCGCATTTCAGGCCGATCGGGTTCTTGATGCCGCGGAAATATTCGACATGTCCATGATCGAGCTGGCGGGTGCGGTCGCCGATCCAGATCATGTGGCCGGAGGTCGCGTACCAGTCGCCGGTGGTGGAATCGACCCGCGTAAAAGCCTGCTCGTAACCGAGCAGCAGCGCCTCATGGCTGGTGTAGAAATCGGTGGCGCGAAGTTCGGGATGGCTTTCGAGATCGAGGCCACAGGCGCGCATGAAATCCAGCGCTTCCGAGATACGGTCCGCCAGTTCCTTGTACCGGCGCGACTGCGGGGAATCCTTGAGGAACCCGAGCATCCACTGATGCACGCTGCCGAGATTGGCAAAGCCGCCGGTTGCGAAGGCGCGAAGCAGGTTCAGCGTCGCGGCCGATTGACGATAGGCCATCAACTGGCGTTGCGGATCGGGGATGCGCGCTTCCGGCGTGAATGCGATGTCGTTGATGATGTCGCCGCGGTAGCTCGGCAGCTCGACGCCGTTGATCTTTTCCGTGTTCGACGAACGCGGCTTGGCGAACTGCCCGGCGATGCGGCCGACCTTAACGACCGGCAGCGCGCCGGCATAGGTCAGCACCACGGCCATCTGCAGCAGCACGCGGAAGAAGTCGCGGATGTTGTTGGCGCCATGCTCGGCAAAGCTCTCGGCGCAATCGCCGCCCTGCAGCAGGAATGCCTCGCCCGCGGCAACCCGGGCCAGTGCTTTCTTCAGGTTGCGGGCCTCACCGGCGAACACCAGCGGCGGGAACGTGGCGAGCTGCGCCTCGACGTCGGCTAATACCTTGGCGTCGGGATAATCGGGCACTTGCAGCACCGGCCTGCTGCGCCAGCTATCGGGCGTCCACCGCTCGGACATGACGTCAACTCCTCAGCAAAAACCGCAACTTGACCCCCGCCTTCGCTGAAGCTCCGGCGAGGCCACATCCAGACAGCCAGGGCGTAGCCGGGTGGCGATTGTTAAGGGCCGGGTTATACACAGGCCTTCGGCCCACCGCCAGTTAGATTTCCGGTAGTCCTGACAAGCCCTTGCGGGGCGGGGAATGAGTTTTGCCACGTCTCGCAAACGAGGTCGCTCACACCGGCTTGCCCATGACATAGGGCTTCAACACCGCATACAGCATGCCGTGCGTCGGCGTCGGAACGCCAAGCTGGCGTCCGAGCTCAACGACCTTGCCGTTGAGCCAGGGCAATTCGAGGCGGTTGCCGCGCTCGAGATCGAGCGCCATCGACGCCTTCATGGCCGGCGGCGCATGGCCGATGAAATCGAGAATCTTGTCCACTGCGTCCGTCGGCAGCGCCACGCCCTTGGCCTTGCCGACCGCGAACACTTCCTGCAGGGCGGCCCTCATGACCGGACGAATGTCGGGATCATCTCTCAGTTCGCCGATCGGTCGCCGCGTTGCCGCGGTGATCCCGGCATTGGTGGCGAGCAGGATGAACTTCATCCAGAGTTCGGTCACGATCTGATCGCTCAGGGTGGCGTCGAAGCCCGCTTTCAGACACAGCGCGAGAAAATCCTCGGCCCGCTGGCTGCGCGTGCCGTCGAGTTCACCGAAGACCATGCGCATGAAGGTGCCGACCTGCTGGATCACGCCCGGCGCGATGATCGAGGCGCTGATCTGCGCCACGCCGCCCATGACGGCCTTAGGTCCGAGGATCGGGAGCAGCCGCTCCGCCGCGTCAATGCCGTTCTGCAGCGGGATCACCGCGGTGTCGGCGCCAACCAGCGGCTTGATGGCCTCGCCGGCGCTTTCGACGTCCCACAGTTTGACGCAAAACAGCACGATATCGACCGTGCCAATGCTAGTGGGATTGTCGGTCGCCTGCGTCGGCACCAGATGGGTGTCGCCGCGCGGGCTCTGGATTTTCAATCCATCGCGCGTCATGGCGGCGAGATGCGCGCCGCGCGCGATGAACGTGACGTCGGCGCCGGCCTTGGCCAGTGCCGCACCAAAACCCCCTCCGACGCCGCCGGCGCCGACAATCGCGATCCGCATGATTTACCTCAGTTCGTAGAGTGGGCTGAGCGAAGCGAGCCCACCATTCGAGCGCGCGCATAGACGGTGGGCACGTCGCTACGCTCCTTTTCCCACCCTACCCACACAGCGTCATTTGCCGTAGCTGTAAAACCCCTGCCCGCTCTTGCGGCCGAGATGGCCGGCGGCGACCATTTCCTTCAGCAGCGGTGCGGGGCGGTATTTCGGATCGTTGAAGCCTTCATAAAACACTTCCATCACCGACAGCATGGTGTCGAGACCGATCATGTCGGCCAGCGCCAGCGGGCCGATCGGATGGTTGCAGCCGAGCTTCATGCCGGCGTCGAGGTCTTCAGCCGTGGCGATGCCTTCCTGCAGCGCAAAGATCGCCTCGTTGATCATCGGGCACAGGATGCGGTTGACCGCGAAGCCCGGGCTGTTCTTTGCCGTGATGGAAACCTTGCCGATCCGTTTGGCGAAGGCTTCCGCCTTGGCATGGGTGTCGTCGGACGTCTGCAAGCCCCGGATCAATTCCAGCAGTGCCATCAGCGGCACCGGGTTGAAGAAATGCAGGCCGATGAAGCGGTCCGGCCGGTCGGTCGCGGCGGCGAGTTTGGTGATCGAGATCGAGGAAGTGTTGGTGGCGAGCAGCGCCCGTGGGGACAACTTCGTGCAGAGATCCTTCAGGATCTTCACCTTCAGGTCCTCGTTCTCGGTCGCCGCCTCGATCACGAGATCGCACGTGGAAAACTTCGCCGTGTCCGTGCTGGTGGTGATCCGCGCCAGCGCGGCCTGCCGGTCGGCGTCGGTCATCTTCTGCTTGTTGACCAGCCGCTCCAGGCTGTTCGACACCACCGACATGCCGCGGGTGAGAGCGGCATCGGAGATATCGGTCATGACGACGGGAAGACCGGCGGCGGCACACACCTGCGCGATCCCGTTACCCATGGTCCCCGCGCCCACGATACCAATCTGCTCAATCATTGTCTGTATCACTCCATTCTTGAGACTGGGTTCCATCGTTAGCAGAGCGCAGCGGGCATCGGTAGTCCGTCAGGGCCCAAAACCCTGCGCGCCCGTGACTGGCCGAGCCTGCCCCAAGCGGGCTCGAAGCGCGCGCCTGCGCTCGCACGCTCAAAATTGCAGCACGGCCCCAAACTTAATGTCGGAACAATCAACGAGAGGCAGCTTTACCTCTTTGAATATCCATACACCGATGAGACGCTCCATGAACACGCTGCCAGTTGACCGCGCGCTAAGCATCTACGAAACCCTCGCCGATCGTTCCGCGATCAAGGGCACCCGGGAGCGCCTCTCGAAGCACCTCATGAAGATGTATCTTGAAGGTGAAAAAGACCCGCACCGGCTTACCGTTCACGGGCTGTCATATCTCCGAAATTTCGATCGGAAAATTGACTCTCAAAGCTGATCGCCCCAGTAGAGCGCATAAAGCTGCAAATCTTGTCGCCAAGGGAATCGAGGTTTATTTCTCGGACCGTTAAGCCTTGAGCGCGGCACGCTGCTTTCGCAGCGAGTTCCGGCGCGATATTTTCGCTTTTACCGCATCAACCTGCTGAGCTCTCGACGGACTTTTTCGCGGTCCGCGGCTTTGAACCTTCATCTCCGTGCCCGCCGCCGGCATGAGCGGCTGAGTGGGCTGGATCGAACCAAGCTGAAGCGGTTGGGTTCGCATCGGTCCGGCGGATGGGGATCGAGATCTAGCCATCTCGATCAACGCGCCTGGGCGCGATTTGTTCGAATGGCTAGCCCCTGAACGAGGATGCATGCGGGCGAGGAACTCGGACACCCCTATGACGCAGTAGGGTCGCCGAAAATCTGATGGAGCAGATGCTGGAGTTTAAACTGGTTGCAACCGCGAGAGGTAATGTTGCCTCGGCCATCGGGTGCCTCGAGCTCCCAGCCGCCTTCAATGTCCGACCAATAGAGCTGTTTCTCGTCGAGAACTGCCACCGCAACGACGAACTCTCCGGGGCTGTCACTTACGCCGACCGTATGCGGATGAATCAGCGCATGTTGGAGCGCCGCCCGATGCTGCGGATGAAGCGATGCCATGTCCGCTGCGAGCCGACGCGTCACCGCAGAAATTTCGCACTCACGCGAAGGCATATCCAACCTCGATCAATGCGTCGTCTATCTGACGATTGCGCAGCTTACTCCGCCGCTTGTCTCACATGCCTCGCCGTCGGCGTCCGCATCGTCACCAGCTCTTCGGCAGCGGTCGGATGCAGCGCAATGGTGGCGTCGAAATCGGCCTTGGTCGCTTTCATCTTGACGGCGATCGCGACCGCCTGGACGATTTCGGCGGCGGCATCCCCGACGATGTGGCAGCCGACCACACGGTCGGTGGTGCCGTCGACCACGAGCTTCATCAACACGCGGGTGTCGCGGCCGGACATCGTCGCCTTGATCGGGCGGAAATCGGTCTTGTAGATGTCGACATGGCTGAATTGCGCGCGGGCCTCGGCTTCAGTCAGTCCGACGGTGCCGACTTCGGGCTGCGAGAACACGGCCGTCGGGATCGTCGCGTGGTCGACTTGCACCGGGCGCTTGCCGAATACGGTGTCGGCGAAGGCGTGACCCTCGCGGATCGCCACCGGCGTCAGATTGGTGCGATGGGTGACGTCGCCGATCGCATAGATGTTGTCGACCGAGGATTTGGACCAGGCATCGACGGCGATGCCGCCATTCGCCGGGTTGATGGCAACGCCAGCCATTTCGAGTCCGAGATTGGCGACGTTCGGGTGCCGGCCGATGGCGAACATCACTTTCTCGGAGGCGATGCTCGAACCGCTCGACAGGTGGGTGGTGAATTCGTTGCCGTGCCGGTCGACTTTTTCGATGGTGCAGCCGGTGATGATCGTAATGCCCTGCTTCTCCATCTCGGCGCGGACATGCTTGCGGACGTCCTCATCGAAACCGCGCAGGATGTTGTCGCCGCGGTAGATCACGGTCACGTCGGAGCCGAACCCGGCAAAAATGCCGGCGAATTCCAGCGCGATGTAACCACCACCCTGGATCACGATGCGCTTCGGCAGTTCGGTGAGATGAAACGCCTCATTGGAGGAGATCACATGCTCGATCCCAGGGATTTCCCGCCCGTGGTTGGGCGCGCCCCCGGTCGCAATCAGGATGTATTTTGCCGTGACCTTTTCGCCGGTCATCAGCCGTAGCGTGTGGGCGTCTTCCAGCACCGCGCGGGTTTTTGCGATGCGGGCGCCCGATTTCTCGACATTGGCGGCGTAGATGCCTTCGAGGCGGGCGATCTCCCTATCCTTGTTGGCGACAAGGGTGGGCCAGTCGAAGGAGATGCCCGAGACGGTCCAGCCAAAACCGGCGGCGTCCTCGATGTCGTGGCGGACGTGCGAGCCGATCACGAACAGCTTTTTCGGCACGCAACCGCGGATCACACAGGTGCCGCCCATCCGGTATTCTTCGGCGACCATGACCCTGGCGCCGTGGCCGGCTGCGATGCGGGCGGCCCGAACGCCGCCCGAACCACCGCCGATGACAAACAGATCGACGTCGAACTCAGCCATGGTCAGCCTCAGTTTGTGCAAGTAGCGCGTGGCAAATAGCGAATGGTAGACTTATCCCGTTGCGCGCGTTCCATTCGCTACTCGCTATTTGCAATTCGCCGGCTCAAATATCCTTGCCGCGCTTCTTCATCTCGGCGCGGAACTGGCCGTTGATGGTTTCGGCAAATTGCTGCGCCCACTGGTTCATGTACGACATGCTGAACTGGATGGCGCGGGGCTCGGTCGACAGCAGCTTCTGGCCTAGCGTCGACTTGTAGAAGGTGACGAGGTCCTTCAGCTCCTGCTCGGTGAACTCGTTGGCGTAGACCTGCGCCATGCCGTCGCCGATTTCCTTCTCGCGGCCGGCGAGATTCTTGGCAACGATCACGGCGACCTCGTTGAGGTCCTTCTGATAGTTCAGATTGCTCTGCAGCAGTACGTTCTTGGTCTGCTCGACGAGATTGGGAACGGCGTTGGCGTACATTGCGCTGGCGTTCTTCATCGCCAGGATTTCCTTGGCGGCAGCGAGCGCCGCCGGCGAAGCGGGCTTCAGCGGCGTGGCCGCGGGCGCTGCAGGCGCATTCTTCTGCTGCGCCTCCGCCGGAATGGCGGTCAGGGCCAGTCCCATGGCAAGGCCGGCCGCCGACAAAATCCGTGAAAGGCTCTTCATTCCGACTTCTCCTCGATTACCGGCGTTACCGCCGCTCAACTACGCGAATTCCCTGGGCACCCGCCAGGATGGCGGTGCTGGCCAAACCAATGAACAACCCGTGTTCGACGACACCCGGGATCAGGCCCAACAGGCCCGCCAGACGTGGCGCATCCGTGATGCGGCCGAGATGGGCATCGATGATCCAGTGGCCGCCATCAGTGACAAAAACGTGGCCGTCCTTGCCCTTGCGGAGCCCCATTTGCCCGGAAACGCCGCTTTGGGCAAATGCCGTGGCGATCGCCCGCTCGGTGGCGGCCAGCCCAAACGGAATCACTTCCACAGGTAGTGGGAAATGACCGAGGACATCGACCCATTTGGTGTCGTCGGCAATCACGATCATGCGATCGGACGCCGCCGCCACGATCTTCTCGCGCAACAGCGCGCCACCGCCGCCCTTGATCAGGTTGAGCGCACCATCGATCTCGTCGGCGCCGTCGATGGTGAGATCAAGCCGGTCGATCGCGTCCAGCGTTGTAAGCGGGATCTTGCACGCTTCGGCCTGGGCACGGGTCGCCTCCGAGGTCGGCACGCCGACCACTTTCAAGCCGCCCGCAACCTTCTCGCCGAGCAGGTCGACAAAATGCCGGGCGGTCGAGCCGGTGCCGAGCCCAAGCTTCATGCCATCCTGCACATGCGCCAGCGCCCGCGCCGCCGCCTGCCGCTTAAGTCCGTCCATATCCACGCGCCGAATGCCTTCCGAAACCAGCCGATCCGCGGGCGCATGTCTAGCGTCGTTTGGGCCGCAGGAATAGCGTCATGAGGGCCCGGCACACCCCGGATTATTGGCCCGGCACCTTGTCCATCGCGGCCAAAATGGCCGCGAAACGCGGCTCAACCTCGGCCCGCATGCCGGGATGGGTGAAAATGTAGAGTTCATCCTCCCGAATCGCGTCGAGCACGCGCGCAGCGACCGCCGCGGGCTCGAGCCCGGCCCCGATCTGCCTTGCGATCTCGGCAACCATGGCCGCCGCCGGACTGGCGGGATCGAGCGGCTGCGACCGGCCGTAGCGCTCCGGCCGGTTGCGCCCGCTCTCGCCAATACCGGTGCGCACGAAATGGGGGCATAGCACGCTCACGCCGATGCCGTGCGGCTTGAGCTGCGTGGCAAGGCCTTCGGACATGCTGACGACCGCAAACTTGCTCGCCCCGTAGGGGCTGAATCCCAATCCGGTCTGCATGCCCGCCATCGACGCGGTGTTGACGATGTGGCCGCCTTCGCCATGGGCGCGGATGTGCGGCAGGAAGCTTTTGACGCCGTGCAGCACGCCCATCAGGTTGACGTCGATGACCCATCGCCAATTATCCAGCGAGATGTGGTCGATGCCGCCGCCGGCGGCGACGCCCGCATTGTTGCATACGACATGGACCCGGCCGAACGTCTCGAAAGAGGCCTGCGCCGCGCGCTCGACACTCTCCGCGTCGGCGACATCGCAGATGATGCCGCTGATGTCGGGAGAGATCTCCAGCAGGCTTTTCACCGCGGCCTGCAGCGCGTCCGTCTCGATATCGGCCAGCATCACCTTCATGCCGGCCTGAGCAAAGGCCCGGCCGAGCGCAAGGCCGATGCCTGCCGCACCACCGGTCACAAAGGCGGTCTTGCCGGCGAAGTCTCGCATCGCGGTTTCTCCCAGGATTCGAACTTCCCTACTTGCATGATGCTTTGCCTGCCGCTAGCCAATTCCCATGACCATTCACCGCACTGTTGTCTTCGACCTCGACGGCACCCTGGTCGACACCGCGCCCGACCTTATCGCCGCGCTCAATTTCGTGCTCGGCCGTGAAGGCCTGCCTCCCGTTCCGCTGAAATCGGCACGCAACATGATCGGTGCCGGTGCCCGAAAGCTGATCGAGCGCGGGCTCGAGCTGGAAGGCCGCACGATGAGTGTGGGCGACGTCGATCGGCTGTTGAAGGATTTCATCGACTATTACGCCGCCCACATTGCGGACGCCTCGCGGCCGTTCGAGGGGCTTGAGGCGGCGCTGGAGGAACTGGCGGCGCAGGGCTGCCGCTTCGCGGTGTGCACCAACAAGCTGGAATGGCTGTCGCAGCGGCTGCTCGACCAATTGGATCTGAGCCGGCGATTTGCCGCGATCTGCGGCGCCGACACGTTCGGAGTTTCCAAGCCTGACCCGATCATCCTGCAGCAGACGGTAGCACGGGCGGGCGGCGACATGGCTGCGACCATCATGGTGGGTGACGCCGGCCCCGATATCGGCGTGGCGCGACGGGCCGGGGTCCCCGTGATCGGCGTCGAGTTCGGCTACACCGATGTGCCGATTGCGGAACTGAAGCCCGACCGGCTGATCGGCCATATGCGCGATCTGCCGGCGGCGGTAGAAAGCCTGAGCCAGCTCCTGAACCCGAAATAACCGTCTGATTTATCGGCTTAATCAGGAACGCCAGGGTTTCGCATTAACTATTGCTTAACGAATTTTCCCGGACTGGTTGCAGTTCTGTTCCCGCACTCCTAAGGTCGCCGCGGGGATTGTG
>Ga0247773_1000790_pt1 | contig 11264 bp, 5 predicted proteins | sample UWRJL092311B6_FD_179934 | JGI IMG/M metagenome (GOLD analysis project Ga0247773, IMG submission 179934) | Plant litter microbial communities from Arlington Agricultural Research Station in Wisconsin, United States - UWRJ-L092-311B-6 | ecosystem: Environmental > Terrestrial > Plant litter >...
GCACGTCGAACCAACCGGGTGCCAGCAGCGAGTTGACCAGGTGCGCCGGGTCGCCCTCGGCCGAGACCAGCACCACCTCGGGCAGCTCGCTGGCCACCTGACCGCGCTCGAACGGCGAGTCGTCCATGAAGACGAACGAACCCGTCGACAAACTCAGCGACTCGGCAGCCTGTCGCAGGTTGTCCGCCTTCGGCGACCAGTTCACCGCCGTCACCGAGAAGGCGTCCGAGCGCAGCAGCATCTCCGGGTGGTTGCCCAGCGCGTCGGAGACGATCTCGGCGTCGTTCTTGCTGGCCAGCACCAGGATGACGCCCTGCTCGCGCAGCCGGCGCGCGCTGCGCTGCAGGTTGAGGAAGCAGGAGCCGGGGTACAGCCCGCCGAGCTCCACGCCGGTCGCGCCGACCTCACCCAGCACCCCGCCCCACAGCGTGTTGTCCAGGTCGAGGGCGAGCACCTTGCGCGACAAGCCCATCCGGGCCTGGACGACCCGGGCCACCTGCCGGGCCAGCACGTGCAGGGCGCCGTCGGTGTAGGGCAGGTCGGCGTAGCGGTGCAGCCGGGCGTCCCGGGCCGGGAACGGCTGGTCGGCGAGCAGGCTGACCAGGTCGACCACCTGTACCTGTCGGTGCTCCTCCGCCAGCGCCAGCAGGTCGGCGTTGAGCCGGTGCCAGGCACTGGCCAGCGCGGCCCGGGCCCGCCAGCTCACGAACGTCTCGCGCACCTCGGCCGGCAGCGGCACGGTGTGCAGCACCACCGTCGACGTAGTCCGCTGGGTCACCGAGTCGATCAGGGACCGGAACTCCTCGAGCCGGGCCTGCAGGTGCTCGGTGACGGCCGCGACGTCGCCGCCGCTCCAGTCGCCGGGCAGGAAGTAGGACTCCTCCATCAGGCAGGCCAGGACGTCGGGTTCGCCGTCGGCGGAGAAGGCACCCGAGCCGAGTGAGAACTCGAAGTTGCCGTAGTCGCCGACCGAGATGGCCGGCAGCGCCCCCACCCCGACCAGGCTGGTACGCAGCAGCGGTTCGAACGGGCCGACGGTGCAGGTCGCCAGCACCGCGACAGACACCGGCGGCAGGCCGGCGTCGCTGGGTTGCAGGGCGGCCAGCGACCGGCCCAGCTTGCGGGCCAGCCCGGGATCGGCCAGTTGCGCCAGTGCGGCGCGCACGTCGGCGGCCGGCGCCCGGCGCTCGTCGACCGCGCGGCGTACGGCGTCCAGCAGTGTGCTCGAGTTGGTCATCTATCTGCCGGGCTCAGACCTGGACCAGCGTGCAGTACCACCGCATGCCGATCGAGATGCCCGACAGCGCGACCAGGTCACCGGGCTTGACGTCACCGCGCTGCAGCGCCTCACCGAGGCTGATCAGCTGGTCGGCCGCGCCCATGTGGCCGTGTGAGGCCGACACCTCGGCGTTGGTGTGCTCGACCGTCACACCGAACGGCTGCGCCACCTCCTCGATGGTGTCCGCGCTGTCGTTGATGTAGATGATGTGTGCCAACTGCTCGGTGCCGACACCGGCCCGCTGGCAGGCCTGGGTGATGACCTCGGTCATCCGGTTGCTGAGCTTGTCCTGGAACTCCTTCAACCGCTTGGGGTCCTTGCCGAAGTGGTTGAGCACCCGCTCCAGCCCGCTGGGCGCGGTCGCGGTCGACCAGTCCGCCGGCGGCAGGGGCGTCACCGCGCCGCCGAAGTCGCAGCGGAAGAAGTCGCACAGGTCCGGGTCGGTGAACTGGGCAGTGGACAGCCAGCGCAGCTGGTCGTGGCCGCGGCGCAGCACCGTCGCCACCGCCCCGTCGCTGTGCACCGCGTTATTGACGTTCATTCGATTGCGGTGGAACTCGCTGACCCGGTTCACCGCGACGAACAGCGCGGTACGCAGGTCGGGCTGGATGGCCATCTGGCCGGCGATCAGTCCCAGGCCGGTGACGCCGGAGGCGCAGCCCTCGTTGAGCAGCAGGGTCTGGGTGGTCTCGATCCCCAGCTCCCGTGCCAGCGCCGCCGAGGTGTCCCAGTAGAGGTAGTCCGGCATCTCCGAGGTGGCCAGCACCACCAGGTCCAGCTCGGAGGCGTCCATGTTCAGCTCGGCGAGCGCCTTGCGCGCGGCGTCGGCGGCCAGCGAGGTCGCGGTGACCTCGGGAGCGGCCCGGTGGAAGTTGTCGTAACCCCACCGCACCACCCGCTCCGGGTCGGTGACGAAGTTCGGGGCGGTCTCGGTCACGTTCTGGTCCTGGCCGAAGGCGTAGCCGAAGGACAGGATGCCGAAGTCGACGACCTGGCTGCCTGGGGCCCTCTGGAAGTCGCTGTCGGCGGTGGCTTGAAGGATGCTGGTGCTGTCAGCCATCAAGGGCTCACTTTCGCTCACGTCGTTGTGGATGACCGGATCGAGTGCCAACGAGGTGGACTCCGGCAGGCTTTGCGCCGCCCTATCCTGACCAGGGACGTTGTACCGTTCACTGCAGTAATGACTGCACTACGGGTTACATCTGGTCTTATCGATTTTTATGAGTATTGTTCCTGGCGAACACCTACCCCTAGCTTGTTGCCATTGCTGCTCACCGCAGCAGGAGGCGCTAATGCAGGATGTCCACAGCGCCGGGATTAAATTCGAGGTGCTTGGTCCGCTTCGGGCGTGGCGCGATGGCGCCGCGTTGCCGCTCGGACCAGTGCAACAGCGAGTAGTCCTGGCGGTCTTACTGCTGCACACCAACCGACCCATCGGGCGGCAGCAGATCATCGATGCCGTCTGGGGCACCGCGCACCCGACCCATGCGGTCAACCTGCTCCAGCGACATGTCTCGGCGCTGCGCCGGGTCCTGGAGCCGCAGCGCTCTGCCCGCGCGGCCTCGGACCGGGTGGTCTGGACCGACGGCGGTTACCTGTTCACGGTCTCGACCGGCAGCCTGGACCTGGAGCAGTTCGACAGCAGCGTCAGCCTGGCCCGGGCGGCCCGCGTGGCCGGCGACCTGCCCAAGGCAGCCGCGGCCCTGCACTCGGCCCTGCAGCTCTGGCGTGGACCCGCTTGTGACGGCCTGATCAGCCCATTCCTGGACGCTCAACGCGAACAACTGGCCGAGCGCCGGATCAGCGCGTTGGAGGAGCGCATCGACCTGGACCTGGCCTTGGGCAACCATCTCGACGTCATCGCCGAGCTGCGCGCACTGGTCGCGGAGTACCCGCTGCGGGAGCGGCTGCGCGGGCTGCTGATGTCCGCGCTCTACCGCTCCGGCCGGCAGGCCGACGCCCTGGCCGCCTACCAGGACGCCCGCCGCCAACTGCGCGACGAGGTCGGAGTGGCACCGGCCGCTCCGCTGCAGCGGCTCCAGCAGCAGATCCTGGCCGCCGACCCCGACCTGGCACCGCCGCTGCCGACGCCGACCGGGCCGATCACGCTGAGTGCTCAAAGTGTTACTCGAGAACAAATTCCGATGCCTGCGCAACTACCTCGTGATTTGTCCACTTTTGTCGGACGAGACTGCGAACTAACGCGTCTCAATTCATTGATAAACGACAAGGACGTGGACGCAGACGGCCCTGTAGTGACTGCGATCGGTGGAATGGCAGGGGTCGGCAAGACGACCTTGGCAGTGCATTGGGCGCACCAAATCCGGGACCAATTTCCAGATGGACAAGTTTACTTGAACCTTCGCGGGCACGATCCAACCGAGCCCGCGATGCATCCGGCCGACGCGCTGCAGGCGGTGCTGGAGGCCTTCGGGGTGCCCGGCGCCCAGATCCCGACCGGCCTGGAAGCCCGTGCGGCCCTCTACCGCAGCCTGCTCAGCGGCCAGCGGGTGCTGATCGTGCTGGACAACGCCTATGACGCCGAGCAGGTCCGCCCGCTGCTACCGGGATCGGCCGGCTGCCAGGTGATCCTCACCAGCCGCACCCAGCTCACTAGCCTGGCCGCGATCGACGGCGCCCACCTGCTGGGCATCGAGCCGCTGTCGAACTTCGACGCGCAGGCGCTACTGGCCCGTCGGCTCGGTGCGCACCGGATCGCGTCCGAGGCGGCCGCGGTCGAGCAGATCATCACGGCGTGCGCCGGGTTGCCGCTGGCCCTGTCGATCGTGGCCGCCCGGGCGGTGCCCGGCTTTCCGCTGACCGTGGTGGCCGACCGGCTGCGCGCCGCGCGAGGCAGCCTGGACGCCTTCGACGCCGGTGACGAGACCGCCAACCTGCGCAGCGTGCTGGCCAGCTCCTACCGGTACCTGAGCCCGACGGCAGCCCGGGTGTTCCGGCTGCTGCCGCTGCTGCCGGGACCGGACTTCGCCAGCTGCGTGATCGCCGGACTGGCCGGAATGCCGATGCACCAAGTGGATTCGCCGATCGGCGAGCTGCGTCGGGCCAACCTGATCAACGAGGTCCGGCCCGGGGTGTTCACCTGCCACGAGCTGCATCGCGCCTTCGCCGTCGAGCTGAGCCGCAGCTACGACACCGAGGAGGAGCGGCGCCAGGCACTGCGTGGGCTCTCCGAGCACTGCCTGCACCCGGCACACCGCGCCGACCGGTTGCTCAGCCAGCTCGGCGAGGACCGCCGGACCTGGCGGGCGGGCCACGTTCCCAACACCTTGGACGACCTGCCGGCCCAGCGCGAGGCACTGGACTGGTTCACCGCGCAACACCCAGGGTTGCACTGGGCACTCGGCCCGTCGGCCAACAGCAGCTTCGACCAGGGACTGCGCCAGCTGGCCTGGACCTTCGAGTCGTTCCTGGAGGGCAACGACTACCCCCGCGAGTCCCGGCTGGGCCATCGGGCCGGAGCCGAGCACGAGGAGCAGTTCCACGAGCCGGCCGGGCAGGCCATCTGCCACGGTTGCCTGGCCTATGCCTACGGCCAGCTCGGCCGCCACGACGACGCCGAACTGCACGCCAGGCAAGCCCTGGCGCTGTATGACGAAATGAGCCAGCGCATCCCCCAGGCGCACGCCCACCGGCTGCTGTCCTGGGTGCTGGACCTGCAGGGCCGCTACCGGGAGGCGCTCGTCCAGGCCCAGGTGGCCAACGAACTGGTGGGCGACCGCCAGCTCGACCTGCGCGGCTGACGCCGGTGCCCACCGGACGCCTCGCGTCCGGTGGGCACCGTAACCGACATCAGACGAGGCTGCGGACCCGCTTGAGGACCGGGCCCAGCACGTCCATGTGCGGGCGCTGGACACTGAAGTAGCTGAAGCCGTATCGCTCGCGGGACTCGATGATCTGCCGGGCGATCTCCTCCTCGGTGCCCAGCAGCAGGAACGGGCACTCCAGCATCTGCTCCATCGTGAGGTACGCGCCGAAGTCCTCCATGGCGCGCTCGGCGGCCGCCCGCCGGTCGTCGGTCACCTCGACGCCCAGGATGAAGGCGTTGCGCTCGATCTCGTCGTCGCGATCGCCGGCCATCTTGGTGAAGAACTCGACCCGTTCGTCGGTCTCCTCGGCGGTCTTGAGGCGCAGCGTCGCCGGCGGCTGCCCGGCTACCTGCAACCGGCCGCCGAGGCTGAAGATGTTGGCACGCTCGGCGGCCAGCCGCACCAGCCGCTCGCCGCCGGAACCGATCAGCAGCGGCGGCATGCTCACGCCCTGCTCCAGGGCCAACAGCTCCTCGACCTTGTCGACCGTCGAAGCCACCCGCTCGTAGCGCTGCTGGAACGACTGGAACTCGAAACCGGCGTCGTCGAACTGGTACTTGAGCAGGCCGGTTCCCAGCCCGAGCTCCAGCCGGCCGTCGGTCAACCGCATCAGGGTGGCGACATCGCGTGCCAGCACCGAGGGATTCCAGAATCCGATGTTGAGCACGTAGCTGCCGACCCGCATCCGCTCACAGGCGTAGGCGGCGGCCATCGCCGCCAGCAACGGCGACGTGCGGTTGGGTCCCAGGTGGTCCACGCCGACCGCGGAGTCGAAGCCGTAGGCCTCCGCCCGGCGGCAGGTGTCGGTGAGTTCCTGCCGGGAGTAGTGAGTGCCGAGGGTGAATCCGAAGCGGAAGTCCCGCTCGCTCGCCTTCATCGCTGTCATGACCGCTTCAGCTCCATAATCCAGTTGATTTCCCAGGTCTGTTCGGAATCGGCGGAGAACGCCTGTTCCCAGCGCGCCGACGTCGGAGTGATCTCCGACCAGATGAAACGCACCCGCACCGGCGTGCCGTCGTGCTGGTCGTCGCCGTAGAAGAGGCCTTCGCCATCGGTGAAAGCTCCGACGACCGGCGGGAACAGGGTGCCTTCGGTGCTGGTCGCCCAGTTGAGCGTCCACTGCTTGCTCTCCGGTTCGAACAGCCGCAGGGTCAGCGCGGATGTCCCGTCCGGAAAGGTGAACTGATCGATGTTGGCGTTGCCGTCGAACAGGCTCCAGACGATGGAGGTGGCTTCGAACTCCTCCCACTCGTCGGAGCCGGCCAGCCGGTGTTTCAACCGCCGGTTGGCCACCTTCCAGTTACCGATCAGAAAGTCGAAGTCGCCCAATACACACACCTCGTCGAGAGTTGACGTAACGAACCGGAGCTTCGGGGTACCGGCCACCTGGGGCGTCCGCACTGCGCCAGTCAGCTACCTGCCGGTACTGATGGTCGTCACTCGCCTGCTCGTCAGCACGCTGAGGGGGCCTAGGTTACCGCCTCCGACCGCGATGTCCATGGCCAATCAGATAAATCCGTCTCTGATCGAGGTCACACCGCACCCGGATCCGGATCGGTCAACGGCACGCGGAAGGGCCCCGCCGAACGATCCGGCGGGGCCCCTCTTGGTGCGAAATTACTGATGGAACCAGGTGATTACGGGGTGACGCTCTGCACCACCACGTCGCCGGTGCCGACCACCACGTTGCTGTCGGTGGCCACCCGGACACTGCCGAGCAGCACCCGGCCGGCGGCCGGTGCCGAGTTGGCGGTCACCGTGCCCGGTACCGTCCACTGGCTACCTGCCGGCCGCACCGCGTTCGAGTCCGTCACCGCGACCGAACCGAAGGCCGGGTTGGTGAAGGTGTCGACGTAGTTGAACGTGGTGGAGCCGGACGGCACCGCGAACCCGTCGACCAGGGTGACCCAGGTGCCCGCCGCCGGGTTGGCGATGGTCACCGACTCCTCGCTGTCGCCGTCCGCGGACTGACCGGCCAGCACGCAGGTGCCGGTCGTGCAGTTGTAGACGAACAGGTCGAGGTCGGCGCCCGGGTCGCTGGTGTGACCGATGGTCGCCCGCAGCGAGGTCGAACCCGCCGAGACCACGACCGCACGCTGCTGCGAGGCGGCGTCGGCGATGGTCGGGGTCAGGATCTTGGCGCTACCGAGCGTCGAACCGACCGCCCGGCCGGTGAACGTGCCGAACACGTTGGTGAGCGTGTAGCTGCGCGCCACCGGAGTCCCGACCGTCGCCGAGGCGATGGTGTCGGGGTTCGGCGAGACCGTCGCGCCCAGGATCGAGGCGGTCAGGGTGTACGGCGCGTTCTCGGCATCGGAGGTGCGCCGGGCTTCGACGGTGACCTCCCAGACGCCGGCCTGCGGGTTGGTCACGGTCCGACTGGTCGGCGATCCCACGCAGGTACCCGAGGTCGGGTTGTAGCAGCTCAACGAGGAGTTGTCGTCGAGGTTCGTGCCGTACGGGTGGAACCGCAGGAAGCGGATCTGCCCGGCACCCGGAGTGGTGCCGCCACCGACCAGGTCGACCTTGAATGCCGGAGTGTTGGCCGGCACGTTGAAGAAGTAGCTGGTCGTCTGGTTGCGCCCGATGGTGCCCGAGTGCTCCGCCGAGTAGTTGTTGGCGGCGGTGAACTGCTCCGCGGCAACCACGGTGTTCAGCGTCTGCTTGTCGATCCCGGCCGTGGTCGGGTCGTCGAGGTTCAGGATCGCCGAGTGCGTGCCGGCGCTGGTCGGGTGGACGGTCACCGTCAGGTTGACCGGCGAGTTCAGCGGCAGCGCCACCGAGGACGCGGTGCCGAAGGTGCCGTCATTGCCCGTCCAGCTCAGGTTGTAGGTGCGGGTGCCACCGCCGCCCGAGGTGCGGGTGAAGGTGTAGGTGCGGGTGAAGCTGTCACCGGCCGCGACGCCCTCACGGTCGTAGATGCCCTCACCGCGACCCGGGGTTGCCAGGAAGCCCGACAGGATGGTGTGCACCTCGACCGAGGACGTGATGTCCACCGGCTTGAGGTTGGTCTTGAGCAGGTTCCACGCGGCGTTGACGTCGATCAGGCCGTTGCCCTGCTCGTAGGCGCCGTAGCGCGGCAGGTAGCGGGCCGAGGAGGTGAGCGCCTCCCGGACCTGGGCCGGCTTGCTCTGCACACCGGCCTGCTTGGCGGCGCTGACCAGCAGCGCCCCGACACCGGCAGCCTGCGGGGAGGCCATCGAGGTGCCCTGCAGCATCGAGTAGCCGGCCGGCAGCGGGTAGGTGCCGGCGACCGGGCTCGAGGTCTCCCACATCGGGGTGGTCGAGATGGCCGAACCGGGAGCGACGACCTCGGGCTTGAAGCCGCCGTCCTCACGCGGGCCGCGCGAGGAGAACGGGTGCAGGTTGTCGACGTAGCTGGAGTCCGAACCGTAGTTCTTCTGCCAGCTGTCCTTGCTGATGTAGGAACCGATGGCGAGCACGTGCGAGGCCACCGCGGGGTCGCCGATGGTGTTCACGCCCGGGCCGTTGTTGCCGGCCGAGATGAACATCTGCACGTTGTACTGGTCGATGAGCCGGTCATAGAGCACGGCCCGGGTGTTGTTGCCGTCGTTGAGCGCCGGCAGGCCGCCGATCGACATGTTGATCACGTCGACGTTGCCCTGCTTGGCGATGAAGGTCATGCCCTCGATCAGGGCGTGGCTGGTGCAGCCGGTGATGAACATGCAGACCCGGACCGACTTGAGCTTGGCGCCCGGGGCGGCACCGGACATCGCGCCACCGAACATCTGGTTGGCGGCGGTGATGCCGGCGACGTGGGTGCCGTGCTCACCGGAGACGATGCCGATGTTGACGACCTTGTTCTTGCCGTCGGTCTGCACGACGAACGGCAGCGTCTCGTGGTCCTGGGTGGCCGGGTTGTCGGTGCCGAAGTGGCCGACGTCGAACTTCTTGGCGTAATCGGTCAGGACCTGGTCGTCGGTGAGGTTGTTGTTCTGGTTGGTGTCGACCCGGACGGTGCCGGCGGTCGGGTCCCACAGCACGTCGAACTTGTCGGTGCTGTCGCCGTCGCGGTTGACGTCGCTGCCGAGCTCGCCACCGAGGCGGGGGGCACCCTCGTTGAACACGGCGGTCCGGTAGCTACCGGCCGGCGCGGTGTAGGTGACACCGTCGAAGGTGAAGGTGGGACCGCTGACCTGGGTGGACATGTTCAGCCAGGTGGGGTCGTCGTCGGTGAACGGGTCGGTGGCCGTCACCCAGTCGGTGATCTTGCGCTCACCGGTGGTGGTGGTGGCCAGCGCGGGGTGGTCCAGGTCGATACCCGAGTCGAGGATGCCGATGGTGGTGCCGCGGCCGTCCCAGGTCGGGTGCGCCGCGGTGAAGGACGCCGCGCCGGTGTCACGGACCGGCATGTAGGGGTTGTCGCGCGGGGTGCTGGCGTTCGGAGGCGCCTGCGGGGTGGGCAACTGCGAACCCTGCGGAGTCGGGTCGTCCAGCGCGATGACCTCGTCGAGGTCGGCCGCGACGATGCCGGCCAGGTTGGCGGCGGCCTCGACCTTGCCGATCGGCACGACGGCACGGATGTAGCTGACGTCGCCGTCGGCCTTGCTGATGGTGGCGCCGAGGGCCGTCAGGCCGCTGATCACCGAGTTGTTCTGGCCGGAGGCGGCCGCGATCAGCAGGGTCACGCTCGACTTGCCCTGGGCCGTGGCATCGGCCAGCAGCTGCCGGTCGTGCTTGCCGACCTGCGACTGCTTCGCGCCGGGCTGGGCGCTCGGAGCGCCGAAGGCCGACGGTGCGGAGACGCCGGACGCCACCAGAGCGCCGAGCGCCGTGAGAGCCACCGTGCCACGGCGAGCTCTCGAACCACGCGATATATGCATCAATCCACCTGTAGGGGGTTGGGTGAGGGATGTACGACCGGGCAATTCATTCATGGCAAATCCATAAGGTCAAGATGTAGTCGCTTACATCCTCTGCACCCGATATGCCGCCTTGGCGAGCCGAGTGCCCATCTGGTGCCACTGGGACGTGGCAGCGGTATTTTCGGGGCCGGCCGTCGCGAGGTCGGCGAGATCGGCCAAGCTCGAAGTGACCCGGCCGCCGGTCGCAGCACAGCTGTGCTGTACATCGTTGTACAACGCGTTTTCAAATGATCTTCAAACAAACCGGTGCCGGGTCCCGGCTCCGCGGCGGGCGCTCCGGCGACGGTTCCCGGCGGCAACGGCAGCCCCGGTCGTGGCGAGGACGGCCGCCACGGGTGAGAGCGCTAAATCACAGTGAGCCGGTGTCGGGTGCGATGTCTGCGCCGCGGTCGGATCGCCGAAGGCCGGGTCAGCAGGTCACGGTCAGCCGGGGTCCGAGCGTGGCAGACCCCTCCTTGGAGTAGTACCGGGCCGCATCGCCGCTGGTGGTGGCGATCCGGATGCTGAACGGTGCCGAGACATCGACCCTGCCGGTGAGGTTCACCGTCACGGTCTGGCCGAGCGTCACCGCACCCTGGCTGAACACGGCCGCCCCGACCGGCTGCGGCGCGGTGTTCCAGCTGACCGCCGCCTGGCTCCACCCGCTGTTGTCGGTCAGGTAGAAGTCCCCTCCCTTGGAGGAGTTGTCGTCGGTGCCGGTGCCGACCGTGAGCGTGAGCGTCACGCCGGTCACCGTGGCGCAGCCGGCCGGCAGGGTCGGCGCGAACCGGATCAGGGCGTTGGTGACCGGACTGCCGTCCGCGGTGACACGGGTGGCGGTCGCGCTCGGTTGGGCGTTCGGGACGGTCTGCTCGATCGTGACGTCGTCGCTGGCGACGGTGGTCGCGCCGCCACCACCACCGCTACCCGGGGTGGTCGCCGACTCGGTGTTGCTGAGGGTCGACAGGTTGCCGGCCGCGTCCTTGGCCCTGACCGTGTAGCTGTAGCTCGTCGAGGCGGCGACGCTGTTGTCGACGTAGCCGGTGACCGAGCCGGCCACCGTAGCCAGCGGGGTGCCGGCCCCGTTGCGGAAGATCTGGTAACCGGTGACGGCGACGTTGTCCGTGCTCGCGGTCCAGCCCAGCTGCACCGAAGTCGGCCCGGTAGCGGTGGCCGTCAGGTTGCCGGGAGCGGTCGGTGGCGTGGTGTCGCTGCCACTGCCGACGCTGGCCGGTGCGCTGTCGCCGGACTGGTTGCCGACCAGGTCGTGCGCCCGGACCGTGTAGCTGGCCC
>Ga0247773_1000793_pt1 | contig 11242 bp, 11 predicted proteins | sample UWRJL092311B6_FD_179934 | JGI IMG/M metagenome (GOLD analysis project Ga0247773, IMG submission 179934) | Plant litter microbial communities from Arlington Agricultural Research Station in Wisconsin, United States - UWRJ-L092-311B-6 | ecosystem: Environmental > Terrestrial > Plant litter >...
ACCCGTCAACACCACGACCATCGATACGAGCAACGCCCCACCCGCCCACGCGAGATTGAAGAACGGCGCTCCGGCCTGCGAGAACGCGACCCGGCCCCACGGGAAGCCTCCGAACGGCACTATCGAGCGGAGCTCCTCCATCGCGCCCCAGAGCAAGGCGAACGCGAGCGGCTGCACCCACGCACGGGCGTTGATGAGCATCGCCGAGCGACGCACCGAGGCCCACGCACCTCCGAACAAACCGTAGAAGAGGCCCGACGCTATTGACAGCGCGATCCAGGGCACGAAGCCGACGGACGTGTACGCCCAGAACACGTGCGGGAGAAGGAATGCGGTGCCGAACACCCATCCGATGAGCAGCCCGGACCACGCGTTGCAACGTGCGAGGGCGAACCACAACACGACGATCGACACGATCGCGAGCGGCCAGAGATTGAAGTCGGGGAACGAGAGCGCCATGAGAACGCCGCTCAGCGCGGCGAGGGCGAGGTTCCTCAGCAAAGACACGCGGAAAGCCTACGGCGGCGCGCGGCCGTCAGTACGCCACCACGCCACGACGCATCGCGGTGACTGCCTGCAACGCGGCGTTGCGAACGTTAGGCGACGCTGTGGCCTCCGCAATCTGGTCGAGCGCGTCGATGACCTGCTTGCACCAGCGCACCATGTCTCCGGGAGCGATCTCGGCGCCGCTCAGCACGGTGGCAAGGCTCTTGCCCTGGGCCCAGCCGTGGATGGGGCCGACGATCCCCCACTGCGGACTCGGGAGTTCCGGCAGTCCAGCGGCGCCGTGGATGTCATCGATCCGCGACCAGACGCGGGTGGTCTCCGCAAGCGCCTTGCCGAGGACGCCTTGTGGGCCTCCCGGGATGCGCGGCGTGCGGTTCTCGTCCTCGCGGCGGCCGTTGTAGAGCAGCGTGGACACCGCCGCGGCGAGCGCGGGGCCGTGGAGCTGCTCCCACACGCCGAGCCGCAGGCACTCCGCCATCACAAGGTCGTTTTCCGCGTAAAGCTTGCGCATCGTGAGGCCCGCGGCCGTCGGCTGCCGGTCCTCCGTGAGGTAGTCGAGGTCGATCAGGATGCGCAGTCGCTTGTCGAAGATGCGTGCGATGGAGCCCGTAGCGCGCTCGATCTCGCCGACGAGACGGTCCTTGTCACGCAGCGCCTTGAAGTAGCGCTCCGCCCAACGCGCGTGCGCCTCGCGGTCGGGGCACGTATGGCACGGGTGCGCCTTGAGCTGCCGCGACAAGGCATCGATCGCGTCGTCGGTAGCCTTGGCGCCGCGCTCGCGGTCACGCTCGCGCGAGAAGGTGCCCGACGCTTCGCTCACCACGGCCGCGAGCTCTCGCCTCTGGCGTGCGTTGCGCGAGTCGAAGCCCTTGGCGACGCGCACGGCACCGACGACCTCGATGCCGTGATGGAGCTCGCTGATCGCAAGCCGGAAGGTGCGCGCGGCGTCGGTGATCACGGTTGGACGCGGCGATTGAGGATCGGAGTCCGGCTCCACGACGACCGCAAGACCCGAGCGACGGCCGCCGCCCACCCGCACGACGTCACCCCTGCGAAGGCCAGCGAGCGTGGATGCTGTCGCCTCGCGTCGGGCCCTGCCTGAGGCCTTTGATGCATTTTTCTGAGCCTGCGAGATCCGCTCCCTTAGCGCCGCGTACTCCATGAAGTCGCCCTTGTGGCATGTCGCGGCTTCGCGATAGCCCGTGACCGCGCCATCGAACTCCCGCGCGCGACGCGCTTTGCCTACCACGGCCTGATCTGCCTGGTACTGGGCGAACGACAACTCCAACACTTCTCGAGCGCGCTCCTCCCCCATCTGCGCCACGAGGTTGATGGTCATGTTGTACGAGGGCTGGAACGAGCTCACGAGTGGATACGTGCGACGGCTCGCGAGGCGGCCGAGCTGGCCCACGTCGAAGCCGGGGTGCTCGACGACGACGGCATGCCCCTCGATGTCGATGCCGCGCCTGCCTGCGCGGCCCGTCAGCTGGGTGTACTCCCCCGCCGTGAGGTCCTGATGAGCCTTGCCGTCCCATTTCACGAGCTTCTCAAGAACAACCGATCTAGCAGGCATGTTGATGCCCAGAGCGAGTGTCTCTGTGGCGTACACGACCTTGGTGAGGCCCTTCGCGAAGAGCTCCTCGACGACCTCTTTGAAAAGAGGGATGAGGCCGGCGTGGTGCGCGGCGAGGCCCGCTTCAAGGCGCTCGCGCCACGAGGTGAAGCCGAGCGCGCCGAGGTCCTCTGTTGGCATCCCGGCAAAGCGATCGTCCACGATCTCGCGGATGAGCGCGCGCTCCTGAGGGGTCGTGAGGCGCAGTCCCGCGGCGAAGACCTGGTCGACGGCGTCCTCGCATCCTGCTCGAGAGAAGACGAAGACGATCGCGGGAAGAAGCGCATTGGCGTCGAGCTGCTCAACGACCGCGAAGCGCGGCGGCGCGCGCCGCGGGCGCGGCCGGCTCGAGCCGCGCGCGGGGCGATAGCCCGCTCGCCGGAGGTCCGGGAGGACCTCGTGACGTTGGCGCCTCGTGACCGCGACGAGTTCGGGGTTGAGCGCTGGATTGGGACCGGGGTCGAGAGCGTCGACGCCGGGTGAATAGAGATCAAAGAGGCCCTCGCGCACGAGGACGTGCGGCCACAACGGGACCGGCCGGATCTCGGACACGATAACCCGCGTGTCTCCTCGGACCTCGCGGAGCCACGCGCCGAACTCCTCGGCGTTCGAGACGGTTGCGGAGAGCGACACGATCGCGGTGCGCTCGTTGAGGTGAATGATCACCTCTTCCCACACCGAGCCCCGGTAACGGTCCGCGAGATAGTGCACCTCGTCGAGGACGACGAACGCGAGGCGATCGAGATCCGAGGAGCCCGCATAGATCATGTTGCGCAGGACCTCGGTCGTCATCACAACGATGTCTGCATGCGGGTTGATCGAGGTGTCGCCCGTCAACAGGCCCACGGCGTCGCTGCCGTACACGGCGCGAAGGTCCTGGTATTTCTGGTTGCTGAGCGCCTTGATGGGCGTTGTGTAGAACGCCTTCTCTCCGCGCTCAAACGCGTGCCGAACGGCGAACTCGCCGACGAGGGTCTTGCCCGCTCCCGTGGGGGCGGCGACGAGGACGGAGTGGCCCTCTGCCACGGCCTCGCAGGCCTCGCGCTGAAAGTCGTCGAGCGGGAAGCTCAGCGTTTCGACGAAGTTTGCGAGGTCCGGGCGCCGCTGACGCGCCTTCGCGGCAGCGAATCGCTCCGCAGGTGTGGACATGACTTCAGGCTACTGGGCGCGAGCACCAAGAACGCTCAGCCCGAGCGGCGCGACATCCACCACGAGTGGCGCCGCACCGACGAGCTCGCCGTCCGCAAAGGCGACGGGCAGCGTTGCGCCTCCCTGATGCTGACTGATCGTCGCCGACGTCGTCTGCACGGTGCGGATCCGCGGGTCCCCCTTGTGCGAGCCGTCGCGCAGCTTGGGGAAGAGGCCGAGGATCTCGCGCCGCGTGAGCGGCTCGGTTACGACAAGCTCGAGCAGACCGTCGGTGACAGAGGCATCCGGCGCGATCACGAGCCCGCCCCCGAACACGGGCGTGTTCGCCACCGCAACGAGGGTGCAGGTCGAGTCCTCGGAGTCGCCATCGATCGCGACGCTCACCCCGTACGGGCGGTAGCGAGGGATTTCGCGCATCGTCGCGACCTTGTACTTGAGCGGCCCGCGCGGGAACTTCAGTTGAGACCCATATGCGGCGACCGCGGCGTCGATGCCTGCGCTCAGCACCGCGAGGAAGTACCTCGGCTGAGCGGGGTGCTCAATCGACGGCCCTGTGAGCCGTCCAACGTCCATGCGGGCTATGTCGCCGCGCAGCCCAGCCTCGATGCGCGCGGCGGCGGCCCTCATGTCGTGGATCGGCAGCTTCAGGGTGCTCGCCACATCGTTCCCTGAGCCTGCGGCCATGATGCCCAGCGGTAGCGCGTGTTCCGCGCACACCTGGGAGCCGAGGTGCACCATGCCATCGCCGCCAACAACGACGAGCGCGTCAATCTCGTCCCGGTGGTGGAGCGCGGCCTCGAGTGACGCGGCCCACGAGCCGCGCGACAGATCGCGCAAGCGATGCCCGTGGCGAGCGAGTTCGCGCGCGGCCTCTGCGCCCCACTTTGCTCCCCTGCCCGACGCCGCTGTCGGGTTGGTGATGAGGCCGAGTTCGCTCACACGCCCCCTGAGGAAGCCGCGGACTCCGCAGCCTCGGCAGCGGCCCTGCGCCGACGCGTTGCGCGTTCGAAGAGTCGTGCAACCCCCACCGCGCCGAAGAACAGGGCAACCATGGGTATCGCCATGACGATCATGGTGATCGCATCCGGTGTCGGCGTCATGATCGCGCAGAACAGGAAGATGAGGAAGACGGCCCAGCGCCATCCCGCGAGCCATGTCGACGCCTTCACTATTCCTGCCGCGGAGAGCGCAACCATGATCACGGGGAAGACGAACGCGAGTCCGAACGCCAGAACGAGCCGCATCGCAAAACTCATGAACTGCTGGGCATCCAGGTAATTCGAGCCCTCGGGCGGCGTGAAGCCCAAGAGGATCTGCGCTGCGCGCGGGTAGACCCACAGCGACAGCGCGACGCCCGCAAGGAACAACGGGATCGCAGAGCCGAGGAAGCCAATCGTGTACCGCTTCTCGCGCGTCCGCAGCCCAGGAGCGATAAACGCCCACAACTGATAGAGCCACCACGGCGAGGAGATGATCACGCCGATCACGAACGACATCTTCACCTGCATGTCGAGCGCGGTCGCAAGCCCACCAAAGTTGATCGCCACATCGCCGCCGGACTGTTCCGCGGCCTCAACGATCGGCGCGGCAAGAAAGTCGAACGCGTACGAGTACAGAAACCAGCCTGCGACCGCACCGGCGGTTATGCCGATGGCGGCAAGAACGAGACGCTTGCGAAACTCCTTCAGGTGTTCGCGGAGGGGCATCCGCGCGTCGGGAGCGCGGCGCGATGCCCTAGTCGTCACGAGCCTCCTTGGAGGGCGTCACCTCGCCGCTTGCCTCACCGTCGGCCTTGTCGTCGGCCTTGACGTCGGCCTTGACGTCGGAGCGCAGGTTCTGCGTCTCTTCCTTGAGGATGTTGAGTGACTTACCGATGCTGCGGGCGAACTCGGGGAGCTTGGGCGCACCGAAGAGCAGAAGCACCACCACGAGCAGTACTACCCAGTGCCAAGGCTTCATGGCGGGAGACCTCCTAGATTTGCGGCCAGTCTACTCGCCGTGCGCGGCGAGTACGGATTTCGCTTGGCGCGCCACTTCCTTGCGCAACTGGTCGGGCTCCACGCTGATGAGCGCGGGCGCGATGCTGAGCAGGCGCCCAGCGAGCCACGACTCGTTCGTCACGCCTGCCGTAGCGGTGACGAGCTCGCCGTCATCATCGATGGTGACACCGGGAATGGCTTCGAGCGCCCAGCGTCCTCCGCGTCGCAGGCGAATCGTCGCGTCGTACTCGCGGGCGAGGGTAAACCCTTCGCTGCCCGACGCTGGGGTCACGGCATCCTCGTCCGTCACCTCGGCGCTCACGATGCGATCCACGCGAAGGGTGCGATAGTCCCCTGCCCTGCGGCACCAGCACTCGAGGTACGGGGCGCCGTCGATCGTGACGATCCTGTGTGGCTCGACCGCACGGGATGTGCGGTGGTCCCCGGCGTCGACGTAGTCGAGCTCGACGACAACCTGCTGTTGAATCGCGCGAGCGAGCGCCAGCGCGATCTCCGCCCGAGCGTCGGGCGTGCCAACCACCGTGACGGTCTGCTCACCGAGCGCGGCCACGACCTTGTCGAGGGCGCTTTGTGCAACCCGTGGCGCCGTGCCGGATCCCACGAGCGCGGAGAGGGCGGCAACGAGTGCGACGCCTTCGCGGGGGGCGAGGCGGATCTGGCGGGCACCTTGCGTGTTCGTGACCACGGCGATGCCCGCGTCGAACGAGTCGTAATCGAAGTCAATGAGGTCGTTGGCAAAGCCTCCCGGACGCCCAACGATCCACAGTTGCTCGATGTCTCGCGCGATCTGCTCCTCCGTCACGCCGAAGTGGGACGCGAGCTCGGCAAACGGCGTGGCGCCGTTGTCCTCGAGGTACGCGACGATGCCGAGGAGGCGCGCGACGCGCGGGCGGGAGCGCTCAGTCATCCAACACCGCCGTCACGCGTGGCCTCCACGGCAGCGCGCGCGAACCGCTGAACGGCCTCGACAAGCTCCGGCGGAGCCACGGCCCTTGCCGCGCCAGAAAGCGCGAGGATGTCCGAACGCACGCTGTCGAGGTGGCGGTACGGGACGTCTACGAGATCCCACTCGCCGTCCGTGCCAGCCAGCGTGCCCGCGAGCCGCAACGCATGACCCGCCTCAGGTCGCAGGGCGACCGTGGCTGTGCCCGTGATCTCGCCTCGCCCGAGCGAATCGAGCGAGACCTCGGCGGGAATCTCGAACGCCCCGGGCTCGCCCTTGGGTCGCACGGCGCCAAGGATGCGGCTCAAGCGGAAGGTGCGTTGGGCGTCGGCCCCGTGATCCCTGCCCACGAGGTATTCAGTGCCGCCCGACATCACAATGCGCCACGGGTCAACCACGCGCGATGAGGGCGGAGACGAGGACGACGCGTAGTCAAAGGCGATGGCCCGACGCTCGTGCAGGGCTTCGGCGATGACGCCAAGTGCCGCGCTCGAACCGGTGGCGCGAGCGCCAAAGGGAAGTTCCGGGATTGCCTCGTGTTGGACCCTGCTCGCCACCTTGATGACCGCCTGGCGCGCGTCGGCACCGAGCGCCGCATCGCGCCAATAGTCTGCCGCGAGGCTCAGCACTGCGAGTTCCGCTGGCGTCACGTCGATCGGCTCCATGGACGACGCGGAGGCATCGATCCTGTAGCCAATGTCGCCGCCATTCGCGGCGTCCGTCACCGTCTGGAGAGGCACTCCGAGGCGGCGAAGGTCTTCTTTGTCGCGCTCGAACATGCGCTCGAACGCGGCGTCCGCCTTGGCGTCCTCACCCTGAATTCCCTGGTCATAGCCGTACACAGTCGAGCGCACCTGTTGCTTGGTCATGCGCGCGCGCGTCGAAGTGAGCGCGATGAGCAGGTTGAGCAGGCGCTCCTCTGGGGCGGTGCGTTCCATGACTACGGGCGATCCACGGCTAGACGCGAACCGCGAGCAGTTCGGTGGTGAGGATCGCTCTCGCGCCAACGGCGTAAAGGTCGTCCATGATGTGGTTCATCTCGAGCCGGGGAACCATGACGCGCACGGCGTGCCACTCGGAGCCGTGCAGCGGAGTCACAGTGGGCGCCTCGAAGCCCGGCGTGACGGCGATCGCGGCCTCGAGGAGATCGTTGGGGACGTCGTAGTCGACGAGCACGTATTGGCGCGCCATGAGCACCCCGCGCAGTCGGCCAGTGAGGGTCGCGATCTCCGCGGCGGGCGCCTCTGGGGCGGTGATGAGGATCGCCTCCGACTTGAGGATGGGGTCGCCGAAGACCTCGAGGCCCGCGGCGCGCAGGGTCGAACCGGTCTCGACGACGTCGGCGACGACGTCGGCGACACCAAGCTGCACTGATGACTCGACGGCGCCGTCGAGGCGCACGACCTTCGCCTCGACGCCAAACGAACGCAGGTGATTCTTGACGAGGTGCGGGTACGAGGTCGCAACGCGTAGCCCGTGAATCTGCTGAACGGTTGTCGCCGTGCCAACAGGAGCCGCGTAGCGGAAGGTCGAGGCCGCAAATCCGAGCTCGAGGTGCTCGGTCGCCGTTGCGCCGGAATCGAGCAGCAGGTCGCGTCCCGTAATGCCCGCGTGGACGGTGCCCGCGCCTACATATACGGCGACGTCCCGTGGGCGCAGGAAGAAGAACTCCACGTCATTGCGTGCGTCGGAAAGCACAAGCTCGCGCCCATCGGCGCGCTGCTTGTAGCCGGCCTCCTTGAGAAGCTGGCTTGCGGGCTCTGACAGTGAGCCCTTGTTGGGTACGGCGATGCGGAGCACGTCTCTCCTGACGGTCTAGAGGTAGCGGCCGACGTCCTCAAGCGTCAGCCCGCGAGCGATCATCATGACCTGCACGTAATAGAGCACCTGAGAGAGCTCTTCGGCGGCAGCCTCGTCCGACTCGTGCTCGGCGGCCATCCACGACTCCGCGGCCTCCTCGACGAGCTTCTTGCCGATCGCATGGACGCCTTCATCCAGGAGTCGCACGGTTCCCGAACCCTCGGGACGCTCGGCGGCGCGGGCGGTCAGCTCCGCGAACAGTTCGTCAAAGGTCTTCACGCGCACAACCCTACCGAACGAGCAGGCGCCGTCCGAGTACCCGCCGTGCGCGGCGTCGGGCATCCTCAAGCCTCGCGAAATGGTGGCTGAGGTACTTAGGTGGCCGAGTTGAGTACCCGAGCCACCATTCTGAGAGGTTGCGCTACAGCGAGCGCAGGGTGAGGGCGGTGAGCAGCGCGGCCTCGACGGCCTCTGCGCCCTTGTCCTCGCTGGATCCCGGCAGCCCCGCACGGTCGAGTGCCTGAACGTCATCGTCGCAGGTAAGGACCCCAAAGCCGACGGGCACCACGTGCGTGCGTGCTACGTCCGTTAGTCCGAGCGTCACGGACTGGCACACGTATTCGAAGTGCGGCGTGGAGCCTTTGATGACGACGCCGAGCGCGGCGATCGCATCGGCTCCATTGCGGGCGAGTGCTTCCGCGACGACCGTAAGCTCGACGGCACCCGCTACCCGCGTCACGCGGTATCCAGCTCCTGCGGCCTCTGCCGCACGAACAGCTCCGGCCACGAGGCCGTCCATGACCTCGGTGTGCCACTGCGACGCGACGATCTCGATCGTCAGGCCAGCGCCATCGACTGCGAGTGCCGGTGCTCCAGCGCCGCTCATGCGCCCTCCTCCATGATGTGGCCCATGCGCTCGGCCTTGGTGCGACGGTACGCCTCGTTTTCGGGGTGCTCGCCAACGTGGTGCGGGACTCGCTCGGCAACGTCGATGCCCGACGCGCGCAACGCCTCTACCTTCGCGGGGTTGTTCGTGAGCAACCGCACCCTGTTGAAGCCAAGGTCGTCGAGGATCGCGGCGGCCGCGCCGTACTCGCGACGGTCGATGGGAAGGCCGAGGTCGGTGTTCGCGTCGACGGTGTCGCGGCCCTGGTCTTGCAAGGCGTAGGCCTTGATCTTTGCCACAATTCCGATGCCACGGCCCTCGTGTCCCGTCAGGTACACCACGGCGCCACCTTGTGCCGCGACCATTTCAATGGCCTTATCCAATTGCGGACCGCAGTCGCACCGCACGGAACCAAAGGCGTCACCGGTGAGGCACTCGGAGTGCACACGCACGATGGGAATTCCGCCGTCGGGCACGGGGGCAATCAGCGCGACGTGCTCGTCGCCCGTGCGCGCGTCACGGTAGCCACGGACGGTGACAACACCGTGCTTGGTTGGGAGGCGCGCCTCGCCCTCGGCGAGCACCCGGTTGGGCTCGGGGGTAGCCGGAGCCGGAAGGTCATTGTGATGACGGCGGTACGCGATCAGGTCGGCAATGGTCATGAGAACCAGGCCCTCCTTCGAAGCAAGTGCTGACGCATCGCCCTGGCGCATCATGGTGCCGTCGTCGTTCACGAGCTCAGCGATGACTCCGACGGGCTCTAGTCCGGCAAGCCGGCACAGGTCGACGCAGGCCTCCGTGTGACCGGGACGGTGCAGGACTCCACCTGCAACAGCGCGCAGTGGCAGAACATGCCCGGGCCTGATGAATTCGTCCGGAGAGGCGTCAGCCTTCGCGAGAATCTGCAAGGTGCGGTGGCGGTCAGCGGCCGAGATTCCGGTCGTGATCCCGCTCGCGGCGTCCACGGAGACCGTGTACGCGGTGCGACGCGGATCCTGGCTCGCGGGCACCATGAGCGGGAGGCCTAGGCTGTCGGCCTTGGCGCTCGGCATGGGCGCACACAGGTAGCCGCTCGAGTGGCGAATCCCCCACGCGACCCAGTCCGCGGTGGTCGTCTGTGCGGACATGATGAAGTCGGCCTCGTCCTCGCGATCGCGAGAGTCTGCGACGAGCACGGGCTTGCCCGCACGGAGATCCGCGAGGGCGCGCTCGACTAGCTCAAGCGTCTCTGCGATCACTGTGAGGCTCCCGTCGCGCGTTCACCGAGCATGCGCTCAACGTACTTGCCGACAACGTCGACCTCGACATTGACGACGGAGCCTAGCTCGAGCGAGCCGAGGTTGGTCTCGGCCAAAGTCGTGGGAATGAGCGACACGGTGACGACGTCGTCGACGAGTTCGGCGACCGTCAACGACACGCCATTGAGCGCAATCGAGCCCTTGCGCACGACGTAGCGCGCGTAATCGGCGCCAACGCGGAAGCTCAGGTCGGTCCAGTCCGGCTGCGAGTCCTTGGCAACGAGCACAGCGGTGCCGTCGACGTGACCCTGCATGATGTGGCCACCAAGCCGAGCGTCGGCCCTGAGCGCGCGCTCAAGGTTCACGCGCTCGCCCACGGCGACCGCGCCGAGGCTCGTGGTCTCGAGCGTGACTCGCATGACGTCTGCGAGCCACTCGTCGCCGGTGTGCTTCGCGACCGTGAGGCACACGCCGTTGACGGCGATCGACTCGCCGAACGCGAGGTCGTCGCCCCAACCAGGCGTCGCGATCGTGAGCTGCGCCTGCGCGCCATGCTCCGAGATTCCGGTGACAGTGCCAACGGCCTCGACCAGCCCTGTAAACATTTAGGGTTCCTCCGTCAGGTGTGCGGTGACAAGGGTATCCACGCCAAGGCGCGTCACTGCCACGTCTCGCCCTCTCAACGCCCCCGCCATGGTGTCGATTCCCAGGCCCGACACCGCGGTCGGCCCGTCACCGAGCAGTGCAGGCGCGATGTACGCGTGGATCTCGTCGACGAGTCCCGCACGCAAGAACGCGCTCGTGACGGTAGCGCCGCCCTCGATGAGCACTACCCGGCACTCCCGCTCCCAGGCTCTTGCCAGCCCGACGCTGGGGTCCCGTGAGGCGACACGCTCGGCATTGGCGTCGCGCCAGACCTTTGCCCCAGGGGTTTCCCGATTGCCGAGGACGATGCGCAAGGGCTGGTGAGGGGCATCGACACCGCTCGGTCGCGCGCTCAACTCGGGGTCGTCGACGGTCACCGTGCCGGTGCCGACGATCATGGCGTCGACCTCGGCGCGCGTGCGGTGCGCGTGGTCTCGCGCCTCTTCCCCGGTGATCCAGAAG
>Ga0247773_1000794_pt1 | contig 11236 bp, 12 predicted proteins | sample UWRJL092311B6_FD_179934 | JGI IMG/M metagenome (GOLD analysis project Ga0247773, IMG submission 179934) | Plant litter microbial communities from Arlington Agricultural Research Station in Wisconsin, United States - UWRJ-L092-311B-6 | ecosystem: Environmental > Terrestrial > Plant litter >...
CACCACCTTGACCCCCGCCATCATCTCGGCGTACGGGCTCTGCTCGCGCGACGAGCCCTTGCCGCGCCGCTTGCCGCTGACGCTCGCCACGAAGCCGCCGGCCTTCACGCTCCCCTGCTTGATGGGGAACTCTGTGCCGGCCTTCAGCCCCAGGTAGGGGAACTCGCCCAGCGTCTCGTCGAAGTAGTAGCAGATGTACGCGGGCGTGATCTCGTCGGTGGAGATGTTGTCGCGCAGCCGGGCGCGGAGCTCGGGGGTGAGCTCGATGTCTTCACCGGCCAGCTGGCGCCGCAGCAGCTCTGCGTCGTCCAGCAGGAACAGGATGCGGCCCTCGAGGCGGACCTCGGGGGGCAGCTTCTCGACTTTGCGCGTGAGCAGCGACGGAATCATCTCGCGTACACCTTGTTCAGAAAACAGCGTGGCCGGTCCGGGGGCCATAACATGGACCGGACGATCGTTCGGTGCAAGCCGCGTGCGACGGGATTTGTCCCCCCTCGCGCCGAATCATCTCCCCACATACCCCGGCATGGCCATGGGTGCCACGTCGCCCTCGTTTCGGTGGATGAAGAGCGATGCCGGGCTCGCCCCAGGGCGCGCTGCCGATGCTCCGCCGATCGGCGATGCAGCCACCGCAACGGAGCGGTTCACATCGGCGGATACACAACGAGCGTTGCACCTTGGGGAGCGTGCACCGGGAGATGCGCCTCGGCGGATGGAGCGCGCCGGGAACAGTGAGCCGCCGCCGCGGTAGAGGATGCGCGGCGGAGAGATGCGCATCTCCCGTGAACCAACAGCGTCCGCGCACCACCGAACCGAGGAGTGAGGATGCGGCTGGTCCGGATGATCGTCCCCCTCGCCGCCCTGGTCGCGATCCCCGTGGCGGCGCGGGCGCAGCGCTACTCCGCGCCCACCGGCGCCCGCGCGGGGATGGACACCACCGTGGCGTTCGAGACCGGCGACGAGATCCGCGTGAGCTCGTATCCGCGGATGGCGAGCGGGATCGAGCTGTGCGGCACCGTGGCCGGCGGCTCGCAGTGGGGGAAGCTGATGTTCGCCCACAGCGACTCGGAGCGCGGCGCGCAGGACGCGGTGGTCAGCTTCCCCACCGCCGCCGTCACCGCCAGCTGCCAGACGTACCGCCCCGCCGGCGGCGAGTGGCTGGTTGTGTCGTTCGCGCGCCCCATCCGCGACGAGGTGGGGCGGATCGGGCGCATCTCCGTGGGGCAGATCGCGCTGCCCCTGGCGCCGCTGGCCGGCCGCCGCGTCACCTTCCGCTGGCAGCGCGAGGGCGCGTTCGAGGTGCGCAGCGTCACCGCCGCGCCCGACACCCTGGGCCCGCCCCGGCCTTGAGCAAACCGCCGGATCGCGTTAGATTTGCGGTCTTGAAGGGGGCTTAGCTCAGCTGGGAGAGCGCCTGCTTTGCAAGCAGGAGGTCACCGGTTCGATCCCGGTAGCCTCCACTTCAGACCGACGAGAGCGGCGCGGGATTCTTCATCCCGTGCCGCTCTTCGTATTGCCGCGTGTACAGGCGCCGGCTCGGCTACGGGATCTCGAACTGCTGCACGTTCCCGCGTTCGTCGAGGACGAGCACGCAGTTGACCATGTCGAGCGCTGGTTCCACCGCCTCGATGTAATCCAGCGCGGCGGTGAACAGGCGGATCTGCTCCGCGCGGGGCACATCGGGGAACGAGACCGCGCCCGGGTGCACCGTCTCGCGCTGGAGCATCGGCCGGAAATCCTTCCAGTTGCCGGTCACGAGCGTCAGGTCCTCGGCCAACATCCGTCCGAGGATCTCGGCGTCCGTTCGCCCCTTCCAGTCGAGGTACTGCACGTGGTACGCGTTGTATCCGCGTTCGTTCGCCACGTCACGCAGCCGTGGCGTCACGTCCTCGTCGATCAGGAACTGTATCACGGCTCCGCCGCCGAGCCACCCCGCGAAGGCCCGCGCCTCGAGTCCGCGCGGGGCCGGCCCCGGCGCGGATACAGCCGGGCGTACTGTGTCGCCAGCTCGAAATCATCATCGGCGAGCTGCGGATGGTCTTCCTTCAACTCCTCGATGGTGGCGCCCAGCTCGATCTTGCGCGCGATCCCGAACACCGGCGTCCGCGTGCCGCGGAACACGGGTTCTCCCGCCCGGATTTCCGGGTCGATCACCACGCGCTCGCGCAGCTTGCGGAGCAGGTTCAGGCGTTCTTCCACTTCACCGATCGTACCCTCCAGGTCCAGCACCACACTGCGTACTTTCAGCCGGCGGGGGATCTGCGCCAGCACCTTGTGGCGGAAGCTTCTGTATAGCTCCGGCCACAGGTCGGGCGCGATCACCTGCCGCACGGCCAGGTACACGGCGTCACTGGGTTCCACGCCACGCTTGGCCCGGTCGGTGGCGCGGCGGAGCAGTCGTGAAGCGATCTGATCGCGATCGATCGCCTGGTTCACGCTCTTCACGGTCACACCTGCGGCGAACGCCGCTTCGTTGACGGTGATCTCCGCCTCTCCGGCTCCGCGTCGCTCCGTTACCTGTGCCATAATCCATCCTCCTGTGAGGAAGATAATTTAGCATGCGTCACCCTGTATTGTCCAGCGTCAGCCGACGCGTAGGCGTAGCTAGCGTCTCGACCAAGGGGCGCCTGCTGCTTACCTTTTCCGCTTCGCCGGCTGCTGGTTGAGGCAACTGTGCGGCGGACGTCTTTCCTTACCTGGATCCCGAATGGACGCGACCACACCCATCTCCCGCGCGGACGTGCTGGCGCGCACCGAGGCGCACGTGCGGCAGGCGATGAGCGGCGAGGGCACCGGGCACGACTGGTGGCACATCCACCGCGTGCGCCAGACGGCGCTGCGGCTGGCCCGCGAGGAGGGCGCCGACCCGTACGTGGTGGAGCTCGCCGCGCTCCTGCACGACATCGCCGACCACAAGTTCCACGGCGGCGACGAAACGGCGGGGCCGCGGGCGGCGCGCGCCTGGCTCGACTGGCTGGGCGTGGACGAGGGGGTGATCGAGCACGTGGCGGCCATCATCGCCGGCCTCAGCTTCAAGGGCGCGGGGGTGGATACCACGCTCGCGACGATCGAGGGGCGGGTGGTGCAGGACGCCGACCGGCTGGACGCGATCGGCGCCATCGGCGTGGCGCGGGCGTTCGCGTATGGCGGCAGCCGCGGCCGCGCGCTGCACGAGCCCGAGATCGCGCCCGAGGCCCATGGCTCGTTCGAGGCGTACAAGGCGAGCACCGGCCCCACCATCAACCACTTCCACGAGAAGCTGCTCCTCCTCCGCGACCGGATGAACACGGAATCCGCCCGCCGCGTGGCCGAGGGGCGGCACCGCTACATGGAAGACTTCCTCGCGCGCTTCCACGCCGAGTGGGACGGCCGAGACGGGATGGAGAATGATGGAGACGCATGACCTGGGCGGCGGCGTGCACGTGCTGCGCGGCGCCGTCAACAGCGGATTGGTCGAGACGGAGAACGGCCTCCTCGCCGTCGACACGGGGCTGGACCGCGGCGCCGGCAACCGCATCGCCCGCGCGGCCGAGGAGCTGGGGCGGCCGATCGTCGCCATCCTCAACACCCACGCGCACGCCGACCACCACGGCGGCAACGCGCAGCTGGTGCGCAAGCTCGGCATCCCCGTCCATGCACCGGCGGTGGAAGAGTGCGTGATCCGCGAGCCGCGCTACGAGCCGGTGTACCTGTTCGGCGGCGCCGCCCCGGTCACCGCGCTCACCGGCAAGTTCCTGCAGGCCGAGCCGTCGCCCGTGGACCACGTGGTCCGCCCGGGCGAGACGGTAGCAATCGACGGCCGCGCGCTGGAGATGGTCGATCTCGCCGGCCACTCGCTCGCGCAGATCGGCGTCCGCATGGGCGACGTGCTGCTGGCGGCGGATGGGTTCTTCGGCCGCGAGCCGCTGGAGAAGCACGGCGTCCCCTTCCTGGTCGATGCGTTCGCCTGGATGGAGACGCTGCGCCGGATGCGCGGGATGAACGCGGCGTGGATGGTTCCCGGCCACGGCGAGCCGGTGGACGACGCGACCGAGACGCTCGACCTGAACCTCGCCACCCTCCAGCGCGCCGCGGACTGGCTCACGGAGCGCCTGCGCCGCGCTCCCGGCGGCACCGAGGAGCTGCTGATCGAGTTCGCCGCCGCGATGGGGATGCGCCTCACCGACCCGCCCTCGTACGTGCTCAACCGCGCGACGCTCCTCGGCTTCCTCTCCTCGCTCGAGCGCGCCGGCCAGGCGCGCGTGGTGATCGACAGCGGCCGGTGGATGTGGGAGATCGCCGAATGAATCGGTGAGGCCGACCGGCTCGGCAGGGCGGATGAATCCGCCGCAACGACCACACGAGGTCCGCCTGCGCGGCGATGCTGCTGGCGCGGCGCTGGCTCGCGGCACTCGCATCCGCATCATTGCCACGCTGAGATCGCGTCGCGTACAGGTAGCTGCTGGGCACACGAAGACCGTCCCTCCCCCGCGGTTTCGGGGGAGGGACGGGCGCTTTCAGGCGGTAGGACAGGGCTGTCTCGGCGCCAGTGATCCGCTACAGGTCCTGCGTCACACCAGCGCGGCGGGCGGGCGGTAGATCCATCCCTCCAGCGCCACCGTCTCCCGCGGCACGCGGCCGACGCGACGCGGCTGGTCCAGGTCGTCGCGGCAGAGGAAGGCGACCAGGGCGGCGATGCAGGCGTCGCGCGCATCCTCCAGCGTGCACGCGCACGCCTCCATCGCCGGGTGCGCGAAGGTCATGAACGGCTTCAGCGCGGCCGGGCGGGCGCGCACCTCGCCCGCGCGCGACGGCACGCGCCCGCCGCGAATCCCCAGGTCCTTCGCGGCTCCGGAGGGGTAGACCTCGATCATCACCGTGCCGGCGCCGGGCTTTGGCGCGGCGGGGAGGATGGAGACGTCGGCCTCGTCGCGCAGCTCGTGCAGAAAGCGCATCCCCTCCAGCGTCTGCTTGTACAGGCGCATGTCCAGCGGCGCCATCGCGCCACCGGTATCGCACCCCCGCCCGGTCTTCTGCAGGTCGGGGAACTGCTTCCACATCTCCTCCGGCGGCCGATCCGCCACCCACGCGGCCACGCCGGCCCAGCTCGCCGCGCGCTCGCCGGAGATCCGCTGCGCCACCGCCGCGGGGACGCCGAAGGGGAAGTCGGCGCCCCACAGGATGGCATCGTCCTCGTCCGCGCCCGCGGGCTTGCGCCAGTACCCCCCCACGTGCGCGCGCAGGTCCTCGCGAAACGGAAGCGGGCACAGGCTCACGATCTCCAGCTTCCCCTCGTGCTCGCGCCCGACGGCGGCCCACAGGTTCGAGAGCGGCTCCTTCGCGCCCGAGAAATCGATCCCGCCGTAGTATCGAAAATCAGTCATCCCGCCTGGTCGTTGATCTGGGGATCTGGGAAGATGGAGAGGGTCGCGACGCGATCTACCGCTCCAGCAGCCGCGCGCTGAGGCCCAGCTCGATGCTGGACACCAGCTGCTCGGCCCCGCCACTCTCGCCCCGGGGGATGCGGAGCGTGAGCTCGGTGCCCGAGAAGCCGGGGATCTCCGCAAAGCCACGCAGGTCTGCCGGGAACAGCACCACCCGCGTGCGGAACCAGCCGCGTCGCAGCTCGGCGCGGCGGATCGCCCGCAGCGGAAGCCGCGTCTCGCGCACTCCACTCTCCTCGTGCTCCTGTGTCCACGACCTGGTCCAGCGCGAGCTCTTCACCCGGTACTGCAGCACCACGTCGTCGTCCTCCATCCCCACCAGCCCGTCCACCTGCGTGACGTTCTGGAGATAGGTGGCGGGATCTTGCACCGCGCGACGCAGCGAGAACGGGATCGGGATCACGAACCGGGCGTGTCAGGAGATGCGTGCCGAGAACGATGCGCGTGAAGGTGACGGCAAACGCCCGCCGCGGCAAGCGGGCTGGAAAGATCGGCCGACGTCTTCTTGGCCCGTGAGAGATCCGGACGCTGTAAGCAACCCAAGCTGCTCCGCGTCCCGTGATGGCGGAACGGGTCTGCGCAGCAACGAGCCTCCGCGGCATCCGCCGTTCCGCTCGCGCCACGGCCAGGACCCAGCGACAGAACCGGCTGAAGGATCACGTCGAGTCTGGGGACTGCGGCGGGTAGTACGTGCCACCATAGAAACGACTCGTCGGGTGCAAGTAGAGAGTCGTCGTTCAGATTACTCGTAAGATACGACATTTTATTTTACCGATGCATTTCGGTGCTCCGTTCTTTTGGGACCGCGAGTTGCCTGCAATGCGTGTCAGCCAACACAGGGTCGATTGATCGATTATCGCTGGCTCATCCGGTATTTACCCGCGAATGTGAACGTAAGCGATGATGGTGCTGCGAGATGGGAGAGATTCGTGACCGTTAGGGTCGCGACGCGCAATTAAGGCCCTTGCGCTCTAGCGTTCTCAACGTACTTTCTTGCTCCCGATCGACATGGATCACGGCGGCGGATACAACGGATCTCGCTTGTGGGTGGATGAGGGAGTTGACGAACAACGGGGGAGCCCGCATCTTTACCGCAGCGAATTCACTGCGAATGAGAGGCGACCATGCTCAAGCCCGAAGACATCTACTCGCTCACCGACTTCCAGCGGAACACCCGCGAGCACGTGGCGCGGCTGCGCGAAAGCCGCCGGCCGGCGGTGCTCACCGTCAATGGCCGCGCCGAGGTGGTGGTGCAGGATGCGGCCGCCTACCAGGAGCTGCTCGAGCGCATCGAGCGCGCCGAGGCGATCATGGCGATCCAGGAAGGGCTCGAGTCGGCGGCGCGCGGCGAAGGCCGCTCGGCCCGCGAACTGTTCACCGAGATGCGGCAGCAAGCCAGAGGCCCCGGGTGACCTACTACGAGGTGATCGTTCAGCCACGGGCGGAACGCGAGATCAAGGAGGCCCACCGCTTTCTCGCGACCATCGCCCCCGCTTCGGCGGAACGGTGGCTGAACGGCATCTCGAAGGCCATCCTCACGCTCGAGGAGATGCCGGAGCGCTGCCCGCTGGCGCCCGAGGCGGCGCACTTCGCCCGCCCCATCCGGCAGCTCATCCACGACGGCTATCGCATCCTCTTCCACACCACCGACCGGCACGTGCGCGTGCTGACGGTACGCCACTGCAAGCGCCGGCCGCTCAAGCGCAAGCGGCCGGGCTGAAGAATCCAGCGACGTCGCCGTCGGGCGTTGGGTTATCTGGCCCGACGAGCTCCGACGGATTCTTCGCTGTTGCCGCCGTTCTCCCATGCGGGCCTGACGCAGCTTCGGTGACGGCACTGGCGTTGCGTGGTATGTTGTGTTCCCGTTTCGGTTTCGATGCACTCCGGCAGGGCAGCTCCCACCGTGCAGCAGACGTTCCGCCGCCTGTTCAGGCACAAGTTCGGCAAGAACCCCGTCTCCATCCTCCCGCTCGAAGGGGACGGGTCGCAGCGGCAGATGTACCGCCTGGTGGGCGACGGGATGGAGACCGCGATCGGCGTGGTGGGGCCGGACGCGGAGGAGAACCGCGCGTTCCTGTCGTATACGAGCGCGTTCCGCTCCATCGGCCTCCCCGTGCCCGAGATCTACGGATCGGACGCGAAGCACGGGCTGTACCTGGAAGAGGACCTGGGCGAGACCACGCTCTTCGACGGGCTGTCGCTGGCGCGCAAGGAAGAGCCCGACGCGGCGTTTCCGCAGGCGATGGTCCCGGTGTACCGCCGCATCCTGGAGCTGCTTCCACGCTTCCAGGTGGAGGGCGGAAAGGCGGTCGACTATTCGGTGGCGTACCCGCGCGCGGCGTTCGACCGGCAGTCGATCCTGTGGGACCTGAACTACTTCAAGTACCACTTCCTGAAGCTGGCGCACGTTCCGTTCAACGAGGCGCGGCTGGAGAAGGACTTCCGCCGCTTCGCCACGTTCCTGCTGGGCGCCGACACCCGCCACTTCCTGTACCGCGACTTCCAGAGCCGCAACATCATGCTGCGCGACGGGGAGCCGTTCTTCATCGACTACCAGGGCGGCCGCCGGGGCGCGCTGCAGTACGACGTGGCCTCGCTGCTGTACGACCCCAAGGCCGGCGTTCCCGAAGAGCTGCGCGAGGAGCTGCTGGACCACTACCTCGACCAGCTCGACACGCTCCTCCCCGGCGTGGACCGTGTGCGCTTTCGCCAGCATTTCCGCGGGTACGTGCTCGTGCGCATCATGCAGGCGATGGGCGCGTACGGCTACCGCGGCTTCTACGAGCGCAAGCCGCGCTTCCTGCAGAGCGTGCCGCAGGCGGTACGGAACCTGGAGCGGATCCTGGAGACCGGGTTCTTGCCGGTGGAGCTGCCGGAGCTGCGCGCGGTGTTCGAGCGGATCTGCGCGTCGCGCTCGCTGCGGAAGAGCCAGCCGAAGGCGTTGCCGGGGCTCACCGTGCAGGTGGGGAGCTTCAGCTTCAAGGGCGGCTACCCCGAGGACTCGGGCGGCCACGGCGGCGGCTTCGTCTTCGACGTGCGGGCGATCCACAACCCGGGCCGCTACGCGGAATATTCGCCGCTGAGCGGGTGCGACGCGCCGGTGATCGAGTTCCTGGAAGGGATGCCCGAGGTCGGCGAGTTCTGGGAGCACGTGTGCGGGCTGGTGGACAACTCGGTGGGCGTGTACCTGCTGCGCGGCTTCACCTCGCTGAACGCCTGGTTCGGCTGCACCGGCGGACAGCACCGCTCGGTGTATTTCGCCAACCGCCTGGCCGACCACCTGCGCCGCAACTTTCCCTCGGTGAACGTGGTGGTGACGCACCGCGAAGAGGGGAAGTGGCCCGCCAACCAGCCGAAGCCGGAGGAGCTGGCGGAGGCCGAGGCGGAGCAGGAGCCCGCGGCCGCCGGGAGCGCGGCGTAGCCCGTTGGACGCGATGATCCTGGCGGCGGGGCTGGGCACTCGCCTGCGCCCGCTCACCGATCACACGCCCAAGCCGCTGATCCCGGTGGGTGGCGTGCCGATGCTGGAGCGGGTCGCGCGCCGCCTGATCGCCGCCGGCGCGGACCGGCTGATCGTGAACGTGAGCCACCTGGCCGAGACGATCGAGGCGTTCCTGGCGGAGCGCGACGGCTTCGGCGTGGAGTGGCACGTGTCGCGGGAGCCGGGGGCGCCGCTGGAGACCGGCGGCGCGCTGGTGCTGGCCGAGCCGCTGCTCCGCCGCGGCGCGCCGTTCTTCCTGCACAACGCCGACATCCTCACCGACCTGCCGCTGCGGGAGATGTACGACGCGCACCAGCGGGCCGGCGCGCTGGCGACCCTGGCGGTGATGGAGCGCGAGACGAAGCGCCACCTCCTCTTCGACCGGCACGGGCTGCTGGGGCGGACGGACGCGGCCAAGGGGCTCGACCTCCGCGTGCGCGACGCGGCGGGGCCGGTGGCGAAGGTGGCGTTCGGCGGCGTGCACGTGGTGTCACCACGAATGCTGGAGCTGCTGACGGAGCGCGGCGCGTTCTCCATCCTCGATCCGTACCTGCGCCTCGCGGGGGCGGGCGAGACCATCCTCCCCTTCCGCGTGGACCACGCGCACTGGATCGACATCGGGAGTCCGCAGCAGCTGGAGGCGGCGCATGCGAAGGTGTCGCTGCTGCGCGAGTGAGCGGCCGGCTCGACGGTATCGCCCGTGAATGAAGACGCCCGCCCGGCCGATGCACCGGGCGGGATTTCTCGTCATCCGGTGCGGCCCGCTGGCTGGTCTTTCTCGTCGCCGCCGCTGGGGCGGAAGCGGACGAGCGCCCACACCGCGGCGCGCTGCAGGCAGACCAGCACGATCGTGATCCCCAGCGCCAGCGCGAACAGGGCGAGATTCGACGCATCGCCCGCGCGCAGGGCAAAGCTCATCGCGGTGGCCACGGCGGGGGGATGAACCACGTCCAGCGCGATCATCGACACGATGGTCCCGACCAGCGCCAGCGCGGCGGCCGCGTAGCCGCCGCCGAGCGCCGCGTACGCCCCCCATCCCAGCAGCGCCGCCAGCGTCTGCGATACCAGCAGCGCGCGGACCCGGTTGGTGCCGTGCTCCGGGTCCAGGTAGATGAGAAACGCGCTGGACGCGAGCGACGCGAAGAGAAGGCGCTGCGTGGTGAGCGCCTCGACCGCGGCGAGCACCCCCAGCACCGTGAGCGTGGGCAGCGCCGCCAGCGCGAGCTCCCCCCGAAACGACAACCGCTCGCGCGCGCGCCGCAGCGCGGGCGGAGACGGCTTGAGGCTCTCGCTCGGCGTGAGTGGATCGTTCGGCACGATGATCGGGGGATGGATGCGGTGATCGGCGGCCTCCCTCGCCGTCTCGCGGAGGAAGCTTCGTACCAGCGGAGGCGAGGCACGCCGGGAGGCATCGCGGCGACGGCGACCGCTACCCCGCGGGATCGGTCAGTCGCGGAGGATTTCGACGAGCGCGCGTGGGCCGTCGATGCGCAGGCGGTCGCCGGTGCGGACCTCGCGGAAGATCCCGGCGCAATTCACCACCGCCGGGCGCCCCGCCTCGCGCAGCAGGATCGACGCGTGGCTCAGCTCACCGCCGATCTCGGCCACCACCCCGCCGACGCGCGGGAAGATGACGGCCCACGACGGCTCGAGCGCCGGCACCACCAGGATCGCATCGGGACCGAGGAGGGGCGGCTGGCCAGCACCGCCGGCGGAGCTCATCAGCAGCGCGGTGAGATCGTCGGCCTTCACCGCGCGGCCCTCGACCAGCGCGGGGGCGAGCGCGATTCCGGGGAAGACGCGGCGGCCCGCGGCTTTCGCCTCGGCGTGCTCGGCCTCGGCGCATGCGCGCTCGATCTGCTCGCGCGACGCGGTCAGCGGCACGTCCATGCGGCGCGCCTGCTCGATGCGCCGGCGGCCGGCGAGCGCGGCGGCGCGGAGGTCGGCTCCCGGCGCCAGGTCCGATCCGCGGAGGAGGAAGACGTCGTCGGGCGCGTCGATCGCGCCGGCGGCGTGCAGGCGGCGTCCCTCCTCCAGCAGGCGAGCGCGGAGGTGTTGCCAGCGGCGCATCAGCTCGTCGCGGAACCACTCGCGCCGCTCGTCGATCCAGTACAGGGGGCGTGTGATCCGGCGTCCGTTCGCGGCGAGGGCGCCGGCATTCGGCGTGGCGCCACGTTCGCCAGCCGCCGCCGCGAGGTCGCGCAGCAGCACGTCGCGCATCTCGCCGAAGCGCGGGCGCGATGGATCACTCTCCAGCGGGCCGCGATGCCCGAATGTGGCGAGCCACGCATCGAGCGCGGGCTCGCGCGCCCCGGTGGGGAGCGGCGAGGGC
>Ga0247773_1000797_pt1 | contig 11212 bp, 12 predicted proteins | sample UWRJL092311B6_FD_179934 | JGI IMG/M metagenome (GOLD analysis project Ga0247773, IMG submission 179934) | Plant litter microbial communities from Arlington Agricultural Research Station in Wisconsin, United States - UWRJ-L092-311B-6 | ecosystem: Environmental > Terrestrial > Plant litter >...
ATGTTCCTGGCCGGCGTGGGGGTCACGGCGGTGCTCGGCCAGCTCTACCTCACCCGCGCCCTGCAGCTGGAGCCCGCCGGCCGCGCCACCGCCATCGGCTACGTGCAGATCGTGTTCGCCAGCGTCTGGGGGATCTTCTTCTTCCACGAGTTCCCGGACGCGCTCAGCCTTCTCGGCGCCGCGATGGTGCTGGCGAGCGTGGTGGTGCTCGCCCGCCGCCGCGCCCGCCCCGGGGTCCGCGCCACGCTCGTGGAAGAGGCCACCGCGGAGGCGATGTAACGACCCCGATCCTCCACGTATTCGAGAGGATGATGAACGGACCGTGACGAATACGGAAGGGCGCATCTCCGATGATGGAGGATGCGCCCTCTTCGTTCGCCACGCGGCTCAACCGTTTCCTCCGTTGTCGTTCCCGTTGTCGTTCCCGGGTTCTCTTCTTGACGATGGATGTTGCCTGCGACGGCGGTCAGCCCCCGTCGGATTCCAGGAAGAGGAGCGTCTGGCCGCCGGGGTAGCCCAGCCGCAGCAGGGTGTCGCGGCCGCCGGCGTCCCGCCGCACGTCGACCTGGGTGACGGCTTCCACGCTGTGCGTGAGGTGGTCCAGCAGCCCGCCGTCCGAGAGCATCAGCTCCACCCGGCCGTAGCGCGGCTCGTAGGCGGCGCCGCGAAAGTGCAGCCGCAGCTCGGCCCAGGCGGCGCCCAGCTCCGCGTCGTCGATCTGCAGGCGCGTGGCGCGGCCCAGGTTGCGGCGGCTGAACTCCTTCAGCACCCCCGGCCAGCTTCCGTTCTCGACCGTCGACGCCATCGTTCCCATCCCTGTCCTGAATGCCCCCGCCGGTGGCGCGCGCCACCCGTCCATCCCAAGGTTGCAACAGACCCGCTGCCGCCGTGTGAGGCAAGACCACTCAACCGTGTAGGGCTTTGCTCGATTCGTGGCGGGCTTCCCGCCGGGGGTGCCGGGCTTTACCTTGCCCACGGCCGGTCCTCCGCAACGCCGTGACCCCACCGCATCTCCCAACCGGATGAGCACCCTTCCGACCGCGGCGACCGACGAGCTCGTCCGCCTGCTGGACAGCGTGCGCGACGAGGCGATCTTCGCGCTCGACGCGTCGGGGCGCGTGGCGCGCTGGAGCGCCGGCGCGCGCGCGGTGACCGGGTGGAGCGAGGAAGAGGTGGCCGGCGTGCACTTCTCGCGCTTCTACATCGCCGAAGACGTGCAGCTGGGCCTTCCCGAGCGCGAGCTGCGGCGCGCCGCGCAGACCGGGCGCGAAGAGACCGAGGGGTGGCGCGTGCGCAAGGACGGCACGCGCTTCTGGGCGCAGGTGATCACCACCGCGCTGCGCGACGGAGAAGGGCGCCTGGCCGGCTACGCGCGCCTGGTGCGCGACACCACCGAGCGTATCCGCGCCGAGGAGGCGCTGCGCCTCTCCGAGGCCAAGTTCAGCGGCATCATCTCCATCTCCACCGACGCCGTGGTGTCGGTCGATGAAGAGCAGCGCATCGTCCTCTTCAACCAGGGCGCCGAGCGCGTCTTCGGCTGGACGGCCGGCGAGGTGATGGGGAAGCGGCTGTCGCTCCTCCTCCCCGAGCGCGTGCACGACCGGCACGAGCGCCACATCCGCGGTTTCGCGCAGGGGCTCGTGCAGGCCAAGCGGATGGGCGAGCGGCAGGAGATCTACGGCCGCCGCAAGGACGGGAGCGAGTTCCCCGCCGAGGCCAGCATCTCGCGGCTGGAGCTGGCGGGCACGCGCGTGCTCACCGCCGTGGTCCGCGACATCACCGACCGCAAGGAGGCCGAGGCGCGCGTGGCCGCCGCGCTGGTGCGCGAGCAGGAGGCACGAGCCGCCGCCGAGGCCGCCGAGCAGCGCACCCGCTTCCTGGCCGATGCCGGCGCGCGGCTGCTGGAGTCGCTGGAGCGCGACACCGTGCTGCGTACCCTGGCCCGCGTCTCCGTGCCCATGCTGGCCGACTGGTGCGTGGTCTTCATCCGCGAAGACGACGGCGAGGTGCGTCGGCTGGCCGTGGAGCACCGCGACCCCGCGCGCGAGGCCGTGGCCCGCGAGCTCGTGGGCCTCCCGGTCGATCCGTCCTCCCATCACCCGGCCATGCGGGCGATGGAGACGCGCGAGCCGGTGCTGATGGAGGATGCATCCCCCACCTCCCCCGCCATCGCGCTGAACGACGAGCACACGCGCATGCTGGGCGAGCTGGGGATGGAGTCGATGCTCTGCGTGCCGCTGGCGGTGCGCGACACGGTGCTGGGCGCGGTGGGGCTGGTGATGGCGGGCTCCGGCCGCCGCTGGGAGCCGGCGATGCTCGACGTGGCGCGCGAGCTGGCCGGCCGCGCCGCGCTGGCGGTGGAGAACACGCGCCTCTACGGCGCGGCGCAGAGCGCCATCCGCGCCCGTGAAGACGTGCTCCACGTGGTCAGCCACGACCTGGGCAACTCGCTCTCCGCCATCATCGTCACCACCACCGTCCTCCTGCGCACCCTCCCCGACGACGCGGGGACCGCCGAGCTGCGCAAGCGCATCACCAGCATCCGCGACCTCGCCCGGCGGATGCAGCGGCTGCGGCAGGACCTGCTCGACGTGGCCAGCATCGAGACCGGCCGCCTGGCCATCGAGTGGGACTCGTTCAGCCCCGCCGCCCTCGCCGGCGAGACGATCGAGGACTTCGCCGGCCTCGCCGCCGAGAAGGAGATCGCCCTGGAGCGCGCGGTGGACGAGGGGCTGCCGGAGCTGGTGGGCGACCGCGAGCGCATCCTCCAGGTGCTCGCCAACCTGCTGGGGAACGCGCTGAAGTTCACGCCCCAGGGCGGCCGCGTGGGGCTCCGCGCGCGCCTGGACGGGCCGGACGTGCGCTTCGAGGTGTGGGACACGGGCCCGGGGATCCCGCCCGAGCACCTGGGCCACGTCTTCGACCGCTTCTGGAAGGTGCGCACCGCCAACCGGCACGGCGCCGGCCTGGGTCTGGCCATCGCCCGCGGCATCGTGGAGGCGCACGACGGCCGCATCTGGGCCGAGAGCGCCCCCGGCCAGGGGAGCACCTTCCTCTTCACCCTCCCCATCCGCGAAGGGCTGGAAGAGATCGAGGACGAATAGCGGGAACGAGGCGGGCCTGTCCTATTTGTATCGAAAATTGACACTCCGTCGTTCTCTTTTTACATTCGTCGCCGGATCTCACCCCGGCGCGGTCTGACGGTGCAACGGGGAGCGGATCTGATCCGCTCCCCGTTCTTGCTGCCGTCAGCGTAGTGCGGCGAGACGTCACGCGTCCACCCGGCCCTCCCGTGCCGGAGTGAATATAGCCTTGCAGCTATACACCCTCACCACTATACTTCGATGGCCTGGGACGTGGAAGGAACACACGATTTCGATGAATGGTTCGACGGCCTCACCGAGGGAGAGCGTGGAGCGGTCATTCACGTGGTCGACATGCTGCAGGACGACGGCCCGGCCTTGCCGTTCCCCTGGTCGTCGAAGATCAAAGCGTCCCGGCACGCGCACATGCGTGAGCTTCGCGTTCAGCATGAGGGAAGACCGATCCGCATCCTCTACGCATTCGATCCCAGGCGAACCGCGATCCTCCTCCTGGGAGGAGACAAGACCGGGGACGATCGTTGGTACAAGCGCAACGTTCCGCTCGCCGACACACTGTACGACGTGTACCTGCGTGAACTCGAGGAGGAGGGGCTGATCTGATGGCGGGACACAAGAAATGGAGCGAGATCCGCGCGAAAGCTGCTCCCGAGACCCTCGAGCGCGCCGACGCGCTGCTCGCCAGCTACCGGCTGCGCGGGCTCCGCGAGGCGCGCGGGCTCACGCAGAGCGAGATGGCGGACCGGCTGGACGTTCGCCAGGTCAGCGTTTCGCGGATGGAGGCGCGCTCCGACGTGCGCGTGAGCACGTTGCGCTCCGTGATCGAGGCGATGGGTGGCAGGCTGGAGATCCGCGCCGTCTTCCCCGACGCGGAGTACCAGATCGAGGTCGGCGAGGAGATGCAGGTCCAGCCCGCTCCCCGCGCGACGCGTGCGAGCGAAGCGCGTGACGCCGCGTAGGCGAGCGATCGGAGCGGAGCGGCCGTGATCGAGCTCGTCAGCTTCTCGGCGTGGAAGGAACGGGAGGATACGAACGTAGACGGGGACGCCGTGTGAGCGTCCCCCTTTCGCGTTTCAGCCATCCAGCGGCTCGAAAGCCGTCAGCGGCAGGCCTTCCCCTCCCACACCTTGGTCCAGCGGCCGCCGCGGTCGGCGCTGATCGCCTCGTACCAGCTGTCGGTGGGGCCGAAGACCTGGATGAGCAGGTCGTTGCCGCCCTTGGCGTTCCAGTTGAGGTAGTCCACCGCCTTGGGCGCACGCTTGGGCGCGCGGCGGTAGTCGCTGACCTCGCTGTAGATGGGGTTGTAGCCGGTGCGCTGCTCGTACGCGGCCACGTAGAACACGCTCCACCCCTCCTTCTCGCCCGCCCCCACGGCCAGGTTGTCGCCCGACAGGAAGGTGGTGGCCATCTCGGGGTTGCCGCCGCGGACCAGGTCCAGCGCCTGCAGGTCGCGCTGCGCGCCCGGCCAGCTCCCCGGGCGCGGCAGGCCGCCGGTGAGCACCAGCCGCTCGGCCACCAGCGCGGCGTAGCGCCGGATGGGCCCGTCCACCTGCGGCGGGCTGAACTCGCCCACCACGTCGGGCTCCAGCCCCTTGCGGAAGGCCAGGAACTCCTGGTCCGCCGCGGCGGCGGCCACGGTGGCCGCCTGGCCCACGCCCGTGGGCACGCCGCACGAGGTGAGCGCGCCCGGCGTGGTGAGGGTGAACGTCCCCACCCGCGCGCCGCGGCGGAAGAGGACGAACTGCCCGTTGGCCGGCATCACCGCCTCGCGGAAGCGCTGCTCGTACGCCTGCGGCGACACCCCCGCGGGCTTCTGCAGCGAGCGCAGCGAATCGCCCGAGACCTCGGCCACGGGCACGATGCGGTCCTGCCCCTGGCTGCGGACCACGTGGAAGATCACCGTGCCGCGGGGGAGCCCCAGGTCGGTCCGTTCGTCGGGCGAGGGGGTGGTCGCGGCCGTGCCCTCGGGCGGCGGCGGCTTGACCACCCGTACCTCGGCGCCGCCCCATTGTACCTTTTCGCAGCCGCCGAGAGCGGTTAGAATCAGGGCGAACAGGGCTCGTGACGCTCGATGTGGCTGCGTGCCCATACAGAATCCGGAAGCGTGTGATGCGGACCGGGGCCGCGAGTGTTTCGTGGCGCCGGTCCGCCGTATGCGGGGCCCGCACCAGCAAAGAGCCGGCCACGAGCCACGTTCCAGGCGCGGCGGCGCAAGCTACCGCAATCCCCCTGCACCTGCCAGATGATCGACATCAGCGAGTTCCGGCGCGTGATCGGCCACCTTGCCGCGGGCGTGACGGTGGTCACCACGCGCCGGCCCGACGGCACCCCGTGCGGCCTCACCGCCAGCGCCGTGTGCTCGCTGTCGCTGAATCCCACCATGATCCTGGTGTGCGTGGACCACGGCTCCGAAACACACGGCTGCATCGCCGACGCCGGCTACTTCGCCGTGAACGTGCTGGCCGAGGGGAAGGGCGAGACGCTCGCCCGCCGCTTCGCGATCGGCGAGCCGGACGAGAAGTTCACCGGCGTGGCATTCCACGACGAGCGCACCGGCGCCCCCGTGCTCGACGAGGCGCTGGGATGGATGGACTGCCGCGTGACCGACCGCGCCGAGGGGGGCGACCACACCGTGTTCATGGGAGAGGTGATGGCCGCCGACGCCACCGGGGGAACGCCGCTGGTTTACTATCGGGGAGGATACGGCCGCTTTGTATCGTGAATGGCTGCGACGCGCCGGCGGGGTGATGCGCCCCGCCCTGGTGGGCGCGGCGCTGGCGGTGGTGTGCTTCACCGCCGGCGCGTTGATGCTGTACGAGGCGCGCGGCGCCCTCCCCGCCGCCGGCGGCCTGATCGCCACCTTCGCCGCGGCGCTCGCCGCCGGGCTGTGGGCCGGCGCGCCGGTGGACGACCCCGAGCGCCCGCCCGCGCTGCGCTGGATCGCGCTCGGCATCACGCTGGGGATCGGCGGGGTGGTGGCCACGGCGTGGCGCGTGTACGAGGGCGAGCGGATGGGTGGCCTGGGCCGCGCGCTCTGCCTTCTCCTGGTCGTGGGCGTTCCCGTCTACGCGGCCGGGTACCTCCTCCCCGCGCTCGCCGGCTGGGAGACGAGCCGCGCGGAGGACGACGAGGGCGAGGAAGAGGCGGCGATGGCCACCCCCGCGCTGATCGCCGCCGTCCTGGGCGGGCTGGCGGTGGGCGCGGCGCTCTGCGGGCTGGTGCTGCTGCCGATGGTGGCGCCGGGCCCGCTCCTGCTGGGCACCGCCGCCCTGGTCACCTTTCCGCTGATGTACCCCCGCCACGCCCGTGGCACGCGGGCCGACGAGCAGGTGCTGATGGAGGAGCAGACGCCCTTCGGCATGCTGCGGGTGGTGGAGATCGTCTACCCGGGCAAGCGCCAGCCCGAGCGGCGGCTGTACCAGAACGACGAGATCGAGTCCGGCGAGCTCACCCGCACCGGCGCGCCCACCTTCGCCTACATCGCCGCGGGCGAGCGATTCTTCGCCGATGTCGAGCGCGCCGGCCAGGCGTACCTCTTCCTGGGGGGCGGCGCGTACACCCTCCCGCGCCGCGTCGCCGAGCGCGACCCGCGCGCCAGGATCACCGTGGTGGAGCTCGACCCCGAGGTGACACGTGCCGCGTACCGCTGGTTCGGCCTGCGCCCCGAGCACGGCATCCACACCATCCACGGCGACGGCCGGGCGGTGGCCGCCGGGCTGGCGCCGCAGTCGTTCGACCGGGTGTTCGTGGACGTGTACGACGGGAGCGAGACGGTGCCGTACGGGCTGGTGACGCTCGACGGGATGCGCGAGCTGGCGCGGCTGCTGCGCCCCGGCGGGGTGCTGTTGATGAACGTGATCGGCGTGGCCACGGGCGAGGGCGACCGGCGCTTCTGGTCCACCCTGCAGACGGCGCGCGAGGCGTTCCCCACGGTGCGCCTGTACTACCACCTGGGGCGCGACTACCCCGAGCGGCAGAACTTCCTGCTGGCCGCCAGCGCCGAGGCCGGCGCGCGCCTCCCCGCCACCGCCGGCTCGTTCGACGCGTGGCCCGAGGGCGATTGGCCGCGGCTCGATGGCACCACCGTCTTCCGCGACCGCTTCGCCGACCCCGACGCCCGCCGCGCGCCGCTGCACGCCGGCGATGCGGCCGACCGCACGCTCTTCCCCGACACGCAGCCCCGGGCGGACGCGGGGTCGTGAGACGACGACGGGCTCACACGGAGAAAGGAAGGGACGGAGAACTGCGTCGGCGGTTCTCCGTCCCTTGGTTTCCGCTCCTCCGCCTGACCCTGCTGGCGCCGTTCAGCGATCCCTGGCGACGCTCAGAAATCCGAGGGCCGGAACGCGTCGTCCTCGTTCGCCCGGTGCCAGTCGAGCTCGTCCTCGGTCAGCGGGTGGAGAAGGAGGTCGACGGCGAGCCAGATCGTCTGGCTGAACGGATAGAAGAGGAACGGCGCCACGATCATCAGCAGCGGCGCGCCGATCTCCAGCGCCGTCCACGGCACCGCCGGCCACAGCGCGATCATCAGCCCCACCAGCACCAGCGCCAGCGCCCCCTCGGCCAGGGCGATGTTGAACATCATCGCGCCCAGGAAGAAGTCGTGCTCGCCGCGGTTCACGCGCAGGCCGCAGGTGGGGCAGCGCGGGCGCAGCTTCATCCACCCCTCCAGCAGCCCGCGGCCGCCGCACACCGGGCAGCGCAGCCGCACCGCGTGCCACACGCGCGTCCCCAGCGGCGGCACCGTGGCCAGCTTCGGCGCGGGGCCCCTCGCATCGCGTCTCACCGGCTCGGCCACGGCCACTCCTCCCCGTATCTCCATCGTTTCGCTCCTCTTTCCCCACGTGGTCATTCGCAGCGGGAAAGATGCCGTGCCGCGCCCCCCGGTACCATCGGGACGGGGGATGATGTGGTGTGGGAGAAATCCCCACGCCGCCCGATCCAGCGGCCCCCGACTTGCCGATCCACCAGGGGCGGACTAGCTTGCGCCCTCTGAACGCCGAGAAAACGCACGCTCAAGCCACCGACACAGATCCGGACCCGGAGCCGAGCACGATGAAGTTCGCGATGATTGGTGCCGTACTGATCACACTCCCCGCCATCGTGGCGCTGGTCTACTCGTTGATGGTGGGCAACCACTTCCTCACGTACGCGGCCCTGTTCAGCCTGTGCCTCAACACGCTCCCGTTCCTGGCCGCCGGCCTGCTGATGCGCGGCCAGAAGGGCTCCGACCTGGGGCACTGAGGCCGCCGGCGCGGGCGCGCTAGCGAACGATCTGGATCTCCCGCGCGCCCAGCACCCACAGGCGCCCCGCGGCGTCCCACGTGGCGTCGCGGGGCGCCCGTTTGCTTTGCTCCAGCACCGCCCCATCCGCCGCCGCCAGCAGGTTCAGCTCGCTTCCGCGCGCCAGCACCGCCACGCGCGACCCGTCGGGCGACACGCGCAGCGCGTCGGGGTTGTCGTGCCCGATGCCGCCCACGTCGCGCGACCACACCTGCTTGAGCCCCTCGGGCCCGTGGCGCAGCGCCACCACCGTGCCGCCCAGCACGCCGTAGAGCGTGCCCTCCGGCCCCGCGCGCAGCGCCTTCACCCCGCCGTTGGTGAGATAGGTGGAGAGCAGCCGCCCGCTCAGCGCATCGCGGATCTCGATGCCGGCGTTCACGTCGTGCGCCTCGCTCCCGGCCAGCGCCACGTACACGCGGTCGCCCAGCGGCGACACGGCGAGGGCGCTCACCGGCGAACCAGTGTCGGGCCATCCCCAGAGCGGGCCCAGCGTCTGGGCGCCCAGCCCCAGCACGCTCCCGGTGCGGGTGGCGGTGTACACCCATTTGCCGCGCGGGTCCGCCGCCAGCGGCGAGCCGGAGCGCCGCGTGGCCAGCGCCTTGCCCGCCCCGTCGATCACCGTGGCCGCGCCGGCGGTGCGCAGGTAGATGCGCCCGGGAACCGTCCACAGCACCTCGGGAGCGCCGGAGATCGGCACGCGCATCCGGCCCAGCCGGCGGCCGGTGCTGTCGTACTCCGTGAGCGCGCCCGGCCGGCCCACCCACACCCGCCCCGCCACGTCCAGCCAGATCGACGCCTCCGCCGGCACCGTGTCGCGCAGCACCACGCGCTCCAGCGTCTTGAGCGTATCCTTCCTGGCGCAGGCGGATGCGCCGAGCGCGGCGATGGCGGCGGCGGCCAGGGCGATCCATCGGCCAAGCCGTTTCGGTGGATGGAGGGCGGGGCGAACGCGTGCGTCGAGGATCAACCGGCCTGCCCGTTCGAGTGTGTGTGTGTGCGGGATCATACCATCCGTCGCCCCGCGCGGCAGGCATCGGTCCATCCGATGGGGAGAAGGCCGGCCGCCGCCCGGCCGCGGATCCAGCCGTTCAAAGGCGGTGCCACGCGCTCCGTTCTCCCGCTGGAGGGCGCCGCGCAGTACATTTCCGCGCTCGCCGGCCGTCACACCCGGCCCGGCGCGCGCGTTTCGATCATCCCGGACCAACCCGGCACCCCCGAGCTCCCGTAGGCGAATGAGGATTCCCAGGCTGATTCCCGTGGCGGCGCTGCTGCTGGCCGCCGCCGCCGCGACCGCGTGCGGCGAGAGCCAGGCGAAGAAGGCGTCGCGCCAGCTGGCCCGCCGCAACAGCTGCGTGGCCGCCGAGCTGGCATTGAGCGCCAAGGAGCGCGCCGCCAAGCTCGACACGCAGATGGTGGCCACGCAGGGCTCGCCGCTCAACTCGGTGCTGCAGGCCAGCGCGCAGTTCTCCACCGCCTACCGGCAGTATGCAGACGCCTACAGCCGCAGCGCCGACCTGGCCGACTCGGCCGCGAGCGCGCCCGCGCGGCGCGACAGCGCCGAGTACGCGAAGCAGGCCGCGCAGGCCCGCCCCGTGCTCCCCGTGGGCGGCACCGTGGAGGGGAACGCCGCCGCGCGCTTCACCGCCGACATGGAGGCCGCGCTCAACAACCCCGACCACCCCTGCAACAAGCCCGACGACGACGGCGACGGCTGATCGTTCCCGTCCGATCGGGCAGCTGGACGGGCCGGCACCCTCGCGAGATCCCGGCCCCTCCGCCTTCGCAGCGAAGCCTCCCGCGGTTCGGAAGGCTTTCCGTTCCGGTTGCCGTGGCTTCCAGCCGCCCGGCTCCCTGGCTCGCCTCGATGATCCCGTCTCCCCTGCCCTCCCCCCGCTTGTCGCCTCCCGCCCGGTGCGCGTAGACTGACGGGGCCACGCGGGAGCGAGCACCATCACCCCGGAGACCGGGAGGGAACCATGGCCGTGCTGCACCTGCTGGGGACCGGCGCCGCGTTCAGCGATGCCAGCCGCACCACCACCATGCTGGCGTTCGAGCACATGGGGCACACGCTGGTGGTCGATTGCGGCGGCGACGTGATCCAGCGCCTCCTCGTATCCGGAGTGGAGCTGGAGAGCATCGAGGCGCTGATCGTGACGCACGAGCACGCCGACCACGCGGGCGCCTTTCCGCTGTTCATGGAAAAGCTCTGGCTCTCGGGGCGGAGCCGGCCAATCGCGGTGTACGGCATCGAGCCGGCGATCGCGCAGGCACGCCGCGCGTGGGAGAGCTTCGATACGCGGACGTGGACCGGCGTTCCCGAGATCCAGTGGCACCGGGTGGACCACGAGCCCGGCGCCCTGGTGCTGCGCAACGAGCGCTGGCACGTGACCGCCACCCCCGGCACGCACTCCGTTCCCGTCGTGGGCATCCGCGTGGAGGCGGCGGGCGCGGGGGTGGCCGCCTACTCGTGCGACACGGCCTTCTCCGAGGCGATCGTGGAGATGAGCAAGGGCGCCGACATCCGGGTGCACGAGGCGCAGAAGCTCTCCTTTCCCGGCGTGCACACCAGCTACGCCGAGGCCGCCCGCGCCGCCTTCGAGTCCGGCGCCCGCCGCCTGATCCTGGTGCACCTCCCGCCCGGCGCGAGCGAGGCGGACCTGGAGGAGCCGCGCCGCACCTTCGCGCGCACCGAGCTGGGCGTGGACGGAGGCCGGCATGAGTTCTAGCTGGATGCGCATCGCCCTCGCCGCCGCGGCGCTGGCGTTCGCCGGGTGCCGCGGCGCCGCGCAGCCGCCCGTCCCGGCGCCGGCACCGATGGGGACGGTGGC
>Ga0247773_1000798_pt1 | contig 11204 bp, 3 predicted proteins | sample UWRJL092311B6_FD_179934 | JGI IMG/M metagenome (GOLD analysis project Ga0247773, IMG submission 179934) | Plant litter microbial communities from Arlington Agricultural Research Station in Wisconsin, United States - UWRJ-L092-311B-6 | ecosystem: Environmental > Terrestrial > Plant litter >...
CACCTGCGACATCTTGATCAGGTTGATCAGCCCGGTGACCTCGCGCTTCACCCCGTGCAGGCCGACGAGGACCTCCAGCTCGGCCAGCGGGCCGGACAGCGGCACGTCCGACTGGGCCTCCTGCGCCGGGGCCGGTGCGGACGCCTCGCGGTCGGCGGCGCGCTCGCTCACGGCCGCGGCGACCGACACGTGCCGGGGCTGCTCGGCCCGCGCCACCGCGGGCTCCTCGATCGTCACGCGGTCCTCGCCGAAGCGCCGCACGTCGGTGCCGCGGCTCTCCTTCACCACGCACCGGCTGAGCAGCACCGGCTCGGCGGTGTCCAGGCTGATGCCGTCCTCGCCGCTGCCGACCACCTCGCAGCCCGTCAGCGTGCCGCCCGCGCCGGAGGCGAAGTTCACGCCCGTGCGCTTGGACGACATCACCCGGCACCGCGTCAGCGTCGCCGTGGCGCCGGACCCCAGGTCCACGCCGTGGCCGGACGCGCCGACGAACTCGCTGTCCTGCATGGAGAACTGGGTGTCCGCCGCGCGCAGCCCGCCGCCGCGCACGAGCAGCGACGTGAGGGACGCGCGCACGCCGCCCGCGAACGAGATCGCGGCCTCGGCGGTCGACTTGATCCGCATGTCCGAGGCGTCCACCGAGGACCCCTCGGAGACGTCCAGCGCCGTCGCGCCGGTCGAGTCGATCTCGGTGTCGGCCAGCCGGATCACGCTCTTGCCGACGATGACGAGGCCCGGCCCCTTGTTCCCGACCACGCGCAGCCCGGAGAACACGGGCTTCGACTCCGCTCCCACGTGGACGGCGGTCTGGCCGATCCCGTTGACCGACAGGCGGTCGAACCGGGGCGAGCTGCCCTCGTCCACGGCGACCGCGACCGGCGACCCGCTGACCTGGCAGTCGGTGAACCGGGGCGAGGACCCGCCGTTGACCTGGATCGCGTTGCGCCCGACGCCGGAGAACTCGCAGCCGGTGAACACCGGCTCCGAGGCGCCCGCGATGTGCGCGGACTGCACGGCCGCGCCGTCGAACGTGGAGTCCGAGATGACGACCTTGCCCTTGCTCATCAGGTACAGGTCGACGTTCTGGCTGCCGGTCACGGTGAGCCGCGACAGCGTCAGCTTGCCCTGCTGCTCGGCCACGACGGCGGGCTTGGCCGCGCCGGTGATCTCGCACTGCTCGGCCACGATGGAGCCCGCGCCGTTGACGCAGATCCCGTTGCCCTGCGGGCGGGTGATCACGCAGCGGCGCAGCACCATGGCCCCGCGCTCGGTCGCGACGACCGCGGACGAGCCCGCGTCGACGATCTGGGTGTCCTCGATGGTGCTGACCGACGGCGAGGACGTCACGACGCCCGCTCCCCCGGTGCTGGTCACCTTGCACCCGCGCAGCGCCACCGCGCCGGTGCCGCGGGCGTACATCGTGGCCCAGGAGGTGCCGCCGACCTCGCAGTGGTCGAACGCCACCTCGCCGCGGACCACGTCGACCCCGGCGAGCTGAGTGTCCTCGCAGCGCAGGATCAGCCCGTTGAGCTGCACGGCCTCCGCGCTCGCGACGAGCACGGAGCCCTGTTTCGCGACGACCTCGACAGTGCCGTTCCCGCCCTCGGCGCTGAGCGTCACGAGCTTGTTGACGACCAGGTTCTCCTCGTACCGGCCGGGCGCGATGGTGATCATCGCGCCGGGCAGCGCGTTGCCGAGCGCGGCGCCGATGGACGCGAACGCGCCCGGCCGATCGCCCGCGACGACGAGCAGCTGTCGATTCATCGGTCCACCAATCCCTACGCCAAGCCGGGCAATGCGCCGAAACGTTCCGCCGAGGCGGGGTTGACCTGGACCGACGGCGAGCCGTCCGCCCACTGCTCGAGCTGCCTGCGCAACGAGTTCAGCGCCAACTCGTCGAGCGAGATGCGGTTCTGGTCGACGCGTCCGTCGGCGTCGATCTCGACCGCGGTCAGCTCGCGGAGCAGGATCTGGCCGCGGCCGCCGCCCGCTTCCGGCTCGGTCATCTCCAGCACCTTGAAGCTGGTGCCGGGCACGAACAGCACGCGCTCCTGCACGCCGTCAGCGGCTTCCAGGAGCCGGGTGCGGCGGGCCGTCATCGACCACACGAGCACGTCCACCTCGCCCGCGGGCGCGGCGGGCGGAGCGGTCATCGCGTGCAGGAAGCCCCACTCGGTGACCAGCTTGTGGTCGCGGTAGAGGTCCCACTGGCCGGGCGTGGGCGAGGCCGTGAACACCGCCGGGCCGCGGTGCGAGGGCAGGCGGCTCAGGCCGGACACCACGCAGCGGGCGAACGGCACGTGCGGGCCGTTCGCGGCGGTGCGCAGCGCCTCGTCGACCGCCTTGCCGCGGACGGTCAGGTAGAGCTGCACGGCCACCGCGTCGGTGAGGACCTCGGCGGAGCCGCGCGACAGCGCGCCCTGGAAGCCGGGGTGCTCGGACAGGATGCGGGCGACGGAGTTCGTCATCGTGCCGAACTCCGTGGCCAGCGTGCGGCGCAGCCAGGCCCGCTCGTCCTCGATGCCGCGCTTGGGCAGCAGACCCGTCGCCTCCGGCGGGGGCACGGGCTGCAAGCGGGCGATCTTGGGAGCGGCCTGCTCGGCCGGGGCGGCCGGTTCGGGCTCCGGCTCGGCGACGGCTTCCGGCTCGGTGAGCTCGGCGGACTCGGCGGCGGGTTCCGGGGCGTCCGGGACGACCGGGGCGGACTCCGTCACCGGCGGGCCCACCGGGGCCGAGGCCGCGGGCGTGAACTCCACCGGCGTGTACTCGGCGGGCTCGGCGGGGCCGAGGTCGACCGACGTCGACTCGAGCGACGGCGGAGCGACCGGGGCCGACCCGAGGCCCGGCGGCCGGACCGGGGCGTCGAAGACGACCGGCGCGGACTCCGTCATCGGCGGCCCCACTGGGGCGGACGGGGGCATCGGGGGCGTGGGCGGGAACTCCACCAGGTCCGCCACCGGCATGCCGACCGGCGGGGTCAGCGGTGCGGGCTCGCCGAAGTCCACCGGGGCGGACAGCTGCGCGCTCTCGTAGCGCGGGGCCTCGATCTCGGCGGGCGCCGACGGGGCCGACACCTCGCGGAACGACGAGGGCGCCTCGGTGGGGGCGGGCAGCGCCGCGATCGACGGGGGCAGCGCGGCGTAGGACGCCTGCGCGCTGATCTCGAAGATCCCGGCGGACGACTTGGTGTCCGCGAACCCGGACGCCACGTGCGAGAACGTGGGCTTGGCCTGCTCGTTCAGCACGGACCGCGCGCTGAGCACCCGGCTCATCGTGCGCACCGAGTTGTCGAGCCGCTGGGCGAGGTCGCCCGCGAGGTACTCCATGCGGTCGAGGTCGGCCTCGGTGTCCGCCTCGAACATCAGGTTGTGGGTGGCCGGGTCGGTCGGCACCGACCGGATCGCCTCGACGTTGGCCGTCGCGGCGGGCGGGCGGACCAGCAGACCGGACTGGACGACCTCCACCACGGCGTCGACCGAGTACCAGTAGACGCCGGGCGAGATCATCTGGCCGCCGGGGATGGGCGCGCGGTGCGTCACCACGGACGGCACCTTGGGCGGCTCGTTCTCCGAGCCGCGCGGCCGGTAGGACATCTCCCGCGCGTAGGCGTGCCAGCCGAGGCTGCCGTCCGGGCGGACGGTGAAGATCTCCGGCGCGACGGCGGGGCCGATCGGCATGCCCGCGTAGAACACGACCTCGCGGCCGAGCGCGTCGGCGACCACCTGGCCGAGCAGGCCCCTGGGGACCGACATCGGGCCGTACTGGACGAACCGCACGCGGTCCCGCACGTGCTCGGGCAGTTCGCGCCACATCATCGCGACGTCGTCCTGGCTCAGCGGCACGCCGCCGGGGCTGCCGAGGACCACGGTCACGTACTCGGGCTGGCACGGCATGATCTCGATCAGCCGCATCCGGTGCGCCCGCAGCTGCGGGTCGTCGCCGATGGGCCGGATCCACACGCCGCTGGGCAGCGGTTCGGCGATGCCGCGCGCGCTGGTCGGGAAGTTCTCCGAGACGACACCCCCGTCCCACGTGGGCCGGGGAAAGCGCTTGGCCTCGAACTTCGGCGGCTTGCCGGGGCTGCACCGCACCCAGCCGCTGCCCTGGCCGGAGTGCACGAACAGCGACCCGCCCGCGCCCCGGACGACCGGGCCGTCCGGGACGAGCACGGTGCGCTTGAGGCGCTCGGCCAGCCAGTGACCCGCAAGTGCCGTGGTCTCCCGCGAGCGCCCGCCGATCACGAGGCGCACTCCGCGCCTGCGCTTGGGCAGCACCTGCGCCACCGACTCCCACATGGAGATCGGCGAGCTGATGGGCAGGTCGACCACGACGAGGTCGTTCTCCGTGTCCGCGGCGACGGTGAGCGCGAGGTCCTGCGCCGCCTTGGTCATGTTGCCCACCGGGTAGACCACGAGGGCGTTGCCGATGATGTGCTTGGTCAGACCGACATCACCGCCGGACTCGCGGTTGCGGGTCATAATGGCCATCGCCGTCATCCTCCCTGTTCGACGACCACGTTGGCCCGGCTCAGCGCCGGGCCCGACGGGATCGTGGACAGCACCTCGGTGCGCATCGGAACGGGCTGCACACCACCCAGGCCGAGCGCCTGGATCGAGTCGTTGTCGGGCACCAGGTACCGCTTGCCCCGGTCGCTGATCAGGTACCGGTTCGGCGTCTTCTGCCCTTCGGGGATGGGCAGTTCGGCGACCAGCAGGCCGTGGTTCGGCGGCAGCAGCACGCCGTCCTCGGCGACCGAGGCCCACTGGTCGGCGCCGGGGGCGAGGACCACGGACGTGGTCACGTCCGCGCCGGAACCCTGCTGCCGGAGGCACACCTGCCGGAGCTGCGGCTCGACCAGCGGCTGCCGACCGATCAGGTCGGGCAGGCGGGTCAGCATCGAGTGGTCCGGGGAGAACGGCGCCGTGAGGATGGACTGGGCGTCGATCTCGACCGGGGGCTTGCTGCCGGGCTTGGCGGCCATCAGCGCGTACTCGGTGGCCGACACCGGGGCGAGCCCCTTCTCGATCAGCACGTAGTACTGCTTGGTGTCGTTGCCGGGGCTGTGGAAGAACAGGTCGCCGATCCGGGCGGGACGACCGGCGACCGGCAGGCCCGCGTCACCGGCGTCCGGGATCTCGGCGGCGGAGAGGGCGGGGCCGCTCTCGACCAGGCTCAACCACAGGTTCGACACGAACGGCGACTTGGTCGCGGCCAGGCCGAGCGCCACGAGCGAGTTGACGTCCGGGACCTGGAACTTGGTGTTCCTCCAGATCAGGAAGAGCTTGCCGTCCGGGGCCTGCACCGGGACGTAGAACAGGTCGGACACCTTGGCGTTCGGCGAGCCCTGGGCGTTCATGCTCATGCTCGGACCGCCGTTCGGCGCGGCGGCGGGGCACAGCAGCCACTCGCCCGGCATCAACTCGTTCGGCCTCGGCACGGTGTCCGGCGCCCCCTTGATCCCCATCTCCGGTCCGCGCGCCAAGCCGGCGAGCGAGTTGCGGGAGATCACCGAGATCTTGGAGCCCGCGCCCTGCACGAGCATCGCCGACGCCTGGTTGGGCGTCGGCATCAGCTTGCCGTCAATGTAGACGTACCGGGAGCCGGATTCCTTCTCGACGAGGATGGCGCCCTTCTGCTTGTAGGCGGTGTTGCCGCCCGGCACGATCAGCCCGTAGACGCCGAAACCGATCACGACCAGCAGCGCGACCACCGCGCCGGTGATCAGGCCCGACCGGCCGCGCCGCGTCGGGAGCTCCATGTTGCTCGGATCACCCACCACGAGCGCGGTCGTCATCCGGTGCATCAGGAACTGGTAGGCGTGGACGTGGTCCTTCTGCGTCTGCACGGTCGACTCACCCGGCCAATCCGCGAGCCCAGGCGTAGACGCCCAGGATCTGGAGCAGCACCGGGATGGTGGCGGCGGCCACGAGCGACTCGATCCACTGGGCGCGCTGCACCCAGATCGGCACCAGGCGGCGGGTCGGCGGGCGCAGCACGGCGAGCATGAGGGCGATGAGCGTGATCACCAGCACGACGAGCACGACGGACCGCCAGCCCAGCGAGATCGACTCGCCGTAGGTCAGCACGAGCTGGACGCAGCCGACGACACCGGCCACGACGAGCGCGATCCGCTGCCACGCGCTGAGGAAGCCGCCGGAGCGGACCAGCGCGGACACCGTGACCAGCAGCGCGAGCGTCGTCGGGGCCCAGCCGGGTGCCTCGAACAGCGCCGGGTAGCTGAAGATGAAGACCAGCGACGCGGCCACCATGAAGACGGTCAGGTAGCGGTCGGCGTTCTTGGTGCGCTCGATGATCTGCTCGGCGTCGAGCGGGTCGATGTCGGTCTGGAGCTCCTCGGCCGTGCGCGGCAGCTGCGGTCCGCGCAGCCGCGCCATCCGGATCACCAGCTTCGGCACGATGACCAGGATCGCCAGCGCGATCGTCGCGTACACGCCGGAGGCGCTCGCGGGCGTCAGCTCCATGTCGAGGTAGACCCGCATGGTGAGGAACGCGGTGAACCCGGTGGCCAGCAGCACGCCGATCGGCACGACCGGCAGCTCCTTCGCCCACAGCATCGCCGCGCCCAGCAGGACCAGCGAGGCGATGGCCATGGTCAGCCCGCCCAGCGAGACCGACGCGGGGCGCAGGTCGAACGCCGCCGAGACGCCGTCCGCGGCGATGGCGCCCGCGAGACCGGTCAGCAGCAGGCCCGGCACGGCGAGCACCAGCGCCAGCGGCTGGTCCTCGACCTTGCGGGACACCGGGATGGAGGCCCCGGCGAGCAGCCCGCCGAGGATCGCCGCGGTGATCGTGGACGACAGCGTGGTGCCCGCGCCGACGGCCATGGCGCCCATCAGGGCGATGGCGCCGACGCCCAGCGTCAGGAACAGCCACCGGCTGAACTCCGGGCGCCAGCGGTCCTTCTGCCTGCCGACCGCCGTGGCCATGCCGTCGGCGATGTCGTCGAACGCCAGCTCCGGCAGCGGGTTGGCGGCCGGGCGGACGTAGAACGTCTCGCCCTCCAGCCACTCCAGGCTCTCCGGCGTGCCCTCGGGGTCCAGCGGGGGCTCGCCCAGCCGCTGGAGCACCCACGACCGCTCGCCGGTCACCTCGACGCCCGCGACGATGTGCTCGTTCGGGTCCGTCGTGTGCTTCAGCAGCACCGGCAGGAGACCCGCCACCGGGATCGAGACGGGCACGGCGAGGTCCGCCCGACCCGCCGGGCCGAACACGGTGATGCGGCAGAGCTCGGCCTGCGCACTCGTCATGACTGCTTCTGCTTCCTCTTGCTCCGGGTAGTCCTGATCACCACGACGCACCGCCGCTCGTGGACGGAACCTGCGCGGTCACGTACCCCGTCTGCACGAGCCGGACGCCCTTTCGGTTCACCAGCTGCGCGCGACCCGCGACCATCTTGCGCGGCATGGCCTCGCCGAGGAACTTGCCCTCCTCCTTGGGGTAGGAGAAGACGATGCCCGGCGTGCCCAGCTCCCACATGCGGCGGATCACCGGGTCGCTGAGCGACCGCATGGCGCCCGACGTGCTGCGCGCGATGATGACGTGCAGTCCGATGTAGACGCCCTGGGCGAGCATGGGCAGCAGCGCGTCCAGCGGGGACTGGCCCATGCCGAGGCCGAACAGCTCGTAGTCGTCGATGACGAGGAAGAACTGCGGCCCCTCCCACCAGTCGCGCCTGCGCAGGCGGTCGGACGTGACGTCCTCGCCCGGCACGCGGCGGGACATCGAGACGGCGGCCTTGCCGACGAGGTCCTTCAACGTGTCGCCGGTGATGGCGTAGCCGACGCGGTACGCCTCCGGCACCACGGTGTCGAGCTGCCGGTTGGGGTCGCCGAGCAGGATCTTCGCCTGGTCGGGACCGTAGTTCGCCATGACCGACTGGAGGACCAGCCGGAGCATGTTGGTCTTGCCGGTCTCGCTGTCGCCGAACACCAGCATGTGCGACGTCGACTCGAAGTCGTGCCACACCGGCTCCAGCCGCTGCTCGTCCAGGCCGATGGCGATCCGGACGTCCCGCTCGGGCCTGGGCAGCTGCTCGAACGGCAGCATGGGCGGCAGCATCCGCACCGGCGGGGCCGACGGGCCGGGCCAGAAGGTCGCGACCTCCTCGGCGAGCGCCTTCGTGGCCGCCGCCAGGTCCTCCGTCGCCGAGCTGCCGTCCATGCGGGGCAAGCCGGACAGGAAGTGCATGCCGGTGGGGGTGAGGCCGCGGCCGGGCTGCGCGGGCACGGTCTGCGCCTTGCGGGAGCCGACCTCGGACTCCATCGGGTCGCCGAGCCGCAGCTCGAACTTGGTGCCGATGACGTCGCGCAGCGCGGGCCGGATCTCCGACCAGCGGTTCGCGCCGATGATGACGTGGATGCCGAACGACAGGCCGCGGATCGCCAGCTCGTTGATCCGCGGTTCGAGCTCGGTGTAGTCCTGCTTGATCGTGTACCAGCCGTCGACGATCAGGAACACGTCGCCGTACGGGTCGTCGAGCTCACCGCTGCGCCGCAGCGCCCGGTACGCGCTCATCGACTCCAGGCCGCGGGTGGTGAACACCTCTTCCCGGTGCTCGACCAGCAGCAGCAGCTCCGCGATGGTGCGGACCACGCGGTCGTGCTCCAGGCGGGTCGCGATCGAGCCGACGTGCGGCAGCCCGGAGATCGACATGATGCCACCGCCGCCGAAGTCCAGGCCGTAGAACTGGATCTCCGACGGGGTGTGGGTCATCGCCAGCGAGAGCACCATGGTGCGCATCAGCGTCGACTTGCCGGACTGCGGGGCGCCGACCACGGCCACGTGGCCGTCGGCGCCGGACAGGTCGGCGACCAGCAGCTCGCGGACCTGCTCGTACGGGCGGTCGACCATGCCGATGGGGGCGCGGAGCTTGCCCTGCATCGTCGTGTCCTCGACGCTCATGCCGCGGAACTGGTCGGGCAGCACGCTGGGGAGCAGCGAGTCGAGGCTCGGGGACTCGGCCAGCGGCGGCAGCCACACCTGGCGGGCGGCGGGGCCGGAGCCCTGGAGCCTGCCGATGAACGCCTCGGCGAGGCTGACCGTGTTGGCCTGCGCCACCGGGTCGACCTCGACGACCTCGGTCTTCTCCTCCTCGTCCACCACGATGAGCTGGCGGATGGGGCGGGCGTGCGTGACGAACGGGACGACCTCCTGGGCCGCCTTCTCCTCGTCACCCGTGTCGGCCTTCGCCAGCGGCGCGGGACCGGACACGTACGCGCCCTTGAAGCGGACCAGGTTCGTCGTGTCGATCTTCAGGTAGCCGTTGCCGGGCTCGGAGGGCAGCTCGTAGGCGTTCGCGACGCCGATGACGCTGCGGGACTCCATCGAGGAGAACGTGCGCAGCGCGATCCGGTAGGACAGGTGGCCCTCGACCCGGTGGATGCGGCCCTCGTCCAGGCGCTGGGAGGCCAGCAGCAGGTGCACGCCGAGCGACCGGCCCAACCGGCCGACGGACACGAACAGATCCATGAACTCCGGCTTGCTCGCCAGCAGCTCGGAGAACTCGTCCACGACCAGGAACAGCGTCGGGAACGGCGGCAGCGGCTCACCCGCGCCGCGCGCCTTCTCGTACTCGAACAGCGACGGGTAACCGCTTTCCCGCAGCAGCTCCTGGCGGCGGATCATCTCGCCGTTGAGGGAGTCCTGCATGCGGTCCACGAGCGGCAGCTCGTCGGCCAGGTTCGTGATCACGGCGGACGTGTGCGGCAGCTTGTCCATGCCGAGGAACGTCGCGCCGCCCTTGAAGTCCACCAGCACCAGGTTGAGGATCTCCGACGAGTGCGTCGCCGCGAGGCCCAGCACCAGGGTGCGCAGCAGCTCGGACTTGCCGGACCCCGTGGCGCCGATCACCAGGCCGTGCGGGCCCATGCCGCCCTGCGCGGACTCCTTGAGGTCGAGCTCGACGACCTCGCCCTCCTCCGTCACGCCGATCGGGACCGACATGCGGGCGCGCTGGACGTTGCGGGGACGCCACTGGTGGTTGATGTCGAACGTGTTCACGTCGCGGATGCCCAGCAGCGTGGTCAGCTCGAAGTCGGAGTCCAGCGACCGCTCGACCAGCTCAACGGTGCCGCTGGTGCGCTTGGGCGCGAGCGAGCGGGCGAGCACCTCGGACTCGACGAGGCTCAGCTCGTCGCGGGAGGCGACGCCGACGCCGTCGCCGGAGGGGAACTCGATCCGGTCGTCGACGGCCGTGAGGCGGAGGACCTTCGCGCCACCGGGCAGCATGCCGGTGATGTCCAGCAGCACGACGTTGCGCAGGCCGACGTCGAACAGCCGGGAGGACTCGGGGATCGTCGCCAGGTGGGCGATCACCACGATGAACGGCTCGGTGCCGCCGGGCGACGCGGCCTTGTCGTGCGGGCCGCGGTCGGTGACCTCCTTGCCCAGCAGGTCCATCAGCTCGTCGTGGTCGCAGGCGAGCATCCGCACCGGGCCCGCGTCGTCACGGGCCGTGGGGTGCGAGTTGTGCGGCAGCCACTTGATCCAGTCCCACTCGAAGCGGGTCTCCTCCGAGGTGAGCACGGCGATGCGCAGCTCGTCGGGGGCGTGGAACGTGACGAGCTGGCCGACCATCGCGCGGGCCAGCGCCAGCGCCTTGCCGACGTCGCCCGCGAACTCGACGCTGGTGAAGCTGCGCAGCCCCACCGCGATCGGGATGCCCGCCACCGTCCGGTAGGCCTCGCTGAACCGCCGCAGCGAGATCGCCGCGAGCGGCTCGAGGTCCTCGATCGGCTTGGTGGTCGGCGGCACCAGCTCCAACGCGGCCTGCTGCGTGCCGAGGCCGATGCGCACGCGGCCGAAGTCGTCGTGGCTCGCCCGCCGCTCCCACAGCCGGGAGCCGCCCGCGATGTACCAGAGCCAGCCCGGCGCGGGGTTGTTCCACAGCACCGCGGCCCGCTGCTCGTCGGCCGTGGCGCGGGTGCGGGTCCGCATCTGGCCGATGTAGCGCAGGTAGTCGCGGCGCTCGGCCGCCATCTTCTTCTTGCGGTCGCCCGAGGCCCGGCCCATCTGGCCGAGCCCCATGCTGATCATGGCGATGCCCATGCCGCCGCCCATGACGTAGGTCATCGGCGAGCTGCCCCCGGCGCCCGAGAACGCCAGGATCATGACCATCGAGCCGATGCCCATGGGCAGGAACATCATCATGGACGCCATGTCCCGCGTCGCCGGCTCGGCGAGCA
>Ga0247773_1000802_pt1 | contig 11172 bp, 9 predicted proteins | sample UWRJL092311B6_FD_179934 | JGI IMG/M metagenome (GOLD analysis project Ga0247773, IMG submission 179934) | Plant litter microbial communities from Arlington Agricultural Research Station in Wisconsin, United States - UWRJ-L092-311B-6 | ecosystem: Environmental > Terrestrial > Plant litter >...
TAGCACTCCCGCCCTGTGACTGCCAACAATGGTGCGGCATCGACTGTTCCCTCGTCCACTCGGGTCCTGCGTCCGGTGCTCAGCCGCCGGTCAGGTCGCGCCAGCCGTCCGGGGTCACCACCGAGCCGACCGGCTGGTCCCAGGTTTCGACGGGCACCTCGGGCAGCAGCTCGTCGCGGTAGAGCAGTGCGGCGACGGGCGTCCCGGCGGCCAGCCGGGCCAGCGCCCGGTCGTAGGAGCCGCCGCCGCGGCCGAGCCGGTTGCCGGTCGGATCCACCGCGAAGGCGGGCACCAGCACCAGGGCCGCCGATGCGATCGCGTCCGGTCCCAATCTGGCCTCGGCACGTCCGGCGGCCGACCACGGGCTCCAGTCCAGATCCCGGTCGGCCAGTGTCACCGGGACGATCAGGTGGTAGCCCGCGCCGTCCAGGGCGGCGAGCAGTTCGGTCGATCCGGGCTCGGTACGCAACGGCTCGTACACCGCGATCGTGCTACCCGGCCGGGCCCGACCGGCTCGGCAGCCGGCCAGTACGTGCTCGCGGATCGCGGCCCGGTCCCGCGCGCGTTGCTGCTCCGTCCGCGCGGCCCGGGCCGCTGTCACCTTCGCGCGCAGCGTGGTCTTGTCGGTCATCTGACTAGTCTCGCGGTATGAGTTCTTCGCAGTCGCAACCCACCACCCCGAGCGGGCGGCGGGCCCGCAAGGCGGTCATTCCGGCGGCGGGCCTGGGTACCCGGTTCGCGCCGGCCACCAAGGTGGTGCCCAAGGAGCTGCTGCCGGTGGTGGACGTGCCGGCGCTGGAGTACATCGTCGCCGAGGCCGCCCGCGAGGGCCTGGCCGACGTCCTGATCGTCACGGGCCGGGGAAAGTCCGCCATCGAGGACCACTTCGACGCCGCTCCCGAGGTCGAGGACGCCCTGGAGCGCAAGGGCGACGAGCACCGGCTGGCCCGGGTCCGCAGGTCCAGTGGCCTGGCCCGGATGCACTACACCCGCCAGCCCGAAGCCCGCGGTCTGGGTGACGCGGTGTCCTACGCCGAGGCTTTCGTCGGCGACGAACCGTTCGCGGTGCTGCTCGGCGACGACATCATCGACGAGCGGGACGTGTTGCTGGCCAGGATGCTGGAGGTGCAGGCCGACAAGGGTGGCATCGTGCTCGGCCTGATCGAGGTGGAGGGCGCGGCGATCTCGCTGTACGGCAGCATCAAGCCGGCCGGCGACGTGGTGGACGGCGTGATCGCGGTCGAGACGCTGATCGAGAAGCCCAAGCCGGAGGAGGCGCTGTCCAACCTGGCCGTCATCGGCCGGTACGTGCTGCCGCCGCAGATCTTCGACGCCCTGCGGCGCACCGAACTGGGCGCGCGTGGCGAGCTGGAACTGACCGATGCGATGCGGGTGCTGGGGCAGGATGGAGTGCCGATACACGGAGTCGTGTTCTCCGGGCGCCGTTACGACACCGGCGACCGGCAGGACTACCTGCGCGCGGTAGTGCGGCTGGCGTGTGAACATCCGGAGTTGGGCGCGGACTTCTCCGGCTGGTTGACCGAGTTCGTCCGCACCCTGTAGCCGCCGTTTGGCACCCTGGACCGCATCGGCCCCGCGCCGCCGCCCGAGCCGTAGGAGCGCACCGAAGTGAGCGACAGCAGCAGCGACTGGCCGACCGAGACCATTCCGGTGGTGCCGGCCGACGCTGCCGAGACCGGCACCGCCCAGGCCGCCGGCCGTGCCCGACCGGCGCTGCGCCCGGTGGCCGAGCAGTTGGCGAAGGTGCTCGGCACCATCGGCTCGATCGACCCGATCCAGTTGGCGCTGCTGGATGCCCAGGGCCTGATGCTGGCCGAGGAAGTGCTTGCCGACGCCCCGCTGCCCGGCTTCGACAACGCCGCGATGGACGGCTACGCGGTGCGAGCGGTGGACCTGCGGCAGGCCAGTGAGGCACAACCGGTCACCCTGCCGGTGGTCGGGGACGTGCTGGCCGGAGCCCGATCGGTGTCCGGAATGGGACCCGGGCTGTGCATGCGGATCATGACCGGCGCGCCGATCCCGCCCGGCGCCGATGCCGTGATCCCGCTCGAGGACACCGACCGGGGGGTGGCCCGGGTCCAGATCCACCGCTCGGCACGCACCGGCGAGTGCGTCCGGCGGGCCGGCGAGGACCTGGCCGCCGGTGCGCTGGCCCTGGCGCCCGGCGCGACCCTGGGCCCGCAGCAGATCGCGCTGCTGGCCGCGGTCGGCCACGACCGGGTGATGGTGCGGCCGCGGCCGCGGGTAGTGGTGATCTCGACCGGTTCGGAACTGGTCGACGTGGGCAAGCAGGCCGGTTTCGGTGAGGTGTCGGACTCCAACTCCTACATGCTCGCGGCGGCGGCCCGCGATGCCGGCGCCGACGCCTACCGGGTCGGCATCATCCCCGACGACCATGCCCGGCTGCTCGACGTGCTGGACTCCCAATTGCTGCGCGCCGACCTGATCGTCACCTCCGGCGGGGTGAGCATGGGCGCCTTCGACATCGTCAAGGAGGCACTCGGCCAGCTCGGCACGGTCGAGTTCACCAACGTCGCGATGCAGCCCGGCTCGCCGCAGGGCTTCGGCACCCTCGGCCGCGAGCGCACGCCGATCTTCTGCCTGCCCGGCAACCCGGTGTCGTCGCTGGTGTCCTTCGAGGTCTTCGTCCGGCCGGCGATCCGCAAGCTGCTGGGCAAGCGCAACGTGCACCGCCAGACCATCCAGGCGATGGCGCTGGAGCGGATCGACAGTCCAGAGGGCAAGCGGCAGTTCCGTCGCGGGTTGCTGCACCGCGAGCCGGACGGCCGGTACTCGGTGTCGCTGGTCGGCGGCAACGGCTCGCACCTGGTCGCGGCGCTGGCGGCGTCCAACTGCCTGATCGTGCTCGAGGAGGACGTGACCGAGGTGGTTCCGGGTTCGCGGGTGACCGTCCAGCCGTTGATGCTCGCCCAGCGCTGAGATGTCGCAGCTGCATCCGGGCTGGCCGGCTGTACTGGTGGCCGGCTCGGTGACGCTGCGCCCACTGCGCCGCCGGGACGCCCGCGCCTGGAGCCGCAGCCGGCTGGCCAACGCGGACTGGCTGGCCAGGTGGGAACCGACCTCGAGCCTGTCCTGGCAGAGCCGCAACTCGGTGTCGGAATATCACCGGACGCTCTCGCGGCTGCGCTCGGCAGCCCGGCTCGGCACCATGCTGCCGTTCGGGGTGGTCTACGGCGAGAAGCTGGTCGGCCAGCTGAACGTGTCCAACGTGGTGCGTGGCGCGCTGCGCTCGGGCAGCATCGGCTACTGGATCGATTCGGCGGTGGCCGGCCGCGGTATCACCCCGACGGCGCTGGCGCTGGCCATCGACCACTGCCTGACCGAGGCGCGGCTGCACCGGATGGAGGTCAACATCCGGCCGGAGAACCACGCCAGCATCCGGGTGGTGGAGAAGCTGGGGCTGCGCCGGGAGGGCTACCACGAGCGGTTCCTCGACATTGACGGCGGCTGGCGGGACCACCTGTCCTTCGCCATCACCACCGAGGAGATCCTGTCCGGCACGGTGCTGTCCCGGCTGAGCGCGCTGCCGGTGCCGCCGGGCTGAACCGGCCTCGTGGGTGCCCTTCGGCGGCCTGCGGCGAACCATAAAGCGTCACTTGACATTGACACCCGGCGCGCCTGCAGCCCTGGGGGAACGCGGCGTCCTAGCGTTGCCTACGAAGTGTGACAGGTGTGACGGGAGACAACGATGATTTCGCCGACGATGACGGTGCTGGTGCTGGCCGTCCTCTGGCTGATCGTCGTGGTGCCGATGCTCGTCAAGCACAAGGACGACCGCGCCGGTGAGCGTTCGGTCGCCCGGTTCGGCGGCGCGATGCGGGCGCTGTCCAACCGCGGTCCGCTGGCCCAGGCCACCCCGGCCGAGGACCGGGCCAGCCGCAGGCCGGTCAGCCGTGCGCAAGTGTTCATCCCAGGCGGCCCGCCGCGGCCGCAGGTACCACCCGCGGGACGCCGGCCGGTTCCCGCCGCCATGGAGGCAGTTATGTACCCCGACCAGATCGCCAAGGCAGACATGTCCGAGGCTCGCCGTCAGATGATGGCCCGCCGGCGGCGGTCGCTGGCGATCCTGATCGCCGGGACGCTGCTCGGCCTGCTGTGGGGAGTGGCTGCCGGCGGCATGCTGGCCTGGACGGTCGGCCTGCTGTTCCTGGCCTCGCTGGCCAGCTACCTGCTGTTCCTGCGCAACCAGGCGCTGCATGACCGCGACCGGCGCCAGCAGCGCCAGCAGCGCTCCGGGCTGGCCAAGCCCCGGGGCTACGACGCCACCGAGCAGTTTCCCTACCGCGCCGACGCCGAGACGGTCGTCCGGATCGACGACGAGGACGTGGAGCTGCGGGGGATTGCCGACACGGTGGACCTGACCGGGCTCTACGTCGAGGAACAGTTCGACGAGCGGTCGATGCGCCGGGCGGTGTGACCTCGCGGCCGCCGCTGGCCTGGTCGCTCCGGTCCGGGCAGGTCGGAAGGGCGGTCAGTGGGGCTGGTAACCTCATGCACTGGTTGGGGGCTGTGGCGCAGTCTGGTAGCGCACCTCGTTCGCATCGAGGGGGCCAGGGGTTCGAATCCCCTCAGCTCCACCCACTTAGGCCAGCAAATTCGGGGCTCCGTCGCCACCGCCGGCAAGCGTCGAGGCTCATTTGTCACTCATTTGTCACTGGCATAGGGTGACATCGGGGGGGTATGGCGCGGCCCAGAACGGTACGAACTAGCCAGCGCGAGTGGGACGTTTCATGGCCTTGCGTACCGCAGTACCAGCGGGCGACCCGCTGATCAGCCGCGGGGAGGCTCGACCGTCACCACAGCTCCCGGGCATCGAACCGAGTCCCCGGCAGCGACCTGATTTGAGCTATAACTTGGCTGCGGCCCGCAGCTCCGCTGCCGATGATGTCCTGCTCGAGCTCGTTAGGTGCCCCGAGGAAGCTGTAGGGCCCGAGCATCGCGGCAGCGAGGTCGGCGAGGTCAGGGGCTGGGACGGCAAGCAAGCCGATGCTTTCGTCATCGAAGTCCTCGTCGACACGTATGCGAGTCCAAAGCGTCGGGTCGTAGGTCGTTGCGCCGGCTACGGGTTGCCATCTTGCGGGTGGTGATTGGAGTCCGTACTGATCGACCCAGGTCTTCAGGATGGACAGACGTCGAACCAGCTCGCGGTCGAAGCTTGAGTGAGGACTGTTGGTCGCGATCCATACGAGGTCGTACACATCGCGGGCGGGCGTGCGACGAGACAAGCGTGCGATCTTCTCGGCCATGTTCTCGGCGAGAGCCATTACCGGCAGCGACGCGGGTAGCTGGTAGGCCTCGTGGATCTTGAGGTAGACCCAGCTACGCGCGTCCGGCGGAAGCCACGGTGCTGGCCCGATGTCGAGCTTCGTGCGCAGCATGCCGACGTCGCCGAAGGGTGTCTGGTACGAGATCGCGGCACGACCACGATGATCCTCGACCCGGTAGTTGAAGCCGTCGACGCTCCTTCCGTCAATCGATTCGCGTAGGACCGCTGCCACGGTCTCTGGGTCATCGTCAGGATTGCGTACGGAGAAGGAGATTTAATAGGGGATGCCGCAGATGGAGAAGTTCGGGTAGGCGAAGGGGCGGGGCGGCGGTCGACGATCGCGGGATGCTCACCGGATAATGTGCGTGTGTGATCCAGTCCGGAAGCGACACGGCGACCTCGGCTGTTGCCGTGTTCAAGAAGGTTCCCGCGCCGGACGATGCTGGCGCGCAGACCGCTGATCGGTACGAGTGGCAAGCCATGATGGCCACCGCTGATGTGCTGGCCGCTTATCTCCAGCACCTCGATGATGCGGGTGTCTTCGCAGATAGCGAGACCTTCCGGGTGATCTGTGAACTGCACGAAGATTGGGCACTGCTCGAGGGAGATAGCGTCGAGCTGGTGTCGGCAAAGCACCGTGAAGCTAGCGTCTCCCGTTTGGCGACCCTGCGGTCGTTCCTTGACTGCGGAGTCTTGCATCTGTTCGAGCGGTGGGAGGCGCTCGGAGGCACGGCAATGTGCCGTCTGGTAACGACGGCCGGGGTCGCGGACGATGCGGCCAAGGTTGTCAACGCCTGCGAAACGCTGCGCCGCTCGCCTGGTCCGCTGGACGCGACCATGCACGATCTGTTGGCTTCCTGCGGCGACCAGATGGGGTCGATGCGGGTAGGCGGCACGGTGCCTAGCGTGGAGGTGCTCGTACCGTTCTTCGCTTCACTTCGTATCCAGCACGGTGAAGCGCGACGTGATCATCTCCCGGACATGGCACCTACTCGATACTCCAGACCCATTGCCGAGCGCCTCGGCCGCCTAGAGGCCGCCGACGCAATCTGGGGGGCTGTGCTGGGACTAGTGCGAGCGCGTATGCGCGCGGCGGGTCCTGTTCCGGGCGGGGGACTTCCAACGGTGCTCGCCGTTTCTTCGAACGATGATCCACACGCCGCGCGGAGCCTGACGCTGGCAGATGTCGATGTGGCAGTACGAGTCGCGCTGGCGAACGTCACCGGCTACGGGCGTCTGCCTAGACTCGTTCGTGTCAATCGACTCGCGATCAAGTTGTCAGAAGGTGGGTGCTCGGACAACACGATCGAGCGCATGGACAGCTTGCGCCTGCAGAGCCGTGGGTATTGGCGTAACAGTGCCGGCACGCCGGCAACCCGGGATCGACGACGCCGGCTCAACAACGTGCTGCTGAAGTTGGTTGCTGATGTTACCGAGGTCGTTCGTTCGACGGACAGCGATTGGGGCCTGCCGTTGCTGACCAGCGTCGAGAGCCGCTTGCAGTTGATCGTAGATGGGCCAACCGCCGCAGGTCTCGACGTGGATCTCCTCCTCGGTGCGGTTGCTGATCTGTCTAACGACTGCAAGGTGTGGTTCAGCGATCGCTTCGACGTGGACGCCGAACTTGCCAGATTGCGCTCAGTGTCATGACATCTGCCGACTTTGATCCCGACGCCTTGCGTTGGGTCCTCGACGACCTCGCCTATCACCAGTCGCGCGTACTCCTGCTTGTTCATGCGGTCGCCGCCGATCCTGGCCACCAGCGAAAGTTGGACGGATTGACCAAGCTCGCCAAGCTCGACTTCCTCGTCCGTTACCCCGCGTTCGCGGGGATCATCCTTGACGGGCTCGAAGACAGCGACGAGCGCCTGCATCTTGAAGACGGTGATCGGCTGACGCCAACCGACGTCGAGGATCCGATGGTCCGGTACAAGTACGGGCCCTGGGACGACCGCTACTACCCGGTAGTCGGAGCGCTCGTATCGCGCGGATTGCTCAAATACGTACGCGGCCGGCGTGGAAGCGTCGCACTCGCGCCAACGGCGAGCGGCCAACGACTTGCGGCTGAGCTGAGCGCCGATGCCAACTGGAGAGAGATCGCCGACCGCTGCGAGGCTGTAGCCCAGGCATCCGCGGGCCTGACGGGTAACGCGCTCAAGGAACGGATCTATGAGCGACTCGCTGATCTCATGGATCGCCCACACCGGGAGGTCATCTCGTGACTGTCACGTTCCGGATCGAGCAACTGCGTCTGAACACCTCGAACGGACCAGTTACCTACTTATTTCCAGCCGACCTCACCGTCCTCGCCGGACAGACGGGCGTCGGCAAGACGACGCTGCTCGAGCTGGTCAAGTTCGGACTCGGAGGCGACGGGTTGCTCGCACCAGTTGTCCTGCAGCACGTCACCGATGTTCATCTTGATATCCGAGCTGGCGCCGCCCGACTGCAACTGTCTCGGGCCCTCGACCCAGACAGTCGCAGGCGAGTGCGCGTTGTAGATCTCATTACGAGGGAACGGATGCCGGATCACTCCGTCGGTGGAGAGGAGCCGACCGTCAGTGACCTGCTGATGACATCCCTGGGACTCGAGACGGGGCTCAAGGCGGCAGCTCGAAGCCGGCGAAGCACGAGCGCGGGCGCGCAGATCACGTTCAACGACGTCTTCCGCTACATGTATGTGCCTCAATCCGAGATGAACCGCGACATCGGGGCCAGCCATGACTCGTACTATGCGCCGAAACGGAAGGCGGTCTTCGAGCTGCTCTTCGGCCTGACTAGCGCGGACATCCTGAACATGCGGTCGGAGATCAACACTCTGAAAGCCACCTTGGATCAAGCCCGTACCGCCTACGCCACAGTCGATCGCTTTCTTCTCGACAGTGGAACTGCCGGCAGGTTGGACGCGGAGCTTCGCGAGACACGCGCCCGGCAAGACGAGCTCGACGCCACGGCCACGCTGAACGCCCTCCAAGACGAGCTGGCCGACGTTGCCGATCGTGAAACTCAAGTCTTGCGTGATCTCCTCGCCGATGCCGAGCAAGGTCTGAGTGAGGCACGCCAGCTCAGCAGCTCACTGGAGCGCGAAAGGCTCGAATACAGTCAGGAACGCCGTCGCGTTGCCCAGGACATCGCTCGGTTGGAGCGAATGGCCTCAGCTGGCGAACGGCTCGCAAACATCGAGTTCTCGGTGTGCCCGCGCTGCACCCAATCGCTGAACCAACGCGCAGTACCGGCCGGCGCTTGTCGGGTGTGTCTTCAGGCTGACATCGTGCAGGATGTTGCCGGTCATGACCAGTACGAGACCGAGCAGCTGAGGTCTCAGCTCGCCGAGGTCGATTCGCAGCTTGAGACAATTGAGGATCAGTCATCGGAAGTGGCGACCGCGATTGTGAACCGTGATGACCTGGTTCGATCTCTGACCGTTCAGATCGATGCAAGAACGTCGAACCGCGTGACTCCGCGTTTGCAGGCGTACGCGGACGCCGTTGCCAAGCTGACTGCCGCGCGTAGTGAACAGGCTTCGATGGAAGCAGTACTGCGCCAATGGGACCGTGCTGACGACCTTCGAGCGGTAGCCGATCAAACCGAGGCTCGACGCAACAGTCTTGTCAGCCAGGTCGGTACGGCCGAATCGGCACTCAGCCTCAGGAGATCTGAACTCATCGCGGAACTCGACGCGGAGTTCCTCAGCACGGTCGTAGCCTTCGGCATCCCCAGCATTGAGGTCGCCTCGATTGACCCAGAAAGCTATCTACCGATGCTCAACGGTCAACCGTTCGACGAGGTCAGTCTGGCGGGCGGCATCATCACCGCGACGCAAGTCGCGTATTGGCTTACGTTGGTGACCGTCGCGACGCGACGCGGAGACACCCACGTTCCCGCGTTCCTGTTGCTGGATAGTCCGCGGCTCGCGCTGAATACGGCAGAAGACATAGCCGCCCAGATGTATCGGCGGTTCGTCACGCAGGTGGCCGTCATACCAGGCCGTCTGCAGTTCATCGTGGCTGACAATCAGCTGCCGCCCGAGTATGGCAAAGAGTTCGCAGAATTCGACTTCTCCTACGTACGCCCCACCGTCGAAACGATCGCCCACCCAGGACCGGCGCAGGTTCAGACCCTGGCGGCGACATCCGACGACGAGTCGGACCGCGCGTCCTTGCCGTCGGACAGAGCCGAACCGATGTTCTGATCGGATGCAGGACACGGCGCCGTGCGGGACACGGTCGCTGGTGAGGTTGAGACGGGCGATCCAGTCGCCGAAGACGTGTTCGCCGGTCGGTTTGCCGTCGAAGCCGCAGAAAGCACACGTCGTCACAGAGGGGCGCGCCCGTCCAAAAGGGAGTCACCCCATCGTGCCGGGTGTCGCGAGGATCGGTGTCACCGGTTGCGTGGATCATGACCGGTATGTCTGCCACCTACGCCGAGCTCGCTGCGATGGGCAACGCCCAGGAGCGTGGCTACGCCTTCGAGCGCTACGTCGGCGAGCTGCTGCGGCGCGAACACTTCGAGGTCGTGGCCCGGCCTTCGGCCGCCAACGGCCGACAGGTCGATCTCTTCGCCAGCCGGGGTGAACGGCACTACCTGGTCGAGACGAAGTGGCGCAAGAGCGCGGCAGGAATCGCCGAGATCGACGAGCTGGCCCGGCGGCTCGAACGGGGCGCGAGCAATGTCGTCGGTGTCCTGGTCAGCGCCACCGGGTTCACGCGCACGGCCGTGGCGCGCGTTGAGCAGGACGCGACCCGTGCGATCGTGCTCGTCGATGGAAGCGAACTCGCCGACGTCGAGCGCGCCGGATCACTGCATCGACTGCTGGTGGCCAAGCATGATCATCTGATCGTGCATCGCCGGGCGGCCGTGTCGACGTTGCACGAGATGCCAGCGACGGCGGCGACACCGCGAACCCCAGCCGAGGGACACTACGCGTTCGCAGGCGGCGACGGTGAACGTCGGGCGATGAGGGAGCTGGCCGGCGACTTCGGTCCGGTGGTGTTCTGCCTGGAGCTACCGGATCTGGACTGGAGCCAGGGTAGCGGTGTCGCGATCGAGATCCCACTGACCGGTTGGGACTTGGCTGGCCTGACGCAGGTGTTCCAGCGCCTGGATGAGCGTGGCTGGATCACACCCGCCGGCACCTGGCGCATCCATCAGCAGGGGGCGACCTGGAGCGGATTCGGCCTAGGCCCGTTGCTGGCGACCCTGGCTGACCCGCAGCCGCGCTACCGGGGTCGCAGGATGCATCACAGCGAGACGATCAGCTACGTCGACACGGCCGGCGGCGGGCTCTACACGCTGACGGCCACTGTGGCCCGCACCCGGCCCGAGCGAGTCTCGATGCTCACACTCGCGTTGCGGCTGCCGGGAATTCCGCTCGACCCGTCCCCGCTTCAGACGCTGGTTCGCAGCCTCGATGTCGACGTCGAGCCCTACTTCCGGTCTCTGCCAGGCCCGGTCAGTTCGCGTGTGCGGCTGCCGCGAGAACTGCGCCGTCACCGAATCCGGGCGGAGGCTCTGATCGTCGGCAACCCGGCGCTCCCGGTCTCTGACGAGGACAGCCCCGACGGCGGGGACGAATGGGTGCTCGGCGCGGTCGTCAAGAACCCTTTCCCGCGCTGGCGTCGCGGCGCGTCCGTAGCGCAGCGCAAGCAGCTGCGAAAGTTGCAGGAACTCTCCCGTGGCAACGAGTTCCTGGTGTGCGCCCTCGGGTCGTGGCACTACCTCAGCGAGCGACGCGACTACGCCATCGACTTCGTCGAAACAGCACAGGTCGGCGACTGCCTGCTGTCCCGGATCCATCTCGACTGGTACGACGAGGACCAGCGGGCCGCCACAACCACCCGGGCTCGCATCGGCCAGAGTGCGCG
>Ga0247773_1000803_pt1 | contig 11146 bp, 3 predicted proteins | sample UWRJL092311B6_FD_179934 | JGI IMG/M metagenome (GOLD analysis project Ga0247773, IMG submission 179934) | Plant litter microbial communities from Arlington Agricultural Research Station in Wisconsin, United States - UWRJ-L092-311B-6 | ecosystem: Environmental > Terrestrial > Plant litter >...
GGAGCGTGACGAGCCCGACCTCGGCATGATGCTGCTGGAACTGCTCAGCGCCGCCGGTGACGATCTCAGCTACCTGCAGGACCGGATCGCCAACGAGCGCAGCCTGGCCACCGCCAGCCAGCGCAGCTCGGTGATCCGGCATGCCCGGCTGGTGGACTACGAACCGCGGCCGGCCACCTCGGCGCGGGTGCTGGTCCAGGTCGACGTCAGCACGGCGAACGTGCCGGTCGGGCTGACCGTGCAGGCACCGCAGCCCGACGGCGGCGCGCTGAGCTTCGAGCTCGGCTCCGGCCTGGTCGATCCCGACACCGGCGAACTGGCCACCGGCCCGCTGCGGGTCGATCCCCGGTGGAACCGCTGGGACCACTCGGCGTTCCCGGCGCAGGCCCGGATCGTGCCGTACTGGTGGGACGACTCGCAGAGCTGCCTGCCGGCCGGCTCGTGCGAGCTGTGGGTGCGCGGGCACGGGTTCGGCTTCGAGGTCGGCGACCGGCAGCTGGGGACCACCGGCGTCGCGCTCCTGCTGGACACCGCGGCGGCCAGCCCGGCCGACCCGCCGACCCGGGCGGTGGTGCACCTGACCGGCGCGGTCGAGGAGGTAGACCAGCTCTACGGCATCGCGCTGACCCACCTGCGCTGGGATGCCAGCGAGGCGCTGGCCGCCGAGCACGCCCTGGAGCGCACCGTGCTGGCCGGCAACCTGGTGCCGGCCGTCGAGGGGCGCCGCTACACCGAGACCTTCGTCATCGACCCGGAGCCGGATTCCGCCGATGCCGGCAAGGCTGCCGTCACCCGCGGCGGCCCGGACGCCGGCTGCGGGGACCCGGTGCCGATCCACCTGCACACCCTGGCCCAGGGCCGGCTGGCATACCTTGCGGGGCTGAGCGAGCCGGCCGGTTCGGACGCCAGCACCCGTCCCGAGGTGTGCCTGGTCCAGCAGCCGGCCGATCCCGGGGACCTGCCGCGGACCTGGCGGTGGCGGCGCTCGCTGCTGGACGCCGGCGCCTTCGAGCCGGCCTACACCGTCGATCCGGTCAGCTACCGCGACATCCGCACCGATCGCGGCAGCGGCCTGCCGTGGTTCGAGTACGACGGCGACGGTGGTGACTCGGTGCGCTTCGGCGACGGCGCGTTCGGCGACCGGCCACCGGCCGGCACCCGCTTCGAGCTGACCTACCGGGTCACCGCCGGGCAGCCCGGAAACATCGCGGCCGACTCGATCGCGAGCGTCCCGGATGCGATGGCCACGGTGATCCTGTTCGCCACCAACCCGTTCGTGGCTGCCGGCGGGGCGGATCCGGAAACCCTCGAGCACATCCGCGACAACGCGCCACAGGCCTTCCGGGCCCGGCAGTTCCGGGCCGTGCGGGCCGAGGACTACCAGCGCACCGCCGAGGAGCTGGCCTGGGTGGCCGAGGCGGGCACCTCGATGCGCTGGACCGGCAGCTGGCTGAGCGTGTTCACCACCGCCCAGCCGCGCACCGCCGAGCGGCCGACGGTGCGCGAGCACACCGAATTGATCGAGCTGCTGGGCCGGCGGCGGATCGCCGGCTACGAGGTGTTCACCCCCGAGCCCCGCTACGTCGGCCTGGACCTGATCGTGGTGGTGTGCGCGTACTCCTGGGCGCTGCGCGGGGAGGTCGAGGCCGGCGTGCTCGCCGAACTCGGCACCGGCCGGCTGTGCGACGGCGGCAGCGGCTTCTTCGCTCCCGGCCGGTTGCGCTTCGGTGACCGGCTGGAGCGCAGCGAGCTGGAAGCGGCCATCCAGCGTGCCGTCGGGGTGGAGGGCGTGGTCGGCATCGACTACCGGCGACGTGGCTACCTCCCGGACTTCGTGCCGTTGCCGGAGACGGTCGCGGTGGGCCGCGAGGAGATCATCCGGGTCGACAACGACCCGAACCGGCCCGATTACGGCTCGATCCGGCTCGTGGTGGAGGGTGGCAAATGAGCTGCCAGTGCGGATGCGGCGGCGGCTGCGGCGAGCTGCCCACCCGGTACCCGATCAGCAACCCGAGCGGGTTGACCAGGCTGGCCTACCGGGTCGGCACCTTCGCGACCTTCCGCCGGGCACTGCTGCGGCACCTGGACGGCGAGACCGAACTGGACACCTTCTCCCCCACCGCGACCGGTGACCTCGGCCTGCAGGTACTCGACTGGTGGGCCTACGTCGCCGACATCCTGACCTTCTACAACGAGCGGATCGTCACCGAGCACTACCTGGGCACCGCCGTGCTGGACAGCAGCGTCAGCCAGCTGGTCGGCCTGCTCGGCTACCGGCCGCGACCCGGCATCGGCGCGACCGGCACGCTGGCCGTCCTCGCCGCCGACCCCGGACCGCTGGTGATCCGCTCCGGCCTGGCGATCGCGTCCAAGGCCACCCCGGGCCTGGAGTCCCAGACCTTCGAGACGACCGCGACCACCAGCTTCGCCCGGCCCAGCTCGGTGCCCGGGCCGGACCCGGAGGACCTGACGACCGCGGCGGCCGAGGGCGGGCCGCCGGCCTCGGCACCGCCCGGTGCCGCGGTGCCGCCGCCACATACCCAGCTGCTGGCCCGCGGCGGCGTGCTGGTCAAGGGCACCCCGTCCTCGATCGCGGTCAACGACCGGCTGCTGCTCAACACCAAGACCTGGAACGGGGCCAACGATCCCGCCGTCGTCGTCCGGGTGACCGGGTTGGCGGTGGAGAAGGACGCGCACGGCCGCAAGAACACCCGGGTGCGGCTGGAGGGCACCGGATCGCTGCCGTCCAACGCCAAGGCCGCCGACTACCGGCTGGCCTATCCCACCCACACCGGGCACCTGTCCACGCTGCCGGCCGGGGCGAGCGTGGTGACCGGCTCGACCCTGGTGCTGGACGGCCCGGCGCGCTACCTCAAGGCCGGCGACCCGCTGCTGGTCGAGCTGCCCGGAGCGGGCGTGGGCGTCAGCCCCGGCTCCGGCTTCGACGTGGTGCGGCTGGCCGAGTACGCCGAGCTGCTCTGGTACGCCAACGCGCCGGCCGCCTCCGCACCGGGCACGCCGCCGGCCGGGAGCACCCCGGGCATCCCGCTGGTGGTGGCCAAGCTGAGCGTCGGCGTGCACAGCGGTGCCAACCTGCCCGGCAGCTACGCCTCGCAGGCGACCAAGGTCGCGGTGCGCAGCGGCTGGACCGACGTCGGCACGCTGCTCGACACTCCGGTGCACACGCTGGCCGCGCTGCCCGGCAGGCTCACCCTGGCCCGGCCGCCGGCCGCCGCCGCCGGGGTGGCCACCCGGGCACTGGTCGAGGACGCCAACTCCGCCGGCGCGCTGGTCACCGCCACCCCGGCGACCGGCTCGTCCGAGGTGGCGATCGCCGGCACTGCCGGTACCGCCCTGCAGGCGCCGCTGCGGATGCTGTGGGACCTGATCGAGGTCAGCCGCGGCAGCACCGTCTCCGACGAGCAGCTCGGCACCGGCGACGCCACCCGGGGCGGCCAGGACTTCGCGCTGGCCAAGTCGCCGGTGACCTTCCTGACCGATTTCCCGGGCCGCTCCGGCGACGGGTACTCCTCCACGGTGCTGCTGACGGTGGCCGGCCGGTACTGGACCGAGGTGCCGACCCTGTACGGCCACGGGCCGGACGAGACGATCTTCATCACCTACAACGACGACGAGGGCAAGACCCACATCCGCACCGGCAACGGCGAGACCGGCCGGCGGTTGCCGTCCGGCGCGGCGGTGAGCGCCAGCTACCGGGTCGGCTCGGGTGCCGCGGTGCCGCCGGCCGGGACGCTGTCGCAGGTGCTGACGGCGGTGCCCAACCTGCGCTCGGTACGCAATCCGGTGCCGCCGACCGGTGGCAGCGACCCCGAGCCCGCCGACCAGGTCCGCCGGCTGGCACCCCGGTCGGTGCTGACCTTCGGACGCGCCATCTCCGGCGCGGACTACGCCGCGGTCGCCGCGGCGGCACCCGGGGTGGCCCGGGCGTCGTCGGTGTGGGAGTGGGACCCGGTCGAGCAGCGGCCGATGGTGCGGGTCTACGTCGGCGACGACGCCGGCGCGCTGGGCTCGGCCAGGGCCGCGTTGCGGGCCCAGGCCGATGAGAACCGGCCGCTGACCGTGGTGGCCGCGGTGCCCTGCCGCTCGGCACTGCGGCTGGTGCTGCGGATCGAGAAGTCCTACGTCGCCGAAACGGTGTACGCCGGGGTGCGCGCCGCCGTGCTGGACGGGCTGTTCGCCCCCGGCGTGCTGGCGCTCGGCGAGCCGCTGTACCGCAGCCGGATCGAGGCGGTCGTCACCGCCGTACCGGGCGTGGCGGCCACCCACCAGCTGCTGATGCTGTGGATCCGCAACGGCCTGAACTCCTCGACCGGGCCGCGGTTCTCCCCCGGTGCCGGCGGCTTCTTCACCATGCGGCCCGAGCACCTGTTCCTGGCCGAGGAGGCGAACGACGATGTCTGAGCCGGCCGTCCGGGACGGCTACGAGGCCCGTTACGCCGACAAGCTGTGGTCGCTGGTGCCGGCGGCCTATCGCGCCGCCGACAGCGAGACCGTCGACGGCGACGGGCCGCTGCGCGAGCTGCTGGAGCGGATCGGCGCCTCGATGGCGGTGGTCCGCCGCAGCATCGACCGGCTGTGGGAGGACCAGTCGATCGAGTCCTGCGACAGCTGGGTGATCCCGTACCTGGCGGAGTTGCTGGCCACCAACCTGGTGCCCAGCATGGACAGCCGCGGCCAGCGGCTGGATGTCGCGAACACGATCTACTACCGCCGCCGCAAGGGCACCGTGGCGCTGCTGGAGCAGCTGAGTTCGGACGTGACCGGCTACGACACCCGGGTGATCGAGTTCTTCCGGCGGCTCTCGCGCACCCGGCACAACCTCGACCCGGCCATCGGGCGGCCGGCCTCGGCCGCCGACCCGGCCGGCGCCCGCGTCCTGCAACGGCTGGAGCAGCTGGCCGGCCCGCTGACCTCGACCGCCGCCGGCGGCTGGGCCGACCTGCGCAACCCGCTGGGCGCCAGCCTGACCGGCACCGCCTTCGACGAGTACTCCCATCGCGCCGACGTCCGCTACGGCCGCGGCGACCTCGGCTGGTACGGGATCTCCAAGATCGGTTTCTTCCTGTGGCGCTCGGTGGCGCTGCGGGTCGACCGGGCCACCCCGGTACCGGTCGCCGGCTGCCCGGGCCACTTCAGCTTCGACCCGACCGGCCGGCAGATCCCGCTGTTCACCGCGGCCCGGCGCGGCGCCAACGACTACGGCGAGAGCTGGCTGCCGGTACCGGTGGAACAGCTGCCGATGCCGCTGACCGAGCCACTCTGGGAGGCGATCGTCGAGGCGGCGCAGCCGATTCCCGGCCCGACCGGCTACCCCGACCCGGACGCGGTAGGTATCTGGGGCAGCAGCCTGTCGGTGAGCGCCACCGGCAGCGGTGACCTGGTGCCACTGGAGCAGGTGCGGGTGTGGCCGGAGGTGGGCCGGTTCCAGACCCTGGCCGGCGCCCCGCGCGAGGTCGAGGTCGGTTACCACCACGGCCTGTTCTCCCGGATCGGCGCCGGGCCCTACGACCGCCGGCGGGTCGGTGTGCCGGCGGTGTCGGACCCGAAGCCGGTGATCAGGATCGCCGGCGGTTCGGCCATCACGCTGCCCAACGCCCTGGGCGCGATCGGTGACACCGGCACCGTGCAGGTGAGCGACGGCCGGACCCTGACCGCCGTGACCGACCCGGCGCCGGTCCTCGACCTCGCGGTGCGCGCCGAGGACGCCGAGCGCGCGGTGATCCGGCTGGCCCCGGGCAGCGCACCGTGGGTGTTCACCGGCGCGGGCGGCACCCTGCGGCTGGAGGGGCTGCTGGTCAGCGGCGCCGACCTGGTGTTGCGCGGCGACTTCGAGAAAGTGGTGCTGTCCTGCTGCACGCTCGACCCCGGCAGTAGCGGCTCGCTGCGTACCCCGCCGGCGGTCTGGGACGTCAGCACCGACGGCCGCGAGCTGCGTCCGGTGACCGTCTGGGTCGAGGGTGAGGTCCGCGAGCTGGTGGTCGAGCGCAGCATCACCGGCCCGATCCGCACCCGGACCGGCGGCCTGATCGAGCGGCTGGTCGCCACCGACTCGGTCCTGCAGGGTTTGCCGAGCGAACCAAACGGAAAACTCGATCACCTGCGCGACGCCGACGCGCTGTTCAGCGCGCTGGCCTCGCGCCGCGACGCGCTCTCGAGCTGGCTGTCCGGTCAGCTGGACGCGCCTTCCGCCGGCGTGGTGAACTCGCACGCCGAGAACACCGGGGTGACCGGGGCGGACGCCCAACTGGTGGTGGCGGCCTTGCAGGCGGTCATCGACGGGCCGCTGATCTGGACCGGCGACCGGTTCGCCGGCCGGCCGCTCAACGACGCCACCGCGGCGGCCGCCGCCGATGCCGGCACCAACGCACCCGCGAACCTGCCCGCGCTCAACCGGCAGTTGCTGGCCGAGGCCTTTCCGCTGGCGCTGGCCGACGCGGCGCTGGCCACCGACGCCGGCACCGTCGAGCTGGTCCGGTGCACCGTGCTGGGCGCCGGCTACGTCCACCAGCTGGACTGCAGCGAGTCGGTCCTGGACGACGTGGTGCGGGTCCGCAACGCCCAGGACGGCTGCGTCCGGTTCTCGGCGTGGTCGACCGGCAGCGCGCTGCCACGCCGCTACGAGTCGGTGCAGATCGCGCCGGCAGCCCCGATCCTGGTCAGCCGCCGGTACGGCGAATGGGGCTACGCGCAGCTGCACGACGGCGCCGACAGCGCGGTCCTCGGTGGCAACACCGGCGGCCCGCCGAGCCTGCTCACCGGCAGCCACGACGGCTCGGAGATGGGCGTGTTCTGCCGCGACAACGCCGCGATCAAGGACCGGTCGCTGCTGATCAAACTCCAGGAGTACCTGCCGATCGGCCTCAGCCCGGTACTGATCCACCTGCCCGAGGCCGACCCCGATGGTGAATTGACGAGAGGCAAGCCATGGCCACCGATGTAGCACGGCTGTCCTACGACCCGGCGCGCGGCTACCGCGGCGTCGTTCCGCAGCAGGGCCGGGTCAGCCTGGAGGCCGAGCAGAACGAGCAGCGCGTCCTCGACACCGAGGAGCGCCGGTTGGCGCTGCTGGACGTCATCGGGCCGGCCGGCACCCCGGACAACGGCTACGCCGTTTCCGGCGGCACCGGCTACGAGATCGTGGTCGGCGGCGGCACCATGTACGTCGGAGGCTGGCGGCTGAGCCTGGACGACGACCTCGGCGACTACCACCAGCCGGACTGGCTGGACCGCGGCCGGGGCTGGAAGGAGTCCGGCCGCGAGCACGTGGTGCTGATGGTCACCGACACCGACGTCACCGCGGTCGAGGACCCGGCGCTGTACGAGGTCGCGCTCGGCGGCCCGGACTCCTCGGCCCGCACAAAGCTGCTGCAGCGGATCGTGCGGCTGCCCACCGACGGCCCGACCTGTGCCGAGGCGCTGGACGACGACCGCCGGCTGTGGACGCGGCAGGGGCTGCACTTCGACCCGGCCACCATGGCACTGACGTCGAGTTCCCGGCTGCAGGTCAGCTGGGAGGGCGATCCGGAACCGGCCAATCCCTGCGAGCCGTCCAGCACCGGCGGCTACCTGGGAGCGGAGAACCAGCTGGTCCGGGTGCAGATCGTCCGGACCGGTCAGGGCGACACCGTCGACCTGGTCTGGGGCTATGACGACGCGTCCTCGCTGTACCGGGTCAGCGCCGACGCCAGCACCAACCCGGTGCTCACCCTGGACCGCACCCCGGTCGACGACTTCCACCGGCCGCGGGCCGGCCAGGCGGTCCAGGCGCTGCGGGCGACCGCCGAGCTGCGCGGCACCGACGGGGTGGTCGAGGGCTACGTGGCCGCGCTCGGCGGCCGGGTCGGCGTGCTGGCCGCACCGTATGACCCCGATACCAAGACGGTCCGGTTCCCCGCGCCGCTGCCCGCCGACTACACCGATCCCGACGCCAATCCCCAGCTGTTCCTGCGGATCTGGGAGGAGCTGCTGACCGACGTGCCGCTGGGCAAGCCGATCAGCCTGACCGGCACCGGCATGCAGATCACCATCACCGCCGACACCAAGAGCGGCACCCCGCAGGTGGATGACTTCTGGTGCATCGGGGTGCGTCCCAGCACGCCGACCACCGTCTACCCCGAGCGCTACCTGCGCGGTGCGCAGCCGCCGGACGGCCCGCACCGGTGGGCCTGCCCGCTGGCGGTGATCGAGTGGGTGCCCGAGCGCGAGGGCAACAAGCTGGTGGTCCTGGAGGACTGCCGCAAGCACTTCGACCCGCTCACCGAAGCGGTGGCCGGCGCCGATGGCTGCTGCACCATCGAGGTGCATCCGTCGGACGCGGCGTCGGACCGGCTGCAGGAGCTGATCGACCAGGTGGCCAACGGCCGGACGCCGGCCCACCGCGACAGCCACGTCACGGTCTGCTTCGCGCCCGGCCGCTACGAGCTGCGCCGGCCGCTGGTGCTGCGTCGCTGGCACTCCAACCTGACCCTGCAGGGGTGTTCGGAGGCCGCGGTGCTCGCGGCACACCCCGACGCGATCAAGGAGTTCGGCAACGGCCTGTTGGTGCTGGCCGATGTCGACAACATCACCGTCACCGGCCTGGAGTTCGTGCTGCCACAGGTGCAGCTCGCGGTGGCCAGGGCCCAGGCCAGCACCGGCAGCCTGTTCGACCGGGCCGCCGTCCGCGGCGTCAACGAGGCGGCCGCCGGGCGCTACCTGTCGATCGGGATCAGGCCGGTGGACTGCGCGGTGCTGGAGATCACCAACTGCCTGTTCCGCTACAGCCTCGGCGAGCACGAGACCACGCCCGAGGTCGAACAGACCATGCCGCGCGCGATCTTCGCCGCCGGGGTGTTCCTGTCCGGCGGCAGCTGGGGGCTGCGGGTGCAGCGCAACCGGTTCCTGCACCACGGCGTCGCGCCGGTGGGCGACAGCGCTGTTCGGCACACCCTGGCCGGCATCATGCACCTGGCGAGCGTGGCGCTGGGTCGGTGGGGCGGCAAGGCATCGGGCCGGCTCGGCAACTCGCGGCTGCCCGCGCTGCTCGAGGACGCGGTGATCGAGGACAACCTGTTCGACGGTGTCACCACCGGGATCGCGGTCGCCGCCGAACTCGGCTCGCTGCGGATCTGGGACAACGTGATCCGCAATGCCTACCAGGGAATCACCATCCTGGACGGCTCGGCGTCCAGCAGCAACGACCCGACCGGACAGCACCGGCTCGAGGCCGATTCCGAGCAGGCCCGCGACCTGCATGCCAGCCTGGCCGCCGGCTTCCTCGACCCGGTGCTCGCCCAGGCGCAGGTGCTCGGCGCGACCCTGCCGTTGCCGTCGCTGCCGGGCTTCGAACCGGCCGGCGTGCAGCACATCGAGCCCGACGACCTGGAGCGGGTGCGCACCGAGGCGGCCGAGTCCCAGCGCGCGGCGGTGGCCCGGCTGATCGAGCGGCTGGCGGCCGAGCACCCGGTACGGGCCGAGGACCCGGCCGAAGCCAGGACGACCCGGTCCTCGCAGGCCAAGGCATCGCAAGCCGGCACCACTACCCGCTACCGGCTCACCGACGTCGCGCGGGAGAGCGGGCTGTCCACCGGCATCCTGGCCGTGCTGCAGCGACTGGACGAGTTCAGCCGGGTCTCCCCCGCCGCCACCAAGCTCAAGACCGCGATCAGCCTGGAGCGCAACACCGTCGACTGCACGGTGCCCTTCGACGACCGGACCAGCTGGGCGCTGATGCTGGTGGTGCGCCGCGGCGAGGAGTCGGTGCCGACCGCGATCGTCAGCAACAACCGGTTGACCTCGCTGCTGCCCCCCTACGTCGCGGCGATCAGCAGCCTGGCCGGCGCCGTCGTCTCCGGCAACATCGTCGCCGCGGACAGCACCCGCTACCAGTCGCTGGTGGTGGTCAACGTGGACGCGCCGGCGATCACCGGCAACGTGCTGGTCGGCCAGTGCGTACTGCCGGAGAACCGGCCGTTCCCGGCGCCGTTGGACACCTGGTTGCCGTTGAACACGGTTCTCTGAGGCAGGGCAAGGCGTGGACAGCAGCACCACCGGGCCGGCCGCCAGGGCCACGCCGGCCGATCCGGGACGCCCGACCGCCGGCCGGTCCCGGGCCGGCCGGGCCCGCGCCGCTCCGGTCCGCGCCGCGCCGGCCCGGGAGCCGGCGAAGCAGGCCGATCCGGCCGGCAGCGCGCCGCGCGGCACTTCCCGGTCCGGTCGGGCCAGCCGGTCGGCCAATGCCGTACAGCCGAAACCCATCCAGCCAAGAGCTAGCCAGGCGAAGGCCAGCCAGCCGACAGCCGGCTACGCGAGCGGCGAGACCGCCGTCCGGGTCCGGAGCCTGGTCGACACCCTGGCACCGGCACTCGGCCTGGACCCGGCGCAGGTCCGCCTCCGGCTGGCCCCGAGTGCCGACGCCCCGCACGGCAGCGCGGCCGGCCAGGGCATCACCCTCACCGGAAACCTCGATCCGGGCGAGGACCGGACCGGTGCGCTGCTGCTGCACGAGCTGGTGCATACCCGCCAGCACCGCAACCGGCTGCTGACGCCGGGCCGGCAACCCGACCAGAGCGCCGCCGAGGCCGAGGCGGCCGGTCTGGCGCAGGCGCTGCGCCAGGGCCGCGCGCTCTGGGTGCCGCGCCAGGTGCTGCCGGACGGTCACGTCGCACGCGACGACGGCGCCACCGGGATCGCCCCCAGCACCGCACCGCCGGTGGCCGCCGACGTGGCCGCCCTGGAACGCAGCCTGGACAGCTACGTCGCCGCCAACCACTCCGGCGACGTGCGCACCATCGCGGGCCTGCTCGACCACCCGGTGACCCAGGTGACCAGCGAGATGATCGAGAACTGCCTGCGAATCCTGTCCACCCTGCAGTTCGTGGTGGCCCGGGCGCTGGTCCGGGCGCTGAAGCCGGAGGTCCGCAAGCACCTGGCGCAGCTGCGCGACTCCCACCACGAGCAGTATCCGGAGCAGGCCGTCGCGGTGCTGGCCGCGCTCAGCACCGACGAGCTGAGGGAGCTGAGCAGCACCAAGCTCACCGCCGCCGGCCCGGTCTACCAGGGCGCCACCACCGCTTTCTCCGGCGTCAAGCCGGCCCGGCTGTCGGCCACCGCGCTGCGCGCCCTGCTGGCCGCGCTGCGCAGGCTC
>Ga0247773_1000805_pt1 | contig 11135 bp, 13 predicted proteins | sample UWRJL092311B6_FD_179934 | JGI IMG/M metagenome (GOLD analysis project Ga0247773, IMG submission 179934) | Plant litter microbial communities from Arlington Agricultural Research Station in Wisconsin, United States - UWRJ-L092-311B-6 | ecosystem: Environmental > Terrestrial > Plant litter >...
ACCTCGCCTCCATCTCCGCCCCCCAGCACCCAGCACCCAGCACCCAGCACCCAGCACCCAGCACCCAGCACCCAGCACCCAGCACTCCCGCACTCCCCCTCACCCCAGCGGCGCCATCACCAGGTGCGTGCAGGTCCGGTTCCCCTCGTTCTTGCAGCCGCAGCTCTCGTCGTGCGTCACCGTCACGCGGGTGCCGAGCAGCGTCTGGAAGAAGCCCTGGATCACCCCGCGGTCGAACTCGCACGGGTACGGCGTGCCGGTGGTGATCAGCGCCGAGCGGTCGCTGGTCATCTCGTAGCTGATCGGGTGCGGGGGAAAGCCGCGGTGGTTCATCTCGAACGCGGGGTCGAACGAGCCCGCCACCTTCTCGAAGCTGCTCAGCCCCGGCGGCAGCGGAATGTGGTTAGGGATCTGCTTGCCGATCTGCAGCAGCGTGTTGGGGCCCATCTTCTCGCGGATCATCCGCAGCGAGGCTACGTACGCCCGCAGCGGATACCACTGCTCCACCGCCACCTGCGCGATCCCGTGGTCGCTCAGGATCGCCTCGCCGCGTTTGCGGAACGGCCCCATGGCCGCGAGCATCGAAAGGATGTTGCCGCCGCTCACGGTGGCGTTCTCGGGCACCTGCGTCTCGTCGATCACGGGTCGTGTAGCCAGGTTGGGGCGGGGTGCGCGCGAGCGCCGGTACGGCCACGCGCCGGGGCAATGAGGGACGGGCGATGCCACGGCTGTTCAGGAGCGGACAATATGCGCGGGCACTCTGGTACCGTCAAGCGTAACACGTTGTAAGGGTACCGTTTGGTTATTTCGATGTACACTTCGGGAGCGGTACGACAAAGCGTCGCCATCCTTTCGGCACCGGGGTACGCGAAACGGCGCCGCGGCAAGCTGCCGCGGCGCCGTTCCCACCTTTTCGGTCCTCGGTCGTGGCGGACGCGCGGTCCGCCACCTCGGCGTCACCTCACCCGACCGGTGCCAGCTCCGGCGCGGCCGCCGGCACCGGCGCGGGGGGCGCGCTCGCCGGCACCTCGGCCGCCACCGCGCAGATCACGGCCACCAGCGGCTCGTCGTTGTACTCCAGCGCCACGTAGCCGTCGCGCGGGACCACGCGCACCAGCGGGTGCCGGTGCGCCCGCGCGAACTCGAAGTCGGCGTGCGGCGCGAAGCCGGCGCCGCGCAGGCGGCGCACCCACGCCTCCACCGGCTCGTGGCGCTCGCACCGGCTCTCCTCGGCATTCGCCACGATGTCCTCGATCTCGCGCGCGAAGAACATCTTCATCGCGGCGGCTTCGCGCGGCGTCACCTGCAGCTCGTCGATCAGCTGGAAGGTGAGGCCGAAGTGGTGGTACGCGGCCTTGAAGCGCTCCACCAGCGAAGCCGCGTGGTGGTTGGAGCTGGGCTCCGACAGCACCACCGCCGCCGGCCCCAGCCCATGGATGCGGCGGAACACCTCGTCGCGCAGCGGCTCGCCCTCGGTGCAGCGGATGTGGTGCGCGGCGAAGGATGCGTTCACCACCAGCGGCGGCCCGAACGACGCCCACTCGGCCCACTCCGCCTCCGTCACGTCTTCGATCACCTTGTGCACGGGCACGAACTCGAGCTCCACCCCGGTCTCCATCGTCACCTCGAAGAGGGCGGCGTGGCTCTCGATCAGGCTTCCCGCGTCCGGCTCCACGGCGATCACGTTCAGCCGGCGCGGCAGGCGCCCCTGCACCGCCAGCAGGCGCAGCATCGCCACCTCCTGGTGCCCCGAGCCGATGCCGATGTCCAGCAGCGTCACCTCGTCGTGCCCGCCCACGAAGCGGGCCAGCAGCTCGTTGGCCAGCGGCGCCGTGAGCGCCACCGTGGGCAGGTGCTGCGCGAGGAGGTTGAACAGCGAGATCTGCGTGTCCTGGAACTGGCGGAGGTACAGGTTCAGCTCCGCCGTCTTCTCGGACCGCAGCCGCCGCGAGAGCGCCGTGGCGAACAGGTAGCTGTGCAGGTCGGCGCCGCGCGCGTCTCCCTCCAGCTGCTCGTCCACCAGGCGCGCCAGCAGGGTGCGGGCATTCTCGTCACGGCCGGCGGCGGCCTCTTCGGCCACGGTCAGGAGCGTCGCGTATTTCCGGAGATCCATCGTCGGTATCCTTGATCAATCAACGTGTGTTCCAAGCCCGAATCGCACGCGTGGATGTGCCGGTGGGCAGGGATGAGCATGTCTCGGAATACGAAGGACTGATCCGAGCGGGACTGGACGCTGCAACAGCGCGCGGATCGCGCATTACTCGCCGCAACGTCCGCATCATAATATCAACCGCATACACTTCCCGCAAGTCTCTGCTACGTGTCAATTTTTCAATCCGAACGTGTGACACTTACGGTATACCAGGTAATTTGCCACATAAGATATACAGAGTTTGGATTACGGAAAACAAAACAATCCTGCTCAACTGCTACAACTCAGTGTCTTTCGTCATTTAACATCACACATATAGCGACGTAATGTTTAATAGACAAATACAAGAAATTGACGGATGGACAATGTTGAGCGGCCCTGCGGGAAGGTCCCGCCGGGCCGCTGTGTGTGCCAGGGCAGTGCTTAGAAGCGGTTGTCGTCGCCGGGCGCTTCCCACTTGATGTAGTCGAACCCCGTGCGCCGGGTGCGACAGCGGTCACACCAGTACTGCGCCACCGTCAGCTTCCCGCCGAAGGGGTTGATCAGCCGCGTGTCCATCGCGAAGCCGGCGGGGGAGTGGTCGCACGTTGGGCCCCTCCGCGAGGTCGAACTGCTTTTCGGTGGATGGGGCGCGTGAAAATGGCGGGGCGCAGGGCGCGGCGAACGTGCGGCGGACCCGGACGACGCCACCTCTTTCGGCCAGGATCGGCGATGGTTGAGAGGGGGCGGCCACGGGGTTGAGAGCGCGCGGCTAGCTTCGGAGATCGATGCTGGCCGGCATGCCGGCCCTACCCGGCGGACGGACTCCGCCACCCCTGTGCCCGAGGTGATTTCATGTCCGATCCCATCCAGACCTGGCCCGTCCTCGACGCGCACCAGTTGCGCATGGTCGCCGAGATCGCCTCCAGCCAGCGCAAGGTGGGCGGAGACCCCCTCTACGCGGTGACGGACCCGGAATCCGACATCGTGGGCGCGATGGACACGCTGCAATTCGTGTCGAAGCTGGCGGAAGGCCAGGTGCCCTGGTTCGAGATCGACACCCGTGAGGTGGAGATGCGGCCGAAGGTGACGAAGGTGACGTTCGCGGTCGAGGGGGAGCTCCTGATGGAGAACCTGGCGGACGCATTCGACTCCGTGTTCTGGAGCGAGGCCGCGGTCGAGAAGTTCGTCTTCCCCTACTACGCGTCGAAGTCGCTCTGGGAGGCCGCCGCCGTGCTCGACAAGCTGTCGATGTACTGGTACGGCCAGATTCCCCCCGACACGGACGTGGGCGAGGGCGAGAGCGAGCTGGTTCCCGTGCACTTCCTGGCCGACCCGCCGTTCGCCATCGCGCACACGCCCGACTCGGACTACAGGAGCCTGGAATCCGACCTCCACCTGCTGTTCAGGGACGGATCCCGGGTTCGGTCATACCGGCTCTCGGACCTTCCCCACCCGCGCGGGCGCGGCGGAAGAGCGGGTCGCGGGCGGCGAACGCCCGCTGCGATGGCCGCCGGGTGAAGCTCCAATCCAGCAGCGCGCGGGCGGTCTCCGGCTGTCCCAGGAGCAGGTAGACGTACGCCTCGTCGTAGGCGAGCGAGAGCCGCAGCTCGGCATCTCCGCTCGCCGCGGCACGCGCCCGGGCGAGCATCGTCCGGGCGCTGTCCGTCTGCCCCGCGCGCGCCATCACCGCGGCCGCCACGGCCAGCCGGAAGATGGGAGCGTACGCGCGGCCCGCGCGCCGCGCCCGCTCGGGCGGGTCCAGCCGGTCGAGCTCCGCCAGGAGCCGGGTCGCGGCCGCGGGGTCGGGCGGGCGCGACGGATCGGCGCGCAGCAGCGTCAGGCGGCACTCCACGAACCGCGGAGCGCCGCTCTCCACCCGCGGGCCCACTCAAGGGCCCTTGTCTCCAGCGAAGGGCCGGAAACGCCGGCCGAACTTCGCGGTCCAGGGTTCGTCACGCAAACGGCCGCACCGTAACGAAACATTCGATGTGTGCGCCACGACAATGGAGAACAACCATGTGTGCAGATGCCCAGAACTCGAGCAGCAACGCGCCGGTGCCGGCCTTCGAGACGGTGGGGTTCGTCGACACCCAGGCCAACGCCCTGACGCAGGCGCATGCCGCCCTGGCTGACTTCAAAGCCCTGTCGCTCAACGGACATCGACATACCTTTGCATGTGAGACCAAGATGATCTGTTTCAAAAGAGCCCGGCTGCTCGTCTTATCGAGCCTGTTTTTCAGTACCGTACCTGCCCTGTCGCAAACCCCGCCAGTCGCTTGGGGATCGCCCCAATACACCTGGACGGGAAATTTCGCCGGAAGCACCAGAGCCGACATCGTGTCCGCCGCGGGCGGCAACGCGCACGTGCGCATATCGAGTGGCAGGGGGCTCCTCAGCGACACGTGGACGGTTCCCGCTACGTGGGGCGGCTCCGACTACACCTGGGTGGGCGACTTCAACGGCGATGGCAAGACCGACATCGCCTCCGCCTCTGGCGGCAGCGTGTACATGAAGCTGTCCACCGGCGCGAGCTTCACGAGCGCGACGTGGACGGTTCCCGGTACGTGGGGTGCTTCCGGCTACACCTGGGCGAAAGACTTCGACGACGATGGAAAGACCGACATCGCCTCCGCCATTGGGTCCTCGACCGACATGAACCTCTCCACGGGTTCTAGCTTCACGAGCTCGGCCTGGGGTTCATCGGCCCTGGCCGATACCAGCTTCTCGATGGTGTTCATGTCCGATCCGCAGTTCAACTGGAGTTGCCAGAGCGAGGGGAACATAAGCAACGACTACTGCGGTGTCCCGGCGAACCTGGAAAAGGATGAAGCGACCCACGCGATGGAAACGAACATGAACCACGCGTCCGCCATCCGCGCGATCAACGACAGCATGGGGAGCAACTTCAGGGGCGTTGTGATCAATGGCGACCTGACCGCCTTCGGAAACAAGGACGGAGAACTGGACCGGTTCAGGGATGTCTATCTGAGCCTCGATTTTCCGGTGTGGCCGGGCCTCGGGAACCACGACTACCAGAACAACGTCAACGATTGCGGCGCGCACGCCTGGGTGAACTGGAACTACTGCGCCGCCGACATGGCGCAGTTTCTCGCGGAAGGCGCGCGGAGCAGCGATCGGATCTCGAACAACGACGTGACGAAGTACGACAAGAACTTCGCGCAGGCGGGGGACCAGCGGAACGTCAGCGGGAGCCTCGCGTATTCCTGGGACATCGGGAAGTTCCACTTCGTGCAGCTCAACAACTACCCCACCTACACCCAGAGCTTCACGCGCGGCTACGCCTCGGGAATCTCCTCGTGGGACATCGACATCACGTCGCCCGCCGCATGGCTGAACGCAGACCTCGGCGCGGTCGGCGCAGACCGGAAGATCATCCTGAACTGGCACAAGTTCGGCGACGTCTACGGCGACTCGACCGCGCGGGCGAGCTTGATCGCGATGCTCGCCCCGTAAGCCGGCTCGATCAAGGCCATTTTCGTGGGCCACTTCCACAGCTGGTTCGGCCCGCTCCAGACGCTGTCCTTCCCCGCCGTCACCACCGCCGTTCCGGCCACTGCCACGACGCCGGCGATCCCGATCCGCGCCGCAATCAGTGTTCCCGTCATCTATTCGGGCTCGGCGATCTACAACCGGTTCATCCGGGCAGATTTCGACACGCGCACGGGGTGCACGATCACGATCAACGTCATCAACACATCGTCTGGCAGGCCGGTTGCTGCGCGCAATTCCAATGGACAGCCCGGGGTGTCGACGATCGACTGCCGGTAGATGGTGAGGATCGTCGCAGCACCGGCCGGCCCGACACCCGCGCGCTGGTAAGACACGGCGATCCGGGTGCCGCCCAGCCCTTGGGCGGCACCTGTCGTTCGTGCGGGCCGCGTCCTTGATCTTCCGCGGCAGTGCTCCGGTTGCACGATTACACGTACCATCGCCCTCCACCCTGGCCCACGCGCTAGAGGCTGATTGCCGGCGACAAGTCCGCTCTCCCCATCGCCGGCGGCACGGACCTGATGCCGAACATGAAGCACCGCCTCTTTGCCCCGCGGCACCTCGTCGCGCTGAAGGGCGTCGCGGAACTGCACGGAATCGGGCCCCGGCGTGACGCGGAGGGAACGCAGTCGGGGAGGATTCGCCTGGCGCGGCGCAGTTGGTGATCGGGCGGGGCGGAGACGCTGACGGCGGTGGCGCGCAGCCCGCTGGTCCGCCGGATCGCGTCGGCGTTGGCGGAGGCGGCGGAGCACGTGGCCGGGCCGCAGATCCGCAACGCGGGGACGATGGGCGGCAACCTGTACGTACAAGAAGAAACGCAGAGGAACCGCGCCGCGGCTCCCCTGCGTCTCTGCGTGAGACCCTGCTTCAAAACTCGGCGTCGTCGCCGTTGTCTTCCCACTTGATGTAGTCGAACCCGGTGCGACAGCGGTTGCACCAGTACTGCGCCACCGTGAGCTGTCCGCCGAACGGGTTGATCAGCCGCGTATCTGTGTGCTCGCAGAACGGGCAGCTCACGTGCTCGGGCGGCGTGCCCGGCTCGGCGGAGCCGGCGTTGGGCTCGGCCATCAGTCCATCAGCAGCGCGCGGTTCTTGTCGCCCCGCGCGCGGGCCGCGGTCTCCTCGTCCAGCTCGCCGCCGGCGCGGCGGGTGGCGTCGTCCCAGCCGTTCCAGTCCAGCTCGCCCGTGAACGTCCACGTCGATCCGTCGCGCCGCTCCAGCCCCAGCGCGGCCGCAACGCCGATGTCGTCGAGGACCGGCGCCACGCGGGCCAGGTAGCGCGCCCGCCGCGCCGACGGCTCGTCGCGCACGATCCCTTCCTCCACCAGCCGCCGCATCCCCGGCGCCTCGTCGCGCCCCAGCCAGGCCAGCGCGGGGGCCAGATAGCGCCGCAGCGCCTCGGTCAGCTCGCCGCGCAGCTCGGGCACCTGCGCGATGCGGCGGGCCCAGCCGGCGGCGTACTGGAAGTGGAACTTCTCTTCGTCGAGCAGCTTCTGCACGCGGTTGTGCACCGGCGTGTAGCGGCTGTCCAGCAGCGCCGCATACTGCGCGCTGAGCGCGGTGTCCACCAGCAGCGCGGCCGCCGTCATCCCCGCCCACCCGTCGAGCCCGGTGTCGAGCGCGGCGATGCTGCGGTATTCGCTCGCGACGCGCTCGTGCTCCAGCGCCTTGGGCTCGTCGCCCAGGTCGCCGAGCAGCGCATAGGTCAGTCGCGCGTGGCCCCATTCGTCCTGCGCCATCGAGCTCGCGGCGATCCCCGCCTCCAGCGTGGGCGCGCCCAGCATCTTGTCACTGTAGCGCAGGCCCAGCACGCGCTTGCTGTCGGCCAGGGCCAGGATCAGGTCGCGCAGCGGCGCGCGGACGTCGTCGGGGAGCTGGTCGGCCTTGTCATAGGTGGCCGCCTGCGAGAGCGTCTCGGTCACGATGCCTCCTTCACGGCCACGTCGCCGCCGCCGTAGCTGCCGGTGGCGCGGCTGTGCACGATCTCGTCCTCGTGCTCGTCGTGCGGGGCGGTCACGAACTGGCTCTCGCCGGGGTCCAGCGGGAGGATGGCGGAGCGCGGGATCACGCACATCTCCGCCCAGTTCTGCTCGTCGTAGGTCTTCCAGGCGTACACGCGCGCCAGGTCGCCGTCGCTGGCGTTGATGAAGCCGATGTGGCGCAGCGGCTCCTCGCGCGTCTTGCGCGCGAACACCTCGTATACGGGCTCTTTCATTCGATCCGGAGACGGAGAAGTGCTGAAAAGTGCTGGGTGCTAGGTGCTAGGTGCTAGGTGCTGAAGTGCCGAACGGCGAGGAGCTTTGAAGTTCGGCACCCAGCACCCCGCACCCACGCACCGCAGTTGTCACATCGATACGCCGAAGGTGCGCAGCGTCTCCCGGCCCTCGGGGGTGATGCGCGCCTTGGTCCACGCGGGCGTCCACACCTCGCTCACCTCCACGTAGTCGACGCCGGGCTCCTGCTGGAGACGGTCCTGGATGTCGAAGTGGATGAACGCCATGCACGGGCAGGCGGTGGCGGTGAAGGTGAGGTCCACCTCCACGCGGCCGCCGTCCTGGCGGATGTCGTAGATCAACCCCAGGTCCACCAGGCTGATGGGGATCTCGGGGTCCATCACCTCGCGCAGCGCCGCCCACAGCGGGCCGGTGCGCGCCTCGGGCGGCACCGGGTAATCCGCCGGCGCGTCCAGCAGCGCCGTGCCGCCCTCGCCGCCGCCGAAGCGCGCGCCGGCCGAAGCGCACGCGGTCACGCCGCCATCTCCAGCTGCTGGCGGAAGCCGCGGCCTTCCTGGATCATCTCCACGAACTTCTTGTTCGCGGGGCCGCGCCCCTTCCACCGCTCGAACACCTTGCTCCAGCTGATCTCGCCCTCGTCGAACAGCCAGCGCTTCTCGTCTTCGTCGTACTCGCAGGGGAACGGGTACTCGAGCACGAACTTCTGCTCCTCCTCGCTCCAGTGCGCGGGAACGTCGATCCCGATCGACTCGCAGAGCGGCACCGTGCTCTTCATCCACGTCTGCCGCAGCTCGTCGTTGGTCATCCCCTTCAGCTTGTAGTCCAGCTGCCCCGAGTGGCGCTTCATGTCGTCGGGGAGGCCGAACCACTCCACCGCCATGGGGAACATCCAGTCGGCCGCGCGCTGGATCTGCTCGCGCGCCTCGCCGCCGGCCTTGGCCAGCCGCTTCATCCACATCTCGCCGTGGCGCAGGTGGAAGGTCTCTTCCTGGTCCACCTTCACCAGCGCGCGCTTGAGCGGGCCGTAGCTGGTGTTCTTGAACACGTCGCCCAGCAGGGTGATGCCGGCCCGGTCGTAGAAGCCGTTGGCCACCACCAGCTCGGCCCAGTTCTCCAGCGGATGGTCGAAGCCGTAGGGGTGCTTGAACTCGTGCGCCTGGCGGCCGTAGACAAGCTGCTCCTTGTCCAGCCCCAGGTCTTCCAGCAGCCGGTAGGCGATGTTGGCGTGCGCCAGCTCGTCCTGGATGATGGCGGTGGCGCTCACCATGGTGTTGGTGCTCGGCGCGTCCTTGGCCGCGCCGAAGTAGGCCGGCGCCGAGATCAGCTCGGTGTCGGCCTGCACCAGCAGCTGCACGATCAGCGCGCTCTTGTAGCCCTCGGTCCTCTCGTCGGCATATTCGACGATGAAGCCGTTGTGGACCTTTTCCTTCAGCTCTTCATCGGTGTAGCGGGCCATCCGGTTCGTCTCCGTAGCGGGTTGGATGGTGCGTCTTCGCCATCATGGAACGCGGCGCCCGTGAAGGCGCCGCGTCGATTCCTCTGCTCCGGCGCGGCGACCTGCGAGCACCATGCCGTGATACACCACATCCGAACGCTCGTTCGAACGATCGTTCGGGAACGCTGAAGCTACCGAACGCGGGCGCTCTCGTCAAGCGACGGGGGAGGACGTCCCGTCTTCCGGGATGGGCCTCCGAGTCCCTTGCGCCGACCGGAACGTGCCGGTGCTGGAAGGCCGTCCGCGCCGCTTTCAGGCACGGTAAAAAGCAGCGGAGGAACCACGATGGTTCCTCCGCTGCGGGGCGGATCGCGAGGAACCGCCGTGCATTCGATCAGCCACTCCGCGGAGACCAGATCCCCGGCATGGCCGATCACGCGTGGAGCGATGGCGAGCCGCAGCCTCCGCTCCCGTCCGTGTCAGCCCTCCGCGCAGTAGGCCGAGACCGCCTGAACGATGCAGTAGTCGATGCAGTTGGTGTTCACCGAGCAGCCGAAGGTACAATCGAAGTACTGCGTCTCGCCGCACCTGCGCACGTCGTACGTGCCGAAGGGATCGACGACCGTGGTGTCCTTCGGCGGCGCGACGTTGCCGAGCACCGTGCCGCGGGCGCGCGGCGCCACGTCCGTGGTCTCGAACGAATCGACCTGCAGCGAATCCAGCTTCAGCTTGTGCATCGGACATTCTCCCGTGCGCGGTTACGTGCTCGCCTGCGCTCGCAGACGATGCGGCCGATGAATATCAAATTTTTGTCGGATTATACAATCCTCACTCCGGCCCCTTCTCCATCGCGACCACGTCGCTCCCCCGCCGCGAGGGCATCTCCCCCGATATCTCGGATCACCTGCCGCCGAGCTGGCACTCAGCTTGGCGATTCATGCCCCCATGGCCCCAGACCGCGTACGGAACGACGGACCCCTTCCGTCTTGCCACGCGGGGAAACATTTTACAAGCCTTCGCAGGACGTGCGGCCATTCCCCCCTCCGCGCGAAATCAACCGCGACGCCCCGTACAGGACGGATGTCCGTTCTCGCCCCCGCACGCTCCGAACCCGTGGCCGCCCTCTGCGCCCGCGCGATGGCCGCGCGCCACCGCGATCCCGCCGAGGCGCGCGAGCTGGCCACCCATGCGCACGCCGCGGCGCGGGATTCGGGGGATGATGCGCTGGAGCTGCGCGCGGCCGTGACGCTCGGCGCCTGCCTCTCGGCCGACACGGATGGGGTGGAGCGCGGCCGGGCGCTGCTGGCCGATGCGCTGGCGCGATGCGAGAGCGCGGGCGACGACGCGCTGCGCTGCGACGCGCTCCTCGAGCTGGCCGCCAGCTACATGGTCACCTACGAGATGGACGAGGCGCGGCGGCACGCAGCCGGAGCGGTCGAGCTGGCGCGCCGCACCGCCCGCCCCGCCGCCGAGGTGCGCGCGCTGCGGCTGGCGGGGAACGTGGAGATGCGCGTGGGAGAGTTCGGCGCGGCGCTCACCACGTTGCTCGCCGCCCTGAGCCTGCACGAGTCGCTGGCGCCGGCGGCGGTGGACGGGCTGGCCGACGAGGCGCGGTGGGAGCGCGGCGAGCTGTTCAGCGCCATCGCGGCCGTCTACAGCAACATGGACGAGTTCACGCGCGCGCTGCACTACTACGGCGTGGCGCTCGACAGCTTTGGCGACCGCTTCCCGGCCAGCACCGCCCGCACGCTCTTCCGCATGGGCATCGCCGGCGACGAGATGGAAGACTGGGACACGGCCGAGCGGTACTACCGCCAGCGCC
>Ga0247773_1000807_pt1 | contig 11094 bp, 8 predicted proteins | sample UWRJL092311B6_FD_179934 | JGI IMG/M metagenome (GOLD analysis project Ga0247773, IMG submission 179934) | Plant litter microbial communities from Arlington Agricultural Research Station in Wisconsin, United States - UWRJ-L092-311B-6 | ecosystem: Environmental > Terrestrial > Plant litter >...
TGTCGCGCTGAGGACAGGTCGTCCGAGAACGTGGTGAGTGGGAGGGGTGTGCCGGGCATCAGCCCACCTCCGTGCGCACCACGGGGCCGCGGTTGCCCGCGCTGTGGCACAGCTCTTGCCAGACCTGGTTCATCGGGCTGCCCGGCTTGGCGATCGAGACGCCCCAACCCGCGATGTGCAGCAGGCGCTGCGTCTCCTCCACGTCCGGTGACGGGTCCTCGGTCGGGCCCGCCCACTCGGCGACGTCGAGCACCACGGCGAGGCTGCGCATCCCGCGCGGCCGGTAGCGGACGAGGCCGTCCACGACGGCCGGGGTGCACGCGCCGAGGATGGCGATGACCTCCTGGCCCGCGCCGGGGTCGATGCCCGCGGCGAGTTCGCGCCGGTGGGAGGGTTGCAGGGCGGCCAGCGCGTCCAGCACCACGGAGTCGCTGTGGCCGCCGTCGCCGGAGCCGCCCGCCAAGACGCGGCCGTCCTCGGCGACGAGCTTGACCTGGTGGCCGAAGCGGTGCAGGTGCAGGCAGATGCTGGCCGTCATGGACACGGCCCACTCGAGGCTCGCGCTGGGGCCGCTGCCGCGGTGCGCGGTCAGCCGGTGGTCCAGCAGCACGGTCGTGCCGCCGCGCCACGGCCGTTCCTCCACGCGCACCATGAGCTGGTCGCGGCGCGCGGTCGAGCGCCAGTGGACCTTGCGCAGGTCGTCGCCGTGCCGGTACTCGCGGACGATCGCGTCGTCCTCGCCCTGGCCGCTGCGCAGCCGGATCGAGCCGTCGTCGCCCGCGCCCATGCCGGAGCCGCTGGGCAACCCGGTGAGCCCGGTGATCCGGGGCACCACGACCAGCCTGCTGCGGCCCGCGAGCTCGCGGTCGTACTCCACCAGCCCGAACGGGTCGGTGATGCGGGCCATCAGCGGGCCCACCTGCTGGATGCCGCGCATGACCGGCTTGAGGGGGTAGCGCAGCGCGGTGGCGGTGCTGCGCGGCAGCCGCTCCACCACGAACCGCGGCCTGCTGCCGAGCGCGTACGGGACGTTGTCCTCCAAGAGCAGTCCGCCGGTGGGGAGCCTGCCGGTGCTGCGCAGCTCGACGCGCACCTCGGTGGCGGACCCGACCGGGACCCGGCTGGGGTAGAGGAAGCGGGACGCGTGCAGCCCGACCCGCGCGCGGGTCGCCAGCCAGGCGGCCAGCAGCGGCAGCGCGACCACGAAGGCCGACACCCGGAGCAGGTCGCGCTCGTTGAGGACGAGCGCGCACAGCCCCGCGGCGAAGCCCGCGGCGAGCAGGCAGCGGCCGCGGGTCGTCAGGCCGGAGAGAGCTCCACGCATCTCAGCGGGTCGTCCCTGCGGGGTACTGGCCGTTGGCCGGTGTCGCCTGCGGCACCGGCACCCGCTGGATCAGCGCGCGGATCAGGTCGGCGGGGGAGCGGCGGGCGGCCTGCGCCTCCGCGGTCAGGACCAGCCGGTGCGCCAGCACGGGCACCGCGACGGCGTGGATGTCGTCCGGGACGACGAAATCGCGGCCCGCCAGCGCGGCCTGCGCGCGGGCGGCGCGGACGAGGTGCAGCGTCGACCGGGGGGACGCGCCGAGCCGCAGCTCGGGCAGCCTGCGGGTGGCCGACACCAGTTCCACGGCGTAGCGGCGGATCTCCTGCGACAGGTGCACGCGGCGGACCGTCTGCACCAGCTTCAGGATCTGCGCGGCGTCCGACACGGGGCGCAGCTCGTCCATCGGGTTGTTGCCCGCGTGCTCGTCGACCATCGCCAGCTCGGCCGCCGGGTCCGGGTAGCCGATGGACACGCGCGCGGTGAACCGGTCCCGCTGGGCCTCCGGCAGCGCGTACGTGCCCTCCATCTCGATCGGGTTCTGGGTCGCGATCACCATGAACGGGGCGCCGAGGGGGTAGGTCTTGCCGTCGACCGTGACCTGGTGCTCCTCCATGCACTCCAGCAGGGCGGACTGGGTCTTGGGGGAGGCTCGGTTTATCTCGTCGCCGACCACGATGTTCGCGAACACCGGACCGGGGCGGAACTCGAACTCGTTGCCCTGCCGGTTGTAGATCGACGAGCCGGTGATGTCGCTGGGCAGCAGGTCCGGCGTGAACTGGATGCGGCTGACCGTGCAGTCGATCGACCGGGCCAGCGCCTTCGCGAGCGAGGTCTTGCCGACGCCGGGAACGTCCTCCACCAGCAGGTGGCCCTCGGCGAGCAGGGCGACCAGCGAGACGCGGACGACGTCCGGCTTGCCGACGAGGACCTTCTCCACGTTGGCGGCGATCCGCTGGACTGCCGTGTGCAGTTCGCCGAGCACGTCGTCAGGTCGTGTCTGCGGTGCGTGGGCAGCACTGGTCACCGTGGGGTTCACGGCCTGCGCGCCCTTGCCGAACGCGTGGTCCGGAAGTGCTGCGGGCTGGGTACTCGGGGTCACTCGACCTCCTGGAGCGGGGCTCACCCGCGACCGGTGTGGAAGCGGTGAGCGTTTCACGCAGTGTGTCAAACCAGGGCGAAGTGCCCTACCCCCGATTCGACCGGATCCTGACGCTACTTACGACGTGCGGGGTTGCACCACGGTTCATTTTCCCCTCATCTCCACGATCCCCCACCACCGGCGTACGTGAACCTGTTTTCACCGATTTTGCTGGTCCGTTCGGGTGGCAAAACGGCCCTCCGGACTCACTCGGGACGGTGGGTGTCGCTCGCTTCCCCCACCGTCCACCACGCAACGCGCAAGCCTTCTACCTGCGAATATGCCTTTGGGGTCACTGAGGAAACACCCGTTTCGGCGTTGACTGTGGTGAAAAGTGGGGTACTGTGGCGCCCGGTGGGGCTGACGGGGGCTCCACTGCCGCTCGGAGTCGGGTCGGCAGGAGGTGTGGAGGTGCCATGTTCCTCGGCACGCACCTCCCCAGGCTGGACGACAAGGGTCGGCTGACGCTGCCCGCCAAGTTCCGGGACGCGCTAGCGGGGGGTGTCATGGTCACCAAGGGCCAGGACCACTGCCTCTTCGTGTTCCCGCGAGCCGAGTTCGAGCAGATGGCCACGAAGGTCGCCGCGGCCTCGTTCACGAACGAGTCCGTCCGCGCGTACCAGCGCTACCTGTTCGCCAGCACGGACGAGCAGCGGCCGGACGGGCAGGGCCGAATCTCGATCGTCCAGGAGCTGCGCAACTACGCCGGTCTGACCAAGGAGTGCGCGGTCATCGGCGCGGTCAACCGGTTGGAGATCTGGGACTCCCTGGCCTGGCAGCGCTACCTCGAGGCCCATGAGGGCAGCTACGCCGAAGTGCGGGAGGAGGTCCTCCCTGGAGTCTTCTGATCGGCCGTGAGTTGCACGACGTGGTTCGGGTGCCGTGAGGCCTCGGTCCGCTCGGCTTTCGGCCCTGGCGCACCTTCCCCGGCGCCAGGTTCGACGGGCGGGCGGGGACCTGACGACACCCGACCTCCACGTTGTGGCGGTCCTTCACGAAGCAAGGGAGGGGGCTTGAGATGGCGGAGCGACCACAGCACGTGCCGGTCCTGCTCAACCGCGTCCTCGAGCTGTTCGCCCCCGCTCTGGCCGACCGGCCCGCCGTGGTGGTCGACACGACCCTCGGGCTCGGCGGTCACGCCGAGGCCCTGCTCAAGGCACATCCCCAGCTGACGCTGGTGGGCTTGGACCGCGACCCGCAGGCCATCGAGCTGTCGAGCAAGCGGCTCGCGGACTTCGGCGACCGCGTCAAGTTCGTCAACGTCACCTACGACCTCATCGCCGACGCGCTGGACGACCTCGGGCTGTCCGCCGTGGACGGCGTCCTGATGGACCTCGGCGTGTCCTCGCTCCAGCTCGACGCGCAGGACCGCGGGTTCGCGTACTCCAGGGACTCACCGCTGGACATGCGGATGAGCGCGGGCACCGGTCAGACCGCCGCGGACGTGCTCAACACGTACCCGCCGGGCGACCTGGTGCGGATCCTGCGCGACTACGGCGAGGAGCGGTTCGCCAAGAAGATCGTCAGCGCGGTGGTGAAGGAGCGCGAACGCGAGCCCTTCACGAACAGCGGGCGGCTCGTCGAGCTGCTCTACGCCGCCGTGCCCGCGGCGACCAGGCGCACCGGCGGCCACCCGGCCAAGCGGACCTTCCAGGCCCTGCGCATCGAGGTGAACGAGGAGCTGGAGTCGCTGCGGCTCGCGCTCCCCGCCGCGCTCTCGGTGCTGAAGGTGGGCGGGCGGCTCGTCGTGGAGGCCTACCAGTCGTTGGAGGACCGGATGGTGAAGCGCGCGATCGCCGAGCTGTCCGTGTCGCGCAGCCCGCAGGGGCTGCCCGTGGAACTGCCGGGCCACGGGCCCGAGTTCAAGCTCGTCACCAAGGGCGCCGAGCTGGCGAACGAGCAGGAGATCGAGGAGAACCCGAGGGCGGCACCGGTGCGCCTGCGGGCCGCAGAACGGATCAAGGAGGCGTCATGACCGCACCAGCTCGATCGGGCGGCACCTCCCCGTCCCCTCGTCCCCGCCCGGACAAGCCCCGCGAGCGGGCGCTCAAGGCCGTGCCCGCGACCGAGGGCGCCCCGCGTTCCCGGTCCGCCGCGACCGAGCGCGCCTACGCGCGGCGCGCGCAGCGCACCCAGAACCTCCGCGGGTCCGCCTCGACGCCGCAGCGCCAGCCCAGCCCGGTGTCGAAGGCCCCGTTCGTGGTGATGGTGATGGTCGTGCTGATCGTCGGCCTCGCCGCGATCATGTGGCTGTCGACGCAGGCCGCCGCGGACTCCTACAAGCTCCAGGAAGCGCACAACCAGGCCACGCAGCTCTCGCTGCGGGTCGAGCAGCTGCGCCAGGAGGTCGCGCTCGCCGAGTCGCCGACCAAGCTGGCCGAGGCCGCCGCGCGGCTCGGACTCGTGCTCGCGGGCGACCCGGCGAAGCTCAAGCAGCTCCCGGACGGCTCGGTGCAGGTCTACGGCAAGCCGTCGGCGGTGGAGGCCCCCGCGCCTCCGCCGCCCGCTTCCACGGCTCCCAGCCCGCCGCCGAGCGCGCCGCCCACCAGCCAGTCGGCCGCGCCTCCCGCCGGTGAGCAGCAGCAACAACCCCCTGCCGATCCGCAGAACCAACAGCCGCCAGTGTCGCCAGGAGGTTAGTCATGCCGGGGCCCAGCAGCGGCAGGCAAGCGCGTCGTCCGCTGTCGGTGCGGGCGACCCGTCCGGCCAAGCGGCGCGGAGCCAACGCCCGCGTCCGCCTGACCGTCGGTCGGCTGCTGCTCGTCAGCGCCCTCCTGCTGGCGGGGATCAAGCTCGTGCAGGTGCAGGGCTTCGAGGCCGAGGCGCTGTCGCTCAAGGCCGAGCAGCAGCGCGCCACGCCGATCAGGATCCCCGCCGAGCGCGGGGCGATCCTCGACCGCAACGGCAACCAGCTCGCGTTCAGCATCGCCGCGAAGCAGCTGTACGTGGTGCCCCAGCTGATGCGGAAGAACTGGGCGGACGCCCTCGCGAAGGACCCGAGGATCGGCAGCTTCGAGGACCACGCGAAGGCCATCGGCACGGCGATCGAGCAGGTGCTGGGCAAAGAGGTCGACGGTCAGAAGACCGACGAGAAGACCATGACCGACAAGATCCTGACGGACACCACCTACATCGAGCTGGTGGACAACGTCGACCCGACGAAGGCCGCCGCGGTCCGCAAGCAGTTCAGCGAGATCGGCGCGGAGAACCGGGCCGTGCGGGTCTACCCGAACGGCAAGCTGGCGTCGAACATCGTGGGCGCGGCGAACTGGCGCAAGGACATGCAGCCCGCCGCGACGCACGGCCTGCTGGGGCTGGAGAGCTCGCAGGACAACCTGCTCGCGGGCAACGAGGGCCGCAGGGTCGTGGACACCATGCAGGGCAACGACGCCGTGGTGATCCCCGGTCCGGACCGCGACCGCGAGCTGGAGCCCGCGACGCCGGGCAAGAGCCTCGAGCTGACGCTCGACATCGACACCCAGTACGTGCTGCAGAACATGGTCACCGACTACACGGCCAAGAGCGGCGCGAAGAGCGGCTCGGCCGTGGTGCTGGACAGCAAGACCGGCGAGATCCTGGCGATGGCGAACGACAAGACGTTCGACCCCCGCGACTTCGGCAAGGCCACCGAGGACGAGAAGCGCAACAACGCCGTGTCGTCGCTGTTCGAGCCCGGCTCGGTGAACAAGATCATCACCGCCGCGGGCGCGATCGAGAACGGGCTGTTCCAGCCGGACGAGGTCATCACCGTCCCCGGCAGCATCCAGGTCGCCGACCGCAAGATCAACGACGCCTGGGTGCACGGCGACCTGGACATGACGTTCACCGGCGTCTTCGCCAAGTCGTCCAACGTCGGCACGCTGATGGCCGCCCAGAAGCTCGGCGAGGACAAGTACGCCGAACTCCTGCGCAAGTTCGGCCTGGGCAAGCGCACGAACTCGGGCCTGACCGGCGAGGAGGCGGGGCTCGTCCCGCCGCGCAACCAGTGGTCCGGCTCGACGTTCGGCAACCTGCCGATCGGCCAGGGCCTGAGCATGACGCTGCTCCAGATGACCGGGATGTACCAGGCCATCGCGAACAACGGCCTGCGCATCCCGCCGCGGATCATCCGCGCCGAGGTGGACGACAACGGGGCCCGCAAGGAGACCGAGCGGCCCGAGGGCGTCCGGGTGGTCAGCCCGGAGACCGCGAAGACCGTGCGCGACATGTTCCGCGGCGTGGTCCAGGACGCGCCCGGCCAGACCGGCACCGGCAAGGCCGCCGCGCTGTCCGGCTACCAGATCGCGGGCAAGACGGGCACCGCGCAGCAGATCGACAAGGACTCCGGCCGGTACAGCAACTCGCTCTACTGGATCACCTTCGCCGGCATCCTCCCCGCGGACAACCCGCGCTACGTCGTCGGCATCATGCTCGACGGCCCGACCGGCACGCCGTTCAGCGGCTCGGCCGCGCCGCTGTTCCACGACATCGCCTCGTACCTCTCGCAGCGCTACCAGGTGCCGCTGTCGGCCGAGCAGTCGCCGGTGCTGACGCTGACGCCGTGAGCTGCGGCGGAACCGACCGGACGTGATCTGCGTCTACCCGACGACCGGTGGTCGCCGGGTCCGGCGGCGATGACCGGATATCACGTCCGGACAGTGCCACGTCCACCCGTGCCGGAGTGGCCTCGGGACGGGGCGAACGCGTTGTCCCACCGGCACAACCGGCCGTGACCGTCCGTGTCGGACTGATCGCGGTCCCGTGGTGTCGACACCGCGTCGAGGTGACCGGATGAGATGTCCACCTTGGACAACCCGCGGGGAGAGGAGGGCGATCTTGGCTGATCTTCCGCCGAACGCGCATGCGCCGGTCGGCCACGCTCCGTGCGCCGGTAGCCTTCCGCGCGTGCCTGCCAAGCTCCAGGGCAAGGTCGCGACCGCCCCGCCTCGCCCTTCCCGCATCCAGCCTGTCGCCGTGTCCGAGCTCGCCTCGGTCGTCGACGCGCACCTGACCACGCCCACCTACGCCCACGTGCGGGTGAGCGGCGCGACGCTGCGCGCCCAGCACGTGGTCCCCGGAGACCTGTTCGCCGCCCTGCCGGGCGCGCGGGCGCACGGCGCCGACTTCGTGGAAGGCGCGCTGGCCGCGGGGGCCGCCGCCGTCCTCACCGACCAGGCGGGCGCCGACCGGCCCGCGCTGCGCGACGCCCGCGTGCCGGTGCTGGTGCACCCGGACCCGCGCGGCGTGCTCGGCCTGCTGGCCGCCCGCATCTACGGCTACCCGTCCACGAAGCTCGCGGTCTGGGGCATCACCGGCACGTCCGGCAAGACCACGACCAGCTACCTGGTCGAGTCCGCGCTGCGCGCCGCGGGCCACCGCACCGGCCTCATCGGCACGGTCGAGACCCGCATCGCCGGTGAGCGCCTGGACAGCGCGTTCACCACCCCCGAGGCCCCGGACCTGCAGGCGCTGCTCGCCGTCATGGTCGAGCGCGAGGTGCTCGACGTCGTGATGGAGGTGTCCAGCCACGCGCTCGACCTCGGTCGGGTCGCGGGCACCGAGTTCGCGATCGGCGCGTTCACCAACCTGTCGCAGGACCACCTGGACTTCCACCCGGACATGGAGGACTACTTCCGGGCGAAGGCGCAGCTGTTCGACGGCCGCGCCCGCACCGAGGTCGTCTGCGTGGACGGCGAGTGGGGTCGCCGCCTGGTCACGCCGGACACGGTGACCGTGGCGACGACGACCGACGCCGCGTGGACCGCCGGCGACGTGGCCGTGACGGCGACCGGCGAGCAGTCGTTCACCGCGCACGGACCGGACGGGCTCGCGCTGCCGATCACCCTGCGGCTGCCCGGCTCGTTCAACGTCGCCAACGCCCTGCTGGCCATCGGCTGCCTGCACGCCGCCGGGGTGGCCCCGAAGGACATCCAGGCGGGCCTGGCGGCCGTCCAGGTGCCCGGCCGGATGCAGCGGGTCGACGAGGGCCAGGAGTTCACCGCCGTCGTCGACTACTCGCACAAGCCCGCCGCCGTGGCGCTGGCGCTGGACGCCGTCCGCAAGCAGGTCGAGGGCAAGGTCATCACCGTCCTCGGCTGCGGCGGCGACCGCGACACGGCCAAGCGCCCGCTGATGGGCGAGGAGGCGGCCCGGCGCAGCGACCTGCTGGTCGTGACCGACGACAACCCGCGCAGCGAGGACCCGGCCGCCATCCGGTCGGCCATGCTCGCGGGGGCGCTCGCGGTGCCCGAGGCCGAGCGTGGTGAGGTCGTGGAGATCGGCGACCGCGCCGCGGCCATCGAGCACGCCGTCGCCCACGCCCGTCCCGGCGACGTCGTCGTCGTCGCGGGCAAGGGCCACGAGACCGGCCAGGAGGTCGCGGGTGTGATCCAGCCGTTCTCGGACGTGGACGCGCTCGCCGCCGCGATCAGGGGAGCCCGCACGTGATCCAGCTCAGCCTCGCCGAGATCGCCAAGGTCGTCGGCGGGACCTTGCACGGACCCGACGCCGTCGTCACCGGTTCCGTCGAGTTCGACACCCGCGAGATCGGGCCCGGCAGCCTGTTCGTGGCGCTGCCCGGCGTCCGGGTCGACGGCCACGACTTCGCCGCCGCCGCGATCGCCGCGGGAGCGGTGGGCGTGCTGGCCGCGCGCCCGGTCGACGGCCCGACCGTGGTCGTGCCGCCGGTGGACGACGCGCACACCCGGTCGGTGGCGCTGACCGGCGACACCGACGGCTCGGGGGCCGCCGTGCTCGCCGCGCTGGCGAAGCTCGCCCGGCACGTGACGGACCGGCTGGTCGAGCAGGGCCTCGTCGTCGTGGGCGTCACGGGCTCGTCCGGCAAGACCTCGACCAAGGACCTCATCGCGCACCTGCTGGAGCAGATGGGCCCGACGGTCGCGCCGCCCGGCTCGTTCAACAACGAGCTGGGCCACCCGTGGACGGCGCTGCGCGCCACCGCGGACACCCGCTACCTCGTGCTGGAGCTGTCGGCCCGCGGCCCCGGCCACATCGCCGCGCTCTGCCACACCGTGCCGCCGAGCATCGGCGTGGTGCTCAACGTCGGCACCGCGCACCTGAGCGAGTTCGGGTCGCAGGCGGCCGTGGCCCAGACCAAGGGGGAACTGGTCGAGGAGCTGCCCGCCGAGAACGGCGTGGCGATCCTCAACCTGGACGACCCGCTGGTCGCCGCGATGGCCTCCCGCACCAAGGCGCGCGTGGAGTACTTCGGCACGCACTCCGAGGCGACCGTGCGCGCCGAGGACGTGGAGCTGGACGAGCAGGCCCGCCCGAGCTTCACGCTGGTGACGGCCGAGGGCCGCCACCCCGTCGCGCTCGGGCTGCACGGCGCGCACCACGTCGGCAACGCGCTGGCCGCCGCCGCCGTCGCGCTGAACCTGGGCGCTTCGGCGGAGGAGGTCGCCGGGTGGCTCTCCACCGCGGGTCGGCGCTCCGCCCGCCGCATGGAGGTCACCACCCGTCCCGACGGCGTGACCGTGCTCAACGACTCCTTCAACGCCAACCCGGAGTCGATGAGCGCCGCGCTGAAGACGCTCGCCACGATGGCGCGCGCGGGCAACCCCAGGCGACGCGCCTGGGCGGTGCTCGGCGTCATGGGCGAGCTGGGGGACAACACCGTCTCGGCGCACGACGAGATCGGGCGCTTGGCCGTTCGCTTGGACATCAGTCGTTTGGTTGTGGTCGGCGAGCAGGCGAGGCCGATGCACCAGGGCGCGAACCTCGAGGGTTCGTGGGGAGAGGAGTCGGTGCTGGTGCCGGACGTCGAGGCGGCGATCGCGCTACTGCGCGAGGAGCTGCGGGGAGATGACGTTGTGCTGGTGAAGGCATCGAAGGCCGCCGCGTTGTGGCGGGTCGCGGACGCGCTGCTGGAGGCGGGCACCAAGTGAAGAGCATCCTGATCGCAGCGGCCATCGCGCTGCTCGTCTCGATCATGCTGACGCCGTACCTGATCAAGGTCTTCTCCCGGCAGGGTTTCGGCCAGGAGATCAGGGAGGAGGGTCCGCAGAGCCACAAGACCAAACGCGGCACCCCCACCATGGGTGGCGTGGCGATCCTGATCGCGATGTGGGCCGGGTACCTCGGCGCGCACGCGGTCAACGCCATGTCGGACTCCGCGCAGGGCCAGACGCCCAGCGCGTCCGGCCTGCTGGTGCTGATGCTGACGTCCTCGCTCGGGCTCGTCGGCTTCCTCGACGACTTCATCAAGATCCGCAAGCAGCGCAACCTGGGCCTGAACAAGACCGCGAAGCTGGTCGGCCAGTTCGTCGCCACCATCGTCTTCGCGATCCTGGTCATGCAGTTCGCCAACCGCGAGGGCATCAAGCCCGCGTCGGTGAACCTCTCGTTCGTCCGCGACATCTCCGTGGTGTCGTTCGGCGTCGTCGGCTTCGTGGTGTTCTGCTACGCCGCGATCTCCGCGTGGTCCAACGCCGTGAACCTCACCGACGGCCTCGACGGCCTCGCGGGCGGCAGCTCGGCGATGGTGTTCGGCACCTACGTGGTGATCAGCTTCTGGCAGTTCCGCTACAACTGCTCCACCTCGCCGCTCGCGGGCTGCTACGACGTGCGCGACCCGCTGGACCTCGCGCTCGTGGCCGCCGCCGCCATGGCCGGCTGCATCGGCTTCCTGTGG
>Ga0247773_1000808_pt1 | contig 11092 bp, 11 predicted proteins | sample UWRJL092311B6_FD_179934 | JGI IMG/M metagenome (GOLD analysis project Ga0247773, IMG submission 179934) | Plant litter microbial communities from Arlington Agricultural Research Station in Wisconsin, United States - UWRJ-L092-311B-6 | ecosystem: Environmental > Terrestrial > Plant litter >...
AACCCGTCGGCAGCCATGCGATCCCTCCTGACATGTGACCGGATCGGCCGGGCCGCACGACTAGCCGCGCGGCACGATCGAATGCAATAACGATCAGTCGTACTCGCGGAATCCCTTGCCGGACTTTCGGCCCAGCCGGCCGGCGGTGACCAGGTGCTCCAACAGCGGAGCGGGCGCGAAGCCGGGCTCTCGGAACTCCTCGTAGAGCACCCGCTGGATCGCCAGCGCGACGTCCAGGCCCACCACGTCCAGCAGCTCGAACGGGCCCATCGGGTAGCCGCAGCCGACCTTCATCGCCGAGTCGATGTCCTCGCTGGTGGCGTAGTGCGCCTGCAGCATCTTGACCGCGTCGTTGAGGTAGGGGAACAACAGGGCGTTGACGATGAAGCCGGCCCGGTCCCCGCAGCGCACCGGGTGCTTGCCCAGCCGGGCGCAGACCGCCAGCGCGGTGGCCTCGACGTCGGAGGCGGTGGCCACCGTGCTGACCACCTCGACCAGCGACATCACCGTCGCCGGGTTGAAGAAGTGCAGGCCGATCACGTCCGCCTGCCGCGAGGTGGCCGCCGCGCACTCGATCACCGGCAGCGACGAGGTGCTGGTGGCCAGGATCGCGCCGGGCCGGCAGATCTCGTCCAGGTTGGCGAACAGCGCCTGCTTGACCGAGATCTCCTCGACCACCGCCTCGATCACCAGGTCCATCGGCGCCAGGTCGTCCAGCCGGCTCGAGCCGGTCACCCGGCCCACGGCCTCGTCGCGCTCCTCGGCGGTCAGCTTGCCGCGCTGCACGCCCTTCTCCAGCGAGCGCCGCAGCGTAGCGTGCGCCGTCTCGACCTTCTGGCTCGAGCGGGCGATGAAGTGCACGTCGAAGCCGGCCCGGGCGAACACCTCGACCATGCCGACCGCCATGGTGCCCGAGCCGACGATGCCGACCCGCTGGACCGGCCGGGCGGCGCCGAGGTCGGGCTGCTCGGCCGGGGTGTGGGCGTCGGCCAGCACCTTCGGCGAGCCGGGGCCGTCGTAGCTGTAGAAGCCGCGGCCCACCTTGCGGCCGAGCAGGCCGGCGGTGATCATCTGCTTGAAGATCGGGGTCGGGGCGTGCAGCCGCTCGCGCGACTGCTTGTACATGGTGTCCAGGATCTCGTAGGCGGTGTCCAGGCCGATCAGGTCCAGCAGCGCCAGCGGGCCCATCGGCAGGCCGCAGCCCAGCTTCATGGCGGCGTCGATGTCCTCACGGCTGGCGTAGCGCTCGGAGTACATCGCGGCGGCGTGGTTGAGGTAGCCGAACAGCAGCGCGTTGGCGATGAAGCCGGCCCGGTCGCCGATGGTGACGTCGGTCTTGCCCAGCGAGGCGACGAACGCCTCGATGTCGGCGACCACGTCCGGTTCGGTGACGACGCTGCGGATCACCTCGACCAGCTTCATCACCGGCGCCGGGTTGAAGAAGTGCATCCCGACGACCTTGCCCGGACGCGAGGTCGACACCGCGATCTCGGTGACCGACAGCGAGGAGGTGTTGGTGGCCAGGATCGTCTCGGGCCCGCAGAGTTCGTCCAGGGCGGTGAAGATGGTCCGCTTGAGGTTCAGCTGCTCGGGCACCGCCTCGATCACCAGGTCGGCGTCGGCGAGCGCCTTCAGCTCGGTGTCGAAGCTGATCCGGGCCAGCAGCGCGGCCTGCTCGGACTCGGCCAGCTTGCCGCGGGCCACCGCGCGCCCGGTGGAGTGCTCGATGTGGCCGCGCCCGCGTGCCACCGCGGCCTGGTCGCGGTCGACCGCCGTCACGCTGAGACCGTTGCGGGCGAACACCTCGGCGATGCCCGCACCCATGGTGCCCAGGCCCACCACGCCTACCCGGCTGAATGTCCGCGCCACTGCTGGCCTCCTCGCAAGTTCGCCGCCCACATGTCGGCTCGTCGGCTCACGGTAATCGCCCGGCGAGCTGCTGGCAGCGGCGAGGTGGGTGACGTCTCATGCGTAAGTCCTATCCGGCGGGCCTGACAGTTTCCACCGACCCGACCCGGTTACGAACTCAGCGCCGGCCCCAGCGCAGCCGGGCCAACTGACGCAGTTGGCCGATCGCGGCGTCCGGGCGGGCGAAGGTGGCGATCTTGAGCGGGATGTCGAACAGCTGGACGGTGACGGCCCGGGACCGGGCGAACTCGCGCAGCCCGTCCGGACCGTGGATCCGGCCGAAGCCGGAGTCACCGCTGCCGCCCCAGGGCAGGCCCGGCACCGAGGCGTAGGTCAGCACCGAGTTGACGCTGACCATGCCAGCCGTCAGCCGGGCGGCCAGCGCGCGGCCGTGCCGGCGGCTGAACACCGAGGCGCCCAGGCCGTAGCTGCCTGAGTTTGCCGCCTCGACCGCTTCATCCAGGTCGGCCACCTTGCTGATCACCACCACGGGCCCGAAGGTCTCCTCGGTGACCGCGGGCTGGTCGGCCGGGACGTCCACCAGCACCACCGGCTCGACGAAGGCCCCGCGTACCGAGTCGGGCCCACCCACCAGCGCCCGGCCGCCGTGCTCGATCGCCTGCCTCAGATGTCGCGAGATCACCTCGAGCTGGCCCGGCATGGTGATCGCGCCGTAGTGGGCCCCGGCGTCCGGCCCGGTACGGACACCCGCTGCCAGCTCGGTGACCCGGGCGACGAACTCGTCGTACACCGGCGCCTCGACGTAGACCCGTTCCACCCCGGCGCAGGTCTGGCCGGCGTTGAACATCGAACCCCAGACGGCCTGCTCGGCGGCCCGGTCCAGGTCGGCGTCGGCGGCCACGATCAGGGCGTCCTTGCCGCCGCACTCGATCACGCACGGGGTCAGGGTGACCGCGCAGCTGGCCATCACCCGCCGGCCGGTGGCGGCCGAGCCGGTGAACGCCAGCTTGTCCACGCCGGCCTCGCACAGCGCGGCGCCGGTCTGGCCGAAGCCGGTGAGCAGCTGGAGAACCGGCTGCTCCGCTACGACGGAAGCGAACGATTCGACCAGCCAGCGCCCGACCGCCGGGGTGTACTCGCTGGGCTTGAACACCACCGCGTTGCCGGCGGCCAGGGCATAGGAGATCGAGCCCATCGGGGTGTGCACCGGGTAGTTCCACGGCCCGATCACCCCCACCACCCCGTAGGGCAGGTACTCCACGCTGGCCGAGTGATTGACCGCGAGCAGCCCCGGGTTGACCCGCCGCCGGCGCAGCACCTTGCCGGCGTTGCGGGCCGCCCAGGCCAGGTGCGCGATCGCGATGGTGACCTCGACGACCGCGTCGTCGACCGGCTTGCCGTTCTCCCGGGCGATCAGCGCGGCCAGCTCGTCGGTGCGCCGCACCAGCTGCGCCCGCCAGTCGGCCAGCCGGTCCCGGCGGCCGGCCACGCCGAGGTCGGCCCACCAGCCGGCGGCCGTCCGGGCCCGCTCGACCGCGGCGGCCACGTCGGAGGCGGTGTGCACGTCGAAGCTGGCGATCACCTCGCCGGTCCCCGGCTCCACCGAGTCGAACCGCTGCCGAACCGGATCGGCGCTGGCCCGGCCCGCTCCGGTCTCCGGCGGGATGGCGGCATGGCCGGATTCCTGCGAAACGGCGGTCATATTCGCAACGCTACTGACCGGTAGGTCAGGACGCCACCGCGCTCGGCATCGATATCCACACCTTCGACCCTTTCGTGGCCGGACCGCGGCCGCTGTGGCAGGCTTCCCCGCGGGGAAGGCTCGAGGGAGCCAGGAAGGTGAAGAGCGGCATGGGCGCATCGGGCTGGGATTACGTGATCGACTTGCCGGAGGGCACCCCGGTCGATCCAGGTTCGGCGCTGGCACTGTTGCGCGAACAGGTGCTGGCGGAGGGCGACTACTACTGGGACGAGGAGGGGGACTACTTAGGCCCTCGGCCCACCACGCTCGCCGAGCTGGACGAGCTTCGGGAAACCGAGGAGTTCTGGGAGATCGGAACCCACTCGGTCCTCGACGTCGACAGCGTCATCGGTGACGGCGAGCCGCACGGGCCGGGCACCGTCCGGCCGCTCACCCCGCCCGAGGCACAGGAGCTGTTCGGCACCGCCACCCCGAGCCGGGCGGAGTTCGCGGCGGCTGACGTCCTGGCCGGCATCGGCGATCGCTGGACCGGTCAGTGCCAGGTCCTCTACGAGGGCGAGCAGCCCGTGGCGGTCGGCTTCTGGGGCGTGTCGGGAGACTGAAACAGAGGAAACTGAGGCACCGAGGCTCAGCCTTCCGCGACTCAGAACAGCCGCGAGGACGGATCGTCCACGCCGCGCAGCAGGTCGTAGTCCAGCACCAGGCAGTCGATCCCGCGGTCGGCAGCCAGCACCCGGGCCTGCGGCTTGATCTCCTGGGCGGCGAACACACCCTTGACCGGGGCCAGCAGCGGGTCGCGGTTGAGCAGTTCCAGGTAGCGGGTCAGCTGCTCGACGCCGTCGATGTCGCCCCGACGCTTGATCTCCACCGCCACCGAGACGCCCTGGGCGTCGCGGGCCATGATGTCGACCGGCCCGATCGCGGTCGGGAACTCCCGGCGCACCAGTCGGTAGCCCGCGCCCAACGTCTCGATCTGCTGGGCCAGCAGCACCTGCAGGTGCGCCTCGACGCCGTCCTTGACCAGCCCCGGGTCCACGCCGAGAGGGTGGCTGGAGTCGTGCAACACCTCCTCGACGGTGATCAGCAGCTGCTCGCCGGCCTTGTTGGTGACCGTCCAGAGCGCCTCACCGTCGGGCAACGACGATTCGACCAGGGTGCACGGCGGTGACATCCAGTTCAGCGGCTTGTAGGACCCGCCGTCGGAGTGCACCAGCACCGAGCCGTCGGCCTTGACCATCAGCAGCCGTGGTGCCATCGGCAGGTGGGCGGTCAGCCGTCCGACGTAGTCGACCATGCAACGAGCTATCACCAGGCGCACCCGGGCAGCCTACCCAGCGATGAACCGCACACCGCTCAGTCCAGCCCGCGCGCCTCCCGGACGGCGTCCAGCACCCCGCCCAGCACCGCGTTCAGCTCGAAGTCCCGGGACGTGAACACCCGGGCCACCCCGAGGGAGACCAGCCGGGCGGCGTCCGGCTCGGGGATGATGCCGCCGACCACCAGCGGGACGTCGTCCATCCCGGCGGCGCGCATGCCGTCCAGCACCTCGGGCACCACCGACAGGTGCGAGCCGGACAGCACCGACAGCCCCACCACCGCGACGTCCTCCTCCACCGCCGAGGCCACGATCTGGGCCGGGGTCAGCCGGATGCCGGAGTACACCACCTCGAAGCCGGCGTCCCGGGCCCGGACGGCGATCTGCTCGGCACCGTTGGAGTGCCCGTCCAGCCCCGGCTTGCCGACCAGGAACCGCAGCCGGCCGCCCAGTTCGGCCCCGGTGTCGGCGACCCGGCGGCGCAATGCGGCCAGCGTGTCGTCGGCCGGCCCGGCCGGCCCCGAACCAGAGGACACCCCGGTCGGCGCCCGGTACTCGCCGAACACCTCGCGCAGCGCACCGGACCACTCGCCGGTGGTGACGCCGGCCCGGGCGCAGCGCAGGGTGGCCGGCATCAGGTTCGCCGACGTGGCCGCCGTCGCGGTGAGTTCGGCCAGCGCGGCGGCGACCTCAGCGGCATCCCGGCCAGCCCGCCACGCCCGGACCGCCGCCACCGCGGCCGCCTCGACACCGGGGTCGACGCTGAGGATCGAGCCCTCGATGTCGGCGGTGAGCGGGTTCGGCTCGGTCTCGGGGAACCGGTTCACCCCCACCACCACGTCCTCGCCGGTCTCCAGCCGGCGCCGCCGCTCGGCCAGCGAGGAGACCAGGGCTGCCTTGAGGTAGCCGGACTCGACCGCGGCCACCGCGCCGCCGGCCTCGAGCACCTTGTCGATCTCGGCCCGGGCACCGGCCGCGATCTCGGCGACCTTGGCCTCGACCACCACCGAGCCGGTGAAGAGGTCGTCGTACTCGAGCAGGTCGGTCTCATACGCCAGCACCTGCTGCATCCGCAGCGACCACTGCTGGTCCCACGGCCGGGGCAGGCCGAGCGCCTCGTTCCAGGCCGGCAGCTGGACCGCGCGGGCCCGGGCGTCCTTCGACAGCGTCACGCCCAGCATCTCCAGCAGGATCCGCGAGACGTTGTTCTCCGGCTGGGCCTCGGTCAGGCCGAGCGAGTTGACCTGGACGCCGTAGCGCAGCCGGCGCTGCCGGGGATCGCTCACCCCGTAGCGCTCGGCGGTGATCTCGTCCCACAGCCGGGTGAAGGCCCGCATCTTGCAGAGTTCCTCGACGAAGCGCACCCCGGCATTGACGAAGAACGAGATCCGCTGCACCACCTCACCGAACCGGTCCGGCGCGATCTGGCCGGAGTCGCGCACCGAGTCCAGCACCGCGATCGCGGTGCACAGCGCGAAGGCCACCTCCTGCACCGGGGTGGCACCGGCCTCCTGCAGGTGGTAGCTGCAGATGTTGATCGGGTTCCACTTCGGCACCGCGGCGACGGTGTAGGCGATCAGGTCGGTGGTCAGCCGCAGCGACGGGCCGGGCGGAAAGATGAACGTGCCGCGGGACAGGTACTCCTTGACGATGTCGTTCTGGATGGTGCCGGCCAGTTGCGCATACGCCTCAGTCGGTTCCGATCCCCCGTCAACCGCTTGCTCCTCGGCCACCACGAGGTACAGCGCCAGCAGCCACATCGCCGGGGCGTTGATGGTCATCGAGGTGTTCATCCGCGCCAGCGGGATGCCCTCGAACAGGGTGCGCAGGTCGCCGAGGTGGGCGATCGGCACGCCGACCTTGCCGACCTCACCGCGGGCCAGTTCGGCGTCCGGGTCATAGCCGGTCTGGGTCGGCAGGTCGAAGGCGACCGACAGCCCGGTCTGGCCCTTGGTCAGGTTGCGCCGGTACAGCGCGTTGGACTCGGCCGGGCTGGAGTGCCCGGCGTAGGTGCGCATCACCCACGGCGCGCTCCGCTCGGCCATGCTTGCGCTCCTCAGGGCGACGGGACTTCCGGCGGTCCGAGTCTGGCACGCGGGCTACCGGCGGGTAGGCCGATGTGGCTCAGTTCGCACCGACCGCCCGGCACCTCACCAGCCTCAGTAGCTGTAGAAGCCGCGCCCGGTCTTGCGGCCGAGGTCGCCGGCCACCACCATCCGCGACAACAGCTCCGGCGGTGCGAACTTGGCGTCCTTGGTGTCGTTGTAGATGTTGTTGCTGGCGTTGCGCATGATGTCGATGCCGGTCAGGTCCAGGGTGGCCAGCGGGCCCATCGCGTGGCCGAAGCCGAGCTTGCAGGCGGTGTCGATGTCCTCGGCGCTGGCGACCCCGGTCTCCACCAGCCGGACCGCCTCGTTGCTCAGCGCCGCGATCAGCCGGGTGGTGACGAAGCCGGCCACGTCCCGGTTGACCACGATGCAGGTCTTGCCGATCTGCTCGGCGAACGCCCGGGCCCGGGCCAGCGTCTCGTCGGAGGTCTTGTAGCCGCGTACCAGCTCGCACAGCGCCATCATCGGCACCGGCGAGAAGAAGTGGGTGCCGACCACCGACTCCGGACGCCGGGTCGCCGCGGCCAGCTGGCTGATCGGGATCGCCGAGGTGTTGGAGGCCAGCACCGCGCCCTCCTTGCACAGCTCGTCCAGCCGGGTGAACAGGCCGTGCTTGACGTCCAGGCTCTCGAACACCGCCTCGACGACGATGTCTGCCTCGGCCGCCGAACCCAGGTCGGTGCTCAGGGTGATCCGCTGCAGCGCCGCCTGCGCGTCGGCCTCGGTGAGCTTGCCCTTGGTGACGAACCGGTTCAGCGACTTCTCGATGCCGTCCAGGCCGCGCCGCAGGGCCACCTCGGTGACGTCCTGCAGGACGACCGGCAGCCCGGCCACCGCTGCCACCTGAGCGATCCCGGAACCCATCAGGCCAGCCCCGATAACCGCTACCTGCTCTGTCATGGCGGATGTCTCCTCTGCAAGCGGCTGACCGATTTCTGGTGGCGATGGCTGCTGGCACGATAGCTGGCGGCTCGCGGCGGCCGGCGCCGGGCTGCCATGCTGGGAGTCAGCGCAGGCGGCCCGTCCGCCGACGAGGGACGGTGGCCGGCAATGGGTTTCGATCTCGGCATCCTGGTGTGGGCGGCCGGCATCCTGGTGGTGCTGACGCTGATGATGCGCTGGGTGTTCAAGCCGTCCCGGCCGCGCACCGGCCGTCCGCAGACCGGCCCGCAGGCCGACCTGGGCCTGCTGACCCCGGTGCTGTCGGCCAGCCCGCGCGGCCAGGTGCTGGACGCGAAGAACCTGCTGTCGTCCAACGGCATCCGCTGCTCGGTCTCCCGGCTGGACCGCGACAGCTACGACCTGCTGGTGTTCGGCCCGGACGCCGAACGGGCTCGCCGACTGCTGGCCGAGGCCGACGGCGGCTGACGGCGTAATCGGCCGCCCCGGCTGAGGATTCGTGCCAGGGTGTCGGCATGGTCTCGACCACCGTTACCCAGCTCGACTACGGCTACTTCGTCCGACCGGCTGCCGAGACCGGCACCGGGTCGCCACGGGTGGAACCGTGCCTGGGCTACCTGGTCCGCCATCCGGACGGCCTGCTGCTCTTCGACACCGGGATGGGCGGCGATCCCGAGGTCGACCAGTGGTACCGGCCCCGCCGCACCCCGGTGGCCGACGCCCTGGCCGGGCTGGGGATCGCGCTGGCCGACATCGACCTGGTCGCCAACGGCCACCTGCACTTCGACCACTGCGGCGGCAACGGGCTGTTCGCCGGCAGGCCGATCTACCTGCAGGCAGTAGAGCTGGCCACCGCCCGGACCCAGCCGGACTACACGCTGGCCGAGCTGATCGACTCCCCCGGCAGCGTCTACCGGGAGCTGGCCGGCGACGGCGAACTGCTGCCCGGCGTGTTCGCCTGGCCCACCCCGGGACACACCGCGGGCCACCAGTCGCTGGTGGTGCGCACCGCCGGCGGCACCGTGGTGGTGGCCGGGCAGAGCCACGACAACGCGACCAGCTTCAGCGCCGACCTGCTGGCGTTGCGCGCCCACCGCGACAGCCATCCCCCGCCGCTGCCGGAGGTACCGGACTGGGTAGCGCGGATCGAGCGGCTGGAACCATCGGAGGTGGTCTTCGCCCACGACCACTCGCGCTGGCGGTTCCGGCAGTCCTGAGGGCCTAGATTGAGGACATGGCCGTCCACCTGACCCGCATCTACACCAAGACCGGCGACACCGGTTCGACCGCGCTCGGCGACCTGAGCCGGGTGCCCAAGACCGATGTGCGGGTCGCGGCCTATGCCGACTCGGACGAGACCAACGCCGCGCTCGGTGCCGCGCTGGCCCTCGGCGAGCTGCCCGAACCGATCGCGGCGGTGCTGCGGCACGTGCAGAACGACCTGTTCGACGTCGGGGCCGACCTGTGCACTCCGATCGTCGCGGACCCGAAGTACCCGCCGCTGCGGATCACCGAGGACTACCTGAGCCGGCTGGAGGGCTGGTGCGACGAGTTCAACGCCGAGCTACCGGCGCTGGCGAGCTTCATCCTGCCCGGCGGCAGCCCCGGCGCGGCCCTACTGCACGTTGCCCGCACGGTGGCGCGGCGGGCCGAGCGCAGCACCTGGGCGCTGATCGAGGCCGATCCGGAGCACACCAACTCCCTCGCCGCGACCTACCTCAACCGGCTGTCGGACCTGCTGTTCATCCTGGCCCGGTGCGCCAACTCCGGCGCCGACGTGCTGTGGCAGCCGGGCGGCCCGAGCGCCGGCTGACTCAGCCCGGCTTCCGCCATTGTGCGGCCCGGAACGTCGTGCAGGCAGGTCGATCAACGACGTTTCGGGTCGCACAATGGGCGAACTCAGAAGCGCGGGGCCGAGGCCTCCAGCCATGACAGGAAGCCGGTCAGCCCGTTGTCCGGAAAGCCGAGGCTGATCTCGTCGCCCTGGAACTTGCACTCGGCGATCATCAGGTTCGGCCGCAGCGCCATGTCGCGCTTGGGGTCCCAGTTGCGGCTCAGGATGACCGCGATGTCGCTGCGCGGCATCCGCAGCGCCGGGGTCGGTGACAGCGACAGCGTGCGGTACCAGACCAGCTCGTCACCGGCGTAGCGCCCGACGCCGTTGGCCCAGCGCTGGTCGTTACGCTTGAAGGCCATCGGCAGGCCGCCGGCCGAGGCCACCACCCGGCGCTGGTGCAGCAGGACCGCGGCCCACAGCAGCGCCCCGCAGACCACGAGGACCGACAGTACGAGCAGGCCGGAGAGTTCGATCGTTGCCAGCATCGAAGCCTCCCTTCCGCACTGTCCTCCCAGCGTGCCGGGTCGAGACGGATCTCGCTAAATCTGCTCGCCCGCCGCGCGCAGCCGGGCCAGCGCCCGGTTGCGCGCGTCCACCGATTCCTCGTCGGTGCCGTTGCCGGCCCGCTCCAGCGCGTGCCGGGCCCGGGCCACGTCGATCTCGCCGGCGTCCTCGGCCATCTCGGCCAGCACCGACACCCCGTCGGCCCGCACCGACAGGAAGCCGCCGTGCACCGCTACCCGCTGTTCGGCACCGTCGGCCTGCAGGATGCGCACCAGCCAGCCCGGGGCCAGCGCGCCGAGCAGCGGAGCGTGGCCGGGCAGCACACCGATCTCGCCCTCGGTGGTCCGGGCGTAGACCGCGGTGGCCTCACCGGACCAGATCGCACGCTCGACCGACACCAGTTCGACCTGCATGGTGGCGTTACTGGCCATTCGCTCCGCTCCTCTGACGCTTCACTGCACCTGCGATTCCAGCTGGATCTGGTCAGGCGTTCTTCAGCTCGTGCGCCTTCTTCTCCAGGTCCTCGACGCCACCGCACATGAAGAAGGCCTGCTCGGGGTAGCTGTCGAAGTCGCCCGCGGCCAGCCGCTTGAACGCGTCGATGGTCTCCTCGATCGGCACGAACGAGCCCTCGATGCCGGTGAACTGCTTGGCCACGAAGGTGTTCTGCGACAGGAACCGCTCGATCCGGCGGGCCCGGCCGACCAGCACCTTGTCCTCCTCGGACAGCTCGTCGATGCCCAGGATGGCGATGATGGACTGCAGCTCGTTGTAGCGCTGCAGGATCCGCTTGATCTCCGAGGCGACGTTGTAGTGCTCCTCGCCGATGTACTGGGCGTCCAGGATCGCGACCACCG
>Ga0247773_1000810_pt1 | contig 11032 bp, 8 predicted proteins | sample UWRJL092311B6_FD_179934 | JGI IMG/M metagenome (GOLD analysis project Ga0247773, IMG submission 179934) | Plant litter microbial communities from Arlington Agricultural Research Station in Wisconsin, United States - UWRJ-L092-311B-6 | ecosystem: Environmental > Terrestrial > Plant litter >...
CGCCGGTATGCAGGAACATCGCGGCCGGCAGGAAGAACATGTTGGCCACCACGTGGTCGAAGCCCAGCGCCACGAAGGCGGTGATCGGAAAGATGATCGCCAGGATCTTGCCGGCCACGTCCTTGGCGGCCAGCGCCATCCAGACGGCCAGGCACACCAGCCAGTTGCACCCCATCGCGCGCAGGAACTGCTCGAAGTGGGTCTCGCTCACCGCCTTGCTCATGGTGAGCGCACCCAGCCGGGCGTAGCTCTGGGTCGCGGCGATGCCGCCGTGGCTGGAGATCACCCCGGTCCGGTCGGCCAGGAAGTAGGCCACGAACACCGCGCCGGCGAAGTTGCCGATGGTCACCCAGAACCAGTTCCGCAGCAGCTGCCCGACGCTGACCCGACGCGACAGCACCGCGATCGGCACCAGCGCCATGTTGCCGGTCAGCAACTCGGCGCCGCCCACGATGACCAGGATCAGGCCGAGGCTGAACACCACGCCGGTCACCAGGGTGACCAGGCCGCCCCACTGCTTCGGGTCGAGCCCGGCCGAGACGACGATCGCCAGCAGGCCGCCGAAACCGATGTAGGCACCGGCCAGGAAGCCGCCGACCAGGGCGTTGCCCGGCTTCAGGCTCGCCTTGCTGGTGCCGGCCACGACCGCCGCCCGGGCGGTCTGCTGCGGGTTGTTGTAACCCGGGGCGGGTGCCGGCACGCCCGCCTGGGCGGTGCCGGTCTGCGGCGCGGCGGCCTGGTGATCGGCAGCTGATCGGGCGGTGGCACCGTTGGGCCGCGCGCCGTCGTCCGGGCCGGTTCGGGCCCGCCGCGGAAGGGAATAGGACATCGAGGCCCCCTGCGTGCTGGAAGGCGCTGCTTGCCCGCCAGCCAGTCAACCGCCGCGTTCAACCCGATGCAAGTTGCGGGCACACTGAAAACCATGCGGATCGCGATCACGGGGGCCAGCGGCAATATCGGCACGGCTCTGCTGCGCCGGCTCGGGGTCGAGCACCAGGTGGTGGGCGTGGCCCGCCGGGTCCCGGCCGGCGGCGCGCCGTACGACCGGGTGTCCTGGCACAGCGTGGACCTCACCGACCCCGGCGCGGGCGGTGCGCTGGGCACCGCCTTCGCCGGCGTGGACGCCGTGGTGCACCTGGCCTGGGGCTTCCAGCCGTCCCATGACGTGGACTACCTGCGCCGGCTGGGCGTCGACGGCACCGCTGCCGTGCTGCGGGCCGCCCGGGCCGCCGGCGTGCGGCATCTGGTCCACATGTCCTCGGTAGGGGCGTACTCCGCCGCCCCGGGCCGCCGGGTCGACGAGGCTGCCGCGCGGGACGGGATCACCAGCCTGGCCTACAGCCGGCACAAGGCCGAGGCCGAGCGGCTGCTGGACAGCTATCAGCGCGATGCCGCCCGATCCGGCGAGCAGGCGATGGCGGTGAGCCGGCTGCGTCCCGGCTTCGTGGTGCAACCGGACGCCGCCAGCGCGCTGTTGCGTTACGGGGTGCCCGGCTACGTGCCGGCCCGGATCATCTCGCTGCTGCCGGCGCTGCCGCTGGACCGCAAGCTCAGCATTCCGGTGGTGCACGCCGACGACCTGGCCGATGCCATCGTCCGGGTGCTCGAGCGGCGGGCCGAGGGCGCGTTCAACGTCGCCGCCGAACCGCCGATCACCCGGGACGACGTCGCCGCCGCGCTGGGCGCCCGGCCGGTCCAGGTGCCGGCCAAGGCGTTGAGCGCGCTGGCCGGTGCCGGTTGGCGGGCCCGGCTGCAGCCGCTGGACCCGGGTTGGATCGACCTGGCCTTCTCGGTTCCGCTGCTCGACACCAGCCGGGCCCGAACCGAGCTGGACTGGACGCCCTCGGTCGACGCCCGGCAGGCACTGACCGAGACCGTCCGGGCGATGGCGCGGCGGCAGGGCGGCGGCAGCCCGGTGCTGCGGGTCCGGTCCGGGCTCGACCAGCTGCGCAAGCTGCTCAGCTCGGGACCGTTGGGCAACCGGCGGCTGCCCTGAGCCGGCTCGGCGGAGCGGCGGTCGTCCTGCTCGCGGCGGTATTGACGGCCGGCTGTACCGGCTCCCCCGGCCGGCCCGGACCCACCGCCAGCAGCTGCTCGCCGGTGGCGGGTACCGGCTTCGCCTGGCCGGCCGGCATCCCGGCCGACCTGCCGCTGCCGTCGAGTGCCCGGCTGGGCGGCGTGCGACAGCTGGCCAGCGGCTTCACGGTGGTCACCTTCACCGCCCCGGGCAGCGTCCGGACCAGCCTGCTGCAGGTCACCGCGGCGCTGCGGGCGGCCGGCTTCGCGGTGGGCCGCGGGATCACCGGCGCCAGCCAGGCCCGGCTGCCCTTCACCCGGGACGGCAGGCCCGGCGTGCTGGAGCTGATCGCGGTCGACGCCTGCACCACCCGGTGGCGGGTGCAGGCCTGAGGCTCACTGGGCCACCTCGGGCAGCCGGGTGGACAGCGCGTCGTCGGTCACCGCGGCGAACCGCAGCGAGATGAACCGGCCGAAGTACATGTCGGCGGCGCTGACGCCCTCCCGGTCGTCCGGGCCGAAGCCGCGCTGGTCGCCGTTGGCCCCGGTCACCGACACTCCCTCCACGGCGGCCAGCAGCGGCGCTCCGGTGGCACCGGCCGTCAGGGTCAGGGCGGCCGAGACCAGCAGCACCGCGTCGTAGGAGAACATCGCCCAGTCCGGCGGCTGCAGCACCGGCCGGCCGGCGGCGCTGACGCCGACCCGGTCCGCGCCGTAGCGCCGCTGGTAGTCGGCCCGGAACCGCTCGAAGGGTGCCGGCCCCTGCTCGCTGGTGATCCGGAAGGACACGAAGGTGGCCCCGTCCAGCCAGCCGGGGTGGTCGGCCAGTTGCTGGCGGATCAGTGGGTCCTCGCCGGTCGGGCTCAGGAACACCGGCACCGACCAGCCGGTCGACCGGGCCGCCCTGATCACCTGCGCCAGGCTGGCCGCGCCGGCCCACAGCACCAGGGCCCGGGCCCCGGACCGGCGCGCCGACAGCACCTGCGCGCTGACGTCGGCGGCTCCGGCGGGCAGCACGATCCGCCGCACCACCGTCAGCCCGTCGTGGGCCAGGTCCGCGGACAGCTGCCGGGCACCGTCGCGGCCGTAGGACGAGTCGTCGCTGATCAGGGCGATCGGGCCGGTCCGGCGGGCAGCCAGGTAGTCGGCCAGCCGCCGGCTGAGGTACCTGTCGGCCGGTGCCAGCCGGAAGATCGTCGGATGCGCGCGCGGGTCCACGAACGACCCGCCGCCGTCGAAGACCACGAAGACCGGCAGGGACGCCGGATCGCTCACCCGGGCGACGGCCAGCGCACCGGTGCCGTCGGTGACCAGCGCGGCGGCATGCTCGGCCACCGCCGTCCGGGCGTGGGCCACCGCGGTGCTGGGCGAGGCGTTGTTGTCCAGCACCTTCAGCCGGACCGGCCGGGAGCCGGCGGCCAGCGCCGACCGGGCCAGCTCGGCGCCCCGCACCACCGACCGGCCGATCCAGGGCTGGGCGGCCAGCGGCGCCGACACCACGATCAGCGGTCCGGACCCGGACGTCCCGGGGTGGCAGCCGGTGCCCACCAGCAGCACGCAGCTCAGCAGCACCGCGCCCAGCACCCGCATCCAGCCCACCCCCTGCCCGAATTCCCGGTCCGGACCCCTCCTACCGTGCCCCCACGGTGGGTACCGTGGCAATCAGCGGCTGGGGGGTTGCCGATGGTGCGGAGCGCGGTGCTGGCGGTCTCGGCGCTGGCGGTTGCGACGCTGACCGGCTGCGGCGGCAGCACCGAACCGCCCTCGGACGCGGCGTCCAGCGCGATCCCGTCGTCGGCGAGCGCGACCCCGTCGGCAAGTACGGCGGCGGCGTGCGCCCGGCAGCAGACCGCGCCGCGTCCGGAGCTGGTTCGCCAGCTGCCTGCCGGCCTGCCCATCGTGACCGGCTGGCAACCCACCCGGGTCGCCGTCCAGGGCCGGACCCGCGAGGTCAGCGGCGTGCTCCGGGGCGAGCTGGGCGACCTGGTGCGGGTCCGCGACGACGCCGCCGCCGCGCTCACCGGCGCCGGGTACCGCCAGGTGGGCACCGATCAGGAGGCCGGCTACGAGGCCGAAGCCGAGTTCGAGGGACCGCAGGAGGTCACCGTCAAGGTCAGGCCGTTGTGCCGTGACTACCTGGCCCTCAGCTACACCGTCCGGCAGTAGCCGCCGGGCCGTCCTCGGCATGGCCGCGGCCATGCTGCTGGCACCTGCCGCGTTGCTGGCTCCCGCCGTGCGGCCGCTACCGGCCGCCGCCGACACCGTCGAGCTGCCGCCGCCGCAGGCCGACCAGCTGGGCGGCGGCGAGCTGTTCCAGGCGCTCGGCACCTCCCGTGACCAGCTGCCCGGCTACCTGGCACCGGGTCCGCTCAGCAACGACGAGCGGGTGGACGTCGAGGTGTCCGGCGACGGCCGGGTCCGCCGGGTCAGCGACCAACAGCGGATCCGGGTCAGCGGAACCGGCGACTACCTGGTGCGCGAGTCCGGCCCGGCCCGGGCAGCCCTCGCGCTGGACGGCGAGCTGCCCGTACTCAGCCTCGGCGACGTCGTCTGGCAGGGCTTCTCCCCCGGCGGCCGGCTACTGGCCGCCCGGCTCGAGCTGGATCCCGAGATCGAGTCCCGGTACCTGCCGCTGCGGATCGGCCTGCGCTTCACCGCCGCCGGTCGGAGCGGCGTGCTGGGCCCGGACCGGCAGGTTCCGGGCGCCGGCACCGTGACGCTCACCCTGGACAACGCCACCGGCCTGCGAGCCACCCTGCCGACCGCCGCCGACGTCGGCGCCGGCGAGCTGGCGCCCGCACTGGACCGGCTGCTCGCCGTGGCCCGCGGGGGCCCGGTCGGCCGGTTGCCCACCACCCGGACCGGCATTCCCGCGCAGCTGCGGGTCACCGGCGCCGGCAGCCGGCCGGCCGACGTACTGGTGCCGTTGCGGCTGCGCGGCACGCTCGGCGTTCGGGGCGCCGGCCCGGCCGCCAGCGTCCGGCTCGACCTGCTGCTGGGACGCACCGGGTCGGTCACCCTGCCGGTCGACGGGCCGGGCACTCTCACCCTGGAGCTGACGGCGGAACCGGCCCTGGACCCGGCTGCCCTCACCCCGCCCCGGCGGATGTCCTCGTGGGCGGCTTGGGCTGCCAGCGGGCCGCCGCCGGCAGAGCGGCGGGCGGCATTGGACCTGCTGGTGGGGGCCGCCGCGACCGGCTCACGAGCGTCGGCCTTCAGCCCGTACCTGGGCTCGCAGCTGGAACCGCGCGGCCATACCGCCTTCGGCTACCGGCTGGCCGCCGGGCGGACCGCCGGCCCGGTGCCGGCCGGACTGACCCCGCGCCCGGTACCGATCGGGCTGGCGGTGCTGGCCGGGCTGGCGCTGCTGGGCGCGGGCGTGCTGGTGTGGCGACGGTCCTGACAGGCGGCGGTCGTGACCAGCAATGGCGAAGCTGTCAGGGCAGGCCGAGCAGCACCCGCCGCACCGCCGGGTCGGCCCGCACCGACGCCGGGTCGCCGCTGGCCAGCACCCGCCCGGCGTCCAGCACGGTGACCCGGTCGGCCACCGCGGCGACCAGCCGCAGGTCGTGCTCGACGATCGCGACGGTGGCACCGTCGTCGGCCAGCCGGCGCAGCACCGCTCGCAGCTCGGCCCGCTCGGCGACGGTCATGCCGGCGGCCGGCTCGTCGAACAGCAGCACCGGGGCGCCGGTGGCCACCGCCCGGGCCAGCTGCAGCAGCTGCCGCTCACCGGTGCTCAGCCGGGCGGGATCGAGATCGGCCAACCGCGCCAGCCCCAGCGCGTCCAGGGTGGCGGTGACGCCGGCCCGCAACCGGGCGGCCTGCAGCCGTGACCCCGGGGTGCCGAACAGCTGACGCAGCACCGCCCGCGGCCAGCGGCTGCCGCCCCGGGCACCGAGCGCGACCTGCCGGGCAGGACTGAGCCCGGCCGGCACCGTGGGCTGCTGCGGGGTACGCACCACACCGGCCCGGACCCGCTCCGGCACCGTGCCGGCAGCCAGCGGCGCGCCGTCGAGCCGGATCGTGCCGGCGTCCAGGCCACCGGCCAGCACGTCCAGCAGGGTCGACTTGCCGCTGCCGTTCGGGCCGATCAGCGCGTGTACCTGGCCGGGTCGCAATTGCAGGCTGACGTCGTCCAGTGCCATTGCGCCGGGGTAGCGCACGCTGGCCGAGACCAGCTCCAGCCCGGTGCCGCGCCGGGCCGGTGGGGCGGCCGACGAGACCGGTCCCGGGCTCGCGACCTTCCGCGGTGCCGGCCGGACCATCGCCCGGACGGCGACCGCGGCCAGCAGCAGCACCGCCACCAGCACCCCGCGGGCCGGTGCGCCACCGGTTTCGGTCACCGCGAACGCGCCGCCCGGCAGGGCTGACAGCAGGGCCGCTCCGGGCACCGGTCCCCACCATCGCGCGGTGCCCCCGATCAGCACCGCGGCCAGCAGCTCCAGCGACAGCAGCGGGCTGGCGTCGGCGGGTGAGATCACCCCGACCAGCACGGTGGATCCGGCGCCGGCCAGCCCACCCAGCGCGGCAGTGGCGGTGAGCACCGCGCGCCGCCGGGCCGCGACCGGCACCCCGAGCCCGGCGGCGAGTTCCGGCGACTCGCGCAGGCCGGCCAGGTCCAGGCCGCCGGGACCGCGGCCGAACCGGTACACGAAGGTCAGCACCAGCAGGCAGCAGCCGGCGGCCAGCGCCAGGTTCAGCCGGTCGGTCAGGGTGAGCTCGATGCCCAGGGTGCGTGACACCAGCCGGGCCGGCGCCGGCCGGGTGAGCCCCTCGGTGCCGCCGGTCAGGTCCGCGAATGCGGTGAGCGCCCGCTGCGCCAGCCAGGCCAGCGCCCAGGTCGCCAGTGCCAGGTAGCCCGCGTCCAACCGGGCGGTGGCCAGCGCCGTGAGGTAGCCGGCCGCCGCGGCCAGCAGCACCGCCAGCCCGGCCGCGACGCCGAGCGGCAGCCCGGTGCCACCGGGGCCGAGTAGCGCCACCCCATAGCCGCCGACCGCCAGGAACCCGCCCTGGCAGAGCAGCGGCATCCCCGCGTAGGACACCGACAGCGCCAGGCCGAGTGCCGCGACCAGCAGCCACAGCGACTGGGCGGTGCCGACGGTGCTCATCCGGGAGCAGTCGAGGCGGGCGGGCCCGGGAGCCGGGCCGGCGGACGCACGGCCAGGACCGCCACCAGCAGCACCAGCGGCACCAGTTCCCCGACCCCCGAGCCGAGGGTGTAGCCGGCCAGTGCCTGCGCGGTGCCGACCGCCAGCCCGCCGACCATGGCGCCGCGCAGCGAGCCGATCCCGCCGAGCACGGCGGCGGCCGCGGCGTCGAGGCCGAGCAGCGCGCCGTCATCCACCGACAGCGCCCGGCCCGGCGCGGTCAGGATGCCGGCCAGCGACGCCAGCAGGCCGGCCAGCAGGAAGATCGCCAGCAGCACCCGCCGGGGCGACACCCCGCACAGCGCCGCGCCGACCGGGTCGTCGGCCACCGCCCGCACCGCCGCGCCGAACCGGGACCGGGCCAGTCCCACCTCGGTGACCAGGCCGGCGATCAGGCCGATGGCCAGCACGCAGGCGGCCCGCACCGGCACCGTGCCGCCGCCGGGCAGTCTCAGCAGGCCACCGGGTGCCAGCGCGTCGAGGCGCAGCGGGTCCGGCAGCGCATAGGCCTGCTGCGGCAGGTAGAACGCGAGCGCCGCGCGCAGCAGCAGCCCGGCCGCCAGGCCACCGACGATCCAACCCGGCGGGCCGAGCCGCCCGGTCTTGCCCGGCAACACCACCAGCGCGGCGACCGATCCGGCCAGGGCCAGACCGGCGGCCAGGCTCAGCAGCAGGAGCGCGATCGAGGGAAAGCCGGCCAGCCGGGCGGCGGTGGGCGTGCGTCCGACGACCGCGAGGACGGCGACGAAGGCCGAGGCGAGCACCAGGTCACCATGCGCGAACGGCAGGATCCGAGCGGTGCCGGCGACCAGGGAGAAGCCGAGCGCCACCAGCCCCAGGACGGCGCCCTGGGCCAGCCCGCCGAGCAGGACCTGCAGCAGGACGCCGGCATCCATGGCGACAAGGTACCGCCGCGCACCCGCTAAATCTTTCACACATGCCATACAGCGGTGCGCTCGGTAGTGCAGCGGATGGTGCAGTGCAGACAGTCAATATTGCCAAGCCCGCCACCAAGGACGGTGGAACAACTCTCGCCGTGCGCAATCTGGGCAAAGCGCTAAACAGAAAGGTGATGACTGCATGAGCGTGGATTCGTCACAGGCCGTCGAAGAACTCCCCAAGGACTTCATGGCGCACCCGTACGAGATTCTGGAGCGGCTGCGGGCCGCCGGCCCCGCGCATCCGGTGATCTTCCCGCACGGGGCCAGGGTGTGGCTGGTCACCGGCTACAACGAGGTCCGCCAGCTGCTGACCGATCCCCGGGTCAGCAAGGACGGCAGCCGGGCCAACGAGATCTTCGCGCGCGCCTCGGGAATGGTGGTCGAGGAGGACGAGACCGGCAGCATCGGGGTCAACGACGACCTGACCAATCACATGCTCAACAGCGACCCGCCCCGGCACACCCGGCTGCGCTCGCTGGCCAACCAGGGGCTGACCCCCAAGCGGATGGAGGCCTCCCGTCCCCGGCTGGAGCAGGTGGCCGACGAGCTGCTCGACGCCCTCGACGACGGCCGGCCGGTGGTCGACCTGATCGCCGGGTTCACCCAGCCGATGACGATCACCACCATCTGCGACGTGCTCGGGGTGCCCGCCGAGGACAAGCCGCTGTTCCACCAGTGGGCCGCGCAACTGGTGGGCGCCGGCCACGACCCCGAGGTGGTCGAGGCCGCCTCCAACAGCGTGATCGCCTACGCCCAGGCCAGTATCGAGGCCAAGCGCGCCAACCCCGGCGAGGACATGCTGAGCATGCTCGTGCACGGCAAGGACGGCGGCGACCGGCTCACCCAGGACGAACTGGTGAGCATGTTCTTCCTGATCATCATGGCCGGTCACGTCACCTCGATGCACACCCTGACCAACGTGATCCACACCCTGCTGACCCATCCGGACGAGCTGGCCCGGCTGCGGGCGGACATGTCGCTGCTGCCGTCGGCGATCGACGAGCTGATCCGCTTCGACAGCGGGGTGGCGGTCGGCACCTTCCGGTTCACCAAGGAGGCGATCTCGCTCGGCGAGGTGACCATCCCGGCGGGTGAGATCCTTGCGCTGTCGATGAATTCGGCCCATCGCGACGCCAGCAAGTACCCCGATGCCGACCGGCTCGACCTCACCCGCTGCCCGAAGAACCACCTGGGCTTCGGGCACGGCACCCACTACTGCGTCGGGGCACCGCTGGCCCGGATCCAGTTGGAGGTGGCACTCGGCAAGCTGCTCAACCGCTTCCCGGACCTGCGGCTGGCGGCCGATTCCGCGTCGCTGCAGTGGGAGCACGGCGCGCTGATGCGTGGCCTGACCGAGCTGCCGGTGTCGCTGCACGGCTAGCCATTCCCGGCAAACCCGCTGGCCCGGGTTTATCGCGCATTAACCCCGTAGTCGACAGACTGCTCCTCGGCGCCGGCCGGACGGCCGGTGCCGGGGAGGAGATCTGCGATGTGGGAGACGTTGGTGCGGCCCTCGACGGAGCGGGCCGCATCGTTTCGGGCTGACGGCCAGTGGCGCGCCGAGACGGTTCTGCACGACCTGCACCGGGCGGCCGGGGCCGATGAGGACAAGCCGGCGATCGTCAGCTACGCCGCCGGCAGCCTGGCCCGCACCATCAGCTACGGCGAATACCGCCTGTTGGTCGACAGGTTCGCCGCCGCGCTGCTCGAACTCGGGGTGCGGCGCCGCGACGTGGTGGCCATTCACCTGCCCAACTGGTGGATGCTGAACCCGCTGTACCTGGCCTGCGCCCGGATCGGCGCGGTCCCGGCGCCGGTGATGCCCACCCTCGGCCCGCGCGAACTGGCGCACGTCCTGACCGGCAGCGCCGCGAAGGTGTGCTTCGTCGCCGACGACTACCAGGGCGTGGACTACGTGCGGCGACTGGCCGCCGCCGCACCCCCGTCGCTGGCACACCGGGTGGTGGTGCGGACTTTGCCGGGAACCGATGACGACCTGCTCGACTTCGACGAGTTCTTCGTGGAGACGCCGTGGGAACGGACCCATCGGCTGCCGGAGCTCGACACCCTGGACGCCGACGACGTGGCGCTGCTGCTGTTCACCTCCGGCACCACCGGAGCGCCCAAGGCGGTGGTGCACAGCCACAACACGCTCTACGCGGCGGCGACCGCGTTGCCGCGCGGCTGTGGTCTCGGCGCGGACAGCGTGATCGCCGTTCCGCACTACCTGACGCACATGGCCGGGGTGATCTTCAGCTCCTACATGGCGGCGACCCTGGGTGGCACCTGCGTGATGCAGGACGACGGTGACATGGGCCTGCTACTGGACATGATCGCCAAGCACGGCTTGACCTTCGTCTACGCGGCTCCGATCTTCATGGCGGAACTGGTCGCCGAGCAACGGAGAAACCCGCGTGACCTGTCCAGCCTGCGGCAGCTGATCTCCGGCTCGGCGCCGATCCCGCCGCAGCTGATCGCCGACGTGCGCGACGTGCTGGGCGTGGAACTCGGCGCGCTGTGGGGCATGACCGAGAACGGGCCGATCACCGTGACCCGGCCGGACGATCCGCGGGGCTGGGCGGCCAACAGCGACGGTTCGCTGGTGGCCGGTTCGCAGTTGCGGATCGACGCCGAGGACGGCCAGGAGCTGGGACGGCTGCTGGTGCGCGGCCCGAGCCAGTGCCTGGGCTACCTCAACCAGCGCGAGGTCTACACCGGCTGCCTGGATGCCGACGGCTGGTTCGACACCGGCGACCTGGCCCGGCCCGACGGTCGCGGCGGGATCCGGATCACCGGCCGGCGCGACGACCTGATCATCCGGCGGTGGGGAACCAAGGTGCCCACCCTGGAGGTGGAGGCCGTCCTGCTGCGGCATCCGCGGGTCCGCGAGCTGGTGCTGATCGGCTACCCGGATCCCGAATTGCC
>Ga0247773_1000811_pt1 | contig 10999 bp, 7 predicted proteins | sample UWRJL092311B6_FD_179934 | JGI IMG/M metagenome (GOLD analysis project Ga0247773, IMG submission 179934) | Plant litter microbial communities from Arlington Agricultural Research Station in Wisconsin, United States - UWRJ-L092-311B-6 | ecosystem: Environmental > Terrestrial > Plant litter >...
GCAGATCGGCAGATCGGCAGATCGGCAGATCGGCAGATCGGCGGATCGGCGGATCGGCGGATCGGCGGATCGGCGGATCGGCGGATCGGCGGATCGGAGGATCGGAGGATCGGAGGATCGGAGGATTCGGAGGATTCGGAGGATTCGGTGGATTCGGTGGATTCGGTGGATTCGGTGGATTCGGTGGATTCGGTGGATTCGGTGGATTCGGTGGATCGGAATATGAGGATTGGGGAAGGCGGAGCGGCCGTTTCTCCAGGCCGGGGATGCGGCGAACGGGCTGCCCGCCGGCCCATCTCGTCCCATCCACCCGCCGGTTCATGACGCGCGGAGCGGGTTTCCTGCCGCGGGGGTTGCTTTTCCTTCCCCCGCGCGCAGATTCACACCTCCATTTGTTTCCATCTCCGAATCCGTATCTCTTCCGCCCGACGCCAGCTTCGGCCCGACCGCGTCCCGACGCTCTGTTCGATGATCGTCTTCCCCCACGGGCGCGGGACCTGGCACGACGACGCATCCCAACCCCAACGCGACCCGAGGAAGGCGTGAAGCCTCATTCCGCATCCCTTCGCTCCCGCCGCCCAGCGAGCGACGCGGGCGCCTGCCCGGCACCTGGCCGCGCGCGACACATCGCCCTGCTCGCCGGCGCCGTGGCCCTGATCGCCGCGGCGTGCGACCAGGTGCCCACCGCGCCGCTCGGCCCCGTGCCGCCGCGGGGCGTTCCCGGCACCCCGGTGACCGTGGCCTCGGTCACCTGCCAGGCGGACGTGCGCGCCGGGACCGTGTCGTGCGCGCGGCACGAGCCGGAGACGGGCGCGCGCGCCGACATCGTCGTCGGCGGCCAGGGGACCAACGTGCAGATCACCAGCGGCAACATCGTGGTGACCGACGTTCCCGACCCCGCCGCGCAAGACACTTTCGCGTTCGACGTGACGGTGCAGAACCTCATCCCGCAGGCGCTCGGGACCACAGACGGGGTGACGATGGACCCCGGCGGGGTGAAGATCTTCTTCACCTCCCAGCCGTCGAGCACCTCGGGGAGCGGCGAGGTGGAGGTGGCGAACGCCGACGGGCTGGACGCCTTCACCGCCACCAGCCAGCCGTACTTCCGCTACGGGCAGATGCTGGCCACCGGCGCCACCTCGCCCGCCCGCACCTGGAAGCTGGCGTACGCCCCCGGTGTGGCGCATTTCAGCTTCGAGATCTACGTGTCGGCCGCGGTGCAGTACCCGCACGGCTGGGTGGAGCTGTCGCAGGGCTCGCTCTCGCTGCAGCCCGGCGGCACGACGCAGCTCGCCGCCACGGTGCGCGCCGCCACCGGCGCCGTGGTCACGGGCGAGGCGGTGAGCTGGAGCAGCACCTTGCCCACCGTGGCCGGAGTGGACGCGGCCGGAAAGGTGACCGCGGCGTGCGGCGGGACCACCGCCATCGTCGCGAGCACCGCCACCCGCCCGGCGCGCGCCGCGGCACAGGTGAAGGTGAACGCCCAGCTCACCGGCTTCACCCCCGACGCCTACGCCGCGGCCGGGAGTGCCGTGAACGCTGCGTCGCCGCTCTCGGCCAGCTTCGCCACCTGCGTGGTCCCGCCTGCCGGCTCGCTGGTGGTGCGCGGTGCGCAAAGCGGTGGGGCGCGGCTCGGCGGCAGTGTGTCGGCGAGCGGGAACGTGGCCACCTGGTCGCACGTGCAGCCCTTCTTCCCCGGCGAGGAGGTGGACCTGACCGTCACCGGCGGGGTGGCCGCCACGCCGCGCTCCGCGCGCTTCCGCGTCGCGACGGGCGCCGCCTCGGGGCAGGTGGCGAGCGCGCGGATGTACGCAACCGGCTCCAGCATCGGCATCAAGCTGGTCGCGGGCGACCTGAACGGCGATGGGCGCGCCGACCTGGCCGTTGCCGGGCAGTTCCCCAACTTGCTGCGCGTTCTGCTGCGCCGGGCCGACGGCACCGGCTACGACACCACGAGCTACGCGCTGGCCGTGCAGCCGTCCGACCTGGCGCTGGGCGATCTGAACGGCGACGGGCGCCCCGACCTGGCGGTTGCCGACTTCAATGGCTCGTCGGTGAAGGTGTTCTACCGCAACGCCGCGAACACCGGCTACGACGCCGCCGTGAGCGTCTCCATGCCCGTCGCCTCGCGGGTGCTCCTGGCCGACCTCAACGCCGACGGGCGGGTGGACCTGCTTTCCGCCTCGGGGAGCACCCTGGCCGTGCGGCTGCAGGGCTCCAGCGGCTTCGGCGCCGCCGCCAGCTACACCGTGGGCCTTGGCGCCAGCGGCCTGGCTGTGGGCGACCTGACGGGCGACGGCATTCCCGACGTGGCGGTGAGCAACGGCCAGTCCGGCAGCGTGTCGCTGCTGGCCGGCGACGGCACGGGCGCGCTGGGCGACGCGGGGACGTACACCACCGGCACCGGCCCCTCGGGCGTGGCGATCGCCGACCTGAACGGCGACGGGCACGCCGACCTGGCGGTGAGCAACGGGAGCGGCAACAGCGTGAGCGTCCTCCTCGGCAACGGCAGTGGCGGATTCGCCGCGGCCACCACCTGGGCGGCGCCATACCTTGCCTCGGGCGTGGCGGCGGGCGACGTGAACGGCGACGGCCGGCTCGACCTGGTGGTTCCCACCTTCAGCGGTGGCACCGTGGCCGTGCTGCAGCGCAACGCGGCGAACACCGGCTACGACGCGCCCCGGACGTACGTGGCCGGCGGCGCGCCCCGCTCGCTGGCGGTGGCCGACCTGAACGGCGACGGGCGGCTGGACGTGGCCACCGCCAACGACTACGGGACGGTGACGGCGCTGCTGCGCGACGCGGCGAACACCGGCTTCGGCGGGCCCACGTCGTACACCATGGACTCGCGCCCGCCCGGAATGGCCGTGGGCGACCTGGACGGCGACGGCCGGCTGGACCTGGTGGTGGTGAAGACGAACCCGGCGTCGCTGGGCGTGCTGATGCGGAACTCCGCCAACTCGGGGTACCTCGCGCCCGTAGGCTACGCGGCGGGGACCAACCCCGGAGCGGTGGCCGTGGGCGACCTGAACGGCGACGGAATGCTGGACCTGGCCGCGTCGGACGGGGTCAACCACCGGGTGACCGTGCTCTACCGCAACGCAGCCAACACGGGGTACGATGCGCCGGTCTCGTTCACCTTGGGGAGCAGCGCGGACTGGTCGCTCACCACCTCCATCACCATCGGGGACCTGAACGGCGACGGCATGGCCGACATCGCGGCGTCGAACGTCCTCGCGGCCAACGTCAGCATCCTGTATCGCAACGCCGCCAACACCGGCTTCGACGCCGCGGTGAGCTACGCGGTGAGCTCGGGCCCCGTGTTCCTGGCCATCGGCGACCTGAACGGCGACGGGAAGATGGACCTGGCGGTGGCGAGCAAGAACGGGAACAGCCTGAGCGTGATGCCGCGCAACGCCGCCAACACCGACTTCGACGCGGCGCTTGGCTACGCACTCCCGGATGGCGCCACGGGCGTGGCCATCGGCGACATGAACGGCGACGGAAAGCCGGACGTGGCCGTGTCGACCGCCGGGAACACGCTGGTGCTGCTGCGCAACGGCACCAACACCGGCTTCCAGGCCGCCGCGGGGTTCGGCCCGGCGGACAACGCGTCGGTGGCCATCGGCGACATGAACGGCGACGGGAAGCTCGACGTGGTGGTGGGCAGCACCTCGGGAAACACGGTGACGGTACTGTCGCGAAACGCCGCCAACACGGGCTTCGACACGGCCTCGTTCCCGTCGAGCTTCGGCCCGCAGTTCGTGGCGCTAGGCGACCTGAACGGCGACGGCCGTCTCGACGCCGCCGTGCTGGGCCAAGGCACCAGCGGCACCCTGATCGAGATGGACAACCGCCCCTGAATCCGCGACGGATCGATCCCCTGCGACCGGCCCGGTCGGTCCAGCGGGGAATGAACGGCGGGAACCGGAAGATGCGGATCGGTGCCGCGTCACGCGATGGCGAGGTGAATCGACGGTGAGACGGATCGACGGTGAGCCGGAAGGGCCGGAGATCGGTGAGCCGGGGCGCTCCACCCTCGGCCGCTTCCGTGAACGAGCGGGGAGATGGAGAAGGAGGGGAGACGGCGTCCTCCGTCTCCCCTCCTCCTTCGTTCGAGCCGATTCTCCGCTCCCACGTCCGTTGACGGATGCTGGCGCGGCTACGCCAGCCAAGCGCGGAGAAGGCAAGACCAGGCAGCGATCGAGCGCCACCCGCCGGCCGCCGCCACCGCCAGTGCGATTGCCGCGACCGCGTCCGTGGACGTCGAACGCCGCCTGGGCGGAGAACGGATCACCGCCGCGCAAACTGTAGCCGCCGCGCAAACTGTAGCCGCGACGCGAGATGCGTGAGGGATGCGCGCCCGGAGGGCCGGGACGGCGCCGCGCGCCCATCGGCGGAGGTGCCGCGAGGATGCCTGGCGCGGCGGTGGCCCGGCGCCGTTGGGCACGGCGGTATCGTGCCCTACGGCGCGCGCAGCCCGGTTCGGCGCCCCGGCGCCGAACACGCCCGAACCCCGCTCGTGCCGTTCGGGAGCGCTGGACGAAACCACGAGGGGCGGCACCCGCCGCGGATGCCGCCCCTCGCCAAACCTCTCGACCGAACCACCCTCGGGCCACCCCGAACGAACACCTCAGCCCGCGGACTCTTCCTTCATCTTGCAGTCCAGGCAGTACCGGGCGTGCGGCAGCGCCTCGAGCCGCGCGAAGGGGATCGGCTTCTTGCAGCTGTGGCAGATGCCGAACTCCTCGGGGTTGTTGTACAGCCGGCGCAGCGCCTCTTCGACCCGGTACAGGTAGCGGCCTTCCTTGCTGGCGAAGAGAAAGCTCTTCTCGCGCTCCATGGCGTCGGTGCCCTGGTCGGCCATATGGAACGAATAGCTGCTGAGGTCGGCGTCGGCCGACTCGCGGGTCTGCTTGCTCTGTTCGGCGAACCGGCCCAGCGACCGCAGCGTCTTGTCGCGCTCCCGCAGAAGCAGACGCTCGATGGTCTCGAGCTCCGTCCGATCCATCCGCTCGCCTTTTTGCTGCAACGTGTGGCTTGTAGGCATGGACTCGCGTGGCGGTGTGTCGTGTGATTATGGCCGAGGGGGCCCCGTGGCCGGTGCCGCGGGTTTTCGGGAGGAACCTCGTAATTTAGCGATTCCCGGCTTTGATGTACACCGCAGGGCCTCGCCCGGGTCCGGCCGACGCGTGGGCCATCCCCGCTGCGCCGCCTTCGTGTAGCACGCGCGCCGCCGGGCGCCGCCCGGTAAACAGATGCGCTCCCGGGAGGACGACCCCGGGAGCGCGCCGTTCCGTCCGCCGGACGCCGGGCGTCTAGCGGTTGAAGAGGATGCGGACCACGTCGTTGCCGTTGGCCCACAGCATCAGCGCCACCACGATCGCCAGCCCCAGCTGCGACAGGCGGACGCGCGCCTCCACCGAGAGCGGACGCCCGCGCACCGCCTCGAACGCCAGGAACATCAGGTGCCCGCCGTCGAGGATCGGGATGGGGAGGAGGTTGATGACGGCCAGGTTCACCGAGAACATGGCCAGGAACGCCAGCCACACCTCGAACCCCAGCTGCGCCGTCTGCCCCGAGGCCTCGCCGATGGACAGGATCCCGCCCATGCTGCGGGCCGAGATCTCGCCCTTCACCAGCTTCCCCAGCAGCTCCACGATCTGCGACGCCACGCCCCAGGTGGCCTGCGCGCCGCCGGCGAACGCCTTCCCCACCCCCACGCGGTCGCGCACGTACCGCGCGCCCTGCGACGCCGCGCCCGCGCGGCCGATGGTGATGGGCCGGCCCTCCCCGTCCTGCCCCTTGGCGGCGTCGGGGGTGAGGGTCAGGCCCAGCGCCTTGCCGCCCCGCTCCACCGTGACCGGCAGCGGCTTCTCGGCATGCGTCTGGATGGCCCGCACCAGCTGCTGCCAGCTCTGCACCGGCGCGCCCGCGGCCGAGGTGACACGGTCGCCGGCGCGCAGGCCGGCGCGCGCGGCGGGCTTGCCGCGGTCCACCCGCTCGATCACCGGCGGCACCCACGGCGCCAGCGCGGCCAGGAGGCTGTCTCGCGACGGCCCCGGCACGGGGAGCGCGAGCGAGACCGGCGGCGCGTCGGCGAACTGGAGCTGTGCCTGCCGCCCGGCCTTCGCCAGCGCGCTGTCCAGGTCGTTCCACTCGCGCACCGGCATGCCGTTCACGGCCACCAGCCGCGCCCCCTCGCGCACCCCGGCGAAGGCCGCCGGCGTCTCGCGCAGCCCCGCCGTGGAGACGCGCGTCTCGGTGACGCGCGGGTTGCCGTAGGCCAGCATGATCCCGCTGAACACCAGCCAGGCGAAGAGCAGGTTCATGATCACCCCCGCGCTGATCACCAGCACGCGCGCGGGGATCGACTTCTGGTCAAAGGTGCGCTCGGGGTCCACCTCTTCGACCGTGGCGGCGCCGGGGCCCTCCAGCGCCTCGGCGGCCTCGTCGTCTTCCATCCCGGCCATCTTCACGTACCCGCCCAGCGGGATGGCCGAGAGGACGAACTCGGTCTCGCCGATGCGGAAGCCCCACAGCGTCTTGCCGAAGCCGAGCGAGAACCGGGGCACCTGGATGTTCACGGCCTTGGCCGCGAAGAAGTGCCCCAGCTCGTGCACCAGGATCAATACGGACAGGCCGACGATGGTCGACAGGATGGTCAGCACGGGGCGAGCCTCTGCACGAATTCTTCAGCGCAATGCCGCGCCCGGGCATCGGCCTCGAGCACGTCTTGCAGCGAGTGGGCCGCCCCCAGGGGGCAGCGCTCCAGCGTTTCGGCGATCGCCTGCGCGATCCCGCGAAAGGTGAGCCGGCCGGCCAGGAAGTGCTGCACCGCCACCTCGTTGGCCGCGTTGTACACCGCCGGCGCGGTTCCGCCCCGCCGCCCCGCCTCCACCCCCAGCGCGAACGCCGGGAAGTCCGCCTGGCGCACGGCCTCGAAGGTGAGCGTCCCCGCGGCCACGGGATCGAACCGGCGGCAGCTGTAGGGAAGGCGCTCGGGGTAGGCCAGGGCGTACAGCACCGGCAGCTCCATGGTCGGAAATCCCATCTGCGCCAGCACCGAGCCGTCGACCATCTCCACCATGGAGTGGATGATGGACTGCGGATGGACCACCGCCTCGATGGAATCGTACCCGAGACCGAAGAGGAAGTGCGCCTCGATGACCTCGAGCGCCTTGTTGGCCAGCGTGGCGCTGTCGATGGTGATCTTGGCGCCCATCTCCCAGGTGGGGTGCCGCAGCGCGTCGGCCGGCGTCACCGTGGCCAGCTCCTCCGCCGTGCGGCCGCGGAAGGGGCCGCCCGACGCGGTGATCACCAGCCGGCGCACGTCGTGGAGGCGCGTGCCCTGGATGCACTGGAGGATGGCGCTGTGCTCGCTGTCGACCGGGATCAGCTCTCCCCCGCCCTCGCGCGCCGCGTCCAGCACCAGCGGCCCGCCGCACACCAGCGACTCCTTGTTGGCCAGCGCCACGCGCTTCCCCGCGCGGAGCGCGGCCAGCGTGGGCTCCAGCCCCGCCGCGCCGACCAGCGCGTTCAGCACGATGTCGGCGTCGGGGTGCGTGGCCGCCTCCAGCAGCGCCTGCCGCCCCGTGTGCCACGCGGCCGCTCCGCCGGCGCCCGCCGGCACCTCGCCATCCGATACGACGGCGAGCGACGGGCCGTAGCGCGCCACCAGCCCCGCCAGCGCCTGGCCGTTGCGGTGCGCGGTGAGCGCCACGGCGCGGAAGCGGCCGGGGTGCTGGTCGAGCACCGCCAGCGCGCTGCGGCCGATGGAGCCGGTGGCGCCCAGGATGGCCACTCCCTTCATCCGGACCTCAGCGCCCCACCAGCAGCACGAAGAAGGCGTACCCCAGCGGGAGGGTGAAGAAGAGCGAGTCGAAGCGGTCGAGCGCGCCGCCGTGCCCCGGCAGCAGCTTCCCCGAGTCCTTGACCCCCACGTCGCGCTTCAGCAGCGATTCGGCCAGGTCGCCCACCTGCGCCGCGATGGAGACGGCCAGGCCGAACGCCGCCGCCTGCGCCAGCCCCGGCTGCCAGGTGGTGAAACGCTGCAGGAACAGGGTGTACCCCACCGCCGTGAGCGGTGTGCCGATCACCGCGCCCAGCGAGCCGGCCACCGTCTTCCCGGGGCTCACCCTGGGGATCAGCTTCTTCTTCCCCCAGAGCCGCCCGGCGAAGTACGCGAAGGTGTCGCTGAGCCAGGTGAGCACCACGGGGAAGAGGAGGATCGCCGTGCCGTGCAGCGCGCCATCGGTGCCCGGGAGCTCGCGCAGGAAGAGCGCGAAGGCCAGGAGCGCGGGATACGTCGCCCCCATCCAGGTGACGGCGATGGAGAGGAGCGGCTCGCCGGGAACGCCGTTCTGCCAGATCGCCGCGGTGAGCGCGGCCAGGAGGATGACCACGGCGCCGGCCAGCGGGAGCGGCGAGTCGACCCCCCGCTCCGGGTGGACGGCGGCGAGGGCGATCAGGAGCGCGGCGCCGCCCATCCCCACCCAGCCGATGGGGAAGGCGCGCTTGAGCTCGGCCATGCGGAAGAGCTCGCGGGTGGCGAGCACGGCGCAGAGCGCCAGGAGCACGGCCAGCACCCACCCGCCCAGGTACATGGCGCCCACCGCGATGGGGATCCCCACCGCGGCCACGGCCGTGCGCGTCGCGGTCTCGTTACGAGCCAACGGCGGCTTCTCCGAAGATCGATGTCAGATGGGTCAGGAGGCCAGCACGCGGCCGAAACGCCGCTCGCGCCGCTGGTATTCCACCAGCGCGTCGAAGAAGTGCTCGCGGGAAAAGTCCGGCCAGAGGACGGGAGTCACGTACAGCTCGGTGTACGCCAGCTGCCAGAGCATGAAGTTGGAGATGCGCATCTCGCCGCTGGTGCGGATCAGCAGGTCGGGATCGGGGTCGCCCGGCATGTACAGGTGCTGGGCGAACATCTCCTCGCTGATCTCGCCGGGCATCAGCGTGCCCTCGCGCACGCGCTCGGCCAGCCGCCGCGCGGCGTGGACGATCTCGCCGCGCGAGCCGTAGCTCACCGCCAGGTTCAGCCGCAGCCCGGTGCCGCCGCGCGTGTGCTCGACGATCCCCTCCAGCGCGGCACGCGTGCGCGGCCCCAGGCGGTGCAGCTCGCCCACGGCGTGCACCTCCACGTTGCGCGCCTTGAGGTCCTGCCGCTCCTTGCGCACGTACAGCTCCAGCAGCGTCATCAGCGCGCCCACCTCCTTGGGCGGCCGCTGCCAGTTCTCCTGGCTGAAGGCGAAGAGGGTGAGCACCTCGACCCCCGCGTCGCCGGCGGCCTCCACGGCGGCGCGCACCGCCTTCATCCCCGCGCGGTGCCCGAACTCGCGCGGGCGCCCGCGCTCGCGCGCCCAGCGCCCGTTGCCGTCCATGATCACGGCCACGTGCCGGGGAACGGCGCCGTTCAGGCGAATCTGCTGCAGGAGGTCGGAAGACATTCGCGAAAAATGGACCCGCGAGAGAGGTTTGTCAAAACAAGTGGTCTGCCGGAGAGGGTAACGCGAAGGTCGGACCAGCGGGTGCGTGAGTGCTGGGTGCTGGGTGCGTGAGTGCTAGGTGCGTGAGTGCTAGGTGCGTGAGTGCCCAGTGCCCAGTGCCCAGTGCCCAGTGCGCCGTGGAACAGGCGGAGGCAGTCGACCGCGCCAGCCCCTCCGTCCCTCCGCTCCTCCGCGTGAGCCGCAGCTCAGACGGATGAGGAATGCCGATCCGCCCGCCCCAAACACGAAGTGCGTGAGACGCGAATCCCGCCCCGCGCCCACGCACCCGTCGTCCCGCACCTAGCACCTAGCACCTAGCACCTAGCACCTAGCACCTAGCACCTAGCACCTAGCACCTAGCACCTAGCACCTAGCACCTAGCACCTAGCACCTAGCACCCAGCACCCAGCACCCCGCACCTCCCGCACCCCCTCAGACCTCCATCACCTCGGCTTCCTTGTGCTTCAGCATCTCTTCGATCTTGGCGATGTACTCGTCGGTCAGCTTCTGCACGCCGGTCTGCTCGCGGCGGATGTCGTCCTCGCTCAGGCCTTCCGCCTTCTGGCGCGACTTGACGTCGTCGTTCGCGTCCTTGCGCGCCTGGCGCACGGCCACGCGGCCTTCCTCGGCCAGCTTGTGCAGCATCTTCACGAACTCCTTGCGGCGCTCCTCGGTCAGCGGCGGGATCGGGATGCGGATCAGCGTGCCGTCGTTGGTGGGGTTCAGCCCCAGGTCGCTTTCCCGCAGCGCCCGGTCGATGTGCTTGATCAGCTCCCGGTCCCACGGCTGCACGGTCAGCATCCGCGGCTCGGGAGCGGCAACGGTGCCCACCTGGTTCAGCGGCACCTTGCTCCCGTACGCCTCCACCCGCACGGAGTCCAGAAGCGCCGGGCTCGCCTTCCCCGTGCGCACGCCGGAGAACTCGCGGCGCAGCCCCTCGAGGGCGCCTTCCATCCGCTGCTTGGCTTTCTGCAGGCTCGACATGGTTCCGTTCGGTCGGGTCAGTCGTTTGTCGGGTCGGGAAACGCGGCTCGGGTTCGAGCTACGGGTGCACCAGGGTGCCCACGCGCTCGCCCAGCACCACGCGCCGCACCGCCCGGTCGTGGTCCAGGCTCAGCACCACCACGGGCGTGTCGTTCTCCTTGCACAGGCTCAGCGCCGCCGCGTCCATCACCCCCAGCTCGCGCGAGAGCGCGTCCAGAAAGCTGATCTCGGGGATGAACTGGGCGTTCGGGTCCTTGGCCGGGTCGGCGGTGTACACGCCGTCGACCTTGGTGGCCTTGATGATCACGTCGGCCTCCATCTCGATTCCCCGCAGCACCGCGGCGCTGTCGGTGGAAAAGTACGGATTGCCCGTCCCGCCCGCAAAGATCACCACCCGCCCCTTGTCCAGGTGCCGCTGCGCGCGGCGCCGGATGTAGGGCTCGGCCAGCTGCTCCATGCGGATGGCGGTGAGCACCCGCGTGTCGACGCCCTTGCGCTCCAGCCAATCCTGGAGCGCGAGGGCG
>Ga0247773_1000812_pt1 | contig 10996 bp, 9 predicted proteins | sample UWRJL092311B6_FD_179934 | JGI IMG/M metagenome (GOLD analysis project Ga0247773, IMG submission 179934) | Plant litter microbial communities from Arlington Agricultural Research Station in Wisconsin, United States - UWRJ-L092-311B-6 | ecosystem: Environmental > Terrestrial > Plant litter >...
CGATCGCCTCCAGGTACATCCGCCGAGCCGGGGTTCCCACCACGACGATGCGCTGGATGCCGAGCCGGACGGCGAGCAGGCCGACACGGTCGTGCTCCTCGTCGGCGTACTCGCCGAGCTCGCTCATGGCGCCGAGCACCGCGACGGTCCGCTCGCCGGGACCGGTGATCTGAGCCAGGGTGCGCAAGGCGGCGGACATCGAGTCCGGACTGGCATTGTAGGCGTCGTTGATGATCCGCACGCGGTCCGACCCGAGGGGCTGCATGCGCCACCGCTCGGCGAGCTCCACGGTCTGCAGACGCGCCACGCATGCCTCGAGCGAGACGCCCAGCGCCGTGGCAGCGGCGATCGCGGCGAGGGCGTTCATGACGTGGTGCTCGCCGAGCACGCGCAGATGCAGTCGCGCCGAGGTGCCATCGGCTGTGACCAGGCACCGGGTGCCGTCGGCGGTGACCTCGACCTCGTCCGCGCGCACATCGGCGCTCGGGCCGCGCCCGAACCAGCGCACCGAAACGCCGCGCTCATCCGCGATGGGCGCCATCGCCGCGACGCGCGGGTCGTCGGCGTTCAGCACGGTCAAGCCGCCGGGACGAACCGCCCGAACCAGCTCCGATTTCGCCTCGAACGTCGCTTCTATCCCGCCGAATCCACCGGCGTGCGCCATGCCCACCATCAGCACGACTCCGACGTCGGGCTCGACCAGTCCGGCGAGGCGCGCGATCTCGCCGGGCGCACTCGCACCGAATTCGCTCACGAGGAACCGTGTGCCGTCCGTGACGCGCAGCATCGTCAGGGGCGCGCCGACCTCGTTGTTGAACGAGGCGCGCGGCGCGATGGTCTCGCCCTCGTCCTCCAGAATGCGGGCGAGCAGATTCTTGGTCGTGGTCTTGCCGTTCGATCCGGTGATCCCGACGATGCGAAGGTCGCCGGCACGACGGACCGACGCGACGACGGAACGCGCGAGGTCGGCCAGGGCGGCGATCACGTCCGGGACGACGACCTGTGTGACCTCGGCCGCCACCACGTGCTCGACGATCGCCACGGTCGCGCCCTGGACGATGGCTGCGTCGACGAAGAGGTGCCCGTCCGTCACCTCGCCGGGCTTGGCGACGAAGATCCCACCCGGCTCGATCAGCCGGGAGTCCGTGTCGACGCCGCCGCTCACCAGATCCTCAGCGGTGGCCCCGGGAGCCAGGTGGAGCTCTCCGTCCAGGACGTGGGCGAGCTGAGCGAGTGTGAGGGAAATCATGGGTTCTCCGGCCGGATCGGGCGCCGCTCGAAGGTCGGCAGGGCTCAGCCGAACTTGGATAGCAGCGTCGGCGCCGTCGTCGCGGGCATGACGCGGTAGGTCTTGAGAACCTGGGTCATGGCCTTCTGGAACGCCGGTGCGTTGGCCGAAGACGAGGTTACCGTAGTGGGCTCGTCGAGAGTCACGGCGACGACGTACTGCGGGTCCTCTGCCGGAGCGAACCCGATCATGGTGGTGAAGTACACGCCGGCCTTGTAGCGGCCGCTGCCGTCGGACTTCTCACCGGTGCCGGTCTTGGTGGCGATGCGGTAGCCGGGGACTTCGACCTGCTTCGCGTAGCCGGCCTGCGAGGCGACGTTCTCGAGGATCTCGCGCATCTGCGCCGACGTCTGGGCGCTGATCACCTGGGTCGGCTCGGGAAGGTCGGGGGTGACGACGGTGCCGTCGGACTTCGTGCAGGATTCGACGATCGACAGCGGCATCCGCATGCCGCCGTTGGCGATCGCGTCGTACGCGCCGACCAGTTCCGGCACGGTGGTCGTGAGGCCCTGTCCGAACGAGGTGTTGTACAGCTGCTGGTTGTCCCACTGGTCGGGCGGGTAGAGCAGTCCCTTCGACTCCCCCTCGAAGCCGACGGCGCTTCCGGTGCTGATGCCGAACTTCTGCAGGTAGTCGAAGCGCGTCTGCGGACTCACCCGCTCGCTGAACTTCGAGATGCCCGCGTTCGACGAGTCGATCAGCACTCCAGCGAGCGTGTAGGTGTACGCGGGGTGATTGAAAGCGTCGGTCACCCGCGCCCCGTTCGCAAACGTCTCCCAGTCGGACGCGACGACGGTGGAGGTGAGGTCCTGACCGCCGGCATCGAGCACGGTCGCCGCGGTCAGCGCCTTGAAGGTCGATCCGGGCTCGAACTGGTCGGTGAAGATGTGACTGTACTGGTTCTCGGTGTCGGACGCCGCAGGATCGTTCGGGTCGACCGAGGGGAACTCGGCGGCCGCACGAACCTTGCCGGTCTTGACCTCGACGACGGTGATCGTGCCGCGCTGGGCGGCCATGTCCTGGACCTGCTCGCCGATCAGCTGCTGCAGGTACCACTGCAGGTCGCGGTTGATCGTCAGCTGAAGCGTTCCGCCGTCGACGGCCGGCTGCTGCACCTCGGTGCCCGGAATCACGACGCCGTCCTTGCCCTTCTGGAACGAGAGGGTTCCATCGGTGGCGAGCAGGCAGTCGTTCTGGCTCTGTTCGATGCCGGCGAGCGGGTCGCCGTCCATGCCCATGAAGCCGACCAGGTTGCCGGCGACCGCTCCGTCGGGGTAGGTCCGCGCCGGGTGCGCGTCGAAGGTGAGGTAGGGAGCCCCGATGTCGACGAGAGCCCGGTACTGCTCGGTCGTCAGGCCCCGCTTCAGGTATGCGAACTGCGAATCGGCGTTCTCGGCGAGCGCATCGGCGACGATCTTCTGCACGTCGTCGGCAGTCTGACCCGTCACGGCGGCGATCTCGGCGGCGACGTCCTTCCACGGCACGACGACGCGCGTGCCATCGTCTTCGCGCGTGAGCGGTCCGACGTTCTTCGGGTCGAGAACGCCGTCGTAGAGCAGGATGCTGCCCGCCAGCGTCTGCCCGGTTTCGTCGACGATCTCACCCCGCGTGCCGTACAGCGTCCGCGAGGCGCCGAGCGCGACCTGCATGGAGTCGGCGATGTGGTCGTCGGCGTTCACGATCTGGATGTCCACCAGCCGCACGATGAACCCGGCGAGCACGGCGAGCACGACGGCGAGGGCGACCACCGTGCGCCGGCGAGGGCTCCGCGTGCTTCTCGTGGTCATGTACTCAGTGTGTGCTCGGGGTGGGCAGACCGTCGGTGATGGGCGGCGGTGTGTTCGTCACTCCGCCGTCCGTGACCACGACATCGGCTTCGACGGGCGCCCCCTCGATCGTCGCGTCCGGGGCCGTGACGAGCGGAGTGTCGGTGATGAGGGCGTTCGGCACCGAGGCGCGTCCGATCGCATCGACCGACGAGGCGCCGAGCGCCGCCTGGCCCGCGCCGAGCAGCGCTCCGTCGCTCAATCGCAGGTAGCTGGGCGACTCTTCGATCACCATTCCCAGCGCCGAGGCGTTCGCCGCGAGGTACTGCGGCGAGCTGAGCCCGGCGACATCGTCGTAGAGGATCTGCTTCTGCCACGTGAGCTGGCGCGCTTCCTGCGTGAGCGTGGAGAGCTCGTACGAACTCTGCGTCGTCAGGATCGACAGCGCCATCTGCGCGGTGCCGATCGCGAGCGCGCCCGCCAGGGCGACGACGCCGTAGATGAGCTTGGGCCGGCGGCGGCGCGACGGCTCCTCGACGACACGGAGCCGCCGGGCGGGTGCGCCCCTGCGGGCCGGCGAGCCGAGTACGTCGGCGGTGACGGCGTCGGCGGCGCTCATGCGGCGTCCCTCACTCGCTCGGCGGCGCGCAGTCGCACCGGTGTCGCGCGGGGGTTGCGGGCCCGCTCCTCCTCGGAGGCGAGCTCCGCGCCCTTCACGAGCAGGCGGAACCGCGCGGCGTGGTCGGGTAGCTCGACCGGCAGTCCCGCGGGCGAGGTGGAGGTCGAGGCTTCGGCCAGGGCGCGCTTGACGAGACGGTCCTCGAGCGACTGATACGCGAGCACGACGATGCGGCCGCCGACCGGAAGTGCGCTGAGCGCGGCCGGGATCGCGCGCTCGAGCACGGTGAGCTCGCCGTTCACCTCGATGCGCAGAGCCTGGAACACGCGCTTGGCGGGGTGACCGGTGCGCTGCGCGGCGTAGGGCGTCGCGGCGATGAGGATCTCCACGAGCTGACCCGACCGCTCGATCGGCTCTGACTCGCGCGCCTTGATGATGGCGCGCGCATACCGACCCGACAGCTTCTCTTCGCCATAGCGCTCGAAGATGCGGCGAAGCTCGCCCTCGCTGTAGGTCTGCAGGATGTACGACGCCATCGGACCCGTGGTCTGGTCCATCCGCATGTCCAGCGGCGCATCCTGCGAGTACGCGAAGCCGCGGTCGGCGACGTCGAGCTGCAGCGACGACACTCCCAGGTCGAAGAGGATGCCGTCGGGGGCGTCGAAGCCCGCGGACTCGACCGCCGCGGCGATGCCGTCGTAGACGGTGTGGACGAGCGTGATGCGGTCCTCATAGGGCGCGAGCCGTTCGCCCGCGATCCGCAGGGCGTCCTGGTCCCGGTCGAGGCCGACGAGATGGATGCCGGGGAATCGCTCGAGGAATGCTTCGGAGTGTCCGCCCATGCCGAGGGTGGCATCGACGAACACGGCGCCCTCCCGCTCGAGCGCAGGCGCGAGCAGCTCGACGCAGCGGTCGAGCAGAACGGGGGTGTGGATGTCGCGCAGGCTCATGGTGTGCGGGATCCCCAGATCCTGATCCCCATCCGCTCTGACCTGGCACCGGGGAAGTGTGCCAGGGCGTGAGCGGCTGGGAGTCAGGGTCGGGGGCTCAGAACAGTCCCGGAATCACCTCCTGCTCGAGTTCGGCATAGCTTTCTTCGTTGCCTTCGGCATACGCGTTCCATGAGTCGGCGTTCCAGATCTCGGCGTGGGCGCCGACGCCGGTGACGACGAGTTCCTTCTCGAGCCCGGCGTACGCGCGAAGCGACGGCGGGATCGTGATGCGGTTCTGGCTGTCGGGCTTCTCGGCGCTCGCGCCGGACAGGAACATGCGCAGGAAGTCACGCGCCTGCTTGTTCGAGAGCGGGGTCTCGCGGATGCGCTCGTGGATGCGCTCGAACTCGTCGGAGCTGAACACGTAGAGGCAGCGCTCCTGACCCCGGGTGATGACGATGCCGGCGCCGAGATCGTCACGGAACTTCGACGGAAGGATGACCCTGCCCTTGTCGTCGAGCTTGGGAGTGTGCGTGCCCAAAAGCATTGCCACCACCCCCTTCGTCCGGCCCCCGCGGGATGCTCACCACTTTACTCCACTTCGCTCCACTTTGTCACCCATTCGTGGCACAACGGGGCCATCGAGCTCCCCGGACCCGCCTTTCGGCGCTGTCGACGGCAAAAGAAAAGCACCGACCCGGAGGTCGGTGCTTCAGTGCTGCGGTCGGCTGTGGGTCACTGCCCTTCGCGGCGTCGATCCCAGCGGTCGTTCATGCGATCCATGAACGACGAATTCGATCGCGCCTTGGGGGCGGCGGACGTGGCCTCGACCGGACCGCGCGGGATGCCGCGGGTCGGGGTGACCGCGAGGATCACACCGCCGAGCATCACGACGAAGCCGATGACGCCCACGACGATCAGTTGCGTCGACACGCCCACGATGAGCGCACCGAGGCCGACGAGCACCAGGACCGTGCCATACACGATGTTGCGATAACTCAGCGTTCGACCGTCGGTAGGCGCGCTGACCACGTCGGCGTCATTGCGCATGAGATGGCGTTCCATCTCGTCGAGCAGACGCTGCTCCTGTTCGGAGAGTGGCATGCATCCCCCTCTGCTTGCTCGGACCCGTCGATTCTACGCGCGCCCTCGATCACTAGGCTAGGCCCGTGTCACCCTCTCCGGATGCCGTTGAAGCGGTTTCCCAGCGTCTGAACAACTTCCTCTCGGCCCAGCGAGCCGCAACGGCCGATCTCGGACCCGAAGCGCGGCTCCTCGTCGAGGCCGGAGCGACGGCTCTGGACGGTGGAAAGCGCCTCCGCGGGCGGTTCTGCATCGCCGGGTGGAGGGCAGTGGAGGAAGTGGCCAGGACCTCGCCCGCGCCGCCACCGGAGGTCGTCGCCGCCGCTGCCGCGCTCGAGATCTTCCACGCTGCGGCGCTCGTGCACGACGACGTGATCGACAACTCCGACACGCGACGCGGCCGCCCCGCCGCGCATCGCGCGCTCGAGGCCGCCCACCGCTCGCACGAGTGGGCCGGCGACGCAGCGGCTTTCGGACGGTCGGGCGCCGTCCTGCTCGGCGACCTCCTCGTCGCCTGGAGCGACGATCTTCTCGAAGAGGGATTGGCCGCGGCATCCGCCCCCGACGCGGCGACGGCGCGCACCGAGTACGCGACGATGCGCCGGGAGGTGACGATCGGCCAGTTCCTGGACATCGCCGAGGAATCCGCCTACGTCACAGAGCCCGACGAGAAGCATGCCGAGCGTGCTCTTCGGGTCGCGTCGCTCAAGTCCGCGCGCTACAGCATCCAGCAGCCGCTGGCCGTGGGAGCGGCGCTCGCCGGGGCTGACGCCGCGCAGCAGGCCGCGCTGGCCGCGTTCGGGCATCCGGTCGGCATGGCGTTCCAGCTTCGCGACGACGTGCTCGGCGTCTTCGGCGACGAATCCGTGACCGGCAAGCCCTCGGGCGATGACCTGCGCGAGGGAAAGCGCACGGTCCTCATCGCGTACGCGCGGGAGCGGCTCGCTCCCCCGGCACGCCGGATCGTCGACGAGCTGGTCGGGGATCCCGAGTTGGACGCCGCGCAGATCGCGTCGCTTCAGCAGACGATCGTGGACACCGGCGCGCTCGAGCGGGTCGAGAGGCTCATCGCGGACTTCTCACGCGAGGGCGAACGTGCGCTGTCGGGAGCGCGGCTCGGCAATGCGGCCGTCGGCGAGCTGCGCGACCTCGCACGCGCCGCCACCGTGCGCACGACCTGACGATCTGGCCTCAGCCGAGCGCCTGCGCGACCCGACGCACTTCGCTCTTGCGGCCGGCGCGCAGCGCCTCGATCGGGGGGATGCCGATCGACTCCTCCGAGGTGAGCAGCCAGTCGATCGCCTCATCGTCGGTGAACCCCGCGTCGTGCAGCACGAAGAGCGTGCCGCGCAGCGAGCCGATGGGCTCGCCGTCGAGGATGAAGACGGCGGGGACCTTGAATCCCCCGTGTCGGCGTGAGCCGACGAGGTGCAGCTCGTCGAGCAGTCGACGGACGCGACCGAGCGGTTCGCCGAGCACCTCCGTCAGTTCGGCAAGGGTGAGCCATTCGGTTGGGATGGGCGTGGCGTCAGCGGTCACGAAGCCACTATCTCATCCCTGCCGTGATCCTCGGCACCCTCATTCCGCTCGACGACGGCGCGGGAATCACTTCAGTCACATCAGTCACGCCTGCAACATCAGTTGACACGAGTTGACTTCCGTGACACCGTTTTCGGAGCCACAGAGGAGAACTCTTGCGACCTGACACCCGTCACCTGCCCGCGAACGTCCGCAGAAGCGCCGCCGCCGGCATGCCTGTGGCCCTCGCCGGTTCGCTCGCCGTCCTGATGAGCGCCGCCCCCGCGCATGCTGCCGAGCCCTCGCGGTCGGGCGACTCCGCGTCGCCCCGCATGCTCGCGGCGCTCGACGGCTCGTCCACGGCGCGCGTGCCGACGCCCTCAGCTGTGAAGATTCCGGCCTCAGCCGCGCCGGAGACCTACGAGGTGCAGTCCGGCGACACCGTCGCGACCATCGCTGCCCGCCACGGCCTGCGCACGACGGATGTGCTCGCGATCAACGGCCTCACCTGGTCGTCGATCATCTATCCGGGCCAGGTGCTTCGACTCGCCGCGGCACCCGCGGACCCGCCTCCTCCTGCCCCGGCGGCGCCCGCGGCCCCTACCGCGGGCTCTTACGTCGTCGTCGGCGGTGACACGATCAGCTCGATCGCCGCCCACCACGGCCTGTCGATCCAGGCGGTGCTCGGCGCGAACGGCCTGGACTGGTCATCGATCATCTACCCCGGGCAGACCCTCGCGATCCCTGGAGCGACCTCGACACCGGCCGAACCCGCAGCGCCCGCGGCCCCTGCCGCTCCCCCCGCACCGCCGGCGACTGATTCGTACGTCGTCGCGGACGGCGACACGATCAGCGCGATCGCGCAGCTGCACGCCATCCCCGTGCAGGCCGTGCTCGATGCGAACGGCCTCACCACGTCGTCGATCATCCACCCCGGGCAGAGCATCGCCATCCCGATCCCGGCATCCGTCGTCCTCGCGGCGAACACGACGCCCGCTGCTCCCACAGGCTCCACCGCGCTCGACGCCGAGCAGATCGCGAACGCGGCAGTCATCATCGGCGTCGGCCGTGAACTCGGCGTGCCCGACCGCGGCATCGCGATCGCGCTGGGCACGGCGATGCAGGAATCCTGGTTGAAGAATCTGGACTGGGGCGACCGCGATTCGCTCGGCCTGTTCCAGCAGCGCCCGAGCACGGGGTGGGGAACGCCGGAGGAGGTTCGCGATCCGGTGCGCGCCGCGCGGGCCTTCTACGGTGGCCCCGCCGACCCGAACGGCTCCGTCACCCGCGGTCTTCTCGACATCGACGGCTGGCAGGACATGTCATTCGCCGATGCCGCGCAAGCGGTGCAGATCTCGGCGTACCCCGACCGGTACGCGCAGTGGGAGCAGCCCGCGTATGCGTGGCTCGCTGCCCACGGGTGACCCCCCGAAAGCACTCCCGGCGCCGTCGGTCGGCGCCGCAGGCAGGGGTGAGCCGCTCCGCGGGCTCGCAGGCACCCGTCCGTAGACTCGGATCGTGAGCACGAGTCAGCAGGCCGACCCGCTGATCGGACGTCTGGTCGACGGCCGATACCGGGTGCGCGCGCGCATCGCGCGCGGCGGCATGGCGACCGTGTACGTGGCCACCGACCTGCGGCTCGAGCGCCGGATCGCACTCAAGGTGATGCACGGCCACCTGAGCGATGACACCGTGTTCCAGAGCCGGTTCATCCAAGAGGCGCGCTCCGCCGCGCGTCTCGCCGACCCGCACGTGGTCAACGTCTTCGATCAGGGTCAGGACGGCGACATGGCCTACCTGGTCATGGAGTACCTGCCGGGAATCACTCTGCGCGAGCTGCTGCGCGAGCAGCGCCGGCTCACGGTGCCGCAGACGGTGACGATCATGGACGCGATCCTCTCCGGGCTCGCCGCGGCGCACCGGGCAGGCATCGTGCACCGCGACGTCAAGCCCGAGAACGTGCTGCTCGCCGAGGACGGCCGCATCAAGATCGGCGACTTCGGGCTTGCGCGCGCCACGACGGCCAACACCGCCACCGGAGCGCAGCTGCTCGGCACGATCGCCTACCTCGCTCCGGAGCTGGTCACCCGAGGGATGGCCGACGCGCGCAGCGACATCTACTCGCTCGGGATCATGCTGTACGAGATGCTCGTCGGCGAGCAGCCGTACAAGGGCGAGCAGCCGATGCAGATCGCCTTCCAGCACGCCACCGACTCGGTGCCCCGGCCCAGCGTCAAGAACCCGGGTGTTCCGGAGCAGCTCGACGAGCTCGTCCTGTGGGCGACCGAGAAGTCTCCGGATGACCGGCCCACCGACGCGTCGGTCATGCTCGACCGGCTGCGCGACATCGAGCGCGAGCTCGGTATCGCACCCCAGGTCGCCCGCACGCTCTCGGCCGGCATCATCCGCGAAGAGGTCCAGGGCGATTCGGGCGACCTCACCCAGGTGCTGCCCACGGCCATGACGGCGCCGACCACCACGGTGGGCGACACCGACAACGCCACGCGCCTGCGCACCGCGACCAAGCGCCGCTCGATCAAGGGCGGCTGGCTGATGGCCGTCGTCCTGCTGCTGGCCGCGCTCGCCGCGGGCGTCGGCTGGTGGTTCGGCTCGGGCCCGGGTTCGCAGGTCGCCATCGCCGATGTGAGCGGCCGCAGCTTCGCCGAGGCGCAGCAGATCCTCGCCGAGCAGTCCTTTCAGGCCGTCCAGAAAGACGTGTACGACCTCGACGTCGCAGCCGGCGTGGTCGTCGGCACCGAACCGGGGGCAGGCTCGAGACTCGAGAAGGACGCGACGGTCGAAGTGCTCGTCTCGCAGGGCCCTCAGCCGCAGACGGTGCAGGCCCTCGCCGGCCTGACCGCCGCTGATGCGCGCGGCATCCTGCAGGGGATCAAGGTGCAGGTGACCGATCCCGATCTGGAGTACTTCACGGATGCCGCCTCGGGCACGGTCATCTACGTCGCGGTCAGCCCGCGCGCGGGCGGCGACACGGTGGACTGCACGCAGGGCTGCAACCTGCTCGAAGGCGACACCGCGACGCTGTCGGTCTCGCTGGGCCCCGTGCCCGATGTGTACGGCGAGAGCGTCGATTCCGCGACGGCGATCCTCGCCGACAGCGGCCTGTCGGTCGCCGGCACGCAAGAGGAGTTCCGCGACGACCTCGACGCCGGTCAGGTCGTCTACATCGCCGAGCGCGAGGGCGGCGGAAGCTGGCAGCCGGGCGAATCGGTGACGCTCGTCGTCTCGGCAGGCCCTCCCCTGTTCCCGGTGCCGAACATCGTCGGCCTGACCCGCGATCAGGCCAAGGCCGCGCTCACCGACGCGGGCTTCGACTACGAATACGCCACCCTGTGGGATGCCGTCCTCGACGAGATCACCGAAGTGGAGTCTCAGGTCCCCGCCGCGGGCACGCAGCACGCCCAGGGCACGGTCGTCAGCTTCCGCATCAACGGCGCCTTCTAGCCCGCGCTACCTCTTGTCGAGCTCTTCGGCCACCAGGAACGCGAGCTCGAGGCTCTGCATGTGGTTCAGTCGCGGGTCGCACAGGCTCTCGTAGCGGGTCGCGAGGGTGGCCTCGTCGATCATCTCGGAGCCCCCCAGGCACTCGGTGACGTCGTCGCCGGTGAGCTCGACGTGGATGCCGCCCGGGTGCGTTCCGACCGCTCGGTGCGCGTCGAAGAAGCCGCGGACCTCGTCCACGACGTCGTCGAAGCGACGCGTCTTGTAGCCGGTCGGGGTCGTGATGCCGTTGCCGTGCATCGGGTCGGTCACCCAGAGCGGCGTCGCGCCC
>Ga0247773_1000814_pt1 | contig 10950 bp, 11 predicted proteins | sample UWRJL092311B6_FD_179934 | JGI IMG/M metagenome (GOLD analysis project Ga0247773, IMG submission 179934) | Plant litter microbial communities from Arlington Agricultural Research Station in Wisconsin, United States - UWRJ-L092-311B-6 | ecosystem: Environmental > Terrestrial > Plant litter >...
GCTGATGTTGGACACCATCTTCGAGTGCAGCACCGCGCGGCCCTTCGGCGACGGCATGACGACGACGACCGGCAGGCCCTCCTCGATCAGCGCGATCGGGCCGTGCTTCAGCTCGCCGGCGGCGAAGCCCTCGGCGTGCATGTACGCGAGTTCCTTGAGCTTCAACGCGCCTTCGAGCGCCACCGGGTAGCCGACGTGGCGGCCGAGGAACAGCACCGCCTTCGAGTCGGCCAGCTCACGGCCGAGCGCGCGGACCTGCTCGGTCGTGCCGAGCACCCGCGCGACGGCGTCGGGCATGGCCTCCAGCTCGCGGAACTCGCGGGCGACCTCGTCCGGGTACTTGGTGCCGCGCGCCTGCGCCAGGGCCAAGCCGACCAGGTAGTTCGCGGCGATCTGGGCGAGGAACGCCTTGGTCGACGCGACGCCGATCTCCGGGCCCGCGTGGGTGTAGAGCACGGCGTCGGACTCGCGCGGGATCTGCGCGCCGTTGGTGTTGCAGACGGCCAGCACGCGGGCCTTCTGCTCACGGGCGTGCCGGACGGCCTCGAGGGTGTCGGCGGTCTCGCCGGACTGGGAGACGGCGACGACGAGCGTGTCGCGGTCGAGCACCGGGTCGCGGTAGCGGAACTCGCTGGCCAGCTCGACCTCCACGGGGAGGCGGGTCCAGTGCTCGATGGCGTACTTGGCGATCAGGCCGGAGTGGTAGGCCGACCCGCAGGCCACGACGATGACCTTGTCGACGTCGCGCAGGTCCTGGTCGGACAGCCGCTGCTCGTCGAGGATGATCCGGCCGCCGTCGAAGTGCCCGCGCAGGGTGTTCGCGAGCGCCTCCGGCTGCTCCTCGATCTCCTTGAGCATGAAGTAGTCGTGGCCGCCCTTCTCGGCGGCCGACAGGTCCCAGTCCACGGTGAACGGCTTCGCCGTGGCGGGCTCGCCGTGGAAGTCGGTGACCTCGTAGCCCTCGGCGGTGATCACGACGATCTGGTCCTGGCCCAGCTCGACGGCTTGGCGGGTGTGCTCGATGAACGCCGACACGTCGGAGGCGACGAAGTGCTCGCCCTCGCCGACGCCGACCACGAGCGGCGAGGAGCGGCGGGCGGCGACGACCTGGTCCGGCACGTCGGCGTGCGTCACGACCAGCGTGAACGCGCCCTCCAGGCGGCGGACCACGGCGCGGACGCTCGCGATCAGGTCACCGGCGGTCTCGCCCTCGGCGTACGCCCGCGCCACGAGGTGCGCGGCGGTCTCGGAGTCGGTGTCGCTGGCCATCTCGACGCCGAAGCCTTCAAGCTCCGTGCGCAGCGCGATGAAGTTCTCGATGATGCCGTTGTGGACGACCGCCACCCGGCCGGTCGCGTCCCGGTGCGGGTGCGAGTTCCGGTCCACGGGCGCACCGTGCGTCGCCCACCGGGTGTGACCCATGCCGGAGGTGCCGGTGAAGGCCTCCCGCCCGACCTCGTCGAGCCGGGCCTCCAGGTTCGCCAGCCGCCCGGCCTTCCGCTCGACGGTCAGACCGCCCTCGCCGTCCAGGACGGCGACACCCGCCGAGTCGTACCCCCGGTACTCCATCCGCCTCAGTCCGTCGAGCACGACGTCGAGCGCCGACCGGTGACCCACGTATCCCACGATTCCGCACACCCGGACAGAGTAGCTAGACCACGGCCGTAACCCGAAAGTGTGACCGGCTCGGGTTTGCCCAGGTCACAGGTCAATTTGGTGTAGACCAATCTGGTCGTGTGGCGCGAGTCTCGGGAACGGCCGCCATCCACTACGGTTCCAGGGGTGAGCGGCTACTCGGCGAAGCAGGCGTTGGACCAGCTCAGCAAGCCCGGCGAGCACGAGGTGCTGCGGGGCGACCTGGCTCTCGTCGGGCTGCCGGGGGCGGTGTTCACCCCCGCCTCCGGGTACGGGCTGCCCGCCGTCGCGTTCGGCCACGGCTGGCTCCAGCCCGTCGGCCGCTACCTCGGCCTGCTGCGCCACCTGGCGTCGTGGGGCATCGTCGCGGCCGCCCCGAACACCCAGCGCGGACCGCTGCTGTCCGCCCGGCTGCACGCCGCGAACCTCAGCACCACCCTGGACATCTGCGCGGGCGTCCGCCTCGGTGACGGCGACATCAGCGTCGACCCGGCCAAGCTCGCGGTCGCGGGCCACTCGCTCGGCGGCGGTGCGGCGGTGCTGGCGGCGGCCGACGACGAGCGCGTGCGCGCCGTGATCACGTTGGCGGCAACGGAAACCCGACCGTCCGCTTTGGACGCCGCGCGCCGGGTCACCGTCCCAGGACTGCACCTCGCCGCGGGCGAGGACCGGATCGCGCCGCCCGTCGGGCACGCCGAGGCCATCGCGGAGGCGTGGCTCGGGCCGGTGCAGGTGCGGACGCTGCCGAAGGCCGGGCACCTCGGGTTCGCCGAAGGCAGGCACTGGAGCGAACTCCTGTTGGACGGCAAGGGGGAACGCGTCGCGACCAAGCTCGCGAAGGCGTTCACGACGGCGTTCCTGCTGCGGACGCTGACCGGCGACAAGACGTACGACGCGTTGCTGGACAACGACGTCAAGGGCGGCGACCTGACCTACCAGCGCGGCGCGCTGGCCCGCGCCCGGCACTGACCGGGTGGACCTGCGCCAACACGGCCGTTTCGCGGCGGACGACCCGCTACCGTCGGGGCCGTGACGCAACAACCACCACCGGGCTGGACCCCTCCTCGCCAGGGGAGCATGGTCTTCGTCGTCGTCGCGGCCGCCGCGGCCGCCGGAGTCGCGCTGTTCTGGGCCGTGCTCGGCCTGATCAGCGTGCTGCACGCCGACGAGTTCGAGACGAACCCGGACCTCGTCGCGGTGCAGATGAAGCAGACCGGCGGCAGCGCCGACACGCTGGCGCTGCTGGGGCGGACCGCCGAGTGGAGCCAGTTCCTGCCCGTGCTGCTGTTCGGGTTCGCGGCGGTGCTGCTGGTGGCCCGGAAGACGGCCGGGGTGCTGGTGAGCTGGCTCGGGGCGCTGCTCGCCGTGGCGCCGACCGTGCTGAAGATCGTGTACCTGAACTACTTCGGGTTCACCGGGGTGGGCGTGGACGGCACGCAGGTGTTCGCGGTGGTGCTGGGCGTCGTGGCCGCGCTGCTGTCGGTGCTGCCGCCGTCGATCGCCGCGCTGCGGGCGGGGAAGCCGCCCCAGGGGCCGCCTCCCGGTTACGGGCCACCACAAGGGTTTGGGCCGCAGCAGGGGTACGGACAGCCGTCACAGCAGGGATTCGGCCAGCAGCAAGGGTACGGCTCGCCGCAGCAGGGTTACGGGCCGCCGCCGCAGGGGCATGGCCCGCCGCAGACCGGGTACGGGCCGCCCGCGCCGGGCTACGGACCGCCTCCACGCTGACGATGTGACAAGGGCCTCCCCGCCGCGGCGGGGAGGCCCTTCGTCGTGGAGCCGATCAGGTGAGGTAGCTCTCGTTGCCGAAGTCGTCATCGTCGTCGGTCACCGGGCGGTGAGCGGGGCGGCGGGACGGCGGGGGCAGCGGTGGCCGGACCGGCGGGTGGGCCGGTTGTTCCGGGGCCTGGTGCTCACGGGCCCAGCGGCTGGGGGCCGGGGCGGGCGCGCCCTGGAGGAACGAGCCCTCCTCGGTGCGGGAGTTGCCCGCCAGGCGGGCGCGTTCCATCGCGGCCAACTGGGCCGCGAACTCGTCCGGGGTGGCGTCGTCGTCCTCCACCACGAAGTCGAGCTCGCTCGGCTTCTTCTTGGCCGCGCCCTCGCGCTGGGTCTTCGCCATCTCGCGCAGGCGGTCCACCAGGCGCTTCTGCTTGTCGACGAACTCCTTGTGGTTCTCGGCCGTGGCCTTGTCGACCTCGTCGAGTTTGCGGGTCGCCAGTTCCATCCGGGCCGAGTGCTCCGCCCGGATGCCCTCGAACGTCCGCTTGACGCTTTCCAGGGACTCCGTCATCGTGCGTTCTCCTCACCGAGAGCGCTCTGCACGCGGCCCAGCACGGCGTCGTCGTCGAACAGCGACCCGGTGGTGCGCCACTGGCTCGCGCCGCGCTCCGACTCGCCGTTGCCGCTCTGCTGCTGGCCGCCGCCCATCGGAGCGCCGCCCATCATGCCGCCACCCATCATGCCGCCGCCGGTCTGCGCCGCCTGGCCGCTGTCCTGCATGGACGGCAGCGTGGCCGAGCCGGGGTGGTCCGCCTGCGCGGCCGTGGTGTCGGCGAGGCTCGCGTCACCGCTCGGCGCGGGCGGGCCCCACATGGGGTCCGGCGCGGGCGCGGTGGGGATCTGCGGGCCGAACGCGCCGTCAGCGCGGTCGAACCCGCTGACCGGGGCAGCCGCCGACGCGCCGGACGTGGAGGTGGTGCCCTCCAGCGACGGCTCGCGGAACACCGGGTCCGCGCCGGACTGGGAGAAGCCCGGCTCGGTGAAGAACGACTGGGACGCCGACGCGGGCTCGGTGAACCCCTGCTGCGCGAAACCCTGGTCGCTGAAACCGGGCTCGGTGAACCCCTGACCCGCGAAGCTCTGACCCGCGGGCTCGGTGAAGCCCTGACCGCTGAAGCTCGGCTCGGCGAAGCTCTGCCCACCGTCGAACGACTGGCCCGCGAAGCTCTGACCGCCCTCGAACGACTGGGCCGCGAAGCTCTGGCCGGCGGGCTCGGCGAAGCTCTGGCCGCCCTCGAACGCGGGGTTGCCGAAGCTCTGGGCGAACGCCGGGTCGGTGAAGCCCTGGCCGCTGGTGAAGTCCCGGCCGAACGCGCGGTCGGCGCCCGGTTCGGTGAAGGCCGGGCCGCCTTCGGCGTACGCGGGCATCGTGGAGACGTCCGGCTTGCCGCCCGTCTCGGGCTCGTCCTCGCCGAACTCGACGCCGTACTGCTGCGGCTCGCCCTCGCCGTCGTCCACGGAGAGGCTGATCTCCCCGGTCAACGGGTCGACCTCGGCCGTGATGGTCAGGCCGTCCAGCTCGATCACGGCCTTGCCGTCCGGACCAGCCTGGATCGGGGTCGAGCCGTCGGGGGACGAGCCGGGCGTGGTGCCGCCCTGACCGCCACCCGCGGCCTGGCCACCGGCACCGGCCTGACCGCCCGTACCGCCGCCCTGGCCGGACAACGCCTGCGCCAGGCCCGCCGCGCCGTTCTGGCCCATCAGGGCCCTGGCGGCGTCCGGGTTCTTGCTGAAGTCGAGGTCGTAGGTCTTCGGCGGGGCGTTCGGCGTGTCGACGGTGACCTTGACGTGGCCGCGCGCGTCCGGCTCGGTGATCTTGATCTCGTTGGCGCCACTGGTGATCGTGACGCTCTCCGGGTTCTTCTCCTCGCCCTTGGTCGGGTCCGGCTTGCCGCCGTCGCCACCGGGGTGGTCCGGCTTCCCGTCGCCGTTGGCGTCGTCGGGCTTGCCGTCGCCGTCCTTGTCGAGCGGGTTCTCCGGCTTCGGCATCTCCGGGATGGGCGGCGGCGGGGGCGGGGTCGAGCCGCCGCCCGTTCCGGAACCGCCGGTGCTGCCGGAACTGCCCGAGCTGCCGCTGGTCCCCGAGCTACCGCTCGTGCCGCTGGAGCCGGTGCTGCTGGCGCTCGTGTTGCCGTTCCCGTGCCCGTTGCCGTTCTGCTGCGGCTTCTCCGCCGGGGGCTGCTCCTTGGGCGGGTCGAACGGCTTCGTGTTGAAGGCGTCGATCTGCTTGCCCAGCTCTTCCCACGTCTTGTCGACGGAGTCCTTCGTGGTCTTGCAGATCGTGTCGAACTGCGTCCACTTGCCGCTCACGTCGGCCTTGAACGTGTTCCTGATCCACTTGTTCGCCTCTTCGCGGACCAGGCGCTTCCACTCGTCGCCGTCGCCGCAGCCGTCGTCGATCGTGTAGTGCACGAACCCGGCGACGCGGCGCAGCTTCGCCTCGTCCTCGGCCGTGCAGCCGTCCACGACCTCCTTGATCTGGTCCGGGCTCAGGCCCGCGATGTCGTTGACGTTGCGCACGCCTTCGAGGACGGTCCTGGCCTTGGTGTTCACCAGGCCGGACACGGTGTGGCACGCGGCCCTGGTGACCTCGGCGATGTGGTCGATGGCGTCGGCGTGGGTCGCGGCCTTCTGCGACATGCCCGTCACGAACGCGCGGGACGCGTCGGCGGCCTTGCCCGACCAGCCGGACCAGAGCTTGCTCATCGACTTCTCGGCGTCGCCTTGGCGGTCGCGGGAGTCCTGCGCGACCTGGCGCAGCTCGACGATGTCGATGTCGATCTTGTGGAAGTCGATGTCGCGCTGCTCGTCGTACCGCTTGCGCATGTTGTCGACGTTCGTGTCGACGGTGCCGCCGTCGATGATCTTCTTCGCGTACTCGTACACCGGCAGGAAGTTCTCGAAGTACTTCAGACCGGGCGCGCCCGCGTTCAGCAGGTCGTTCGAGTTGCCGACACCCGCGCCGCCGTCGGAGGCGCGCTGGTTCGACGCGTCCAGCGCGTCCTGCCCGGCCTTCTTGTCCTTCTCGTGCTGGGCGTTGCGCGCGTCACCGGCGTCCGCGGCCTTCTTGCCCTTGTCGTAGGCGTCGTTCAGCCGGTCTTCCGAGCTGTCCGCCCACGGCATGCCGTCCTTGGTCGCCTGCCACTGCCCGTCGCCCCACGAGATGTCGTAGTCGTCGAGGTACTCCTCCAGCTCGTCGTTGTGCGTGCCGGTGATGTCGTCCTTGACGTCGTTCGTGTAGTAGGCGAGGAGCAGCGCTTTCTTGTCCTCGTAGGACACCGCCGGGTTGTCGGCGACCTTCTTGACGTCTTCCCACGACGGAGTCGCCATCACTTGCCCCCGGCGTTGGAGAGGTTCTGCGCGTTCGCCGTGTCGGACCAGTCGTAGCCGTTGGCGGAGTTGCGGAGCTTGTCGGAGAGGCCCTTGAGCGCGGCGGCGTGCGAGGCGACCGCCTCGGCGATCTTCGGCAGCCCGGCGAGGTAGCGGGAGCCACCGGCGGTGTGCGCCCGACCGAAGTCCTGGGCGCCGACCGCGCTGGCCGTGACCTTCGCCTTGTACTCCTCGACGTCGGACGCGACCCCCTGGATGGTGGTCGCCGACGACATCATCTCGCCCGCATTGGCCTGGTAACCCGCCATGTGCTCCTGCCTCCCCTGAAGTCCCCGGTGAGACGCGGCCATGGCCCTCCGGGTTCCGCCCAGACTCCCAGGCCGCCGGTCCGCAAGGGGCCGGTTGGACCAGTCGGTTGCCTTAGTAAACAGCGACCGGGCGCGGTCGGCAGCGGATCACCACTGGCGGGGCGGCTGCTGACCCTGGTTCGGCGGGTAGCCCGGCTGCTGGGGCGGGAAGCCCTGGTTCGGTGGCGGGAAGCCCTGGTTGGGCGGCGGGAACCGCCGCTGCTGCTGCGCCTTGGCCTTGGTGATGGCGAAGACGCCACCACCGCCCACGGCCAGCCCGACGACGAACCCCAGCACCAGATTGACCACAGCCGCCAGCCCCCAACTCCGAGATCAGTGGACCGAGGAAACCACACCGGCGAGCCTGCGCGCGGCGGACTCGGCCACCTCGTGGCTGGTGGCCTCGACCATCACCCGGACGAGCTGCTCCGTGCCCGACGGGCGCAGCAGCACGCGGCCGGTGTCGCCCAGCTCGGCGGACACCTCGGCCACGGCGTCGCTGACCGACGTGTCCTTCGCCACCACGGCCTTGTCCGACACGCGGACGTTGATCAGGACCTGCGGGAGCCTGCTCATCACGCCCGCCAGCTCGGCGAGGGGCTTGCCGGTCTCCGCCATCCGCGCCATCAGCCGCAACGCCGTCAGCAGACCGTCACCGGTCGTGGCGTGCGCGGGGAGCACGACGTGGCCGGACTGCTCGCCGCCGAGCGCGAGGCCACCGGCCCGCAACTCCTCCAGCACGTACCGGTCGCCCACCCCTGTCGTACGCAGCGCGATGCCCTGCTCGCGCATGGCGATGTGCAGCCCGAGGTTGCTCATCACCGTGGCGACGAGCGTGTTGTCGGTCAGCTCGCCCGCGTCGCGCATGGCGACGGCGATGACGGCCATGATCTGGTCGCCGTCGACCTCGTTGCCCTGCGCGTCCACGGCCAGGCAGCGGTCGGCGTCGCCGTCGTGCGCGATGCCGAGGTCCGCGCCGTGCTCCAGCACCGCGGCGCGCACCACGTCGAGGTGCGTCGACCCGCAGTTGTCGTTGATGTTCAGGCCGTCCGGGCTGGCGTTGATCTCCACGACCTCGGCGCCCGCGCGGCGGTAGGCGTCCGGCGCGGCGATCGAGGCGGCGCCGTTGGCGCAGTCCACGACGACCTTGATGCCCTCGAGGCGGTGCGGGGTGATCTTGAGCAGGTGCTCGACGTACTGGACCTCCGCGTCCTCCACGTCGCGAACCCGACCGATGGCGGCGCCCGTCGGGCGGCCGTCGTGGGTGAGCATCTTCTGCTCGATCTCGTCCTCGACCGAGTCGGGGAGCTTGTGGCCACCGGCGGCGAACAGCTTGATGCCGTTGTCCGGCATGGCGTTGTGCGACGCGGAGATCATCACGCCGACGTCCGCGCCGAGCGCGGCGACCAGGAACGCGACGGCTGGCGTCGGCAGCACGCCGACCCGGAGCACGTCGGCGCCCGCGGAGCTGAGACCGGCGACGACCGCGGCCTCCAGCATCTCGCCGCTGGCACGGGGGTCACGGCCCACCAGTGCCACCGGCCGGTGCGTTCGATCGTGCTCGGCGAGCACCCGCGCCGCGGCGGCGGCCACGGACAGTGCCAGTTCGGGGGTGAGGTCCGCATTGGCGAGACCGCGTACTCCGTCGGTGCCGAACAGGCGAGCCATGATCCGAGGGTCCTCCGTGATCAACCGCACAGCAAAAGGGGCCGGAAAGCACTGCGGGAGCAGCAGTTCGGTGAAGAACTGGCTGCTCCCGCAGGGTAGAACTGGGCTCGATCAGCGCTTGCTGTACTGCGGCGCCTTGCGGGCCTTCTTCAGACCGTACTTCTTGCGCTCCTTGACCCGCGGGTCACGAGTGAGGAAGCCGGCCTTCTTGAGGACCGGGCGGTCCTCGATGTCGATCGCGATCAGCGCACGCGCGATGGCGAGGCGCAGCGCACCGGCCTGGCCGGTGGTGCCGCCGCCACGCAGGGTGGCGAGCACGTCGAACGTCTCGGGCTTCTCCGTGGTGACCAGGGGCTCACGGATGAGCTGCTGGTGCACCTTGTTGGGGAAGTACTGCTCGAGGGACTTGCCGTTCAGCGTGAACTTGCCGGTGCCGGGCACGAGGCGCACGCGGACGATGGCCTCCTTGCGCCGACCGACGGTCTGCGCGAGGTGGTGGGCACCGTTCAGCGAGTGCTTGACGACGGGCGCGACCTCGACCTCGGCCTCTTCGGCGTCGGTCTCGTCGGCGTCGGCCTCAACGGCCTCGACCTCGGTGGCGTCGTCGGCCTCAACGGCCTCCACGGCGTCGTCGACGACGTCGGTCTCGACGGCCTCGACTTCGTTCTCAGGGGTGGTCACAGTGACTTCCTCGGTGTGCTCGTCGCCGGTCACTGGGCGATCTTGGTGATCTCGAAGGGCTGCGGCTGCTGCGCTGCGTGGGGGTGCTCAGGGCCGCTGTAGACCTTCAGCTTGCTGCCGATCACGCTGCCGAGGCGGTTCTTGGGCAGCATGCCCTTGATGGCCTTCTCGACGAGCCGGTCAGCGCGGGTGTCAAGCACCTCACCGAACGACTGCTTGCGCAGACCGCCCGGGTGACCGCTGTGGCGGTAGACGAACTCCTGGTCCCGCTTGTTGCCGGTCAGGGCAACCTTGTCAGCATTGATGATGACGACGAAGTCGCCAGTGTCGACATGCGGGGCATAAGTCGGCTTGTGCTTGCCGCGCAGCAGCGTCGCGGCCTGGGTGGCGAGCCGACCGAGCACCACGTCCTGGGCGTCGATCACATGCCAGGCGCGGGTCACCTCGCCGGCCTTCGGGCTGTACGTGCGCACGGATCTACCTCGTCGTCACTTGCGTCTGGTGGACATTGCGGCGGCTGCTCCAGGCCGGATTGCCCCTCGAGAACGAGCTGGGCAAGTGGACCAGAACACACGCGGCGCGCAATGTCGCACCGGATACCGCACAACAACGTAGGAAGATACCGGTTGGGTCATGGCCGGGTCAAAACGGCCCCCGTGAACCGGCGTTCGGAACGTGCGCGGGCCCCGGAACCGTGAGGTTCCGGGGCCCGCAAGGTCACGCTGGGTGACGAGAGTTCTAGCCCCAGCGGCTGGTGTTCTGCTGCTCGCCGTGCTGGAAGGCCTCGCCCGCGGCGCGGACGGCGGTGGCGATCTGCGCGAGGACCTGCTGGAGGTCCGAGGCGGCGGTGTCCCAGTTGCTCTGCGCGGCGGTGTACGCCTCACCGGCGCCACCTTCCCACTGCGCGATGACGGGCTTGATGCGGCTCTTCAGGTCCTCGAGGGTGCTCTCGAGGGTGCTCGCCTGCTGGCTGATGTCACCGGCCAGGGCTTCCATACCTTCGAAACTGACCCTGATCTGCTGGTCGGACATGATATTCCCCAATTTCTAGTCAGCGAGAAAAACGGAGCGGTCGAACAGGAATGGGTCAGCTGCCGCCGAGGCGGTTGACGATGTTGTTCATCTCCTGCGACTGCTCTTCCTGCTGCTGGATGTACAGGTTGGCGCCACCGGTCATCTGCTCGGCGATTTCCTTCAGCGCCTGGTTCAGCTTCTTGGCGTCCTCGTCGAACCGGGTGTTCAACACCTGGAAGGCATCGTGGGCGGTACCCTGCCAAGAGCTGCCGACGGCGTCGATGATGCCGTTCAGGCTCTTCAGGATGCCGTCGATCTGGTCGCCGGTGTTGACGATGTCCTGGCCAGCGGTCAACAGCTCCTGGCTGCCGGTTGCAAGACCTGCCATTGGGAAAACCCCCTACATAGATGTTTCGTCGGGCCGCACGTTCTCGGCTTGCACTGCCCCTACGACGGACACAGTGCCATGCCGGTTCCACCCTGTCGCGACTTCGCT
>Ga0247773_1000815_pt1 | contig 10948 bp, 9 predicted proteins | sample UWRJL092311B6_FD_179934 | JGI IMG/M metagenome (GOLD analysis project Ga0247773, IMG submission 179934) | Plant litter microbial communities from Arlington Agricultural Research Station in Wisconsin, United States - UWRJ-L092-311B-6 | ecosystem: Environmental > Terrestrial > Plant litter >...
AGATGCGTCCGTCAGGCGTACTGGTGCCAGGCGGTCCCGTCGTACGCGAACACCGCCGTCTCGTTCAGCGCGAAGGCTTTGCTGGCTCCGCCCTTGAGGAAGATGTTAGTGCCGTGTTGCACGGTGGTGTTCGCGTCGCCCGCGCGGAAGTACAGGATCTGCCCGTCGGCCGCCGAGGCGAAGTTGGTGATGGTGGTGGCGGAGGTGTTCGCCGTGACCGCCTTGTTGGCATCGGCCACGTTGGGCGTGGCGGAGTTGGCGGTGAGCGTCTTCGACTTGAGCCGCTGCCGCGGCACCAGCGCCATCGCGTCGGCGGTGTCGGCCTCGGCGCCCACGTGTGTGGTAGTGTGGTTGATGTAGTCGGTCACCAGGTTGCCGGTGCGGCCGTTCACGGCGCCGGTCACGTTGCCGCTGCCGTCGAACCCGTCCACCAGCGAGTTGGTGGCGCCGCCGAAGTTCACGGCGTAGCGCTGCCCGCCCTTGTGCCCCGCCACGGTGCCGTTGAACGCGCGCCCGCCCACGATCTGCACCGTGGAGGTGGAGTCCACGCTGAAGCCGTCGAACGAGCCGTTCTGCGTGGTGCCGTCGGCGTAGGAGTTGTCCACCGCCACACACCCCGAGAGCAGCGCCCGCGCGGTGCTCTGCGCCTGGAAGCCGTGCTCCGCGTTCTTGCTCGCCACGCACCCGGCCACGCCCAGCCCCTGCAGGTTGGAGAAGGTGAACCCGTCGTGGTCGAGCAGCACGGGATCGTCGCTGAAGCCGTTCGACACCGCCAGGTTCCCCACGAACGCCGTGTTGCGGATGCTGATGATGGAGAAGCCGGGGCCGCCGTTGCCGCTGGCCAGGTTGGAGGTGAAGGTGCAGTCGCGCACCACGTAGTCGTCGTTGCCGATGCTGGCGCCGCCCAGCGTGCCCTTCACCTCGTAGCCGAAGTAGGTGTTGTCACGCGACACGTTGCCGCACACCACCGACTCGAGCAGCCCGTCGAAGAAGTCGTAGCCGTCGCGGCCGTTCCCCTCGCTGTGGTTGGCCTCGATGCGCAGCAGGCGGTTGCGGCGCGTGGTCTTGAACCCGTCGCTGCTGCACCCGCCGCTGTTGTTGCCCAGCAGCGCGCACGCATAGCCGCGCACCACGTAGAACCCGTAGCCGGCCTGCTCGCGCGCCACGCACCCCTGCACCCGGTGGTGGCAGTTGACGGTCCACTCGTCGTCGGCGGGCGCGTCCTCGGTGTTGTTGAGCCACACGCCCGCCGAGCCCCACTGCGCGTACACGTCTTCCACCACGCACAGGTTGCTGTTGCGCACCTCCACGCAGGCGCCTCCCGCACGGGTGATGGTCTGGCCCACGCGGTTGACCGCCTTCGCACCGTTGTTGATCACCTTCAGCGACCGCACCGCGGCGCCCGTCACGCAGTGCAGCAGCACCGCGCTCTGGTCGGCCGCGGTGGGCGCGTAGCTGATCACCGAGCCCCACCCGGCGCCTTCGAGCCGCACGTTGGAAGCGACGTCAGGGGGACCGTGGTGGCGTAGGTACCGGGGGGTAGATAGACCACGCCGCCGGCCACGGCCGCGTCGGCGAGCGCGGCCTGGATGGCGGGGGTCCAGTCGGAGCCCACCTTCAGCGCCACGTAGGTGGGGTGCTGCACGTTGTAGAGGGCACCGCCGATGTCGTGGATGATGTCGTTCACGGGCATGATGTTGTCTCCGGGCGCAATGGGGAGGAATGATCCTGCCCCCAATCATCGCGCCACCCCCGTGCACCTGTAAGCGGCTCGCAGTGCACCTTCCTCAACGAGTGCCGGGTAGACGTTTTCCACCCCCCGGCGGCGGTACCGGATCACCACCCGGTGGCGGAGAGCTTCGGATTGAGTTCCCCGTCATCCTCCCTCCGCGCGCTGGCGGCGGCGGAACTCGGCGACTTTGGCCTTGCCGCCGCACGCGCTCATCGAGCACCAGCGCCGCCGGCCCGAGCGGGAGGTATCCACGAACAGCAGCGCGCAGCCGTCGCCCGCGCACTCGCGGACGCGGCGCGCGAGCGGCCCGCCCAGCAGCTCCACGCCGTCTCGCGCGACCACGGCCAGCGCCGGGCGGACGCCGGTGCCGGCCAAGGCGATCCCCCGTTCCGCCAGCTGCGGCGCCGGCACCGCCTCCGCAGCCCAGCGGTTCACCACCTCGCGATCCGCATCCGCGAAGCGCTCCCCGCGGGCGGCTGCGAGCGCGAGACGGTAGAGCGCCTCGCGCAGCTCACGCGCGCCGCGAAGCTCCTCGTCCGTCGCCACCAAGTCAGGCTCCGCGAGCCGCGCGGCAGCCAGCCAGCGCCCCAGGTCGCGCGGCGTGGCCAGCAGCTCCCGCGGCTCCGCGCGCAACCGGCCGGCGAGCGTCGCCGGCAGATCGAGAGCCAAGCGGCCCGAGCGGAACTTGAAGCCATCCCGCACTTCGCCGCGCGCTTCGCCTACGGCCGTATCCGCCGGCAGCTCGTCAGAATCCACGTTTCATCATCTCCAGTGTTCACGGTACCTGCTTGACAGGTTACACCAGACAGGCGTATTGGTAAAGGACATAACCGAATAATCCGGTTACACTCTCATACCTGGAGATGCTGATGATTCGCGCTGCTTCGCTGCTGGTGCTCGCCCTTGGCTCAGGGGCGCTGTTCGCGGATGGGCCCGAGGTGCCGCGCGTTCCCGGCGAGCGCTCCGGAGTGGAGCAGCCCTGGGGCGCGGACTCCGTCGTGGCGGGAACGTGGGCGCTGGTGTCGGTGGACAACATCCTCCCGGATGGAAGCCGGGTGCAGCTCTACGGCCCCGAACCCGTGGGGCTGCTGATCTTCGACGCGGGCGGCCGGTACTCGCTGCAGATCTTCCGGCGCGGCCGGCCGCGCTTCGCGTCGGGCGACAAGGGCCGGGGCACGGCCGAGGAGAACGCGGCGGCGGTGCAGGGCGGCAACGCGCACTTCGGCCGGTACACGGTAGATGCGGCGCGGCGTACCCTCACCTTCCACGTGGAGCACGCGTCGTTTCCCAACTGGGAGGGCGCCGACCAGGCGCGGCCCTTTTCCCTGCGCGGCGACGTGCTGACCTACACCGTCCCCGCCCCCACCACCGGCCGCGGCGCCACCGGCGAGGTAGTGTGGCGGCGCAACCGGTAGCGCGGCGGGCGAGGAGCGGCCGTGTTCGAGCGGCCACGCCATGCCCTGTGTTCGAATCACGTACCCGCGACCGCGTGTGGCTGCCGCCGCTCCCTCTCCGCCCGTGCGATCTTCGCGGCGCTGGCCTCCGCGCCGTGCGCTGGCTGCGAAGCATTTTGACCGTCAATCGCTCGGCGGGATTCCACGACCGACTTCGGGCGACGACGTCAAGCCGAGCTACGCGGCGATGGTCGTTTCAGGAACACAGCCTCCGCAGGCGTCTGTCTGACACGACTCGCCGCAGGAGCCGCCGCAGGAGCAACTCACGCCGCAGGTTCCACACGGACCCGTTTGACAGCTCAGACACGAGGCCTCGCACGTGCTGGTGTCCGGGAGCGCCATGTCCATCCCGATCTGGTATCCCTGAACTCCCTTTGGCGACGTCTGGAACGACTCGACGTGGAGATCTTCGAGACCGAGTTTGAGCTTTTTCATATGACCCCTGGTGGAGAAAGGTTGATGCGGTAATGGAATCCCACCTCTCACTTGTTTCGCGACGCAATTTCCACGCTAAAGATTCTAGGGGGCCTTCCGTTCAGGCGCGCTTTGCCGTTGCGTGAGGGCCTCGCTCCCTCTCCGCCCGCGCCACCTTCGCGGCGCTCGGCATCCGTGCCGTGCGCCCGCCGTCGAGGTCGGGGCGGCGGCCGTACCGGATCGCCACGCCCAACTCGTACGCGCGGCCGCGGGCGTCGTACGCTACGTGCGCGAGGTCGGTCGCCGCGCACGTCCGCTCGACGGCTTCCTCCACGTCGAGGTTGCAGGTGAACCGCCGTCGCCCGGCCACCACGGGGAACAGCGGCGTATCCTCGCCGCGCCCGTTCACCGCCGTGATCAGCGGCGACGCGGGATGATGCGCGTGCGGCCCCACGGTCTTCCGGATCGCCTCGTTCAGCCGCTCCCACAGCTTCGCCTGGACGCGATCGATCTCGGCCGCCGAGAGCTTCGGATCGAACTCCACCTCCACCAGCACCTCCCAGACGACTTCCGGCGCTTCGTCGGCGGTTGATCCAACGTCGTGTGGCTCGTGAAGTGACATTAGCGAATCTCCTGTTGATAGGTAGCAATCGGCCTTGTATCAAAGGTCGATTTTCTCCAGTCGATTCGTCTACGGACTATGAGTCTCAGATACTCATGATCATCAGGGTCGACAACTACCCAAATGGGCATCCGGTGAACCTGGGGTTTCGCATATCGATCCTATGCTGTTAGTGTTGTAGAATCGGTTCTTGGCCTGCTCTGCCTCCGGTGCTTATTAGCCTTCCCTTCTGCGACCGCACCTAACTCGTGGGCCACATACGACTCGGTACGTTACCTAAATCAAAGCCGTGGCATGACGTTGTCGGTGCGTTTTTAGGACCGACGCCTGACGTCGATCCTGTGGCGCATTCAGAAATGCCGTCACCGGCAATTCCCCAAATAGCTGCTAAAACTCTGGATGCAGCCCGCGGAGGGCTTGAAAATGCCATCGCCGATGAGGGGCTTCGTTACGCATTTTACTTGCTTACTCAGATCGCGCTCGCTTCTCGGGAAGAGGATTGGCGTACTCGCCTTAGAGAACTCGGCCTAGCTCTTTCGGAACGCTCAACTGTATTCGATTTATCTGCGGCATTCCAAAATGCAGTGGATGATCATCTCATCACGCATGGGTGGTCCTCGGATATCAGCGAGATTGCGCAACGGGCTGCTGGCGATGCACTTGGGACACTCGCAGGGCCAAGGGCGGAAACCCTATTTGGAAACGCAGGCGAGGAGTTGCGTCTTGCTGTCCGCACGTTGTCCACCAAGAATGGGTTCGCAACACTAGGCCAGCACTTCTTCGGGCATTTCCTTGCGCGATTCCTGAATTTTTATCTCAGCCGCGCGACAGCCGCCACGTCGAATCGCGGACCGATTGAAGGCATTGGTGACATCTCACAATTCAATTCGGACCTTGTCCGCCACTGCGAGCAAAGTGCCGCAATCGTCCACGATTTTGCCGGTGAGTGGTACTCGAAGACCGAGTACCAAAAGGGTATAGATCCGCAGAACGCCGCCGGTTTCGTGGCTATAGCTGTCAAGAAGCTCCAAGCGGAGCTTCAGGGGCAGCGAGCGGCATGATCGAGCCACGCCTTTTTCTCTGCAGTGGAGCGGAGCAACCTTCTGATACAGAAGGGCGTCATCTCGTATCGTTAGACGTTGCCGGCCCAGATCCCAACGTAAACCTAAAAATTCAAGACGTAGCACGGCTGTTCTATAAGCATTTGAGTCCGCGAAATCTTGATCTGTTAGAACTCGCTTCGTACGTGTACACAGCTGATGCCGGCACGCGTCGGAGTCAGCAATGGGAAGCGGACGCGGTTGAACCATGGCAGCGGGATTTGAAGTTCATTATCCCTGTACGTGACGTATCATTCTGGACCAGTTCTGATGTAAGCTCTGCATTGAACCGCAGTTTATCATTTTTAACGACGGATCGGTGGTCGTTTGAATTTGTTCCGATGCGGCGGGAGACTGTTGCCGAGCAATACCTAGACATCGGTGACGAAAGCTGGCCGTTTCGTGACATGCCTCGAGTAACGATGTTTTCTGGCGGACTTGACTCATTAGCAGGGGCAGTCCAAGCGGCACGCGCGGGCGAGAGGCTCGTCTTGGTGAGCCATCGACCGGTTACGACCATTAGCCGCCGTCAGAGAGACTTGTATCTTGCCCTCCGAAAAGGGTTTCCGAACATTCAAATGTTGCACGTGCCTGTTTGGATCAATAAAGCTGGGCGTTTTGGGTATGAACCATCTCAACGAACGCGCTCCTTCCTTTTTTCTGCCTTGGGGACTGTCGTAGCTGGACTGGTTGGGGCTGGCGAGGTGTCGTTCTTCGAGAATGGCGTTGTAACCTTGAATTTGCCGGTGGCAGATGAGGTTCTTCGCGCTCGGGCGTCACGTACGACTCATCCTCTGGCACTTCGGCATTTGGCGCAATTCTCGTCTTTGGTCAGTGGAAAAGAGCTCCGGATAAACAACCCTTTTGTGTACAAAACGAAAGCAGAAGTCGTGGCCAGTATAGCCGACGCCGGGATGGGACATCTGATCGGGCTATCCGTTTCCTGCGCGCATACCATGCACAAGAGCAAAGCTCAGCAGCACTGCGGAACGTGCAGTCAGTGCATAGACCGGCGCGTTGGTGTCCTTGCGGCTGGGCTTGGACATTTCGATCCGGAGAACGACTATGTTTCGGATGTTTTTACTGGGCTCAGAAAAGAAGGCTACGAACGAAACATCGCCATTCACTATGCGCGCCATGCAACCGAGCTCAATCGGATGAGTAGTGAACAGTTTGCCACGAGGTTCAATCTAGATGTAACGCGCGCCGTCCGCGGTGAGCCTGACACAACCACTGCGGCTGAGCGGATTTACGAGTTGCACGAGCGCCATTCCGATGGCGTACTTAGAGTATTGGCTCAGCAGATGGAAGCACATGCAAAGCAGCTTGTAAGCGGGAGTCTTGAACCATCGTCAATGCTGGCTCTCATTGCTGGTCGGCACCATAACTATCCGCTGTGGCATGCATATGCTGATAAGCTAGGCAGTATCTTACAAACTGGCTTACCCAAGGCTTGTGCGTCTCACCCGCCGAAGAACGAACCGCACCTTCAAGAGCTCGCGGATGCGATTCTGGCGACTCAGGATGAAGAGTTAATACGTGAGTTCCCGTTCATGCGGTGGTCATCATCCTCCACGAAGCCCGACTGGTCAAAGGAGTCATTCGCGCTGTGGATCGAGGCAAAATTTGTTCGCAAGAAGCAGGACATTCTCCCAATAACGGAGGCCATAGCTGCTGATATAACGAAATACGGTGACAACCAACGGCGGGTGCTATTCGTGGTGTACGACCCAACGCATGCAGTTCTAGACGACCGTCAGTTTTCCTCGCCGATTGTCGCGCGGGAAAACATGCGGGTTTACTTTATCCGGTGAGTAGTCAGTCATTTCGGCAGCACGATCTTTCTAGAACGCGGGAAACCTTTCCCCACCCCCAGGCGTACTCTCCCGCGCCGCCCGGCTTGTGCGCATGCGCTGCCGGGGGGATATTTCGCGACCCCACCCATCCAGCCAGAGCCGTGATCCGCGGGCGCGCCCGCGCCCGGCCGGGCGGGCCGTACCCCCGTAACGCATGAGCACAGTGTCGACCTCCCGCACCCGGGGCACGGCCCAGCCGAAGGCCGCCGCCAAGGATTCCAGGACCAAGCCCGCCGGCCCGCCCAAGAACGAGATGGTGGAGTGGGCCAAGTCGATCGGCGCGGCCCTGCTGCTGTTCCTGGTCATCCGCACCTTCCTGGTGCAGGCGTACTCCATCCCCAGCAACAGCATGGAGCAGACGCTGCTGGTGGGTGACTACCTGATGGCCAACAACGCCATCTTCGGCGCCCGCCTGCCGCTGATCGACACGCCGCTGCCGGCCATCCGCGACCCGCACCCGGGCGAGATCGTGGTCTTCCGCCCTACCTACAACAACCCGCAGGAAGACGTGGTGAAGCGGGTGATCGGCATCCCCGGCGACACGCTGCAGGGGAAGAACGGCGTGGTGTGGCGCAACGGCAAGCCGCTGAACGAGCCCTACGTGCAGCGCCTGGGCACCCCCGACGGCGAGATCGGGTGGGACGGGCGCGTGGGCGTGCCCACCGAGGTGATCCCCGAGCGCTACGGCTACCACAACCACGTGCCGCTGCTCCCCGCCGGCGTGGACCGCCGCACCTACCGCCCCACCCGCGACAACTGGGGCCCGCTGGTGATCCCCAAGGACCACTACTGGATGATGGGCGACAACCGCGAGGAATCGCTCGACTCGCGCTTCATGGGGCCCATCCCCCGCAACGTGATCCGCGGCAAGCCGCTGTTCCTCTACTTCAGCGTGGACAAGAACCGCGACACGCCGTTCCCGCACTTCCTGACCGCCGCGCGCTGGGGCCGCATCGGCAGCGGCATCCACGCCTGCTGCGGGAAGTAGCGCCATGAGCGGCGGAGCCGTCTCCCCCGCGGGGGCCGGCCCCGCCGCCCTCCCCGAGCCGCCCGGCCCGCGCCGCGGCTTTCCGCTGGCCGCGCTGGCGGCCTTCCGGCGCGACCCGCTGGCCTTTCTCGAGGGCGTGCACCGCGCGCACGGCGACGTGTCCACCTGGCGCTTCGGCCGGCGGCGCGTGTACCTGCTGGCGCACCCCGAGCTGGTGCGCGACGTGCTGGTCACCCGCCACCGCAACTTCATCAAGAGCCGCGCGCTGCAGCGGGCGCGGGTGATCCTGGGCCACGGCCTGCTCACCAGCGAGGGCGAGTTCCACCTGCGCCAGCGCCGCTTGGCCCAGCCCGCCTTCCACCGCGAGCGCATCGCCGCGCTGGGCGAGCAGATGGTGGGCTTCGCCGCGCAGACGGCGGATTCATGGCGGGCGGGGGTGGAGATGGACCTGCCGCGCGAGATGAACCGGCTGACGCTGGCCATCGCCGGCAAGACGCTGTTCGGCGCCGACGTGCAGGCCGAGGCCGACGAGATCGGCAGCGCGCTGACCGACGCGCTGGAGGCGTTCAAGCGCCTCACCAACCCGCTGGGCCCCCTCCTCGACAAGCTCCCGCTCCCGACGACGCTGCGCGTCCGCCGCGCCTCCCTGCGCCTCGACGCCACCATCTACCGCATGATCGCCGCGCGCCGGGCGAGCGGCGAGGACCGCGGCGACCTGCTGTCCATGCTCCTGGCCGCGCGCGACGAAGAGGGCGACGGCGGGGGGATGACCGACCTGCAGCTGCGCGACGAGGCGCTGACGCTGTTCCTGGCCGGCCACGAGACCACCGCAAACGCGCTCAGCTGGACCTGGCACCTCCTCGCCCAGCACCCCGACGTGGAGCAGACGCTGCACGCCGAGCTGGCCGCCGCCCTCGCCGGCCGCGCGCCCACGGCCGACGACCTGCCGCGCCTGCCCTACACCCGCGCCGTGCTGGCCGAGTCGATGCGCCTGTACCCGCCGGCGTGGACCATCGGCCGCGAGCCGAAGGAGGATTTCGATTCGGGCGGATACCGGGTCCGCGCGGGCACGATCGTCCTCGTGAGTCCGTGGCTGATGCACCGCGACCCGCGCTGGTGGCCCGACCCGCTGCGCTTCGACCCCGAGCGCTGGACGCCCGAGCGCGAGGCCGAGCAGCCGCGCTTCGCCTACTTCCCCTTCGGCGGCGGCCCGCGCAAGTGCATCGGCGAGGGGTTCGCGTGGACGGAGGGGATCCTGGTGCTCGCCACCCTGGCCCAGCGCTGGAAGCTGCGCCACGCGCCGGACGTGGAGGTGGGCCGCCAGCCGCTGATCACGCTGCGGCCCACGGGGCTGCGAATGGTGGGGGAGGCGCGGTAGGGCGGCCAGATGGCGAGGGCACTGCGGGACACGGGTGCACCACGACGGGGAGAGATCAAGGTGATAGCGGGCGTCTGCGCGGGGCCCTCACCCTGCCGCTTCGCGGCTGTCCCTCTCCCAAAACAACCTGGGAGAGGGACCGGGGGCGCTTCGCGCCGGCTTGCTCCTCATGCGCGAAAGCTGCTCGCGCGCGCCGTTGTCTCGCCTTCTCGGGGTTGAAGTCCGCGAAGGCGGATTGTGTGCCGTTGTAGCCACGAGTTTACTCGCATTGTGGGATATCAGGCGGGCGATTGATTTTCCTTGCCTAGTCTCTGTATACAATATACAATCCCTGCATGCCCACCCCTGCTCTCGTCCTCGGCCGCAACTTGGCGGAGATGCGCTGCCTTCGGTGCGGGGCGCTGCACCGGGCCAGCGCCAGCGCGTACCTCTGCCCCACCTGCGGCCGCGGGGATGGCGCCGATGCCGGGATCCTCGACGCGCAGTACGATTACGACGCAGCGCGGGCGGAGATGACGCGCGAGTCCGACGGCTCGCGGCGCGGCGTGTTCCGCTGGGCGGCGCTGCTGCCCATCGCGACTCCGGGAGCGGGAGCACTCGAAGCGGGCAGCACACCGCTCGTTCCCGCACCCGTCCTGGCGAAGCGGTTGGGGCTGCGCGAGCTGTGGCTGAAGGACGAGACGGCCAATCCCACGCGCTGCCTCAAGGACCGCGCGACCGCCGTGGCCGTGGCGATGGCCGCAGCGCGCGGGGTGGACCAGCTCTTTTGCGCGTCGGCGGGGAACGCGGCGATCTCGCTGGCGGGGTTCTGCGCGAACTCCGGCGCCCGGGCGCACGTGTGGGTGCCGGCGCGGGTGAGCGACGAGCGGCTGGCGTGGCTGCGCCGCTTCGGCGCCACCGTGCACGTGTCGACGGGCGACTACGACGCGGCGTATGACGAGGCTGAGGACGAGGGGCACCACCGCGGCTGGTACTCGCGCAACTGCGCCTTCAACCCGTTCCTGGTGGAGGGGAAGAAGACGGTCGCCTTCGAGATCGCCGAGCAGCTGGGCCGCGTGCCCGACCTGGTGGTCGCGCCGGTGGGCGACGGGTGCACGCTGGGGGCCATCGGCAAGGGATTCCGCGAGTTGCGGGAGATCGGCCGCGCGGACGATCTCCCGCAACTCCTGGGCGTGCAGGCCGAGGGCGTGCAGCCGCTGGTGGCGCGGCTGAACGGCTCCGCATCCAACGTGGACGGCAGCACCCGCGCCGCCTCCATCGCCGTGCGGCGCCCACGCAACGCGTTGCGGCTGCTGCAGGAGCTGCGCGCATCCGGCGGCACGCTGGTCGCCGTCCCCGACGCGGAGACGGAGGCCGCCTCGGCCGCCCTGGCGCGCGACGCCGGGGTCGCATGCGAGTTCACCT